>JACZCZ010088549.1_pt1 | contig 16596 bp, 14 predicted proteins | sample 8641811 | NCBI WGS metagenome assembly JACZCZ01 (sample SAMN15324610, study PRJNA640507) | soil metagenome | isolation source: intercropping peanut in the first line | place: China: Luxin town, Laibin City, Guangxi Province | collected 2019-07-25 | depth 10cm m | reverse complement strand
GCCATGTAGTCGCGCAGGGCGCGGCCATCGAGCAGCTCCATCGCGATGTAGAGGCAACCCAGGTCTTCGTCGTGATCGGCGTCGAACACCGCGACGATGCCGTCGTGACCGATCTCGGCCGCGAAGCACGCTTCACGTTGAAAGCGTTCGATCGACTCGGCCTCTCCACCGAACTGCATGTCGCGCAGGATCTTCAGCGCTGCATAACGTCGTGTGACGGTGTGTCGCGCCACGAACACCGCGCTCATGCCGCCTTCGGCCAGCGGACGCACGACTTCCCAGCGACGACCGACGATCCGTCCGACCATCGACCCACCCTTGGTCACACCCGAGGCCGCAGCGTTGTTCACGTTGGACATTGCCCCCGCATACCCAACGGCGGACTTGTGGCCTTCTACAGGTCCTGCCGCGGCGCGAGGGTGATTGCGGGCAGCGCGTGAAGCGGCGGTGTGCTGGAATGCGCGAATGCACACATCAGCTCGATCGGCTTGGTTCCCTGGGCTCGCGCTCGCGACGTTGTGGCTCACGCTGGCCTGCGGCGACGTGACGCGCCCCGATGGCGGCAAGGGCCTGCTGACAATCGGCACCCCGGCGCCTGATTTCGAGGGTCGCAACGCCGATGGCAGCGCGGTCCGCATGTCGACGACGGCCGGCACGCGCGTCGTCTATTTCTATCCAAAGGACGAGACACCGGGCTGCACCAAAGAAGCCTGTGCGTTCCGCGATGCCTTTGCGCGCTACAGCGCCGCGGGCATCACGATCTTCGGCATCTCCGGCGATTCGCAGGAAAGCCACGACGCATTTCGCACGCAACATCAGCTGCCGTTTCCACTCGTCGCCGACGAGAACGGCACGGTCGCAGCGAGCTATGGCGTACCGACGCGCGTGGGTATGCCGTCACGCATCACGTTCGTCGTCGACCGAGCGGGCAAGATCGCGCGCGTGTTCGAGAACGTGGATCCCGCGGTGCACGCCGATGAGGTGCTCGCCGCCGCCACAGCTACGAGCCGTTGAGGCTCCAGTCGTAGTCGATCTCGATCAGCAGCACGTCGTCGCGCAGCGAGGCCCAGCGCGCACCGCCGTACTTCTTGATCCAGCCCACGAGACTCCCGGCGTCGCGGGCAAAATCGCGCGACCAGAAGAACAGCGATGACACAGCCAAGCGATCACCCTCGCGCTTGACGTGCCACGGCGAAGCAACGAGCGCTTGTGCGCGCTGCGTCAGCGTCACATCGAGCGTCTCCGCCGAAAACGGCACGCTCGGCAGTGCCGGGCTCGACGCTGCGCCCGAACACAAAGCGGCATGGACGCGACTGTCCTTGGAGCGATCCGCAATCAGGGTCTCAATCTCGTCCAACGTGCGCAGTTGTCCGGCAACACGGTGACGATAGGCGTCGAAGAAGCCCGGGACCTCGCGCACGCTGCGCAACGGATACCGATCGACCACCGACATCACGACCAGCGCGTTGTACACGTTGATCCAAGATGCGATCGGCTCGTCCTCGCGCATGCGCGAGGCACCACGCATGAACGCGTTGAGGCGACTGCGTGCGTCGTGGTCCTTGTGCAACGCGGCGTAATCGACCCGACCTGTCCGCACATGCTGCGACAACACATACGCCCAGCCGCTCGTGTCCAGCGCGCGAGCAGGTGTCGGCTCCACCCCGACGAACAGCGCCACAAGCCCGCACAACCACAACAGTTTCATCGCCGCCTTCGTACCTCATCGCCGCGCTGCATGCTTCATCCTGCGCGGCCGCATCCGTAGCTTGTAATGAGCCGGTCTTGGGACGATAATTCACGAACGGTTTCGCGGGTTTGTCTCACCATCTCCTACACGCATGCGCGGGACGCTCGGCCCGTGCACCACGAAACCGCTTGAGGTGTTCTTGCAGCAGATGAGCCAGGAGTTGTTGGGTCCCGGCACCCAATTTGGACGTTACCGAATCGTGCGGCTGATCGGCGCGGGCGCGATGGGTACGGTCTATGAGGCGACGCACGTCGATCTCAAGAAGCAGGTGGCATTCAAGGCGTTGAACCCGGCAGTGGCCCTCGACGACGAGGCACGCAAGCGCTTCCTGCACGAAGGCGAGGTTGCATCGAAGATCCGCCACCCCAACGTGGTGGAAGTGTTCGACGTCGGCATCGAGCACAACGTGCCCTACCTCGTGATGGAGTTTTTGGAAGGTGAAGCGCTCTCCGATCTCTTGGCGCGCGAAGCACCGCTGTCACCGGAGAAGCTCGCGAGCATCATGCTGCCGGTGCTCGCCGCTGTGGCAACCGCGCACGAAGAAGGCGTGCTCCACCGGGACATCAAGCCGGACAACATCTTCCTCGCACGCTCACGCCACGATCAGATCACGCCAAAGTTGCTCGACTTCGGCATCTCGAAGCTCACCGACGCGCAGGAGGCCAAGAACCTGACCGGCGGTGGCACGCTGCTCGGCACGCCGATGTACATGTCGCCGGAAGCTGCGACGCGCGCCAAACACATCGATGCGCGCAGCGATCAGTACTCGCTCGGCGTAATTCTCTACGAAGCGTCGACCGGTCACGATCCGTTCGACGGCGACACGCTCTACACACTGTTCCAAGCGATCGTTGCGGGACGTTTCGCGCCGCCACGCGTGTACCAACCCGAGCTGCCGCAGGCGTTCGAAGCGCTGGTGTGTCGCGCAATGGCGACCGAGCCGGAGTTCCGCTTTCCGAGCGTCGCCGCCCTGGGTCGCGCGCTCTTACCCTTCGCACCGCCGCGCGACTGTGTGATCTGGGGACCTGCATTCGAGCCCAAGCGCGTCGCCGGATCACCGCTCACGCCTTCGGAGTTTCCGTCGGCAAACATGGAGCTTCAGTCGCTCAAGAGCAGCTTCCTCGACAGCGACCTGTGGACCGTGAAGAGCCAAGATCCATCGCTCTCCGAACCGGACGAAGCGGGCGTGTTCAAAAAGCCGAGCTCGTTGACCACGCTCGATGAGGACGACCCGGCATACGCGCCGTCAGCGCCGCAAGCCCCGCGCCTCAACGGACACACGAAGACGACTCCCGGCGCCTACGTCTGGGATGCCAGCGAGCGTGCAGAGCTGCCGAAGCTCACCCACAACGCGCCGGAGCCGCGCCGCGCGTCGCGCCCGAGCCAGGATCGTCCGAGCCTCTCGACGCTCGACGATGCCGTGGTGGAGCGCGTGGTCGAAAACCGCGGACGCATTCCGTGGGCGCTCGGCGGTGGTTTGCTCGTGCTGCTGGGCGTTGGTGTCGGCTTCATGCTGTCGCGCGCGCAGAAGGCTGAGCCGCCGTCAGACACAGCGGTGGCAGCCGCGCGACCGTCTACACCGCGCACGATGCAGCTCGAGGTGTCGGCCACGCCGTCCCAGGCCGAGCTGTTGTTGGACGGCGTGTCGCTGGGCGTGGGGCCGATCACGCGCGCGCTGCCAAGCGATGGGCGCGAGCACATGCTGACCGTGCGCGCCGAAGGCTTCGAGGCGAAGGAGCTGCGCTTCGTCGATACACCGCCCCGCGGCGTGATCGCGCTGAAGGAGCTGATGCCCCAAGGACTCTCGGCCGAAGCTGCACCGACTCCGACCGAGACGGTGCCGGCCACCGACATTGCGCCCGCGATCGAAGGCGAACCACCTGCTGAGGAAGTCGCCGCCACACCGGTTGCAAACCCACGGACAAATACCAAGACCGCGCGTCGCGGATTAGGTCGGCCCAACAAAAACCGGGTAGAGTCGCAGGCACCCGCGTACGCGCCACCGGCTGCTCCCTCTGCGGCACCCGTGATCGCCCCACGCGCCGCGGCCACTGCCAATGACGCTCCAATCCTGGACTGAAACGCTCCACCAATCGCCTGCGCGGCGATCACGCAGGCCCCTCTTCGGTTTCGATCACATCGCGTGGCGCGTGATCTATGCGCTCGCCCTGGTGTTGCTGAGCGCGCCGGTCGCTGTTGTGCACGCCGACGCGGCGGCGGACGCTGAAGCGTTGATCGCGCGCGGCATCGAGCTGCGTCGTCAAGGCAAGGATTCCGAAGCGCTGGAGCTGTTCAAGCAAGCCGCGGAGACCCACAGCACACCGCGCGCATTGGCGCAGATGGGCCTGGCCGAGCAGGCACTGGGACGTTGGGTGGAAGCGGAGGAGCACATCAAGCTCGCGCTCGAGCATCCCAATCATCCATGGATCAGCCGCAACCGCGACACGTTGACGCGGTCATTGGCCGCAGTCGGTGAGCGCCTTGGATCGATCGAGCTGACCTGCGACGTGGCGGGCGCAGTGGTCACGGTGAATGGAAAGCCGGCCGGGCAAACGCCGCTGTCCGCGCCGCTGCGTGTCGTGGCGGGCACCGCTGTCGTCGAGCTAAGCGCAGAAGGCTTTCACCCGATGACGCGCAGCCTGCAAGTGAATGCCGGCAGCCTCGCGCGCGAGAACGTGACCTTGGTGCCGATGCGCGCTGCGCCCGTGGTCCCGCCAACGCCGGCGACGACGACCACTCCCACGACGACCACGTGTGAGCCGGGGCAAATCGTGCTGGAAGGTCATTGTTGCTGGCCAGGTCAAACCTGGAACGTCACGCGCCAAGCCTGCGCTGGTACACCGCAGTGTCCGCAAGGCACGGTGCCGTCGGGTGTCAATTGCGTGCCCGCGCCGACCTCGACTGCCGAAGGACCGGTGTTGCGCGAGCACACGATGGTGCGCCGTGACATCGAACAGCAACCTGCGCCGCAACCCGCGCCACCGGCACCCGCGCAAAGCACCGACGAGCCCGCGACACGCATCGCAGAGGGCGGAGAGATCAGCCTGCACATCGGCTACGGCGGCTTTTTCCGGCGCGACTCGGGGCTATTTCTCACCAAGTCCGAGCGCGGATCGCGCGCATTCAACCTGGGCGCGGTCGGTCAGTTCGGTTTCGGCTACCGCCCGATCCGCTGGTTCAGCTTCGGCGCCCAGATCATCGGCAGCGTGCAGGAAGGCGACGCCGACTACTGGGAAGCGCAGGACGGCGAAGGCCGCTTACTGTCGATCTCGACCGGGGTCTACTTCCGCGGCCACCTGGTCGGCGAGCTTGCGGCGGGCGCGATCGATCTGTGGCTCGGCACCGGCTTCCATCCCTTCTCGCGGCTGTGGGTCGATGCCAAGGAGCTACCGAACACGCAGGTGAGCGCGATGGCGATTCCGTTCGAGCTCGGCTTCACGGTGTTCGGCTCCTCGAGCTTCGGCCTGGAGCTCAAGCTCTCAGCGCTGAGCTGGCTGCCGCTCGATTATTGCGTGAGCACCGACGGCAACGACGTATGCAACGCCAGCATGAAATCTCAAACCAGCTGGGACGCGGCGCTCGGCTTCTCGTGGGTGTTGTGATGCGCAATCGATCACTCTCGCTGTTGGGACTGCTCGCCGTGGTGTCACTGTTCGGCTGCGGCGACGATCCGTCGAAGCTCGAGTGCCCTTCAGGCAAGACCTGCGGCTTCACACAGATCTCCGGTGGCTACGAGCACACCTGCGCGATCTACAGCGTGGTGTCAGGCAGCGCCGACGATTACGGCCAAGTGGTGTGCTGGGGCGAGAACCGCGACGGTCGTTGTGGTGCCGGCACGGGCGCAGGTGAAGCGCAGGCCAAGCAAGCGGTGGTGGTCGCAGACATCAAGGACGCCGTCGCGGTCAGCGCGGGCGGCACACAGACCTGCGCGTTGCGTGCGAGCGGCAAGGTGGCGTGTTGGGGCGGCAACCAGTTCGGCGAGCTCGGCGATGGCGAAGAAGACGGTAGCTTCGCACCGGTCGCGCCGCTGTTCTCAGTGCAGACCCGCGACATCGTGCAAGTCGCTGCGGGTGGCAGCTCGCTCGGCGGCACCAGCTGTGCGCGCGACTCCATGCGCAAGCTCTGGTGCTGGGGCCGCAACGATGCACAGCAAGTTCGTCCGGCAGAAGTCGAAGTACAGAACGCGCCGGTACAGGTCCAGGGCGTGGATGCCGCAGCAGACCTTTCGATCGGCCAAGACTTCGTCTGCAGCATCATCGGCGGCCAACTGCGCTGTTGGGGCGACCTGTTCGGCAGCGCCCCCTCCGCCATTCTCGCGGTCACCAATCCGATCATCGGATCGCTGTCGTCGAAGGGCTTCATGACCTGTGTGCGCTCCGCCGACGACGTGCAGTGCTTCACCCACTTCGATGATCGCGTCAGCACGCCGATCGCGGGCGCGCTTCAAGTCGCCACCGGTGCACAGCACACCTGCGCCCTTCGCAGCAGCCGTGACGTGGTGTGTTGGGGTATCGCAAGCAACGGGCGCCTCGGCCTGGGCTCCAGCACGAACCCCGATGATCCGACCAACGAGCTCTCGCTGACGAACGTGGTGCTCGAAAACTCGAACGGCGACGCGCTCACAATCGATCAGATCGCCAGCGGCGCCAGCCACAGCTGCGCGCTCGACGCGGAGCACGACATTTACTGCTGGGGCGACAACAGCCACGGTCAGCTGGGCGACGGCACCGAAACCAGTCGTTCCGTACCGACCTTGGTGCAGCTGCAACCGTAGCGCGCGTCAGCGAAGGTATTGTCTCGCGTCCACTTCGTCCGCGGGCTTGCTCAGCCAGAACGCCTTGCCCCCCAAGCTGCGACAGCGGTAGCGAGCGTCGAGCTGTTCGGCTTCGGGGTTTGACGGGCAGTCCGCGATCGCCAGCTGCTCGAGCACCTGCCCACCACCGTCACGCAGCACGATCGCCGCGCCCTCGATGCGCCACTGTCCGCTGCGTTGCTTCGGCTCCTGACCAGCGGCCGTTTCAGCGCGCCAACCAAAGCGACCGTCCTCAAGGAACAAGTACTGCTGAGTGTCGGCGCTGCGCGCGGGCGCTGCCGCTGCCACTTGGTTCGGCGCGATCCAGTACTCGCACCAGAGTCCTACCACTTGATCGTTGCTCAACAGCGGCGGCTCCGCCGTGGTCGGCGCGGTCGCGCTGGGTACATCTGTCGCCACTGCAGGCGCGGGCTCGGCGGCGCTGCCACCACCACACGCGGACAACACCAAACAACCGCTCGTGAACCAGTTGCACAGCTTCATGGGCCTCGATGCTCGCGTGGCTGTCAAAGCCGCGCAAGACGGAGTGGCATCAAAGCCGCGCAAGAACGTCGAAGAAACCAGGCCAGCTCTTGGCCACACAATGCGGGTCGCGGATCAACACCCCGGGCACACGTAAGCCCGCGAGCGCAAAGGACATCGCCATGCGGTGATCGTCGTAGGTGTCGATCGCAGCGCCGTGCAGCCGCGTCACGTCCTTCGGTGGCGTGATCTTCAAGCTATCGACTCCAGCGTGCGCCTCGGCGCCCATCTTGCGCAGCTCGGTCTCGAGCGCCGAAAGCCGGTCACTCTCTTTGATCCGCAGGTTGCCCACATTGCGAATGTGCGTCGTACCGTCGCCAAACAGCGCCGCCACCGCCACCCCGAGCACCGCGTCGGGCATGCGATTCATGTCCACGTCGACCGCGCGCAGGCTCCCGCTCGGTGCCACGACGGTGACGTGATCGCTGTCACGTTCGACGCGACAGCCCATCTTCGACAACACGTCGAGCACACCCATGTCGGCTTGCCCAGAATCACCGGGAAGGTCGCGCACGCGCACACGACCGCCGACGATCGCTGCAGCCAGAAACATGTACTGCGCGCTCGAAGCGTCGGGCTCGATCCGGTAGTCGCGACCGACGTAGCGCGCATCGTGGCGCGCATAGAGCGAGCCGTCGTCAGCAAACCCAGCGTCCGCGCCGAAGTCGCGCATCACCGACAGCGTGAGATCCACGTACGGGCGCGACACCAGCACACCATCGCGCAGGCGCAACGTGAGCGGTCGCCCAAAGTACGGGGCCACCTGCAATACCGCGGAGACGTACTGACTCGATTTGCTGGCGTCGATCGCCACGTCACCACCGAGCGTGCGCGGGCCTTGCGAGATCACGGGCGGGCAACCGTTGTCGTGCTCGGTGCGCACGTCGGCACCGATTCGATTCAGCGCGTCAATCAAGTCCGCGATCGGCCGCTGCCGCATCCGCGCTGTACCCTCCAGCACCACGCGTCCCGGACACAGCGGCAGCACGGCGGTCAGAAAGCGCGCCGCCGTACCCGACGCGTGCACGTCGAGCGTCTGCGCGGGAACCTTCAACTGGCCATCGACACCAACGATGGTCCAGCGATCGCCGTCGCGCGTGATGTTTGCACCCATCTGTTCGAACGCGCGTGCCATCACGTCGATGTCGTCCGAGCTCAATACACCGCGCAGCGTGCTCGTTCCGCGCGCCAAGGCTGCGATCAAGATCGCGCGGTTGGACACGCTCTTGCTACCTGGAACGTAAACGTCGGCATCGAGCGGACCGCGTGTCGTGATGGCCAAGGGATCTGTCAAAGACATGCGCGCGGTTTCTCCCAGCTCGTCGCGTCGCGGTCAACGCGAGGCTGTCAATCGCTCACGCCGCACTCAAGCGACTCGTTGACGCACGTGGTGTTTGCGGGCTCGGCAGCCAGCGCCTTCGTCGCCACCGGCGCCATGATCCCCGTGCGAACACCCGCCAAAGTCGACGCCGGATCGAGCACAGCGTCATCGGCACCGATGCTGATTCCAAGCGCAGCGAATGTCGCCGCCACGTCGGGAAAGTCTGCTTGATCCAAGTGGCGTTGCGCGAGCTCGGTGAACACTGGCCGCCCGGCGAGTGTGTCCATCTGCGCAAGCATCTCGGTGGACGACCAGGTGCGCGACTGCTGCGCACAACACGCCTGCAGCCCGAGCACGACATGATCGAGCGAGATCGCGTTGTCGCTTCCCCTTCGCAGCTCGACGTCCGCCATTAGCGCAAGCGCCACGCCCACCCAATACACACGCTGAAACGCGCCGGTGACGTACATGTCCGCCGCTTCTTGGCGCAACGTTCGACCCGTTCCAACCGTGGCCCCACGCATCAATCCTCTGTGCAAACGCTTCCATGCCTGCTCCGACGTGGCGATGCCTGCGCGCGCGCGCAACACCTCTTGGTAATAGGTTGCGATGCCCTCGGTCAGCCAACGCTCGGCCTCCGCCGTCAGCGGCGTGCGTAAGTGCGTCAGCTCGTGGGCCGGCTCCCAGCTTTCCACAAGCTCGGTCTCTGTCGACTCACGCCCGAGCACGTACATCACCGAGGGCCCGCCACCGCGACCGATCATGCCGAAACGCACGCCACCCGCGCCGGGCTGCGGCACAAGGACCACCTGCGCACGCTCTGCCGGAAACTCGCCGCCGAGCTGTGAGGTTGTCTCCACGACCCGTCGCAACCACGGAGCCACTGCCGTGCGCGTGTGCGCTGCCAACCTGTCGATGATGGCCACGTCCAGCGTTGCGCCCAGTGCCTCCACGCGTTCGGTTTCGAAAGCGCCAAAGACGCCGTAACCCATTTGCTCGAACGCGCTGGCATTCAATAGGTAGCCATCTGCGTCGCGGAGCCACGGCACGCTCGCGTTCATTCCGTCCGGCATGCTCAGCGTTGCGTGCCCATGCAGCGATGCCTCGCGGGACACGGGGCGGTACAGAAAGTTGCCGGTTTGTGTCATCACGACGCCGCGGTTTGCCGCGCCAAAGCCCATCGTCATTTGTCGCGCGGTGGCGCGCAGATCGATCGTGTAGCGCACACAATCGCCGGTCGACAGACCTCGCAGATCGATGTGGCAACCACGGGTAGGCAAACGCGTCACTTGCTCGCCCGAGATGCGCTCGGCGCTTGGCACGCTCGCTCGATCACCTTGCGGCCCACAGACCAAAGCGAGCGGCGGCCTGCCATCGAAACACACGGTCGCAGTCATGTGCTGCAGCGCCGCATCCACCTCGAAGCGATAGTCGTAGTAGTCGCAGTGTGCCCCCACGTCAGGCTGCGCAGACGCCGCGGGCGTAGGCGGGGCTGAGCCGCAACCCAAGCAGCACGCGAGCAGGCCGATGCAAAGCCACGGGCGATTCACGGTTGCGATCCCAGCACGACGCCGCGCTCGATCAGGTCGGACAGGGCTGCGCAAAGCGGCTCGATGCGTTGGGCGGGCTCCACGCCATGCGCCGCCGCGACACGGCGGACCGAGTCGCTGACGTTGGCCCCGTCGCGCCACGCGCGCATGCAGTCGGCGCTGAAGGGATCGAGCGGGTATGCGCCCACGGTGCGCTCGTCCTTGCCGCGATAGATGCAGAGCGTGGTCGGCGCGCGTTCGTAGGCTCCTGTCGGATCTGGATCGCGATGCACCTTGTGATCGAACGTGAGCAGCAATGCCGCGTCGTAGAGCACCACCGCGCGCTCGAAGTCGAAGTCGAGGACGGGACGATCGCGCGAAGCAACCAGATCCAGCACCTGGTAACGCGCACCTTCGTAGCGCACCACGTCCGATGCCCAAGCGGGTACCGACGCATGACCTCCCCAGTGCTGGGCGGCGAACGCCGCGATCTCGGGTACGACACCGTAGAACGCGCGGGAGCGTGGCGGCGCCTCCGCCAGCCAGCGCGTGAACATCGCGTGAAAGGCATCGTCGCCGACCACCTTCACGCTGCGACGCAACGCGCCCTTGGCTTCGTCCAACAGGCGCTGACGCACCATGTGCCGATACACGCTCCAGATCTTGCTGTGCTTTGGATCAAGCTCGGTGGAGGAGCTTGTCGCTTCGGGCGCGCAACACAGGTCCAGGAACGCCCGCTCGGTGTCGGCCAGCGTCATGCGTTGGCCTTTCCGTTCGCTGCGGCGCGCAAGCCCGAGTCACCGACTGCGGCGCGCGAGGCCGAGTCACCGACTGCTGCGCGCAAGCCCGAGTCACCGACTGCGGCGCGGTAGATCGCATCGAGGCGCTTCACTTCTTCTGCAAGCAGGGCGAAGTCCGGAAAGTTCTGATCGCGCTCGAGTAAGACCGGCATCGGTCCGGTGCGACGCAGCGTGTAGTCGAGCAGATCGAAGACTTCATCGCGCACCGCTTCCCCGTGGGTGTCGATGATCAAGCCGTCGGGGCGAATCAAGTGACCCGCGACGTGAATCTGCACCACGCGCTCGACCGGAATGCGATCGATGTACGCGCGCGGATCGAAGTCGTGGTTCTGGCTGTTGACGAAGACGTTGTTGACGTCGAGCAGCAGCTTCGCATCCGCGCCTTCGAGCACGTTGAGCAAGAAGGTCGCTTCGTCCATCTCGGGCGCCCCGGGATGCGCGTAGTAGCTGATGTTCTCCACCGCGATCGGCAGCTCGAGCTGATCGCGCGCTTCCTTGACGCGGGCCACCGCAGTGTCGACCGCCTCGCGTGTAAACGGCAACGGCAACAGATCGTGCAGCATCACGCCGGCGCTTCCGCTGAAGCACAAGTGATCGCTGTGCCACGGCGTCTTCACGTCGCGCAGGAACGTGCGCAACGGCTCCATGTACTGACGCTCATGCGGGGACGCCGCCCCCAGACCCATCGTCAGGCCGTGCGTGACGAGCGGAAAGCGTTCGCGCGCCTGCTCCAGCACCGAAAGAAAGCGCCCACCGCGCTGCATGTAGTTCTCGGGATGGAGCTCCAACCAGCGCAACTCGGGCGGGGCGTGTTCCAGGGTCTCCTTCGCCAGCTTGTAGCGAAGCCCGAGCCCGATGCCTTCAATCACTGGCGACAACGCTTACCTCCTGGGCGAAACACGAAGCGTGTCCACGGCACATACGCACGCCATCCGACGCCAGAAACAAATCAGCGCGCCGTGCCACGAAGGACACGACGCGCTGGTTACACCTAAACCGGGTTTAGGTCTTGCCAAGCCGAGAGGCTCAGCCGCCGCAGGAGCCTTCGCCGCCGGCCTCATCCGGGGCCGCGCCTTCGCCACCGCAGCTGCCCTCGGCAGCCGGAGCAGCCTCGCCCTCCGGAGCAGCTTCGCCACCGCTGGTCTCTTCGGCCGCGCCTTCTTCCGCCGCCGCCGGCTCCGAGCCGCCACACGCCACGCCGAAGCTGGCAAGGCCCGCAGCAGTCGCCAAAACCAACAGCTTGTTCTTAAGTCCCGTGTTCATCCTCTGACCTCCAGTGAGTGTGCTCTTTCGAGCTCAACGCGCGCCTCGGTTCTCGGAAATGGCGGCTTCCGTCCGATGGCTCCTGACTACGCTTCCTGTACCGCCAGTGGCAATTCTTGCCCCGCCATTCTTGAAAGCACGGCTTCAGGTGCCGCGTACTCTGCCACGAGTCTTTTGCCAGGGGAATCATCATCATGCTCTGCCTGGCTTGGACAAACCCTCGCCTGAAAGACAAGCAACCTCGCGGTCTTGACCGTGACACCCCTGCAGTACGTGGCCCGGCCGGAAAAGTTTCACCGGCGCGCCCGCCATCGACGATCAGATCGCTTCGGTTAGACTGCCGCCAACTTTGCGGGGGCAGCTTTTGGGCCCACGCCACGACCGACCGGTCGAAAGGTCTGCTTCGCATGGCACGTACCAGCCTCGCCGTCTCCGTTTTGTGTGTTGCCGCATCTGTCAGCGGCTGCCTTTTCACCTCGGACTTGGATCGCTTCGAGCAGGCCGGTGCGGGAGGCAGCGCGGGAACCGGCGGGACGGGCGGCACCAGCGGCACGGGCGGAAGCGACAGCCTTGACTGCGACAATCCGCGCAACGTCTGCCTGCGCCTGAGCGACTTCGCCGCGCGCGCGGATCAGTTGGTGCAAGCCGATCTGGTGGCCGACGACTTCTTGCGGGCGCGCGCCGTGTTCGATCCGATCGAAGGCGAGGGCGACGTGGAGGTGATCTTGCCTCTTGCGATCGGGCAAGCGGACATCACCGCCGAGACCGCATTCGACGTGCAGTTGCTCGCCGATGAAAACGCCGACCGTGCCTTCAACCCAGACGACGATGCGACGTGGCTCGCCCAGGTGCCTGCGAGCGGCAACGCAGAGATCTCGAACGCGACGACACCAGCAGCGCAGCTCGATCGTCCGCGTGAGCTCGATGGCGACTTCACGCTGCAGCTCACACGCATGACCGCCCACGACTCGCAGTTGCTCGAGGTTTGGGTGCAGGAGGACGCGAGCGGTCGCACCGCCGGCTACTACCGGATGCCAGAGGTCCCAGCGTCCGGGGACTTCACGATCACGATCCCCGGCATCATCGGCGACCCGGGCAGCGTCTACCGTATCCAGTTCTACGCAGACTTCGACGAGAACGGCGTGTACGAGCCGCGCGCGGACAATCCTGCCGGTGATCACTCATGGGTGCGCACCGCAACCGCTGATGACAGCGGCATCACATTGGCGTTCGAGCACACCGGTGTGTTCGAAGACCTCGACATTCCGGTTGGCTACGGCTTCTAGCGCGCAGGCGTCGTTGGGGTGGCGTGCGGCGCCGGTGTCGGGATCGGCGCGTGCAACGCGACAGCACGCGTCGCAGGAAACGTGACGCGCTGCTTCACCATCTGGCCACCGATCACCGCCATCACTTCGTGCGTTCCGTTTTCCACGGTCGCCTGCACGGTTGGACCGACGCCGACGTGAACGCCATCGACGAACACCGGCACTCCGGCCGGCGCGGTGATCGTCACGCCGGCACGCACCAACTCCGGAAACTGTTGCAGCGCGTAGTCCGACTTGATCGCGAAGTTGATCGCCTGCGCGGTCTCGATCCCCGCTGTCACGATCCCGACCACGCGCCCTTGTAGATCCACGACCGGTCCACCTGATGCGCCTGGATTGAGCGGGATCTGGGTTTGAATCACCGGTCGCTGTGCGCCCGACGGATAGATGTTGGAGATGATGCCGGTGTTGAATGTCCAGATGCCGCCTTCACCGTGGCCAACCGCTGCCGCCCAACTGCCGACGCGCACGCGATCCACGCTCGCCAAAGCGAGCGGCACGGTGTGATCTTGCGGTACGCGCACCAGTGCCAAGTCCACATCGTTGGCAGCGCGTTTCACCACGTTGGCTTCGAAGCGACGCCCATCGCGGAGCACCACGGTCACCCGCGACGCGCGGCCGACCACGTGCGCGTTGGTCAAGATCAAGCCGTGCTCGTCAACAAAGAACCCGGAGCCAAACCCGCGCCCATTCGAGATGAACACCACCGACGACGCGACACGCTCGAACAACGCCTGTTGAAACTGCTCCGCTTCGGTCAACGCCGCCGGTGCTTGCTGTGCAGATGCTGCGACAGACCCGAACAGCAACGTCGCGATCACGAACGCGCCTCGGCGACGGTTGAACATCACAGATCCAGGCGCAGCGACAAGCCGGCGCCGCCTTGCGAAGCGTAAGCATCCCAGGAGAAGCGGGCCTTGGGTGCTTGGGGAATGTCCAACGCAGCGCTGTCGTTCGAGAGACCCAGGCGATCACGCAAACGCTGGTTGTGTTGGTCGGCGATACGCCGTGCTTCGGTCGCGTCGATCGGGTGCGGATTCATCGAGGCCGCGACGAGCCAAACGATGCTACCCACCAACGCGATGCCAGCTCCCACGCCCGCCAACGTGAAGTCGTACTCGGTGTTGCAGTCGTAAGGACCAGTGCAGACCTCGGTCCCCGCAGCGACAATTCCGTACAACAGCAACACGTACCCAGCGCTGCTGCCCAGCAGGCCCGCGACAATCAAGCCGGTCTTGAGGTTGCGCTTCTTGCGATACAGATCGGTAAGATCGTGACGCTCCACGGCTTCGTAGAAGTCCGCGCCCTCCAACGGCTTCCTGTACTTCCCCTGGTACGGAATGCTCCACGTGGCGACCACGCTGCCGCCGGCGGTGACTGCGGCCATGTCGTCGAATGCCACGTACTGTTCGTCGTACTGGCGCTGAGCGCCCTCGCGTGATGCTTGATGGTTGCGCGTGATCGCTGACACCTGATCTGCGGCGCGGGTATCGACACCGGAGGGCGCTGGCGCTGCCGCCACCGGTGTCGGGGTCACGACCGGTGCAGCGGCGATCGGTTGCCCGCGGGTGCCGTTGAGCGCGGTCACGACGCTGCCGTCCTTCGCGTAGAGAATCGCGACGGCCGTTGGTGCAGCACCGGACGCACCGGCGAACACGCGCACGACCAACACGCGATCAACCGGCATCGGCGCAGCGCGCGAGACGATCGCGGCGTCGTCGAGATCACTCACGGCACCGAGCGCATCGTCGCTCATCACCAACGCCGCTGACAATGAACGCAACCGTGCTTCGATCGCGACCGTCACTTCCTTTGCGCCAGCACGATCGGCACCGGCTGCAACCACGATCACACGCGTGCTGCCCGCCTGGACCTGCGAAGCAAGTGAAGCGGCGGTGAACGTCTCCGCCCAATTTTGTGCTTGCGCCGATGACGCCACCCACAACGCAAGCACCAATCCAAACACCGCGACACCACGACACTGCATGTTCGCCCCACTGAATGAAGGAATCGTCTCGAAGTGGTGACCGCTACACTGCCGCCTCCGAACACGTCAAGGATCGCTGGCGCGGATCGGAGGTCTGGGGACACGATCCCCGCAGCTGCGCTGCTTCACTCGTTCCAGGGGTCGACCATGTCGCGCATGCCGCCGACAGCCGGCGCTCGCTTGGTCGGCTCGGGCTGCTTCGTCGTCGCGGGCTTGGGCTTGCCCGGTCGCTTGCCCGAGGGCGCACGTTCAAGCGTCGCAACGATGTGTTCGGAGCTGGTGGGTGTGACGCGCATCGACGCGGTGCGATACCCGTCGAGCTTGAGCTGCAAGTCGAGCTGACCTTCCGTCGGACGCGGCAACGCAAGCGGGGTGGTGCCGAGCAACGCACCGTCGTGAAACACCTCGGCGCCGGACGGTTGCGAGCCCACATCGATCGCTTGCACCTTGGGCGCTTCGGTCGGTGGCGGCGTCACGTCAGCAGGGTTCGGCGCGGGCTTATCGGGCGCGGCGGGCTTGGGCGGCGATGCTGGCTCTGCCGCCAGCGCCGGCGGCTGCTTGGTCGTCGGCTCGGCATCACCCGAAGACACCGCGATCACACCGATTACGACCGCGATCACCGCCGCCAGTCCCGCCCAGCGCAGGTTGTTGGAAGGGCGCTGTGTCGGTGGCGCCGTGATCTCGCCGACCGTGTGCTGCATCAAGCTCGCGGCGGCCTGTTCGAACGTGGCGGCATCGTCGTCGTCACCAAACCCTGGCGGTGGCGGCAAGGTGTCTGCGGTTGCGCTGCCAGCGAGCGAAGTCTTGTCGAGCGCAGCAGACGGACGACCACCGCTGTAAACGCTCTTCATGTCGTCACGCAGCGACGTCATCGATTGATACCGCAGCTCCGGCTTCTTGCTCAGCGCGCGCAGCACGACGCTTTCGAGCTCACCGATGCGCTCTGCGATCTCAGGTGAGATCTGACTCGGCAGCGGCGGCGGATCGTACATGTGCATCGTCAAGACGCCCATGTACGTCACGGCGTCGAACGGCAGCTGACCGGTGAACATCTCGTACATCATCACGCCGAGCGCGTAGATGTCCGTACGGTGGTCGACGCTCTGCCCCGCGGCTTGCTCGGGCGACATGTAGTGCGGCGTTCCGAACACCATGCCGGTGCGCGTCGTGCGGCTCGATCCGCCGGCGACTTTGGCGATGCCAAAGTCCAACACCTTCACGAAGTGCTCGTCTTCGCGGTGCTTGATCAGGAAGATGTTGTCGGGCTTGAGGTCGCGGTGAACGAT
>JACZCZ010122454.1_pt1 | contig 16636 bp, 14 predicted proteins | sample 8641811 | NCBI WGS metagenome assembly JACZCZ01 (sample SAMN15324610, study PRJNA640507) | soil metagenome | isolation source: intercropping peanut in the first line | place: China: Luxin town, Laibin City, Guangxi Province | collected 2019-07-25 | depth 10cm m | reverse complement strand
TCGAAGCTTCCAGGGACCTTTCTCTTGTCCGGGAAGCAACCTTGAGATGGCCGCTCCGATAACGCGGGCATGCAAGACAAAGCTCCCAAACGGGCCGGGACACGGCGTCGATGTCGACCTCTGCGCGGCGAGAAACAAGGTCAGCTCTACTTCGTGACTGGACGCGTCGTCGAGAATCGCTTCTGGCTACACCCGATCCTCAGCTGCTGCCTGCAACCCCTCAATCACAGGGCACGCCGCATCTGCCAAGTCTTCGAGCGCAAGGCAGAACGCGAGGTGAGGAAGCTCGTCGACGAGGCCAACAAGCGCATGGGCCCCTGCCAAGCACCGCTCACGGTGCCCATCGCGAAGTTACTGCTCAAAGACATGGTCGGTGCGTGTCTGGCGCGCGCGCAGCAGCACTGTCGCGAGAACGGCAGTGGCGAAATCGAGCTCTTCGGCTTCGTCGCAATGAGCAACCACGTGCACCTGGTCGTGCGCACGCACGGCAAGAACCTTGCGGCATTCATGCGCTACTTCAACAGCGCGCTCGCCAGCGGCATGAACTACCTCACCGGCAAACGCGGGCAGCTCTTCGGTCGTCGCTATGACGCGCAGCCGATCCTAGATGACGACGCTGCATCGGGACGCATCGCTTACTGCATCGACAACCCGCGCGCCGCCGGCCTCGTCGACAATCACAACCAGTGGCCAGGACAGCTCTTGTGCTTCGGCCTCGGCGACACCGACACGCCGACGTTCAAGTTCTTCAACCGCATGAAGTGGCACAAGGCCAAGCGCCCCAAGAACATCACGCCGTACATCGAAGACGTCACGCTCACGCTCTCGCCGCTGCCGCACCTCAACGCGCTCGATCGTGATGCGTATCGACGCAACGTCGAAGGCTGGCTCACGGACCTGCAAGCCGAGACGGACCGAATGCAGCCGACACGCAGTGCAAGTGAGAGCAAGCAGGCGCGCGACAAGCGCGCTCAACGACGCATCGCTAAGGTGATCGCGTTGCCGATCGGTCATCGACCTGATCGCGCCAAACACAAACGCAGACCTTACGCGTTCGGTTCCGCCGACAAGGTCGCCGAGCATCGATACGCCATGGGCGTCGTGATGTCGCTGCACCAAGAATCTTCCCGTCGCTTCCGTACGGCAGACCGCAACGTCGCGTTCCCGGACGGAACCTACGCGCCACCGATCACCAGCGCCGCGTAAGCACCAACCACGCCCAAGAAGGAGCGACCGTCACTGCGCCACCACACGCGGTGCTGCACGGGTGTGCGTACGACACTGCATCGGCCTGAACTCAGGCGATTCACACGCCTCACGGGCCAATTGACCTGCACGCAGCGAGACCGCGAATCCAGCCGCTGCCCACTCCGATCAAGAAAGTGCCCTGGAAGCCTGAGGACTAGGGCCGCTCAGCGCGAAAGTGCCCTGGAAGATTTTGGGAGCGGAACCTTCGCGCCTGGTTCCGGTGCGGCGCGCACCGCGAAAGTGCCCTGAAAGATTTTTGCCTGGAGCGTCCCTGGCGAATCGCGTGCGTCATCGACTCGTGGTCGATTCCCGGTACTTCCTCGCCGCGGCTTGAACCTCAGTCGTGCGGAAGGTTTTGTAGTCCATGACGCGGCTGTGGAGGCAAATCATCGCGCCGTCGGAGCGGTGCCAGGTGTCGCCGAAGCCGTTGTCGAGGATGTGATTCCAGGTGTGGCCGTCGCTGTAGAGCGACATCAGAGCGTCGCGTTGGGCCAGGGTTTCTTCTGGGGTGGGTTGGGGCGTTTGGTAGATCACGCCGTGCACGCTGCCGCGCCACAGCTCGACCACGACGTTGCCGTCATCCAGGCCCAGCACCATCGTCTTCGTTTCGGGAAAGCGCTCGTCGTCGTAAAGCGTTGGCTCAAAGTCCAAACGCGCGCGCAGCTCTGTCTCCGCGGTGCCGATCGCGACTGTGAAATACGGCAAGCTCATCGCGGGAGGCTCTACCATGGACACTGGTACGAACCCATGACCCCCGAAGCGCGTGAGCAGATCAGTGATCGGATTCAGCTGGGGGCTTCCGTTGCGTGGTTGTTGATGGACTACGCGTGGCTTGAGCAGTGGCCGATGATTGCGATGTCGTGCGCGGTGCCGGCGGTGCTTGGGTCGGTTGTCGCGGTTGCGTTCGTGGAGGCGCATGCGGCGACGCGGGCTGTGACGGTCGCGATGGCGGCGTGGTCGGTGATGAACGCGAGCTGGATGCTGAGCGACTTAGGCATCATCGATGTGATGGTCGTCGCACGCGTTGCGTTTGCCATCGGCGCAGGCGCGCTGGTGTTCGCCTTTGCAAAAGGGCGGCTCGGTGCAGGAGCTGTTGGCACACGCAGCGCGCGCATTCCGTCGCTTGCGCACCAAGGGCTGGTAAGCAGCCACGGTCAACGCTGGTGGCTACAGAAGTCGCGCACGACGGTATGACCGTCGGATCCTTCGTCGCATCCACGTCAATCGCAGTGCGGCTGATTGCGCACCGGAAAGAAGTGCTCTGGAAGCTTTGGGCTGGCGGAAGCTTTGGGGCTGGCGTTCAGTCAACGGCGAGAGGAATACCCAACGCTTTGGAGACTTCGTCGTCGATCGTTCGATAACTGTGGAGTCCCCACTGCCCAACAGGCTCTACCGGCACGGCAAGACGCTTGCCGGCCTGGTCGAAGTACCAGCCGCGCGTGTCTTTGAAACAGTGCAGTGGCAGGCGGTCCATCACCGAGAGTGGGCGGTTCTCCACGTGTTCGAAGTAGCCCATCGTCCAAGGGCGCTTGTTCGTCATCATCGGCGGGACCAGCAGTTGCCCGCGTAACAGCGCTGGCACAGGCATCTTGCAACTCGAGCGGCAACGGTACACGTAGATCAGGACGCAAGACTTCATGGGGCCGATCTCAGCGGCGGTATCGACAACCCGCCCGAAAAGAAACTGCCCATCCGGCGGCTGCATGACGAAGATGTCCCCCACTTCTGGAGACCGACGCGTCCTCTTCAATACCGTGAGATTCATCGTCACAACCCGTTCGCCATGAGCCACCGCTTCGCCTTCGACTGCCTGCAACCGCTGCGACTGTCACATCAACATCAGCTCCGCATGCCCTTCAGCCAAGATCTCGTTGTTCAAGTACGTGCCGTTCGTGAAGCATTGGTCGATCGTGAGGTCCTCTGCGCTGTAGAACAAATGGGCGACGTATCTTCCGTGGATGTCGACGCGGCGGGTTTGGACGACGAGGGTTTTGGCAGTCAGTAGGCGTTGGTGGATGAAGTCTCTGGCGGCGCGGCCGGGATCTTGAGGGCGGGCTTTAGACCCGCCCCTACGGTCAGCAGGTAGTTCTGGAGCGTTGAGGTTGGCCAGGCGGAAGCGGCCGCGGCGTTCGACGTAGAAGCCTAGGTCGATTCTTAGATCTAGGGTGTCGCCGTCGATGACTTGGAGCACGTCGGCCTTGTAGAGGTAGCTGGCTTGGGTGGGACGTGGCAGTGAGTCAGTGGCTGGGGCGCTGGGTTGATCGAGCGCGATGTATTGGCGCAGACCGCGCACGTCGAGCCCTTGGTCGACTGCGACTTGAGCGTAACGTTCGCGCGTCTCCGGCGTCGCACGCTCCAGCAACACCCGGTAGTGCGCCCACGACAACGCGTGCTTCGGACACTTCTCGTACGCACGGTAGAACGCCACCGCGTACTGCAGGTTGCGGATGTTGAACGGTGTGTCGCGCGCCAGGTTGGTCAGCACCGTGTTGTGGTAGCCGTGGGCCTGCGACAAGTGCTCACGCAGGATGCGACGACCGGTGGTCCACATCGACACCACCTTCGAGCGCGCTCCCGCCGTGTTCGCGCGTTCGGCGAGCTGCTGGACGTCGGCGACCAACTGCGCGTAGCGTGCCTCCGACAACAACGCCGCAGATGCGGAGACGGACGTGGCGGTAGATCGACGAGCAGACCTGGATGACTTGAGCTTGCGAGGCATGCCGCAAGCTACCCAGGGCTATCCGATCTTGCACACACGTGTGCGCGATACCGGCCGAATGACGTCGGCCCGCCACCGGCATCGCGGCCCGGCTGCAGAGGCTTTGCTTCGGACCTTTCGCCAGGGTATTTGAGCCGCCGCATGCGTTCTTCCAAAGCCATTCGTGACGGGTTTCGCGGGTACTTCCAGAAGCAGGGACATGAGCTGTTGCCGTCGGGGCCGATCGTGCCGGGCAATGACCCGACGTTGATGTTCGCCAACGCCGGCATGGTCCAGTTCAAGGACGTGTTCACCGGCAAGGAGTCGCGCCCGTACAAGCGCGCGACCACGTCGCAGAAGTGCATTCGCATCAGCGGCAAGCACAACGACTTGGAGAACGTCGGCGTCACCGCGCGCCATCACACGTTCTTCGAGATGCTCGGCAACTTCTCCTTCGGCGACTACTTCAAGGAAGAAGCGATCGTCTACGCGTGGGACGTGCTGACCAAGGTGCTCGACATCCCGAAGGAGCGCCTGGTGATCACCGTGTTCGGTGGTGAGGGCAAGCTGGGCGCCGACACTGAAGCCGAAGCGCTGTGGCGCAAGATCGCCGGCGTGCCCAATGAGCGAATCATTCGCATGGGTGCCAAGGACAACTTCTGGTCCATGGGCGACACCGGCCCGTGCGGACCGTGCTCTGAGATTCATTACTTTCACGGCGAAGGCCAGGTCGACCTCAGCAAGTTCGACTCGGAGCCAGGCCTTGATGGTCGCGGTTGGGTCGAGCTGTGGAACCTGGTGTTCATGCAGTTCGATCGCAGCGCCGACGGCACGCTCACGCCGTTGCCCGCCCAGTCTGTAGACACCGGTGCTGGCTTGGAGCGCTTGTCCGCGGTCGCGCAGGGCGTGTTCAGCAACTACGACACCGACTTGCTGCGCCCAGTGGTGGACCTGGCGTCACAGATCTCGGGCAAGAAGTACGGCGCGAGCCTTTCGCCCGACGACATCTCGATGCGCGTGATCGCCGACCACGCCCGCACCGCCGCGTTCCTGATCGCCGAAGGTGTGTTCCCCGATCGCGACGCGCGCCCCTACGTGCTGCGCCGCGTGATGCGCCGCGCGATCCGCCACGCGCACCGCCTCGGCATCAACAAGCTGTTCTTCCACGAGTGCACGCAACGCGTAGTCGAGATCATGGGCAGCGAGTACCCCGACCTGCAGGAACGCCGCGCGCTGATCAGCGAGATCACCCAACAAGAAGAAGACCGCTTCCGCGCCACGCTCAAGCGCGGCCTCGATCGGATCCACAGCTACGACTTCGGCGCGGAGAAGACCTTGCCGGGCGACGTGGCCTTCGAGCTCTACGACACCTACGGCTTCCCGCTCGATCTGCAGGACGTGATCGGACGGGAGCAAGGCTTCAGCGTCGATCACGCCGGCTTCGACAAGGCGCTCGCTGCGGCGAAGGAGCGCAGCCAAGGTTCCAAGGTTGGCGATGCCGCGGTGCAAGCGGCGTACAAACAGCTGGCCAACAAGCACACCACCAAGTTTGTCGGCTACGACGTCGATCCAGCGACCGGAGCGCAGATCGAGAAGTGTTCGTCACGGATCCAAGCGATCTTGGTGGAAGGCGAGGAGCGCGACGTGCTGGGGCGTGACGAGATCGGCGAGATCGTCGTTGCGGAAACCCCCTTCTACGCAGAGTCCGGCGGTCAGACTGGTGATCGCGGGGTGATTCGCGTCGGCGACGCTGAGCTCGCTGTCGAAGACACGCAACGTCCGGCCGGAAGTCTCGTCGTGCATCGGGGCCGTGTCGTTCGCGGCTCGATCAGCCGAGTCGACAGCAAGAAGGAAGCGACGCTGGTCGAGCTCGAAGTCGATCACGAGTCTCGTTCGGCGACGCGGCGCAATCACAGCGCGACGCACTTGTTGCACTTGGGTTTGCGTACGGTGGTGGGGCCGCAGGCGATGCAGAAGGGCTCCATGGTCGGACCCGATCGGTTGCGCTTCGATTACAGCGCGAGCAAGCCGCTGACGACCGAAGAGATCGCCAAGATCGAAGACATCGTGAACGAGCGCGTGCTGTGGAACGCCGAGATCACCACGAACGTGTTGCCGATGGCCGAAGCCAAGGCGCGCGGTGCGATCGGCATCTTCGAGGAGAAGTACGGCGAGACGGTGCGCATGCTGACGATCGGCGACTCCATCGAGCTGTGCGGCGGCACCCACGCGCGTCGCACCGGTGACATCGGTGCGTTCAAGATTCTTTCGGACAACGGCTTGTCGGCGGGCGTGCGACGCATCGAGGCCGCCACCGGCTTCAACGCACTGAAGTACATGCGCCAACTGGAGACCGAGCTGACCAATGCATCGCGCTTGCTCAAGGGCACGCCGTTTCAGACCGTCGACAAGGTGGAGCGCGCGCTTTCGCATCAGAAGGATCAGCAGCGCGAGATCGAGCAGCTCAAGCGTCAGTTGATGTCCGGTGGCTCGAAGGATCTCGCGTCCGAGGCGCGCAAGATCGGCGACGTCACGGTGCTCAGCGGTCGCGTCGACATCAGTGATGCGGCGGCCATGCGCGAAATGGCCGACAAGCTGCGCGACAAGCTCGACCCGGCGGTGATCGTGCTCGGCGCCGCCAGCGACGACGGCAAGGTGGTGCTGATCTGCACCGTGTCCAAGTCGCTGACCAAGCAGTACCAGGCCGGCAAGCTGATCAAGGAGATCGCGGGCATGGTCGGCGGCGGTGGTGGCGGTCGTCCGGACTTCGCCCAGGCCGGTGGCTCCGAGCCCGACAAGCTCGACGCCGCGCTCGCCCACGCCTACACGCTGATCAGCGCCTGAGCGCCCGATCGCCGCGGACTTTCCAGATCTCCCGATCCTCTGCGATGATCGCGGCCCGCTTGCAGTGAGGCACCACGATGGGTTTGGCCGAGAAGCTTTCCGAGATCGACGACGAGCTCAACGGGTTGGGCGTTGCACCGAGCGACCTGGCGCAACGCGTCCAAGCGCAGTGGGGAACGTGGTCGCTGGCCGCGATCGATCAAGAGCTGCAGTCGTTGTCGACGGGTGTGACGTTGGTCGACCGCCCGAGCCCTGCGCTCCTGCGTGCCAGCGTTCCCGACGCTGCGCCCGCGTTCGTCAGACCCACCCCCAGCGAGCGCGCGGCGATGCCAGCGGCGATCGCGACACCATCGTTCACACCGAACGCGCCGTCGGTCGCACCAGAGATCTCCGTTGTCGCGCCCGCGCAAGTCGACGACGAGAATCGCGAGTCCGCTTACCCCGAGCTCGAAGCTGGCGCTGGCGAAGCGACTCCGTCATTCGCGGACGAGCCAACGTTCTCTCCGGCGTTCAGCGACGCGCCACCTGCGAGCGCGAGCGACACACCGTTCGTGCCGACGCTGCCGTCCCAACCTCCGCCCGCAATGGAAGCCGAAGTGGGGCGTGGAGAGCGCCGCCGCTCGTTGACGATGTCGGAGCCGCCGTTGTCGGAGCCACCGTTGTCAGATGCTCCACCCGCCGGTGATCTCGATCCGTTCGATGGCAAGCCCGCGCCGATGCCGGTGCCTCAGCGAGCACCGAGCGTGTGGCCGATGGCGCCTGCACCGAAGCGAACGCCGTCGCGCACGATCCGCACCAGCGCAGCACCACCACCTCCGCTGCCGTCGGCGTCGATGCGCCCACGTTCGATCCATCCATTCGACGCGCCGGTGCGCCGCCCGAGCGACACGCCGGATCCGTTTGCACCGATCAACCGCGCCTCGTCACGTCCACCTGCGCAGCTCGACAGCGACCAGTTGTTCGGCGGAGTCAGTGCGTCGCCACCCGCCGGCGAGGCACCGGTGAAGCTCAGCGCGCCACCCGCCCCCAAGATTCCCGGTCGCCCACCGCAACCGGCGGCAAACACGGCGCCTCCCGCAGCAGCCGAGGACGACTTCGAGCTGTTGGTCGATGACGAGATGATCGAGATCGACGTCGAGGAGATGGAGTGACAACGGCGCGACGGCCGACGACAGGGCAGGTTTGAAATCTGCCCCTACTCGTTCCAGCGCACGTCGAAATCGACGGAGCTGTGGTCGATCACGCGTGTCTCGATCGTGCCTGTGACGCCGCACACTTCCATCGCGCCTTCCCAGACACCGACCTGATGAAACTCAGGCACGTTCCAGATCTCTCGTAGCTCGACGATCGCGTGCCCGTGCGTCAGTGATCGAACGCGTACGCTGCCGGGTGTCATCCCGATCTCGTACGCGCGCGGGCACAGCTCGACCACGCGCCTGTAGTTGCGGCCGGCGATCGCGAACACCGCGGTCCCGGTCAGCGTGCGCGCGTAGCTCGGGTACACCGATCGACCCAGACGACGCACAGCCTCCGATGCAGACACATGAGGAAACGCGGCCCGGCTCGCGCGCGCAAGCAGCGTCACGTAGTCGCGCAGCGGATAGCTCTTGAACGCGATGAACTTGGGCGCCTCGATCTGCGCAGCCACGCGAGGATCGAGCGCGTCGACCAGGAACTGAAAGAACATACCGCGCGCATTGGCGCCGGGCGGAATCGCTGCAATGCGCGCTTCGAAATCGATCGCGGACTTCCACTCAGGCGAACGAAACACGGCCCCTACCTTAGCCGAAACGACTGGCGCTGGGTCTGGGTTCGTCGCGGAGCGTGGCACGGGAACCTTGATCTACGCCGCGCGCGCCACGACCTGATTGCGACCGCCGTGCTTGGCTTCGTACAGCGCCTTGTCGGCTTGCTCGATCAACATAGGTCCCGCCTTGGCGCAGCCCGGACCCTTGGCGACGGCGACGCCGAAGCTCGCCGTGACCTTGAACACTCCGTTCGGACCTTGCACCTGGGCCGACTCGATCGCACGGCGCAAGCGCTCAGCCACGATCTTCGCGCCGTCCGCGTCAGCGTTGGGCAACACCAACACGAACTCTTCGCCACCGTAGCGCGCCGCCAGATCACCAGTGCGGATCACCTGCTGCATCAAGCCCGCGATCATCTTGAGCACCTGGTCACCGGTGGGATGCCCGTAGGTGTCGTTCACTTTCTTGAAATGATCGGCGTCGATCAACACGATCGACAGCGGCTGCTTCTCGCGCTCCGCCCGTGACAAGTCGCGCCGGAGCGCATCTTGAAACGCGCGATGGTTTGCCAAGCCAGTCAACCCGTCGGTCGCCGCAGCCTGTGACAAGCGCTCGTTCGCCGCCGCAAGCTCGGTGGCCAGCGCCTCCTTCTCCTTCAACAGGCGCTCCAGCTTGACCAGCATCTCTTGGTAGCTGTGGTTGATCTCCGCCAGGCTCGCGTTGGCATCGCGCAGCAACGTGTCCATGTCCGGCTGCGGGCCGAGATCGCGCTCGAACGCACGCGCCGCTTCCAAGACCTCGTTCGGCACTTGGTTCAACAGCGTCTCGATCACCGGCGCCGCCACGTTGAGACGCTTGGCCGCATCGATCGCGCTCTGTCGATTGGCAGCCAAGTCACCGCCTTCGAACACGCCAGCGCAACGCTCGGTCAACCAGATCACGTCGCCGACCACGTGCCCCGGCGGATCGGGATCGTGGTGCTTGGCGATCGCAATGATCATGTCGTCATTCATCTGCCACTGCCGCACGAGCTCAGCGCCGACGGTCGCGTGATCGTGCTGTCCCGCCGCACGCTCCAACATCGGACGCGCGAACGCCGGGCTCTTGGCCGATGCGATCGCGGTTTGAGCGTCCGTGCGGGCCAGCATGAACAGCCCCGCGTCCATCAACAGGCCGATCGTGAAGTACTCACCTGGATCTCGGCGTCCCATCGCCGAAGCCAAGAGCTTCGCGGTCACCGCGCGCCGTACACCCAACACGAGCAAGAGCGTACCGTCCGGGCCCTTCGCTGCCATGTCCTGAACACACAGGCTCAGCGCCAGGTTGCGCAAGCCACGTGTGCCGAGCAGCGAGACCGCGTGCTGAACATCGTTGATGCGCCGGCTCAAGCCGTACGCCGGGCTGTTCACCAGCGACAACAGGCGAATCACAAACGCGGGATCGGCCTGACACAACGCGCCCAGCTCGGCCGCCGTCACCTGCGGTCTCACAGCGGCTTGGACGATCCGCGCTGCCAATGTGGATGAGGGCGCCTGCTTCTCGTCCCGCGGATTGGCCAAGATCGAATACCTCGTCGATTCGGTACGGTGCAGCACTTCCGCGCTGAAGGGGCAGATGTCCCTATGACCCAACGGAGGCGCCGGACGCAGATCCTGCGCCTATGGCTGGCGATCACATGTGGGCCTGACGATTACGTGTTCGGACCAATCCAGGCGAGCGTGGTGACCTCCACGTCCGGGCTCAGGTCTTGGGCGCTGATCACGCGCAACGTGGGCAGCTCGCGCTTGAGCAACGTGTGGGCTGCACGACGCACGGGCTCCGCGGTCAACAGCACCGGCTCCGTGCTCGCCGCCACCGCTTCGCGCACTGCGTTCACGACGCTGTCGGCCATCTGCGGTGTGAGCGCGAGCTGCTCGGTGTCGAGACCTTCGCGCCACGCCTGTCGCAACACGTCGGTCACCAAGGGATCGAGCTGAAACACCGAGAGCGTTCCTTGCGGCGCCAAGCTCTGGGAGCGCTGTCGTTGCAACGCGGCTCGGGCGCGCGCGGCAAGCTTGCCAACCTCGGTCTCGCGCGGCGCGATCGTCGCCAAGCTGTCCAAGATCACGTGCGCGTGGCGCAAGCTCACGCCGTCGTCGAGCAAGCGCTGCAGCACCAGCGCCAACGTGGACAGCGACAGCGGCGTAGGCACCAAGTTGCGAACCACGGTCGGCTGCGTGCGCGCGATCGACTCCAACAGTTGCTGCGTCTGCTCGATCCCGAACAGCGATGGCGCGTGTCGACACAAGGCATCCGACGACCGCGGCAAGAGCTCGGCGACATCTCCCTCGGCGCTCGGCACATCATCGATCCACAACTGAAAACGCTGGGCCGACAGCGACGGCTCCAGCTGCGCCACGACGTCGAGCGACACACCGCAGGCGTCATACACACGCGCCGGCAACACGCGCTCGACGCTGTCTTGCAGGTCGGGCGATAGGCGCCCCAGCTTCACCACGACGCGCGCCTCTGTGCCGCGGGTCTCACCGGCGACTGCCGGCGTGGCACCACGACGCTGCGTGATCAGCGCAAGCGCTGCGGCCGAGCACGCCACCAGAAACAGCGGCAACCACGGCAGGCCCGGAATCAGCGACAACAAGGTGAGCAGCGCTGCCGCCGCCCACAACACGCGCGAGCTGCCGAACAACTGATCGCCGATGTCGCGCGCCAGCGAAGACGGAGCATCCTCAGAGGCGACACGCGTCACCACGATCGCCGCCGCCGTGGAGATCAAGAGCGCCGGGATCTGCGACACGAGCCCATCGCCCACGGTCAGCAACCCGTAGGTCTTGAGGCTCGTCACCAGGTCGAGCCCGCGTGACGACACGCCGATCGCCGCGCCCGCCACCAAGTTGATCACCGAGATCGCGATGCTCGCGATCGCGTCGCCCTTCACGAACTTCATCGCGCCATCCATCGCGCCGTAGAGCTGGTTCTCGCGTGACAAGGCGCTGCGACGCTGGTTGGCCGTCGCCGCAGTCAACAGCCCGAGCCGAAGGTCACTGTCGATGGCGAGCTGCTTGCCGGGCATCGCATCGAGCGAGAAGCGGGCCCCAACCTCCGCCACGCGCTCGGCGCCCCGCGCGATCACCACGTATTGGATCAGCGTCAGGATCAGAAAGATCACGCCGCCCACCAGATAGTCGCCGCGCACCACGAACTCGCCGAAGGCACGAATGATCGAACCGGCGTCGGCCTGCAGCAGGATCAGTCGCGTCGACGACACGTTGAGCGCGAGCCGGTACAGCGTCGTGATCAAGAGCAATGAAGGCAGCGCGGTCAGCGACATGCCATCGCGGCTGTACAACGCGCCCAGCAGCAACAGCACCGCGAAGCCGAGGTTGCTCGCGATCAGCACGTCGAGCAGTGGCGTCGGCAACGGCACGATCATCATCGCGACGATCAGCACGACCAACACCGACAACGCTGCATCGGCGCGCCATGGTGCTGCGAGACCCTGCGTCCAGCGGCTTGTCTTCACGTTCCCCCCGTTTCCACGCGCGCCTGCCGTCGTTACAGATCGCGCCGTCCTTCCAGCGCGCGACCGAGCGTCACCTGATCGGTGTACTCGAGCTCTCCACCATGCGGCAGACCGCTGGCGATGCGTGAACAGCGAACGCCGTGCGGCTTGAGCACGCGCGCCAAGTAGAGCGCGGTCGCCTCACCTTCCACATTCAAGGGCGTCGCCAGGATCACTTCCTTGATCGTGCCGGCTTCGACCCGCGCCATCAGCGCCGCGATGTTGAGCTCATCCGGGCCCACGCCATCCAACGGCGACAACAGCTTGTGCAAGACGAAGTAGTGGCCGCGGTAGCCGCCGCTGCGCTCGATCGCACCGACGTCAGGCGGCCGTGCCACCACACACACCCGGCTCCCGTCACGGGTCGCGTCCGCGCAGATGCGACACAGCGCTTCGGTCGCGTAGTTGCCACACTGTGCACAGGGATGAACGCGCTGGTGCAGCTCCGACAACACCTTGCCGAGCGCGGTCGCGTAGTCCGCTTCTTGGCCGAGCACGTGATGGGTCAACCGGATCGCGGTGCGCTCGCCGATGCCAGGCAAGCGCGACAACAAGCGCACCAACTCTCCGATCGGGTCTTCCATGGTCATGCACCCAGCTGAGTGTGATGAGCCACGCGCCTACACCAGGCCGGGAACACGAACGCCGCCGGACACCTTCTCGATCTCGGCCTCGACCATCTCGTTGGCCTTGGTCAGCGCGGCATTGCTGGCAGCGACGATCAGGTCCTGCACAAGCGCCAGGTCTTCGCCCTTCAACAGCTCCGGATCGATCGTCACGCTCACCAGCTCACGCCCTCCGTTGACCACGACCTTCACCCGATCGTTGCCGGCGCTCGCCTCCACGGTCTCGGTCTTCAGCTCTTCCTTGCGCACGGCGACCTTGCGCTGCAGCCGGCTCGCCTGACGCATCAGCTCGTTCATTCCACCGCGAAACTTCATCGACTCACCCTCCACGCTCGGCAGCGCATCGGCGCCGCGATCTCATTCTTCGACTTGGACGCTGTAGTCCTCTTCGCTCACACCAAACACCTTGCGCACGGCCTGCATCGCCGGGTGCGCATGGGCCTGCTTGGTGATCTCTTGCTTGCGCGCATCACGCGCGTTGGCGTCCTGTTGCGCCACGGTCGCGCCCTGCGCTGCGCTGTCATCCGCGAGCACCACTTCCACCACTGGACGCTTACCGAACACGCTCTCCGCTGCCGCAGCGATCGCGTCGCGCGCGGGCTGCGCTGCAGCTTGGCGACCGAAGAACGATTTGGCCGGGAACCCAATGCGAATGCGTTCCACCGAGACGGTCAATGCTGAGCCGTGTTGAAGGATCGCGCCGAGCGAAGGTTGCGTCTCCATCAACTTCGCGACCACGGCCCGCCACGACGACGGGACCGGATTGCTCGGCTTCGGCGCTGCGCCCGCGGATCCATTGCTCACAGCCGCGTGGTTGTCAGCCTTCGGACGCGTGGCGACGGGACCCGGACCAGGTGCTGTTGGTGGCGCGACTGGCGCGCTCACCGGTGGAGCGGGTGCTTGCGGTGCGGACGCTGCCGGCACGCTCGGCGCAACGGGTGCTGCAGCGGTGGTTGTTGTCGTGGCGGTCGGCGCTGCGCTCATCTTCGACGCCGTGGGTGGCGAAAAGCGCTCCGGTCCGCGTCCGCCGGATCCACCGGAAGGTCCTGGTCCCGACGTGCTCGGCCCAGTCGGCGGTCGACCCCCGCCGAGCGCTTGCAGCTGGGCCATCAGCTCGGCGATCGGCGCCAAACGCGGTCGACTCGCGAGCCGCACCAACCCCATCTCCAGCACCAACTTCGGCGTGCCCGACAGCGCGATCTCGTCGACCAGCTGCGCCACGCCGGCAAACGCGCGTTGGATCTCGTTGCTGTCGTGCGCGCTCGCGAGCGCTTGCGCGCGTGCCCGTTCCTCTTGCGTGAGGTCCACGTTGGCGGCCTGGTCGCCGGCGACACGCAGCACCACCAAGTCACGCAACAGCGACAGGAGCTCGCGCGCGAAGTGCAACATGTCGAGACCTTGCAACGACAGCGCATCGACCACACGCATGCAGGTTGCCGGCTCACCCGACAACAGCGCGCCGACCGCTTCGAACGCGTGCTTGCGATCGGCGATGCCGAGCCCGCTTGCAACCTGTTCGCCCGACAAGGTGTCGCCGCTGAACGCCACGACTTGATCGAGCACGGTCAACGCGTCGCGCATCGACCCGGCGGCTTCGCGCGCCACGATCGTCAGCGCAGCATCGTCCGCCTGGATGTTCTCGATCGAGAGGATCTCGCGCACGCGCGCCACGATCGTCGCCTGTGGAATCAACCCAAAGTCGTAACGCTGGCAGCGCGAACGGATCGTCACCGGCACTTTGTGGATCTCGGTGGTGGCGAAAATGAACTTCACGTGCGCTGGTGGCTCCTCCAACGTCTTGAGGAACGCGTTGAAAGCGCCGGTCGACAGCATGTGAACTTCGTCGACGATCACCACCTTGAAGCGATCGCGCGCAGGACGAAACGGCAAGCTCTCTTGCAAGCGCCGCACGTCGTCGACGCTGTTGTTCGATGCACCGTCGATCTCCAGCACGTCCATGTCGTTGCCAGCGGTGATCTGCATGCACTGATCGCACTGGTTGCATGGGGTTGGCGTCGGCCCCTTCTCGCAGTTGAGGCACTTGGCGAGGATGCGCGCGCTGGTGGTCTTGCCCACACCGCGAACACCGGTGAACAGAAACGCGTGCGCGACGCGGCCGGTCTCGATCGCGTTGCCGATCGTGCGCGTGACGTGCTCCTGACCCACCAGATCAGCGAACGTCTGCGGGCGGTATTTGCGTGCGAAGACGGTGTAGGCCATGGCGGTTGCAGCGACGTACGAAAGGCCACCATTGCGCAGCGCAACGCAGACAATGGGGCGCGAACCGGCGGGACCTTAGCAGGTCACGGGCGACGAATCAGCGACCGCGCGCAGCCGAAGCGCGTTCAGCGCCTGCGGTGAGGGGGAAGCGCCGCCAAGCGTCGACGAATTTCGCCTTCGACGGAGCCGTGCGCATCTTCCAGCGCGAGCGACAGGGGCGCATGGGCCTCGCTCGATCGACCCGCCAGCACCAACGCGTCGCTGTACACCACCAGCGCGCGCGGATCGCGCCGTGCAATCTGGAGCGCCGCTTCTGCCGTCTCGATCGCGCCCGCCGCGTCGTTCAAGCGCAAGCGTGTGCTCGCCAAGGCAATCACGATCTCGAGCTCGAGCCCGCGGCGCTCGGTGACCGGCACGTCGGTGGTCTCCAAGAGCTCGCCGGCCGCACACAACGCGCGCTCGGCATCCTCGTAGCGCTCCTGCTTCAAGCGCAGCATGCCGAACAGAAACTGCGCGCGCGGATCACGCGGATCGATCGCCACCGAGCGCGACAACGGTTCATCTGCCAGGTCGAAGCGAGCCGCCGCCAGGTACGCGCCACCCAAATCACGCTGTGCTTCCGCGAGCTCCGGCTGGGCCGCCACCCGCGCGCGCGCCGTCTTGATCGCCTGGAACAGCGGCGTCGCAAGCTCGACGTACCAGCGCTGAAAACGACCGCGTCCACTGAAACGCACCGCCGCGATCGCCAACAACAGCCACGCGATCACCGCGCCGTCACCGAGGTGATTTGTTTGTTGATTGAGCGTCGCCCGCAACAGATGCGCGCTGCCGTGACCGAGCAAGAGCGACACCGCCGGGTGAATCACCAACGTCACGCCGAGCACCACACGCCCGAGCTCGAGCCGCACGAAGTTCCACGCCGCGTTCGACGGTCGGTACAAGGCGAGCGCGATCGACCCGACACCGACGATCCCGGCAAACACACTGCCCACCAAGGTCAGCGCCACGATCTGCGCCACATCGAGCGCACCGGCTCCGTTCGGCAACGCGTCGTGCTCGAGCCACGCGCGCACCGCGGAAAGATCGGCGCCCCAGATCGTCAACAACGCAACTTGAATCGCTTCGTGTGCCAGCAGCACCGCGGGCAAGCCCAAGTAGAACGTCGCAGCACCGACCAGCGCGCGATCTTTGTCCGTGAAGACATCGTCGAAGGCGCGTTTGCCGTGGCGCGACAACTGCAGCGTCACCGAACCTGCGAGGAAGACGTAGACCGCGAAGACGACGTGGCCGACGTGAAGTGCGCTGAGGTCGAACACGGCCGGGGTTCTAGTGTGCGTGCTGGTGCGCGGCAAGCGCGCGGTCGAAAAGGTGCGCACAAACGCGGGTGCGCGCGTTGACACCGAAACGACCCACGCCTACAGTCCGCCGCAGCTTTTGGGTGTGTTTTCCCTTAGCTGTTTCCAATCCGATCGTTACAACCCACTTGCCTCTACTCGCAGGGATGGCTCCCTGCATTCGCGGCAAGCGACGAACAGGACCGTGAACCATGAGCACACAAGCGACCAACGCGAAGCGGACGAAATTCGTTTTTGTGACGGGCGGTGTGGTCAGCCCGATCGGCAAAGGCCTACCCGCAGCACCGATCGGTGCCTTGATGGAAGCGCGTGGGTTGCGCGTGACGAACATCAAGCTC
>JACZCZ010006571.1_pt1 | contig 16642 bp, 15 predicted proteins | sample 8641811 | NCBI WGS metagenome assembly JACZCZ01 (sample SAMN15324610, study PRJNA640507) | soil metagenome | isolation source: intercropping peanut in the first line | place: China: Luxin town, Laibin City, Guangxi Province | collected 2019-07-25 | depth 10cm m | reverse complement strand
GTTCGCCGGAAGAGTCTACTATTCAGCTGTGTCCGAGGCGGGGGAGCTTACGCAAGCAGTACCTAAAAGATGAAGGCGGTGACACTCGACAAACAAAGGCTTTCTCGATCATTGATGACGTGTATTCACAACACGGAACGAACGAGATCGTATCTATTTTTGGTGACGCCAAGATTTTCGACTTCCCGAAGCCATCGGGTCTTATTCGTCGGTTGCTAAGGATCGGAACGCGCCCTAACGATGGCGATATCATCTTGGACTTCTTTGCAGGATCTGGTTCAACGGGACATGCAGTGTTGGCGGAGAATCTGAGCGATGGGGGTAATCGTCGCTACATTGCGACTCAGCTTCCAGAAAAGTGCAGTCCCGAATCGCAAGCATATCGGGCTGGCTTCAAAGATATCGCGCAAATAGGCAGAGATAGAATGCGCCGCGTTGGTGAGGCGCTGAAATCCGAACAAGGGGGCTCACTGAGCATCGGCGCTGGAGTCGATCTAGGGTTTAAGGCCTATTCACTTGGGGCGTCGAATTTCAAGATTTGGGGCGGCGCGGCGCGTAGTCTCGAAGAGACGCGTGATCTACTTGATAAGCACGTTGATCACCTCGCTCCCGAGAGCAGCGGGGAAGACATTCTGTATGAACTGCTCCTCAAGGCGGGCTTCCCGCTGACGACGAAGGTCAATGCGATCACGCTCGCCGGAAAAGAAGTGTTCTCCGTTGAAGCCGGGGCCATGCTGATCTGCCTAGAGAAGGAGATCACGTCGGAGTTGATCGACGCGCTTGCCGAGGCGAACCCACTGCAAGTCATCTGCCTGGACGAAGCCTTCAAGGGCAATGACCAGTTGAAGGCGAACGCCGTGCAGACCTTCAAAGCCCGCGCCGAGGCCGAGCAGTCTGAAATCGTCTTCAGGACGGTGTGAGGATCGGCATGAAGCTCAAGTTCGATCCTTCCCTTCAGTATCAGCAGGACGCGGTTAACGCGGTCGTCGGCGTGTTCGGCGGGCAGCCTCTGGCCCAGAGCGGAGCGGTCGCCGTGCAGGCGCTTCAGAACGGCGGGCTGTTTCAGAGCGAACTCGGCATGGGCAACCGCCTGACCTTGCCGGAGGATGAGATTCTCAGAAACGTCCACAGAATTCAGGAGGCGAACGGCATCGAAAAGGTCCCGTCGCTCCAGGGGCGGGACTTCTCCATCGAAATGGAGACCGGCACGGGCAAGACCTATGTGTACCTGCGCACGATCTTCGAGCTGAACAAGGCATACGGATTCAAAAAATTCATCATCGTCGTGCCGAGCGTCGCCATCCGCGAGGGCGTGCTCAAGAGCATCGACGTGACGAAAGAGCACTTCCAAACGCTCTACGACAAGGCCCCGTTCGATCACTTCGTCTACGACTCCAAGCGTCTTGGCAAGGTCAGGCAGTTCGCGGGCAGCAACCAGATTCAGATCATGGTCATCAACATCCAGTCGTTTCAGAAAGACGTTGCCGATAAGGAGCTTTCGGAAATGACCGAGGACGAGCTGAAGAAGCTCAACGTCATCAACCGTGAGAGCGACCGCATGTCGGGGCGGCGCCCCATCGAATTCATCAAGGCAGCCAATCCCATCGTCATTATCGACGAGCCGCAGAGCGTCGATACGACCGATAAATCCCGCCGTGCAATCGCAAACCTCAATCCTATGGTCACGCTGCGCTACAGCGCGACGCACCGCGATCCCTACAATCTTCTCTACAAACTCGATCCGATCCGGGCTTACGACTTGCGGCTCGTTAAGCGTATCGAGGTTGCATCCGTCCGCTCGGACGATAGTTTCAACGATGCGTATGTGAGGCTGATTGGGACGGACAACACGAACGGCATCCGCGCTCGCGTCGAGATAGACAAGGAAGGGAACTCCGGTCCGAAACGGACGAAGCTTTGGGTCAAGCAGGGCGACGATCTTTTCGTTAAGTCGGGCGACCGCGAGAGCTATCGTAACGGCTACATCGTCCAGAACATCGACTGCACACCTGGATCTGAATACATCGAGTTCAACCAGGGGCGCTTCCTACAACTCGGGCAGGAAATCGGCGGCCAGGCCGACGACATCATGAAGGCGCAGGTCTATGAGGCTGTCGAGCAGCACCTGAAGAAGGAGCGCGCACTCAAGGGCCATGGCATTAAGGTTCTATCGCTATTCTTTATCGACCGGGTGGCCAATTATCGCGTCTACAACGACGACGGGACGACGGGGCTCGGGAAGATAGGTCTCTGGTTTGAGGAGGCTTACCGCGATCTGACGGCCAAGCCTATCTACAAGGGCCTCATTCCGTTCGACGTGTCTGCCGTCCATGACGGATATTTTTCGCAGGACAAGAAGGGACACGCGAAGGATACGCGCGGAAACACCGCCGATGACGATGACACATACAACCTCATTATGAAGGACAAGGAGAAGCTGCTCGATCCTAATGTGCCGCTGCGGTTTATCTTCTCCCATTCAGCGCTGCGTGAGGGCTGGGACAACCCGAACGTCTTTCAGATATGTACGCTGAATGAAACGCAATCGGTCGAGAAGAAACGCCAGGAGATCGGACGCGGGCTGCGCCTGCCAGTCAACGAGACGGGCGAGCGTGTTCACGACCAAACGGTCAACCGCCTGACCGTGATCGCCAACGAATCTTACGAGGATTTTGCTCGCACGCTGCAATCGGAATTCGAGGAAGATTTCGGCATCCAGTTCGGCAAGTTGGAAAAGATTGCGTTCGCCAAGCTCGTGCGGCGAGCCGATGATGGAACAGAAGTTCCGTTGGGCCAAGACGCATCGGCGAAGCTTTGGAACGAGCTGGTTGCGGGCGGCTATCTCAACACTACCGGAGAGATTCAGGCGAAGTTCGATCCAAAGAACCCGCATTTCGAGTTAAAGGTGCCGCCGGAGTTCGCCGATTTGCGGCCCCAGATCGTCGATGAGATCAACCGAAAGGTTTTCAAGAACCGCATTGTGAATGCCCGCGACCGCCGCGAACTGAAGTTCCGAAAGGAGGTTCAGCTCAGTCCGGACTTCCAGGCGCTCTGGGACAAGATCAAGCACCGCACGCGCTACAGGGTCACATTTGAGACCGCCGACCTGATCGAGCGCGCTGTCGCGCGGATCAAGCAGATCGAGGCTATCAAGGCGCCACGCATCGCCACAACCGTCGTGGAGGTGGACATCACCGACGCGGGCGTTGCTGCCGACCGGCAGATTGCAACGCGCGTCCGCGATGCCGAGCAGATCAAGGTCCTGCCGGACATTCTCGCCTTCCTGCAAAAAGAAACGGAACTGACCCGCCACACGCTCGCCGAGATTCTCAAGCGCTCCGGGCGGCTCGCGGAGTTCAAGATGAACCCACAAGCCTTCATGGCTGCAGTCGCGAAAGAGATTTCACGCGCCTTGCACGACCTCATGCTTGAAGGCATCAAGTACGAGAAGGTTGCCGGACAGTATTGGGAGCAAAGCAGACTGGAGCAGGAAGCCGAGGAAGGAATCGTCCGCTATCTCACCAATCTCTACGAGGTGAGAAATCGCGAGAAGTCGCTGTTCGATGCCGTCGAATACGAGTCCGAAGTCGAAAAGCAGTTCGCCAGCGACCTCGACAACAACGAGAACGTGAAGCTTTTCGTGAAACTACCCGCGTGGTTCAAGATTGATACGCCCATAGGAACCTACAATCCGGACTGGGCTTTCGTCACGGAGCGTGAGCAGAAGCTGTATTTCGTGCGTGAGACCAAGAGCACGCTCGACAACGAAGAGCGGAGGACAAAGGAGAACCAGAAGATCGCCTGCGGGAAAAAGCATTTCGACACCCTTGGCGTCGATTACGGCGTCGTCACATCGCTCGCGGAAGTGGCGTTTTGAGCGTGCACATGGAAGGACGGATGATCGTGGCAGCGCGAATTGCGAATGAAGGGGCGGACGTGACTGAGGAGGCGCAGGCCGGGGAACCTCCATTAAGCAATTCGGACCGTCTCAAGGCGCATCTTGAGGCGAGCAGTCTCGCGGCAGCGTTCCTCGATGCCTGGTTCAAGCCGGGCACGCCGCAGGAGCGGCAGACCCGGCTGCTCGCCGCGCTCGACGCGCATGGTTCAACGGAAAGCACAGGCAATGCCCCTACATCGGCTGAATAGGATCGAGGTGCAGGGCTTCCGTAGTTTTGGCGTCGCGCGGCAGACGCCGAACCTCGACCCGTCCATCGTCGTCTTCTGGGGCGGCAACAGCCAGGGCAAGACCAGTTTCGCCGAGGCTCTTGAGTTTCTGTTCAGCGGCCAGATCGCCCGCCGCGAATTGTTGGCGAGCGCGAAGGACGAATTCACCGAAGCTCTGCGCAACGCGCATATCAAGCCGACCGATCCGGTTACAGTCGAAGCTCACATCCTTTGCCCGGACGGGACGCTGCGAAAGCTCACGCGGACGCTGGTTGAGGATTACCGGCGCGGCAACTCACAGGGGTGCACAAGCGAATTGCGCATCGACGGCGCGGTGAGCAACGACAACGACATTGAGGGTGTTCTCGGCATCCGCCTCTCACATCCGCCGCTCCCCGCGCCGGTTCTCTCGCAGCACACGCTGGGCTATTTGTTCTCGGCTTCGCCTGCCGACCGCGCTGCATATTTCCGCGCGATACTGGATACGCAGGATTTGGAGGATTTCCGCAGCGCCGTCGCCGCGCTCGAATCCCGGATCGTGGAGCCTGCGTCTCAGGAACTGGCTGACCTCACGGCGATTGAGGCGGTTCCGGTTCTGCTGTTGACGGCATCGGCGGTGCGCTCGTCCAAGAGCCTCTCGCAGCTTACGGCCAATCTTTCCAAATGCGCGGTGGAACTGTTGACCTCCATCAGCATCACGCCGGGTCCGGCCCTTGAGGATCAGGTCCGGCAGATTGAGCACGAACTCTCAACGCGCAGGAACCAGACCTTTCCATTCGAACTGTTGCGAAGAAGCGCCTTCACGGCATGGACCGGATCGTATGAGGATGTGAAAACGGCGCTCGCGCGACTTATCGAAGAGTCGGGCAAGGTCGATGCGGAGACACAGCGCGTGCTGTCACTGTTCAAGGCGGCGCTCGCAATTCCCACACACCCGCACGGCGATTCCGTCGATTGCCCGCTCTGCGGCGCGGCGGACACATTCGGCGAAGAGCGCGTCTCGTTCATCCGCGAGAAGGTGAGAGCGTCGGAGGCCTTCATACAGTCCGGCACCGAGCTCACCCGCGCCCTGACGACGATGAGCGGCCAGTTGGAAACCCTTGAACGCTCCGCGCAGGGCGCTGCGCCGAAATTCATGCGGGCCGCGCCAGGCAAACGCCGGGGCGCGGGATTCACCGTAGCGAAGATCAAGGCGCTTCTCGCCGATCACGTCCCTATCGCGCTGTGGCTTGGGAAGACCGGGAAGCTGGCCCGCGCGGACAGGGCATTCCTCAAGGCGATAGGGGCGGCAAAGCGCCTCGTCGATGAAGCGGTCAAGGATCGCAGCAAGCAAGAAACCTTCAAGCGGCTTGAGGAGGCGATCCAGGCTTTGTTTACCGCGCAGAAGCGGTTTGTTCAGTGCCTTGCGGAATATCAGGAACCCGCGGTGACGCTCGGCTCCGCGCTCAAGGATGTCGTTGACAGGAGCGCCGACACGAAAGGATGGGAGCCGCTCGTCCGTCTTGCGCGGAATCCGTCCGCGTTATGGGCGACACTCGAATCGTTGCGCACCCACAATGCAAAACTAAAAGCCCTGAAGAAGGCCGTCAGGGAGATTGACGCCGCGAACGGCGCGGTGCTGGACGACAAGTTCGCGGCGCTCAGCCAGGAGGTGCGGGTCTGGTGGGACCGGCTGCGGCCCGACGAGACGACCTTCTTTTCAGCGGTTCAGCGGCGCGGCGACAAGACGCGGCGCACGGTTGATTTGAAGGCGGGCCTCTCGGCTAACGACGACAAGAGCAATCCCAAGGTGCGGGATGCGGTCGCTGTGTTCAGCCAATCGCAGCTTCATTGTCTTGGGCTGGCTCTCTTCCTTGCGAAGGCCATTCAGGAGAACGCGGGGTTTGTCGTTCTTGACGATCCCGTGCTGACCAGCGACGACGACTACAGGCCGAACTTCGTTGCCTCTGTCGTGGAAGGGCTGCTCGACGCCGGTGTGCAGGTGATCGTCTGCACCCAGGACCACAAGAGCTGGAAGGACATCGGCGACCGCTGGCGGCACCGGGGCGCAATGCAATATCAACTGATACGCGACGACGCCATAACCGGCACCGAAATCCGTGGCGTTACCGACGATCTTGCAACGATGATCGCCAGGGCCGCGCCTCTCGCCAGGTCGAACGATCCGGTCAACAGAAAGGACGGCGCGAAGCAGATACGGCAGGCGATAGAACGCTTCGGGAAGAACATCCTCGTCAAGGAGCGGAAATCCAAGGGCGACGCTTTCGCCTCCATCACCGACTACGACGGCAAGAACTTCGGCGACTACAGCCAGCAAGTCATGAACCTGCTGACGAAGGACCCGTCGCACCCCGGAAAGCTGAGGACCGGTTATACGAATGTCACGCCGGGGCCTCACGACGACACGCCGCCGTCCTCCGGTGAGTTGAAGGTTGCTCTGGGCGACCTCAAGAAGCTGAAGCAGGACTACCTGGACTGACCGCACCCGCGAGGCTTCGCCCCACGCCGGGCATTCGTGAACCGAACCCCCAAGGCGGGTTTCGGCCATTCGGCTTCGATCCCTGGCGCATGAAGTGAATGAGCCGCGGGCGGCTCATGAGTTTGTTTGGTCTTTGCCTCTTCGGCCCATCCGTCAAGACAACCCTTCGGGCGGAAATCGCGGGGCCGTGCCTCGTAAGCGAGGTCGCGGGCTGCGGCCGCACCACCCCCTTTGCGATTTCCGGTCTTTACTGCGATGAAACGGCTATTCGGCTTCAACGTGTGGGACACCGGGATCGAGCCAGACCGGATAGCACGCGCGCGGAACGACTGCGAAGCGCCGGAAGATTTCGCGTTGCGGTTCGGCGAAAAGTACGGACTAACGCTGATTTCCGAGTGGCAGTTCCGATAAAGAAGTGCAGCCGACGAAAAGCGGCTGCGCCATTGCCTCGGTGTCACGGCGTTCGCGCGTTGATCTCGTCTTCGAGATGGCAAGCGAGGCAAGGCATGTGCGCTGCTCGGCGCTGTGCGCCTTGCAGCATGCGAAAGCGTTCAGCATGTCGCGGTGGAGCGCGTAAAGCTCGCTCGTGGCTTTGGATGCCAGTTCAAACCGTGTGATGAGTTTCATCGTTTCCTCCATTCGTTGGAGGCCCCGAGCATCCGGAGCCTTTCTGGCCCCGGACGGAGATCACCAGAGGCGAAAGGCACGGATGGTCTGCGGGTCGGTAAACGAAGCAGAGGAAGGCACATGAAACGTGGGCACGAGTCTGTTATGAACTCGAACCAGCATTCCAAGCCGTAAGGGGAACGTATGCGCACCGAGCCGATCATCTGCGAGCCCAACAAGTGCTCGAAACAGGAACGCGCCGCGTTTATCGCTGTTGCTGAAAAGAGCGGCGAAGTCGAGCGTCCCGATCTGGAAAGCGGCTTTGATCGCGCCCGCTTCGTGCTCTGGGCGAGTGACGCGCGAGGTCTAACGGGCGTCGCGGCTTTGAAGGTTCCGCGCAAAAGCTATTGGCAGCGAGTCTTCACGGAAACGAACTGCGGCCTGTCACACCAAGACTATCCACTGGAGTTCGGCTATCTGTATGTAGAGACCGACCGGCGCGACCAAGGATATGGGCGCGCTCTCGTGCAGCACACACTGAATCTCGCGGCTAGCGAAGGTGTTTTTGCAACGACGCGTGAAGCGAACGCGGACTTTCACCCGTTTCTTGTTAAGCAAGGCTTTGAACGAGTCGGCCAGCCATACAAATCCACGCGCGGAAATTTCAGATTGCTGTTGTTCGTGCGAGCCGGAATCAAATCCACAACGCGCTAAATGTCCCGGTCAAAATCCCGGTCCCATTCACGCGCAAGCGTTCCCGTTGGCCGTGCGCCTCGCGGAAATGCTCCCGCAAGTTCGGTGGCTTGCCCGCCATCTTCATGTAGCTGGCAATGTCCTTGTGCAGTTCCCCGACCTCCTTGGTGCGGGATTGTCGTACCCATTTATCTGCCGGTGAAGCGTGCGGCGCTCATCGAGTTGCTTTTGAATGAGCCGTTCTCTCTCGGCGCCGGCGTGTAGCGCGGCGATCGCGACGCCGCGCCAATATTTCAGCGAATTGCTCTGGCTTGGGTTGCACCCACTTCTTCTTTCGAAGCTGCAGCGCCTCGTTGAGCAGTTCTTCGTCGACCGCCATGCGCCAGGCGAGTTCCTTCACATGCCAGTAAAGGGCAGGCAGCGACACAACGAAGCGCGGCCGACCGGGCCAGTCCATAGGTTTCGCGAACATCACTGGCCAGCGCACTGGCCAGCTCGTCATGATCTCCACCTCGTCCGGGCTCAAAGTGGTCTTGCGATCAATCATGTGAAGTACGACTGCCGTGTCGCCAAATCCCCGCCTCCCGCGCCGGAAGGTTGGATGCGTGTCGGCACCGAGATTGTGGGCAAGGGGATTGCGGATCTCCAGCCACAGAACCTTCGTCGCTTCCAGCGGGGTAATCCAATGGTGCCGTTTATCTCCCCACTTCATGCGCGACATGAGTGTGCGCAAACGCGTGAACTGCGCGTTCTCGTCTGTGCCTTCGACCGGAACGACCGGATCGATCTCTGTTGCGAGGCCGTCGAGAATGCATGCCAGCACCAATGCAATGGGGAAGTTGCACGCGCCGCCATTCGAGTCGCGCGGTGGGCCCCACAGCATGGTGTAGACATCAGCCAACAGGCTGCTGGTGTGCACGAACGCGCGGCTAATGTCGGCGTCGCTCGTATGGGCGGGCGGGAGATGCGTGAATGGCATTTCAACCCAACCTACTGGTGTTATGACCTACTTCGCGGCTTTCGTGATTTCGGCTCAAGGACATCCGCATACTTCTCAAATAGCAGCTGCAAGCCTTGGCGCAGCAGCCGGCTCTGCGGAATGTCCGTCTTCGCGGAGAGCGCCTTCAGCCTCTCAGCAGTTTCGATGGGAACGAAGAGCCCAAGCTGCCGGCCCGTACGTCCTTTCTTCTCCGCCATTTCGATATCTCCAACGAGCCGTCTAGATGCGTCTAGACATTAGCATCACTCAGGAATAGTGTACCGGAGCGGCTAGAGATCCGCGTAGGGCGGCCCCCGCCGGTGCTGGTAACACCGACGAGGGCCTAACCACAACGCCTGCAGAGAGGCAGTTATGGCTTCCTTCATTATCGCCCACCGGGCGCCCGAACGGGTGGGGGCGAGTGAATCTCGCAACGGCAACGGCCTTGCCGTCCTGCGACGACACCAGCTCGGCTGGGTGCGGCCATGAGCGCCCGACGAAAACGCGGAAGCAGGCGTCCGCCTTCGGCTACTCGCGCCAACACGACGGTCGCGAGCGATGCCTCCTCCAGTCTACTAACGCTACGAGCAACCAAGTCGGTCAGCGTTGAGACCGTTCTGAATGAATGCGTTGGGACGATCTGCCTCGTCGAGGTCACCTTGCATTCACTGGAGTCGCAGGAGATCGGATTCCCAGAACAGGAGGTTCTGCGGCGCGCGCTCAAATCCATCTGGTCCGTGCATGACTGGATATACGAGCTGAAACCGCATGACACGAATGGCGAGCTCGATCGAGAGGGCGAGTCATGAACCAAACCGATCGGGAGGACATGCTCGTCATCAGCCTGGGAATCGACGCGCTGCTCGAATGCGTGCGACACACGGAGGCTTGGTGGGAGTTGCGCGGCGATCGGACAGCACTTCAGCGCACTCAGCAGTTCGGCGACTCGATCCTTGCGACGCGCCGCAGGTTCTTCGGTCACGAAAAGGACAGTGATCCCCAGATCGCCGAGGCGCTCATCGTCGCGCAGGGGTTGCGTGAAGCGGCTAAACAATGCAGGGAAGGGCAGCCCGCGCTGAACGCGCGACTCACTGGTGCCGCAGAGATGATCGAGAGGCTCTGTCGCTCACGCGAGGTGCGGCCATGAGCCGCGGACGTCCGCCGGAGTTCAGGGTTGCTCCGCAAACTCTGGAGCAAGAACCAGAACTCGTGCACGCGCTGGAACCAAAGCCGTGCGATGGATGCGCGCACGTAATCACGTGCACACGGCGACGACTCGCGTGCCGAGCTTTCGCCCAGTACGTCCGGTCAGGGCGATGGAAGGCGCAGCCCACTGTGAGCCTTCCGAATCGCCGGTCCTACATGCGTCTATTTCGTCATTGACCGATCGGGGAGGGGCCATGGCAAAGCGTGGGTCAACGGCAACGCAGTCCGCACGTCAGCGTCCAGAGCCGCGTTCGGCCGGGTGTGCCGATGTTGCAGCTCAAAGAGTCCGGCTCTTCGAGGCGCTCGGAATCATCGAGGTCAGTCGCCATGCGCTCGCAAGCAAGCTCACGACGTTGGACGAGCATTCCGTGATCGATGCGTTGAAGGCCGCGTATAGCATCGTTGATGACGTCGCCGCCGCACTCGAGAAAGGCGAATCAGACACCGCGGAGTCGCGCAAACCGGACGCCGTCTGAGGCGGAGGTGCTGAAGAGTTTTGGGGGCTCGGCCTCCGAGATCCGTCCGAGCGATTACACACCCACAACGCCCCAGCGCAATAACGCGCGCACCCGGCCCGCGTGACGCCGCCTTTATCCACCCAAAGTTTCAGCGGCCGAATAGACCTATGGATTGCGGTGTCCGAGGCTGACACCCCGCTCACACCCCGAGCAGGAAACTGGTGACACCCCAGCGCTTCGCCGCGAGATTTTCTTCAATGATTTGAATGGTCGGGGTGAAGCGATATGCACTCTATCTGCGACCCCGTGGCGGGTGCGGTTCAAGTAGCTCGCCTGTGCGGCGGATCATAACTCATTGATTCGCAAGAACGCCAGCCAGTCGAGTATCGGTAGGCGAAGGAAACGCCCGCCAAGTTATATTCACTCAAGCCGCCACTCGCTTTGAAGCAGTTATCTTGCCCTTCCTGCGTATGCAGCCGTTCGATCGCCACCGTTACCGTGATCGCTCCGGCCCAACTCGGAGCGATCATGCGTCATGGCTCGGAAATTTCAGGGCAAGATCAGCCTCGACGTCCGTGACTCCAAGCCCGATTGGCCGGCCTTCCTCGATAACAGAGCGCCGGAAGGTGCTCCCAATGTACTCGTCATTCTCTATGACGATACGGGCCAGGCGGCGTGGTCGCCGTACGGCGGACGCATCGAAATGCCAACGCTCGATCGGCTTGCAAAGAACGGCCTCATCTATTCGCAATGGCACACGACCGCGGTGTGCTCGCCCACGCGATCTTGCTTTCTCACCGGCCGCATTCATCACGCCAACGGCTTCGGTTCGATTTCCGAAGCGGCAACCGGCTTTCCCGGCTACAACGGCCACATTCCGCTTGAGAACGGCACGATCGCGCAAGTACTTCGCGATGCTGGCTGGAGCACGTTCTGGATCGGCAAGAACCACAACGTGCCGGTCGACGCATTCAGCATCGGCGCCTCGAAGAAGCGTTGGCCGCTAGGGCTCGGCTACGATCGCTTTTTTGGCTTCATCGGCGGCGAGACGAACCAGTGGTATCCGGAGCTCATCGAAGACAATCATTTCGTCGAGCAGCCGTATCCGCCCGAGGAGGGTTATCACTTCTCGAAAGACATTGCCGATAAGGCGATCAGCTTCATACGCGATTCGAAGCAGTCCGAGCCCGCGAAGCCCTGGTACTTGTGGTATTGCCCAGGTGCGAACCACGCGCCGCATCATACGCCGCAGGAGTACATCGACAAGTACAAAGGAAAGTTCGACGACGGCTACGAGGCCTATCGGGACTGGGTGCTGAAGCGGATGATTGAGTGCCGTGTACTGCCCGAAGGGACCGAGCTCACGCCGATCAACCCGCTGCCAGATGAGGTGCTTCCGAAGGACGATCGCGTGCGGCCCTGGAGCACGCTCTCGGACGACGAGAAAAAATTGTTCTGTCGAATGGCGGAGGTGTATGCAGCTTACTCCGAATACACCGACGTCCAGATCGGGCGGCTGATCGATTATCTCGAGGACTCAGGCCAACTCGACAACACGCTGATCTTCTACTGCGCGGACAACGGTGCCTCGGGTGAAGGCGGCCCGAACGGGTCGGTGAACGAGAACAAGTTCTTCAACGGTTTTCCGGACGACATTGCCGACAACATGGCAATGATCGACAAGCTGGGCAGCGCGGACACCTACAACCATTATCCGACCGGCTGGGCGGTCGCCTTTTCGACGCCGTACAAGATGTTCAAGCGCTACGGCTCCTATGCAGGCGGCACGTGCGATCCGCTGGTGATCCACTGGCCAAAGGGCATCAAAGCGCGTGGCGAGGTGCGGCACCAATATCATCACTGCACGGACATCATGCCGACGATCCTTGAGTGCTGCGGTGTACAGATGCCGAAGGTGATCGATGGCGTCAAACAGGCGCCGTTGGCTGGTGTGTCGATGGCCTATAGCTTGGATGACGCGGACGCGCCCACGCGCAAGGAGACGCAGTACTACGAGATGGCCGGCACGCGCGGCATCTGGTACAAGGGTTGGAAGGCATCGGCGCTGCATGGTCCGATGCCGTCGGATCAGGGGCATTTCGATCACGATCGTTGGCAGCTCTTCAACACCGACGTTGACCGCGCCGAAGCACGCGATCTCGCGGCCGAACATCCTGAGAAGCTCGAAGAGTTGACGAAGCTCTGGTTCGCCGAGGCAAAACGCAACAATGTCCTGCCGCTCAATGATGTGAACGTGCACATGATGCACGAGAAGTTGGAATTTCATGCGGCCGCGCCGAAGAGCGGCCGATACGTCTTCTACCCAGGCACGACCGAAGTGCCGGAGGCGACGGCGCCGCGAACGCTGGGGGCATCGTTCAAGGCGCTCGCCGAGGTCGAGTTCACCGGCGACAGCAAGGGCGTGATCTTCGCGCAGGGCTCGCGCTTCGGCGGTTACTCGCTGTTCGTGAAGGATAGCAGGCTGATCTTCACTTACAACTTCCTCGGCATTCCCCCGGAGCAGCGTCTGTTCTGTGCCGCACCCAAGCTCGGCAAGCATATCGTGGGTGTCGAGTTCGCGAAGGAGGGCGTAGGGCAACATGGTGAAGCGCAGGGCAGGATGGTGCTTTACCTCGACGACGAGCCAGTCGCACAGGGCAATTTCCGCACGCAGTCCGGCCACTATGCGCTCTGCGGCGAAGGACTCTGCATCGGCTACGATGGCGGCGACGCCGTTAGCAGCGAGTACAAGTCGGACTTCGAGTTTTCCGGCGGCAGGGTCGTCAAGACCGTTTTCGATGTCGCCGATGACCACTACATCGACGTCGAGCGCAAGATGGCCGCAGCGATTGCGCGAGATTGACATGAAGGGCTATCTCACCGAGCAGGCGGCGCAGGAGGCGTACGATTCACTCGACCTGAATCGCGCAATCTCGAGCTATCGATTCTTTTATCCAACAGTTTCCGGTAGTGCGATTTTCAATGGCACGACCAAGGCCGGTGTGGAGCCGAATCGCAAGTTCGGCTACATGGACACGCAACCACGTCACGTGGGCTATACGCTGAATTCAGATACGCCCTACGGCGCCGTATTTCTCGATCTGCACGTCGGGCCCATGGTGGTCGATTTGCCGCCGGGCCCGCTGCTTGGCGCGGCGCTGGATTTCAGTCAGCGCTGGATCGCGGACATGGGCATTCCCGGGCCTGATGCAGGCAAAGGCGGCAAGCATTTGCTTTTGCCGCCGGGGTACAACGGTCAGGTGCCAGGCGGATATCACATCGGACGGGCGACCTCGTTCCGTGTGATCGCTGGCATGCGTTCCATCCCGGAGAAGGGTGATTTGGCGGCCGCCATCGAGCGCTTGAAGTCGATCAGGGTCTATCCACTCGAGAAGCCGGCAGATTGGGCCGATCCCACGTGGTTCGATATGACACCGCAGCCGCAGGACACGACGCCTCATTCTTTCGAAGAGAGCCTTGGGTACTGGCGAGTCTTGCATCAGGCAGTAAATGACGAACCGCCCCTCGAAGACTTGCGCGCACAGTATGGCGAGCTCGCAGCTCTCGGGATCGCGAAGGGGGAGCCCTTCGATCCCGATGAACGCATTCCGGCCAGGCCGCAAATCGGTCACCTTCAATCGGAATCGTTGGCCACATTGGGCCGGAATGGCCGGTCACGTTCAAACGGAATCAGCGGTCAACTTGCTCCGGAATACCCACTCGATCGCGCGACACCGCTGGAATCCTCATTCACCTTGCAGATAGCTCACCGCGATCGTCATCATTGCGCGGGTGGCGATGCCGAGTGCCTGTTCGTCCACATAGAAGAGCGGCGAGTGGTTGGCTGGCGCCAAGTCCATGTGCGAGTCCGGAGGTGTGACGCCGATGAAGAAAAAGAATCCCGGAACCTGCCGCGCGTAGAACGCAAAATCCTCTGAGGTGGTTCTTAGCGGGATCTGCGTCACGCGCTCAGGGCGGACAAGACGCTGGAGGATTGCCACTGTGCGCGCTGTCAGCGCGGGGTCGTTCATCACCACTGGACTAGAGAATTGACTTAGCGTCACCGTCGCTTCCGCTCCGCTCGCGGCCGCGATGCTGGACGCCGTGCGCCGCATGCGCTCCACGATTTGCGTGCGGATCTCACTGTCGAACGTACGTAGCGTGCCTCTCAAGGTCACGGACTCCGGAATGATGTTCGCTCGTACGCCGCCTTCGATGCTTCCGATCGTGAGGACGGCCGGTAGCGCGGTGATGTCGACCTGCCGGCTGACGATCGTCTGCAGCGCGCTCACCACCTGCGATGCGATGACGATTGGGTCGATGCCAGCCCAGGGCATCGAGCCGTGCGTCTGTCGTCCCTTGATGTCCATACGGAACGTATCCGAGCCGGCCATCATCGGGCCGGCGCGGTAGCCGATCGTTCCCGTGGGCATGCCGGCCGCGGTATGCCAGCCGAACACGGCCTGGGGCTTGAGCTCGTCGAACAGTCCTTCTCTGAGCATCAGTGCGGCGCCGCCCTGTTCGCCTTCCGGAGCGCCTTCTTCCGCGGGTTGAAATATGAACAGAATGGTGCCGGGCAATTGCTCCTTGAATGACGCGAGCCCCGTGGCGGCGCCCATCAACGTAGCCACGTGAGCATCGTGGCCGCAGGCGTGCATGACGCCCACCTCTTTGCCCTGGTACTGAGTTTTCACCTGGGATCGGAAAGGCAGATCCGTTTGTTCCGTGACCGGCAGGGCATCCATGTCGGCGCGCAACGCGATCGTCGGGCCGGGCCTGCCGCCCCTGAGCACCGCGATCACACCGGTGTGAGCAATTCCGGTTTTCACTTCGAGCCCGAGCGAGCGCAGATGCGCGGCAACGAGCTTCGACGTGCGGAATTCTCGGTTGCCGAGCTCGGGATGCTGGTGAATGTCGCGCCGCCAGCCGACGACTTCTTCATCGACGCGAGCGGTTGCCTGCTCCAGCTGCTGCGGCGACACGGCTGCCGAGGCGGCAAACGAAAGGGCGGACGCGGCCGCGATCGCCATCAGACGCAGTTTCATCGAAGCCCTCCGTTGCTGTCGAACCGTCACGAGCTCACCTGTTGAGCGTCAAGAGACACATGCCAGAGGTGCTCCGTGATTGGAGCGCCGCATGTGCCATCGCCGCTTGTTCGAAAGGCCAGGTAGAGTCCGCGTGAATCTTGACGCTGCTGTTGCGAATGGCGTCGAACAAGGCGGATGCGCTTGCCTCGAGTTCTTCGGTAGTAGCCACATAGTCAGCGAGGCTCGGCCGTGTGAAGAACAGAGAGCCGTGCTGAGTCAACACGAGCGGAGCGAATGAGGGAATGGGGCCCGACGCATTACCGAAACTCACGAGCCAGCCACGCGGGCGAATGCAGCCGAGCGTCTGTTCGAAGGTCGACGCTCCGACGCCATCGAACGCGACATCCACGCCCTTGCCGCCGGTCAATGCGCGCACGCGTGCTGCCACTCCGCTCTCACCGTGCAGAAGGACATGATCGCACCCGTTGCTGAGAGCCATCGCCGCCTTATGCTCCGAGCCGACTGTTCCGATCACTGTGGCGCCAAGCGCCTTTGCCCACTGGGAGAGGATCGATCCCACGCCGCCCGCGGCGGCCTGCACGAGCATCGTGTCTCCGCTCTTCAACCGATAGCATCGACGGAGCAGGAACTCTGCGGTCATTCCTTTCAGCAGGACGGTGGCGGCGAGCGAGGTTGAAATATCGTCAGGCAGCTTCACCACCTTGCTGGCGGGGACGACGTGACTTTCCGCATATGCGCCGAGGGGGCCGCTCGCGTAAGCGGCTCGATCGCCAACACGCAAACGCGACACGCCTGAGCCGACGGCATCGATGACTCCGGCGGCCTCGAGCCCCAGGCCGCTTGGCAGCGGTACGGAGTACAGGCCGCTGCGATGGTAGGTATCGATGTAGTTGAGACCAATCGCCTCATGCCGGATCCGGACTTGTCCCGGCCCGGGCTCGGGCACTGGAACATCCACGACGTGCAGTACCTCTGGACCGCCGGTACGATCGAATCGAATGGCCCGCAC
>JACZCZ010019054.1_pt1 | contig 16645 bp, 13 predicted proteins | sample 8641811 | NCBI WGS metagenome assembly JACZCZ01 (sample SAMN15324610, study PRJNA640507) | soil metagenome | isolation source: intercropping peanut in the first line | place: China: Luxin town, Laibin City, Guangxi Province | collected 2019-07-25 | depth 10cm m | reverse complement strand
GGCCGGGATCGAGGTCGGCATCGCGCGAATCCTCAGCGGCCCCGAGTTCCTGCTCTATCACGGTGTAACCGAGGACGCTGCGCTTGCGGCAGATGCAAGCGATGCGCGAGACGACGGCGCGATGCTCGCGTCGCGACTCGCGCTGTTTCTTTGGAACAGCATTCCCGACGATGCGCTGCGGGACGCCGGCATCGCCGGCAGGCTCGGCGACCCTGCAACGTTAGAGGCCGAAGTGCGCCGCATGCTGGCCGACCCGCGTGCCGGCACGCTCGTGACCGACTTCGCCGAGCAATGGCTGCAGCTGCGGCTCGTCAACGCGAAAGCGCCGGATCAGCGGACGTTCCCCACGTTCGACGACAATCTGCGTAGCGACATGCTGCGAGAGACGGAGTTGTTCCTGCGCTCGGTGTTGCTCGAGGACGCGAGCGTGCTCGACTTGCTCGGTGCCGACTACACGTTCTTGAACGAGCGGCTGGCGAAACACTACCGAGTGCCCGACGTGTTCGGCGACGCCTTTCGGCGCGTGACGGTCCAAGATCCGAATCGTCGCGGCCTTCTGGGGCACGGCAGTATCCTGTTTCAAACGTCCGTCGAGACGCGCACGTCGCCCGTCTTCCGCGGCAAGTGGATTCTCACGAACTTCTTCAACTCGCCCCCGCCCCCGCCGCCGGCCGATGTACCGGCGCTGGAAGCGAGCATCGCGGGTGACGCCCCGCACAGCGTGCGCGAGCGTCTCGAGCAGCATCGCAAGGATCCGGTTTGCGCCGGCTGTCACGCGATCATCGATCCGACGGGACTCGCGCTCGAGAACTTCGATGCGATCGGGCGGTGGCGCGATACCGATGCTGGGCAGCTCGTCGACGCCAACGCGACTCTGCCGGGCGGCATCGCCATCTCCGGGCCGGCCAGCTTGCGCGAGGCGCTGCTCAGTCGCCCCGAGCTGTTCGTGTCGACCTTCACGGAGAAGCTCATGGTGTATGCGCTTGGGCGTCGTCTCGAAGCCGAAGACATGCCGACCGTGCGCCGCATCGTGCGCGAAGCTGCGCGCGACGATTACAAGTTCAGCTCGCTCGTGCTCGGTATCGTGCGCAGCACCCAGTTCCAGAAGAAGGCTCGCTTCAACGTGAGCGCAACGCCGGTCGTCGCTGACGCGTCGCTAGGGGAGTCCAACTGATGTTCATCACGAAGAAGCATCTTTCGCGCCGCACCGTGCTGCGCGGCGCCGTCGGTGCCGCGATCAGCCTGCCGTTTCTCGACGCGATGGTCCCCGCCGCGAGCGCCGCGCCGCCGCCGCAGTTCCGCTTCGGTGCCGTGTACGTGCCGAACGGCATTCGGCCGGAGATCTTTACGCCGCCGTCCGTCGGCAAGCTGGAGCTGCCGCCGCTCATGGAGCGCTTCAAGCCGCTGCGCGAGCACATCAACGTCGTGACGGGGCTGCGAGCCCCCGATCCGTTCGGCCACCACGTCATTGGGTCGCTGTGGCTGAGCGGTGGCACGGCGCGGCCGACGCAAGCTTCCGACGTGCAGGCCGGCCAGACGATCGACCAGCACATCGCCGACGTCATCGGCCGCGACACGCCGCTGCGCTCGCTGGAGCTCGGCATCGAAGGCATCAACACCTCGTCGAACTCGTGCCAATTCGGCTGGAGCTGCCTGTATCTCAATACGTTGTCGTGGCAAACGCCGACGATGCCGCTGCCGAACGAAATCAACCCGCAGAACGCGTTCGAGCGCATGTTCGGTGACATCGGCTCGGCGGAGGAGCGCGCCGCGCGCTTCAAAGCCAAGGCCAGCATTCTCGACTCGGTGATCTCGGCCGCGAACCGCTTGAACAGCCAGCTCCCACCGCAGGATCGTTCGACCGTCGACGAGTACCTGACGAACATCCGGGAGGTGGAGAGCCGAATCCAGGCATCCGGCCAGCGCGCCGATGCCGTCGGCGAAACGCCGGATGCGCCGGCCGGCATCCCCGGAACGTACGACGAGCACGTCCGCGTCATGTACGAGCTTGTAGCGCTCGCGTGGCGCGCCGACATCACCCGCGTGTCGACGTTCATGAACGGAGTGGAGGCGAGCAGCATCGGCTACCCGCAGATCGGCGTCCCCGAGTCGCACCATATCGTCTCGCACCACGGCGGCGTGGCCGCGAGCATCGCGAAGTACGCGAAGATCAACGCGTATCACCTTTCGTTGTTCGGCGACTTCGTCGAGAAGCTGCGCACGACACCGGACGGCGACGGCTCGCTGCTCGATCATTCGCTCGTCATGTACGGCTCGGGCATGGGCAACGGCGACAAGCACGATCAGAACATGGTCCCGATCGTGCTCGCGGGCACAGCGGGCGGCCGCTTGAAGGGCGGCCGGCACATCGCCACGACGGATCAGACGCCGCTGGCGAACCTCATCGCGGGCTTGGGGCAGGTCGCGGGGCTCGAGCTCGGCCAGCTCGACAACGCCACGGGAGTCGTGGAGCTTTAAGCGATGGCCGTGCCTGCGAAACTGGCGAAGCTCGGCGGCAAGCGCGAACGCACGCGGAAGAAGATCTTGGCCGCTGCGTTCGATCTGCTCGGCAACGAGAAAGGGCTTACGGTGCGGATCGAGGAGATCTGCGGCGCGGCGGAAATCTCGCGCGGGACCTTCTACAACTACTTCACGAGCCTCGAGCAACTGTTCGAGATTCTCGCGATCGAGCTCAGTCATGATTTAAATCGAGCGCTGGTATCGACGTTCGACGAGACTCAGAGTCACGCCGACGGCGCCAACGCCGCGGTGCAGCACTACCTCGACTACGCGCAGCGCGACCCGGCCTGGGCATGGGCGATGGTGCACCTGAGCGCGTTCGGGCCGGCGTTCGGCGGCGAAGCGTGGGACGCATGCTATCGGGCGATCGACAAGGGCATCGAGGCGGGCGAGTTCGATCTGCCCGACGCGGGCGTCGGCCGCGACATCATGACGGGGACGGTGCTCGCGACCGTACGCACGATGCTGCGCGGCGGGCGCCCCGAGCCTCGTTTCGTCGCGCACCACTTGCTGCGCGCGTTCGGAGTGCCGGATGGGCGCGCGCGCGAGATAGCCGATAGGCCGCTGCCGGCGCTCGTCATCCCGACATAAGCGCGGCTCAAGCATAAGAACCGCCAAGTCGCCACCCGCGGCGCGCAAGAAGCGCTACATTGCGCTCGAAACCTTTAGGGGGGTCCCCTGCCATGTCGAAAGCGCTCGTTATTGCCGCCGCCGTCAGTCTCAGCGGCGCCCTCGTTGCCGTTGCCGAGGCGCAGTCCGTCGACTTCACCGGTGTCTACGAAAGCTACCGCGCACCGCAGGGCCAGGGCCAGGGGCGCGCCGGCGGCGGGCGGCCTGCGTTGCCGTTGACCGACGAAGGCAAGCGCCGCGTCGAGGAGTACAGTGTGTTGTCGGGGCCGACGCGCCTGAACGGTGCCACGTTCTGCGCCAGCTACGGCGTGCCCGCGATGATGGGCTTGCCGGGCTCGTACCCGATCGAATTCATCCAGAAGCCGGACCAGCTCACGATCATCTTCGAGGTCAATAACGAGACGCGGCGCATCTACATCGGCGATCGACAGCTGCCGCCGGAACAGCGGCTCCCGAGCCGGACCGGCTATTCCGCAGGGCATTGGGAAGGCAATACGCTCGTGGTCAAGACGACGGATCTGCTGGACGGCCTCGACCAAGGCGCGAATGCCTATTCGGACCAAGCCACGATCGACGAGCGGTTTTCGTTCGAGGACGTGAACGGCACGAAAGTCCTCGCTTACCAAGCGACGATCACCGATCCCGTTTACTACACCGAGCCTGTCCGGTTCGAGCGTCGGTATCAGCCGTACGACGGCTTCGTCATTCCGTACGCGTGCGCCGACGAGCTATGGTACGAATTACTCGAGTTGCGGCGCGAGCAGATGGAGGCGGGCGAGCCCGTCGATGCGCGCATGAGCGACGTTTACAAGATCCGCGAGGAAAGGGAATAGGAGAGTCTTCCATGCCGGCAAACTTCAAGAAGATCGTCGTCGCGGCGTCCGCGTGCGCAATCGCGCTCTGCGCCGCAGTAGCAACGGCCCATCACTCCGCCGCGCAATTCGACTTCGCGCAGCGTGTGACGATCGAGGGCGTCGTCAAGAAATTCACCGTCACGAATCCGCACACGTGGGCCGTCGTGGAAATCACTGACGACAAGCGCGGCACTCGCGATGCGGAGTACGAAGGCCACAGCGCCAGCCACTTCTATCGCGCCGGTTTCACGCGCGACATGGTCAAGGTCGGCGACAAGGTCGCCATATTGATTGCGCCACGCCGCGACGGGGAGGACGGCGGCTTCATTCAAGCCTTCACCGCCAACGGCAAGACGATCGGCTTCGGCGGGCTGTCGCCGGAAACGGGCCGACGCATCGAGGGCGCCGCGGCCGAGCCTGCGCCGACGCCCGCGCGTTAAGGCGGGAAACCGCTAGCTCGGCTGGGCCTCGAGCTTCGCCGGCTCCGTCGTCGTGCCGCGCAGTGCGTCGCGTAGTGCGCGCGACATGCGCTCCTCCACCTCTGCGGCGCGCTGCAACGGCACGGGATAGCGGACGATCGCCGAGACGTCGCCGGCCGAGAACCTGAGCTGTACGTGGGCCTGCGCGTCTTCGGCCGCGCTGAACGACGACGTTTTGCGTAGCTCGTGCGTCTGCCGCTCGAGGTCGTCGCGGTACTTGTCGAGCACTCGCCGGGCAGCGTCGAGCAAGCGCTGCTTGATCGCGTTGTAGTCGCCGTCGTCGGGAATGTCGAGTGCGATCTCGCGCCAGGCGAGGTTCACGCCGGGAATCTGCTTGAAGATGCCGCCCGATGCCTGGAACACGACGGAATTGGCGAAGGCCACGACGCGCCCGGTCGGCCCGTACTGCGGGCCGAGCTCCATCAAATGCAGGCGGACCAGCCCCAAGTCGATGACTTCGCCCGTCACGTTGGCGATCTGCACGCGATCGCCGACGCGCAGGCCGTATTTGCCGATCAGGAAGAAGTAGCCGACGATCGAGACGAGCACGCTCTGCATCGCGACGGCGATGCCGGCGGTAAGCAAGCCGGCAAAGGTTGCGAACGAGCTGGCTTCCGTGGCGAAGGCGATGCCGATGATCACGAGCGCGATCGCCCACAGCACGATGCGGCGCACGAGCAGCAATTGGTGGCGCCGTCGCGCTTCTTGCACATAGTTGAACACGGCGCGCTTCCACAGCTCTCCCGCGGCAAACACCGCGGCCAGCACCAGGGCCAACACGCCCACGCGGGCCGCGAGCGTCTTCAGAGCGGTGCCGTACTGTGTCCGCGTCGCCTCCCGCCAGCTCTCGAGGTTGTTGCGGTATTGATCCAGCAGCACACCGGCCTTCGTGAGCGGCACGAGGATCGACGACGTCTGCGCGAACAGCCACGCGATGGTGTCGTACTCCGCACGGGCGGCCCGCAGCGCTGCAGCGTCGCTGCCGGCTTGGCGGGCGCCGAGCGCGTCGCCGCGAGCAGTCAGCGCTTGGATCTGTTGCTCCGGCATCGTGCGGATCTGCGTGAATGTCTCTTGTAGCGCCTCGGTGCGGCTGTCGACCTCCGCGATGGTCGCGAGCTTGTTCTGCAGCCGCAGCACGTCGCCGCCGAGCTCCCATAGGCCGAACCTACGCACGACGGCTTGCTCGGCCGTGGTTGCGCCGACTTCCGTGCCCGGGATCGGCAGGGCCCCGAGCTCCGGCATTGCGTCGGGGGCCGCTGCGGGGATCGACGCCGCGATCGCGTTGATGTGCTCCCGCAGGGCGGCGACCCCGGAGCCGTTCGCGTCGGTCTCCAAGGCGAACGCCGTCATGTTGTTCAGGAGATTGCGCCGCGCGTTCATGAGATCGAGCTCGCTGCGCAGCTCGGGGACCTTGGCCTGCAGCTCGGCGCGCTCGGCTGCCGCTGGGGCGGTGAGCCCGCGTTGCGTGGCCGCAATTTCGGCCTCGATGGCGTCGCGGCGCGCGTCGAGCTGCGCTTGGTTCCGTTGCAACGCGAGCGGCGAATTTTCGGTGTCGGGGGCGGCGGCTTGCTCTACCTCGGCTTGGCTGCTCAGGAGCTCAGTGTTCGCTCGTGCCACCTCGAACGCGAGCTGGATGACGCGATCCGCCGCTTGACGGTTGGCGTAGAGGATCAGCAAGTCGCTCGGCTGCGTGGCGGACTGCTGCTGGATACCGAGCATGCGATACCAATTCACGGTCTCGTCGAGAATCTGGACGACTTGCTCGCTCGTCATCACCGCGCGCGACGTGAGCGGCTCCGGCGTGTCCGCCGCCGCCGGCTCCTGTGCGAGGCTCGGCGCGGCGAGGGTGAGGAGCAGGCAGAACGATGCGACTCGCTTCAACATGAAACGTCGGCCTAAAGGGAAAGCACCATGGTACCTCTCCCGGCGTTCCGGCTGGCGCATCCCAGCGACGCCGCGCAGACTCGAGCTCATGGAGCGGCGTCTGTCAGCGGGGGTCGTCGTCGTGCGGGACGGCGAGCACGGCTTCCGGTTTCTCTTGCTGCGGGCCTATAAGAACTGGGATTTTCCGAAGGGGCTCGTCGAGCCCGGCGAGGCGCCGCTCGCGGCGGCCGTGCGCGAAGCCCGCGAGGAGGCGGGGCTCGGCGACCTGGGCTTCGACTGGGGCCAGGAGTTCATCGAGACGGAGCCCTACGCCCGCAACAAGGTCGCCCGCTATTACGTCGCCCGAACCCGGTCGGAGCGCATTACCCTGCCGATCAATCCGGCGCTCGGCCGGCCCGAGCATCACGAGTATCGCTGGGTCGACCTCACCGAAGCCTTCGCGCTCACGGTCGCGCGCCTGCATCGCGTCATCGCGTGGGCTGCGGACAAGGTCGTCGGCGCGGCGCGGTTCAGCTAAGCCGCCGGCCGCGCGGCGCCTGCCGCCCTGGGCAGGGGAGCTGCACTCAGACTCCGACGCTGTCGAGCTGCTGGTAGCCGTGCTGCAGCCAAACCTTCACGCGCTGCCGCTGCAATATGCCGAGGCCGGCGCCGTTGCCGTTCTTTTGCTGCGCCGCCCAAAAGCTGCTGTTCTCGGCGTCGATCTTCGCCATGACCTCTTGGTTCAGACGCTTCAGCGTGACGATCTTCGCCTGCAACCCGCCGGCTTCGGCCTTCTGCGCCGACTTGTCGAAGAGGTCGAAGTTGTCGCCGCGCACTTGGTTCAGCACGATCACGTAGCTCAAGCGCGGGCCAAAGCGATCGAACAGGCTCTTCAGCATCGTGACGGAGTCCTTGCCGGAATCCATGACGTGCCAATAGGTCAACGACAGGCCGTGCTCGTTGAGGGCCTCGAGAACGCCGGACTCGTCCATCCATTGCACCAAGCGCTCGTGCGTTTGCGCGGCGAGATCGACGAGGATTCGTTCGGCGGGATTCTCGGCCGCGAGCTCGACCATGGTGTCGAGGCTTTCGTAGCTGTCGATCAGCATGGGCGACGCGAAGTCGCCGTAGAACCGTATCAGCGAGCTATGCGACTTGTCCGTGTCGAACCCGACGAACGGGATGTTCTTGTCGATCATGTACTGCGCGAGCACCCGTGCCATCACGGATTTGCCGATACCGCCTTTTTCCCCGCCGATGAGATGAATGTTGGACATTGCGAGCGCCTCCTGCGCCGGCTGGTTGTTGTTTTCGATCATCTTACGGGGCGCGCACGCGACGCGCGACACGGCCGAGCGTACGGTGCAACGCTGAACGCGTTGCACCGTGTTGGTGCTAGAGGGCGCGCCAGCGCCGCGACAAAACGAGGCGCAGCTTGCGCTGTTCGTTCTCGGATAGCGCCTCGCGCACCGTGCCGAGCTCCTTGTCCAGCGCGTCGAGCTCGGCCACCGCCGCGGCCGAATCGAGGCGCGCTTTCAGCTCGTAAAACAGCGAGGAATACTCGCCGCGCAGCTCGCGAATGAACGTGAACGACGTGCGATGAAGCGCGCAGGGCCCGAGCCTGCGGATCGCGTCTTGATGCTCCGGCGTGCAGTAGCCTTTGTGACGCTCGAAGCCGTACCCCGGGTGCTCGCGCGCGAGGTCGTCCATCAGGCGGTCGCGATGGACTTTCGCGACGATCGAGGCGGCCGCGATCGAAAAGTTGAGCCCGTCGCCTTTGTCGAAGCAGTTCTGCGGCACGTCGACGCCGGGGATGCTGCGCGCGTCGACCAGGACGTGCTGCGGCCGCACGGGTAGCGCCTCGACGGCGCGGCGCATCGCGAGCAGCCCAGCGTGATAGATGTTGATCGTGTCGATCTCCGCGACCTCGGCGCGGCCGATGGCGATGCCGCTCGCGGCCTCGCGGATGCGGTGCTCGGCGTCGATTCGCTGCTCGAGATCGAGCTTCTTCGAGTCGTCGATGCCCGGCAGCTCCGTGTGCGGCGGAAATACCACGGCCGCAGCGATCACAGGGCCGGCCAACGGCCCCATGCCGACCTCGTCGACGCCGGCGATGTGCTGGACGCCGGCACGCCACAGCACGCGCTCGAAGTTCAGCATCGCCTCGAGCCGCGTGCGCTCGGCGCTGTGGCGCTCGTACCGTTTCTTGAGGGCCGTATAGATCTGCCGCACGCCGTGGCGCGGGTCGCGCTTCAGCTTGCTCAAAGTTTGGGGGCTGACGGGCTCGTCCGTGCGCGCGTAGCGCTCGCGTATTTCGTCGACCGATAGTTGCGACAGCCTCGACGGCACGATAAGCGATCTCCAGGGTGCGAGGCCGCAAGGTAGCCAACGATCGGCCGGGCGACAAGAGCGGGGCAGGGGCTCCGCAACGGCCCCGCGGTTCCGTTATCCTCGGCGACGAGCGCTAGGGGGAAAGCAGAATGGCCGTCGAAGTTGCCGACGTTGGGCTGGCACGCAAGCGCGCCGGCGTCACGATCCACACGCTCACGGTCGCGCTGTTCGTTCTAACGGCCGTGGCGGGTTTCGCGCCGCGCTCGGCGAGCATCCTCGCCGGTACGATGCCCATGCCGCCGCTGGCCGTGCACGTGCATGCGTTGTTGATGACGGCGTGGCTCGTGCTGCTTGCGGCGCAAGCCTGGCTGGTCGCCGTCGGCAAGCGAGGCACGCACCGCACGCTCGGGGCCGCTTCGTTCGTGCTCGCACCGGCTGTGTGGGCCGCGCTGATCGGCGTCACGATCGTTCGCTATCACGACTTGACCGAGATCGGGCTCGGCGCGATCGCGTCGAACATTCTGCTCCTGCAGATCCGCTCCATCATCCTGTTCCCGTTGTTCTTCGTCTGGGCCATGGCTGTCCGGCGAACCGACCTCGAGACGCATAAGCGCATGCTGATTCTCGCGACGTTCGTGCTGCTCGACGCCGCCGTCGGCCGCCACGTCTGGCTGCCGGGCAACGACATCACGGTCAACTACGACCCGACTCACGCCTATTGGCTGCTACTCCTCGTGCCGGCGCTCGTGCACGATACGGTTCGCCTTGGCCGGCCGCACCGCGCCTACGTGATCGGTTTGGTGTTGATACTCCCGTGCGTGGTCGCGACGCATTTCCTCTGGAATGCGCCGCAGTGGCATGCGCTGGCTGCGACGTGGATGGGTGTCTTTAGCTGACTATCGGCCGATGTTGCGGGCGCACGGCGAGTCGCTGCGTTTGCGTAACCGTTCGCCGCGCGGGCTCGAGGCCGTGCTGCGGCTGCCTCGCCGCTAGGGTCCTGCGCCGGCGCCTGAGGCAGGCGGGTTCCGTCGGCGGCCCATTACCACTCGTGCCGGCTGCCGTCCCATTTCCAGAAGCCGCCGCTGTTGTCGACGGACAACTGGTCGACGACCTTGGCGATGCCCGCCGCACTTTCCGCGGGCGCGATCTGTGCGCCAGGCCCGCCCATGTCGGTCCTGACCCACCCGGGATGAACGACGCCGACGGCAATGCCTGCACGCGCAAGCTCCGGTGCGGCTAGACGCATGAACTTGTTCAACGCTGCTTTGCTGGCGCTGTAGCCGAGCGCGATCGGCAGGTCGAGCGACAGGGCGCCGAGCTGGCTCGTGATACTCATCACTTTCGGCGTGGCCGCTCGCTTCAGTGCGGGCAACAGCGCGTGCAGCACTCGCACGGGTCCGATCGAGTTGACGTTGAATGCATCCGCCCACGCAGCGAGGTCCATCTGCGTAGCCGTCTGCTGTTCCAGCGGTCCGCCGCTGACGCCGGCGTTGTTGATCAGGACGTCGACGGGCGTCTCGCCCAGTGTCGTTGCTAGCGCGGCGGCCGAAGCGTCGTCGCCGACGTCGAGCGCCAGGACGGTTAGCGAGTGCGATGTCCCGAGCGCTCGCAGCTCCTTCGCGGCGCTCGGTGTGCGACAGCAAGCGAACACGCGATCGCCACGCTGCGCGTAGACAGTTGCAAGAGCGAGCCCGATGCCGCGGTTCGCTCCCGTGATGACGACGTTGCTCATGTGCGGCGAGTCAAATCCCGGAATTCGATTGCGAATTCGCAAACCACGATGCGTTACAGGCGCAGCGTACCGCATCGCGAGCGGTGGCGCCCGCGGCCACGCGGGGGCCTGGGCATCAGCGTCGACGTGCGTCGCGGGCCGCTGTGCGGCGATGCGAGCGACTTCGTCGAGCTCGCCGAGCTCCTTGGCCGCCCGCTCGGAGCTCTTGCTCCATGCGCTGCTGCAGCAACGCAAGCACCGCCGCTTCCTCGGCGGATAGACGGTGGATGCTGCCGCGCAGCTCGCGTTCGGTGCGTCGTTTCAGCGTCTCGATGAGCGAGCGGTCGAGATAGGCGTCGATGACCGCAGGGTGGACGTAGCACCTTCGGCAAATCGCTTGCGTGTTGCCGAGCCGCTCCGCGACGTGCTCGATCGCTTTGGTGATGTTGCGCTTGGCTGCCGCTTTCGAGTCGAAGTCGTGGAATTCTTGCAGTGCCTGTGCTGCGAGGGCGGTGCCGGCCCATGTGCGAAAGTCCTTGGCCGTGAAGTCCTCGCCGCCGATTTCCCGCAGGTACGCGTTCACGTCGCCCGAGCCTACGTCGCGGACCCGCCCCGCGTCGTCGACGTACTGAAATAGCTCTTGCCCCGGCAGCTCGCGGCACGCATGGACGATTTTGGCGAGCCGGCGGTCTTCGAGATCGATCTCGTGCTCGATGCCGTGCTTGCCGCGAAAGTCGAAGCGAATCTTGGCCCCGCGAATCTTGACGTGCTCGTCGTGCATCGTCGTTAGCCCGAACGAGTGGTTATCTCGTGCGTATTCGTCGTTGCCGACGCGGATCAGCGTCGTTTCGAGAAGCCTCACGGCGGCCGCGAGCACTTTCTCGCGGGGTAGGCCGCGCTTCCGCAAGTCGCGAGCGACTGCGCGGCGAATCTTCGGCAGCGCGCGCGCGAAGGCGATGACGCGCTCGTATTTGTGCTCGTCTTGCGCCGCGCGCCAACGCGCGTGATAGCGATACTGTTTGCGACCGCGGGCATCCCGCCCCGTAGCTTGGATGTGGCCGTTTGCGTGTCGGCAGATCCACACGTCTTGCCACGCCGGTGGAATCGCGAGCGACTGAATGCGCTTCAGAGCGCTAGGGTCGCGAAGAGCAGCGCCGCTCGGCCGCGAATACGTGAAAGACTTGCCGTGGCGCCGCCGCCGATATCCGGCTTCGGCGTCGCTGACGTAGTGCAGGCGTGCAGCCCGCGCCACGCGTCGAAATGCCTCGTCCTTGTCGGTTCCTGTGCGCGCTGCCACTCGTCAACGACTGCAGCTTCCGTGCCGCAGTCCGGCTACCGGCAGACCTACGGCCTCCAACCGGTAGCGAGCGAGTTAGCGAATGACCTTGGAGCCGACGTTCGATTTGGCGCTTTCGGCTCCCGACGAGCTCAGGGCGCTCACAGCGAAGTAATACGTCCCGGGTGCGAGGTTGCTGACCACGTACGAGGCGATGCCAGGGTTGTTCACCGTGACCGATTGATTGAGGTTGCTCGACGAGCTGCCCCAATACACGCGGTAGCCCGTCAGGTTCGTGAGCGCCGATCCATTGGTATTCGTGGTCGGGGGAGTCCAGCTCAAAGTCGCCGAGCCGCTCGCCGTGGCCATGACGGTTATTGTGAAAGCTGGCAGCGACGTCGTCGTTTTGCCGTCGCTGACGCGAATGACGATGTTGCTGTAGGCGCCCACGTTTGCCGCTGTCGGGGTGCCTTGCAGGCGCCCCGTGGTCGTGCTGAACGTCGCCCACGACGGCAGATTCGTAATCGAGAAGGTCAGCGCATCGCCGTCGGGATCCGAAGCCGTGGGTTGGAACGAATAGGCGCTACCCGGCATCAGCGACGTCGACGGCGTGCCGGAGATCACAGGAGCGCGATTCGCCGCGGCGGTCACGACGATCGCGAAAGCCGGGAGCTGCGCCGTCGCTTGACCGTCGGACACGCGTAACACGATGTTCGAGAACGTTCCGACGTTGCTCGCGCTCGGCGTGCCTTGCAGGCGCCCCGTCGACGTGTTGAGCGCAAGCCACGTCGGCGCGTTCGAGACCGAGAACGTCAGCGCGTTGCCGTCGGGATCCGATGCCGTAGGCTGGAAGGAGTAGGTCGTGCCTGTCGTGACGGACGTCGGCGGTGTGCCCGAAATGACCGGCGGGCGATTGGCCACTGCCGTCACGTTCAGCGCGAACGCCGGTAGTTGGGCTGACGCCAACCCGTCGCTGACGCTGATCACGATGTTCGTGTAGCTGCCGACGTTTGCGCTCGTCGGTGTTCCAGACAGACGCCCGGTCGTCATATTGAACGTGGCCCAGCTCGGCCGGTTCTGAATCGAGAACGTCAGTGCGTTGCCGTCTGGATCTGCCGCCGTCGGTGTGAACGCGTACGGCGTGCCTACCGTGACGGACCCTCCCGGCGTGCCGCTGATCGTCGGCGGGCGGTTGCCGGGCGGAGTGCTGCCCGTGCTCAGCGTCACGTTCGAAAATACGCCGGTCGCAAGCCGCCCATCGGCGTGACTCGTTACCGCAAGCCCCGCATAAACGGTGCTGCCCATCGCGACCGTAATGCTCCTGCCTTGCTGTCGCCAGGCCTGGCCGTTTGCGGATACGTAGGCCGTGAACACGTTCCCCGCTCGGCGCAAGCGCACCCAATACGGTGCTCGTGAGACACCGTCCGGAGCGCCGGATTGCGCGGCCGAGCCTCCAGCCGTTCCGCGATATTGAAAAGCCGTGCCGTTGGAGCCGGAAACCAGCGTGTATGCGAAGCGCGAGCCCGAGCCGAGCGTTTCGCGAATCATGACGCCTGCCTTCGTCCAGGAGTTGCGCGCGACGAGACTGTCCAGGCGCGCCGTGATCTCGCCGTCGCCGCTGAGCCGCGCATAGACGAACCGAAACTCGTCCTGCGTCCCCCAAATATCGGCGCCTGAACCTTTCACGGTGTATACGCCGTTCGCTGTCGTGGTGGAGCCCGCGGCCGCGACCCGCCCGATATCGACAGAGCTGGTCAGTGCCTGAGAGAACCCGAATCCGGGAAACAATAGAACCGCGAGCAAAACTAACGATCTCACTGTTGCGCTCCTAATCCTTGGTTGCGACGTGCCTGCAAACTTGCGGTCCGCGCTTGGCTCTGCGTACGAGCGTAAGCAGCGATTCCTCAACGCGTTATTCGTCGGCGATGGGCGACAGCCGCAACTGCGGAGGCCGTTGTCGGCGGTGCGCGACATTTGCGGAGCAATGCCGTGCTGGGTTAAAGGGGCTGCTTCGATAGCTGCAGCCGTTCACGGTCATCGTGCTGCTGCCGATGTTCTTCGCGCACTCGGGTTGAACGCGCTCGCCATGTCGGTGCCGGCGAAGTTCGGTTCGTTCTTGAGTCGGTGCGAGTCGCCCGCGAGCTTGCTTTCGCGGGTCGTATGCATAGGATGGCCCATTCACTCGATTCGAGCAGCGATGGCCGCATCTCATCCGATCGCGACTCCGGCCGCAGCTCCGGCCGCGCCCACGACCTATAGCGCGCGGCTCACGGCGCGCGGCGCGTTCCTGGTGAATGCGGCATTCGTCGTCGCGCTGCTCGTGCTGAGCCAGCTACCTCTGCTCGACGCGCGACCCGGGGTGCGCACCGCGATCGTCGGCGCCGCGCTCGTGCTGCTCGCGTGGAGCGCGTTGCTGTTCGGCGTCTTACGGCGCGGCCAGACCGTAGCGTTCGACGTTACGCTCCGCCCGCAGCACTACCTCCAGGCCTGTCTGCAGGGCTCGTTGATCCTGTACTGGGGCTATTACTGGCGCGAGGTCTACCACGCCGTACCGCTGATCGTCGCGCAGCTCCTGTTCGCTTATGCATTCGACAGTCTGCTGTCGTGGACGCATCGCCGTACGTTCTCCTTGGGCTTCGGGCCTTTTCCCATCATTTTCAGCCTCACGCTGTTCTTCTGGTTCAAGGACCCGGTCTTCCATTGGCAGTTCGTCATGGTAGCGATCGGCTTTCTCGCGAAAGAGTTTCTGCGTTGGGAGCGCGACGGCCGCAACACGCACATCTTCAATCCGTCGTCGTTTCCGCTGGCCGTCGTTTCGGTGTTCTTACTCACCTTCGACGCGACCGATCTGACATGGGGCTTCCTCGTGGCGGAGACGGAGTTCTATCCGCCGCACATGTATCTCGCGATCTTCCTCATCGCGTTGCCCGGCCAGTATCTGTTCGGCGTCGCGCCGATGGCGATGGCGGCCGTGACGACCACGTTCTTGTTCAGTCACTTCTACTACCTCGCGACCGGCAGCCACTATTTCGTCGATTCGCACATACCGATTGCCGTGTTTCTCGGCATGCATTTGCTGTTCACGGATCCCGCGACGTCGCCACGAACGTTGGTGGGCCGCATCGCGTTCGGAACGCTGTATGGGCTCACGACGGTGCTCTTGTACGACTTGCTGCTCAACGCGAACACCCCGGCGTTTTACGACAAGCTGCTGCAAGTGCCGTTGCTGAACCTGTCAGTCAAATTGCTCGATCGGCTCGCGCTGGCGCCGGTGCTCAAGGCGCTCGATCCGTCCGTCTGGAGCCCGAATTGGCGACCGCGGCAGCGCCATCTCGCGTACATCGGAGTTTGGGCGCTGACGTTCGGCGCGATGAGCGCGTCCGGCTACATCGGCGACAAGCATCCCGGTCAATGGCCGCCGTTTTGGGAGCAGGCGTGCGCGGCCGACGCGCCCGAAGCGTGTCTGAACCTCTATTTCTTGCACGACGACCTGTGCACGGACGGGTCCGCGTGGGCGTGCAACGAGATCGGCGTCCTGCTCGTCGACGAGTACGGCAACCGTGAGGTTGCCGCAGCGGCGTTCGAGCGCGCGTGCACGATGCGATTCGCAGTTGCGTGCGACAACGCCCGCGTGGTGCGCAGTGGAGGCGCGCTCAGCCGCGCCGAGCCGACGGAAGCGGATTACCCGCTCATTGCGCGCGGCAGCAAAGGGCCTTTGCCTGACGACATGTCGCCCGCGGAGTTGCGGGCGCGCGTGTGCGACGCGGGTTGGCAAAGCGCCTGCGCGTCGTAGCCGCGGCAGGCGCCCGTTCGTTTACGCCAGCGAGTCGAGCTCCGCGCGCTGCGCTTCGAGTCGCGAGCCGCGCTCGTCGGCGAAACGCTTGATGCCCGCATACACGGAGTCCGGATCGAGATGGGCTTCCTTGATGACGTCCGCCTCGAGACCGCCCGTCAGCCACTGGTTGTCCCAGTCCGCAGTCAGAGAATAGTCGTCGGCTTGCGCGCCCACGTTGCGCATCGGCCAGACGCGTCGCGTACCGCCCGTGACGAACATCATGTCCTGCTTCGCACCGGGCGGCAGCACCGAGCGCCGATACGCTTCGGGCTGGCGATCGAATAGCTCCTCGCTGACTGCCGAGATGACCTTCACGTTGATGCCGGCCTGCACCAGCTTCGGTATGACCTTCACGGTGTTGAACGTCGCGAACGCGCCTTGGCACACGACGTAGCCGTGGCGAGCGCCCGCAGCGAAATCGCGAATCACGTAGAAGCCCTTCGCCGCCGCACGCGGATCCTTGTCTGCGAACGTACTGCGATCGGCGACGGGTAGGTCGGGCCGCGCGACTTCGATCGCGATGATGCCGACCTTCTTGTCGCGCGCCGCGATCTCGGCTGCGGCGAAGTACCCGGGCGCGACGTCGTTGTAGTCCCAGAAGCTCAGATTGATGATCTGGCCGCGCGGGAAGAGCTTCCACACCTGCGGCGAGAAGATGCCGAAGTGCGTGCGTGCGTCGGCGGCCGTCTCGGGCCCCGAGTGTGCCGCGAGAATGTGCAGCACCCCGGTCTTGAACTTGCTGTCTTGGTTCTGCTGGCTCCACACGCGCGCCGGCAGATACATGAGCGGCGTGAACGCGCCGTAGGTGCCGCTGATGGCCCAGACGCCGGCAAACTGGTCTGGATCGACCGACGCGTTCTGGCTCACGAGGCCGATGGCGGTGGAGACGTTGCCGGCCTCCTGAATCGCCGCCTTGAGCCGTGTGCCGCGCGGATTCGTATCGGGATCGTAGTGGCCCCAGAGCGCGCCGTGCTCGAGGTTCACCGACTCGGAAAGATCCGCCGCGATGCTGAGCATGCGGTTGTCGGTCACGTAGTTCAGCCACTTGATGATCTCGGAGATCGCGCGCCGCGCGCCAGCCGCCTCGCCCGCCTTGCGGAACAGCGCGATCTTCACGTTCTTCGTGGCACCCGAGACGGCGTTTTT
>JACZCZ010050112.1_pt1 | contig 16661 bp, 14 predicted proteins | sample 8641811 | NCBI WGS metagenome assembly JACZCZ01 (sample SAMN15324610, study PRJNA640507) | soil metagenome | isolation source: intercropping peanut in the first line | place: China: Luxin town, Laibin City, Guangxi Province | collected 2019-07-25 | depth 10cm m | reverse complement strand
AGGCCGGAGTTCCAGTACCGGTCGAAGGAATTCGAAGCCTCGCGGACGATGGGCCCGAACAGCGCGAAGTCGAGGTCGACGAAGTTGACGCGATCGCTGGCGTCGAAGTATTCGTCGGCGAGATTCCGGCCGCCCACGATGGCCATGCGGTTGTCCGCGATCCAGGTCTTGTTGTGCATGCGGCGATTGAGGCGGTCGAAGTTCAGCAATGCGCCCGCGAAGCCGCCGGTGCCGCGGCCCATGTCGAATGGATTGAAGACGCGGACAGCCATGTTCTGGTGCGCGGCCAATGCTGCGAACAGGTGGAAATTGCGGCGCGCGTCCAGTCCGTCGATCAGGAGGCGCACTTTCACGCCCCGATCGGCGGCTTCGAGCGCGCGGTAGGCCAGCAGTTCGCCCGTGAGATCCGCGCGCCAGATGAACGTCTGGATGTCGAGGCTGCGCATGGCCAGGCGCGCACTGCGTGCGCGGATCACGAAGGCATCGGGGCCTTCCTCCACGAGCTTGAAGGCGGAGAGACCGGGATGTTGCGCTTCACGAGGCGCGACCAGCCTGTCCAGTGGCGAATCCTCTCCGGGTGGCAGCGCGCCTTCGGTGAGCCACGGTGGCTCGGACCCGGCACTCGCCAACGACTCCGGCAAGATCAACGCCAGCAGCGGCACCAGCGGGCTAACACGCCGCGGCATCGAGGATGCCACGCACCGGCGGCGAGGAATGCGCGGGCAGCTTCTGCTGCAGCAGCAGCGAGGCGTTCACGCGGCGCGTTTCCGGTTCGCGCAGCAGTCGCTGATAGAGACCATGCGGCGTCCAGACCGGAAATCCGCGGCCGAGAAGATAGGCGGTCATGGCCGCGCAGGTCATCCATCCACGCACCTGGCTGCCGGCGCCAGGCACCTTCTCGCGTACCAGCAGCATGTCGCCCTGCGCGCCCCAGAGCAGGAACTTGCGCGCCTGCTCGGCCGTGAGTGTCGACACCATCATGCGCGTCCACCAGGGCTCGACGATGATGTAGCCGCCCGCCTGATCCGGGCGCATCAGGAAGCAGTGCTTGTGCCTGGGATGCGCGAACGGATGCCACCATTGCCGGCGCAGTCCGGGGACGAACAACACCAGCCACTCCGCGGGCTCGAGGGTCACCGGCGATCCGTTGTGGTCGATCTCGATCAAGGCTTCTGTCTCGCTCATGAGTACACCCGAAGTGAAACTGGCTTCAGTGTGTCGCCACGGCGCGCGCGGGGATTGAACGAACTCGCGGCTTCCTGAACGCCTTCACGGCGACCATCCGCCGCCGAGCGCCTGGTAGAGGTTCACGGCCGCGCTCAGGCGATCGGCGTTCACCTGCACCAGCAGCAGCTCGGCGGACAGCAGGCCGCGCTGCGCGTCCAGTTCTTCGAGATACGACGAGTAACCCGCGCGATAACGATTGCCGGCTTGCGCCAGTGCGCGTGCCAGGGCATCACGCTGATGGCGCAGCGCGGCTTCCTGCTCGCCCGTGCGTTGCAAGGCCGCCAGCGTGTCTTCGACCTCGCGAAACGCATTCAGCGCGAGCTTGCGATAGGCGAAGGCCGCCTGGTCGCGTCGGGACGCGGCGACGTCGGCTTGCGCGCGCAGCCGGCCACCCTGGTAGACAGGCGCCAGGATGCTGCCGCCGAGGGAGAACAAGGTCGCCGGGTCGCCGATCAGCGTGGAATCGGCGAATCCGCCGGACGCGGACAGGTCGATGCGCGGCATGAACGCGGCGCGGGCGGCATCGAGAGTCAGATCCGCCGCCACGATCTGCAGCTCGGCTTGCGCGATGTCCGGACGTCGCCGCAGCAAGGCCGAAGGCAGGGTGCCGGGCAGGGGCGGTGCAATCAGGGACGACAATTCACGGCCACGCTCGATGGCGCGAGGGTTGTCGCCGAGCAGCAGGTTCAGCGCGCCTTCTTGCCGCGAGATGGCCAGCAGTATCACGGGGATCTGCTGCTCGGTGGCCCGATACTCGGCTTCGGCCTGCTCCAGCTCGAGCTGCGTGGCGTAGCCGGACCTGGCCCGGCGCTGCGCGATCTGCAGCGAGCCGGCACGCGCGGCCAGCGTCTTCTCGAGAACTGCGAGGCGCGCATCGAGCGCGCGCAATCCGATGTAGCCGTTCGCGGCCGAAGTCGTGATCGCGAGCCGCACGTTGTGATGCGCGGTCTCGGTGGCCAGCAACGCCGCTCGCGCGGCTTCGCTGGAGCTGCGCAGGCGTCCGAAGAGGTCGAGCTCGTACGAGGCACTGAACTCCGCGCGGCTCGCGGTCTGCGTGGTCTCGCGGCCGAAGGCATTGAGAAAGCGTTCACGTCGCGCGCCGACTCCGGCGCCGACGCTGGGCAGTAATTGGCCATGCGCCAGGCGGAACAATCCGCGCGCTTCTTCCACGCGTGTGGCGGCGATCGCGATGTCGACGTTGTGGGCCAGCGCCGTTTCGATGATGCGCGTGAGAGCGGGATCACCGAAGCCGCGCCACCATTCCGCTGCGACTTCACCTTCGATTCCCGCCGTCGTGCGCCACACAGTGGGCGGCGTGATGGCAGCCGACGCGGGCGCATGAGGCCTTGGCCCGGCGCAGCCCGTGAGCGCAACGATCAACGTGCTGGCCAGCAGCGTGGTGGCGCGCGAGGCCGACGCGAACGCGGGCGCGTGCGCGCGCGTCATGACGCCCGCCGCCTCGCTGGCTCCGACTGCGTCTCCACGCGAGCTTCCACCGACATGCCCGGCCCCAGTCGCGTCGCGAGGGGTTGGCCGGCATCGATGGAAATGCGCACGCCGATACGCTGCGGCACCTTCACGAAATTCCCGGTGGCGTTGTCCGGCTTCAATACCGCGAACTCCGAGCCGGCCGCGGGCGCGAGGCGTTCGACGCGGCCGGTGAAGCGAGCGCCGTCGAGTGCATCCACGGTGAAGCTGGCTTTCTGCCCGGGCGCCATGCGCGCGATCTGCGCCTCCTTGAAGTTGGCGATCACCCAGCGTTCCGCCGGCACCAGCGACATGAGCTGCGTGCCATTCGTCACGTACTGCCCGAGTCGCACGCCGATTTCGCTGACCTGGCCGGCCGCGGCGGCGCGGATCACGGTGTGCTCGAGATCGATCTCGGCCAGCCTGAGCTGCGCGCGCGCGGCATCCACCTGCGCTTCGAAGCTGCCTTGCGCGCCGCGCGCGCTGCCGGCCTGCGCCTCGGCCTGCCGCAGGGCCGCGAGAGTCTGGTCGCGCTCGCGGATGGAAACCGACCCGTCGCGCACCAGGTCGTCGACCCGCGCCATGTCGGCTTGCGCGCGTAGAAGTTGGGCGCGCGCGTTTGCCAGGCCAGCCGATTGCGCACTGAGCGCCGCCCGAGCCGCTTCGACGCGTGCCCGATAGATGCGGTCATCCACGCGCGCGAGCACCTGGCCCGCGCTCACCTGTTCGTAGTCGCGCACCTCGACCGAGATGATGTAGCCGTTTACATGCGGCGCGATCGTCATGGTCGACGCGCGCACATAGGCGTTCTCGGTGGACTCGGTGCGGCCGGCGAACGGCGGCAGATTCCATGCCGTCAGGATCGCGACCAGGGCGATCACCACGAGCGTCGTGACCAGCGTGATGACACGTGCGCGCCGGCGCGGCGGCTGCCAGGTCGCCGCGGGCGGAGCGGGTGATGCCGTGGATGGAGCAGTGTCATTCATGCGTGCGCCTCCTGTAGGACCTTGCGACGGGCCCGCCATGCATCGCGCAAGACGAAGCAGAGCCCGAACACCGCCGTCGACAGCGCGAGCATCGCGACGAAGCGGAATACATCGTTGAACGCGAGGATCGTGGCTTCGCGCGTGACCGCGCGCACGAGCAGCCCGCCGCCTTGCGCCGCCTGTTGCGCCGGATCCGTGACGGCGCCGGCGAAAGCGCGCGCGCCCGACTGGATACGCGCGACGACCTGCGGATCGCCGGCCACCAGGTCCTCCGACAACGCGGCTGCGTGCGCGCGCGTCGCGATGGATTGATAGGAGCCCAGCAGCGCCGCGCCCGCGAGTCCGCCGATGTTCTGCGTGGCGCCGAACAGCACCACGAGGCTCACGAAGAACGTGGGACCGCGCTGGATCATGCGCATGAAGCCGAACGCCAGGGCGGGGCCGATGAACAGCGTGGTGCCGAAGCCGATCAGCGCCTGGCTGAGGTACAACTCTTCGGGCCGCGTCTGGTTGGTGGCGTGGCTATCCATCCATGCGCCCGCAGCGATGAACAGCGCAGCGACGATGACCTGGATGCGGATCCGCTCGGGTTTGATGGTCGCCAGCGCCGTCACGATGCCCAGCACCATCGCGCCCAGCACGATGGCGAACAGGGTTCGCAGCTGGTCGTTGGTGAGCCCGCCCGAGGTCAGCAGGCCCACCGCGCCATAGGTCTGCTCCGCCAGCGCGAGCCGCATCAGCAGCGCCACCGCCGCGAACCGGAGGATGCCCGCGCTGCCTAGCCACTCGAGTTGCAGCAACGGCCGGGCGCGGAAAGACTCGACGAGTATCGCGATGGCGAACAGCGGCACCGATGCCGCGAGCGCCCAGCCCAGCCAGGGTGTGTCGGCCCACCATGCCAGGCGTCCTTCGACCAGCACGGCGCAGAGCAGGAACATCGCCGGCAGGATGGCCGCCGTGGTCACGAAATCCAGCGGTTCGAATGCCCGCGTGCGGTCGCTCGGTGGCAACGGAAGCCACAGCATGAGCGCGAGCATGGTCAGCGGCAGCGCAAGCTCGATGAGCCGCAGCCCCAGCCAGTCGTGCTGCGCCAGCAATTCCACGGGAAACAGCCTCGCCAGCGGAGTACCCAGCTGGATCAGCCCGATACCGGTGATCAGCGCTCCGATCCGCGCCTTCGCCGGAAACGCCTGCAGAAGATAGTAGATGGTGATGGCGGTGAGCGCCGTCCCCGCGATGCCGCTCAGCGCGCGCACCACGGCCGCCGAGAGGAATCCGGGAGCGAGAAGTTGCAGCAGGCCGCCGAGAAGATAGACGACCAGGATTCCCTGGCTGATCGCCGGGATGCCGAACTGCATGCGCCCCTTCACCAGCAGCAGATTGCCGCTGGCGCTCATCGCGACGTACAGCGCGGGCAGGAGCGCGATCGCCGTGACGTATTCACCCAGCGAGCCGGCGATGTGCGCGACGTTCACATTGACGAGGGCATTGCCCAGCGTCGCGGTGATCGCGGCGATGATTGCTACCCCAACATAGGCCAGTCGCCGCGCAGGCGGATGCGCCGGCAGATAAGGGCCGCCCGGGATGATGGGGCGCTCTGCGGCATCAAAGCGGTATTGCGTGTTTGGCGGGTCGGCCATGCACCCAATGGTGGCTGGGCGTCGACGATAAAATCTTGGCCGGCCCGGCGGCGACTTGGACGCGCCGCGCGCGCAAGCGGGGAAAGCCGGCTTTTCGCTCGTTCAGGGCCCCGGATGCCTCAGGCCGGCGATTCCGTACTAACCTTTTGCCGGCCCGCCCGTCCAAATCCCCGTGCTCACCCTTCTCAAAACCTGGGTCAAGCCAGACGCCTTCCAGGCCGTGCTCAGCGAGCGTGGCCCGCGCTGGTACAACGCCTGCCTGCGCATCACGCGCGACGCGGACCTGGCGGCCGACGCGGTGCAGGAAGCCCTGCTCAAGGCCTGGGATCGCCGCAACGAATTCCGCGGCGATGCGGCGCTCGATTCCTGGATCCACCGCATCGCGCTCAACGCGGCCATCGACATCACACGCCGCCGCAAGACACGCGCCGAGGACGAGCTCGACGAAGACGGTCACGAGGCAGGGCCCACGTCCGGCCCCGAAAGCGACTACTCGCTGAACGCGCTCAACAAGGATCTCTCCGCGGCCATGCAACGCCTCTCGTCGATGGAACGGCAGGTGTTCGTGCTCAAGCACATCGAAGGCTGGCGGCTCGATGAGATAGCCGACAGCACCCAAACCACGGTCGCGGGCGTGAAGCACGCGCTGTTCCGCGCGGTGAAGAAACTGCGTGTCGACCTCCATGTCTGGCGAGGCGAATCATGATTTCCGACGACGATCTGCTGCTCTATCACTATCGTGAGCTGGATGCGCCCGAGCGCGCGCGCATCGGCGCGGCGCTGGCCGAACAGCCCGAGCTGGCGCAACGCCTGCACCGGCTGGTCGCGCGGCTCGACGCGGTGACGGCGTCATCCGAAGTCGCGGTGCCGCCCGCGGTTCAGCAGCGCTGGCAGGCTGCGCTGGAAGGCGCCATGCGCGGCAAACGGCAAGCTTCGTCGAACGTCCGTCGCTTCCCGCATCCGCGCTGGTTGGCGGCCGCGGCGGCGCTGGGCATGGTGGCGCTGGTGGTCACCTTCCAGGTGATGCAGCCCGAGTCGGTGCAGGTGGCGCGTGATCAAACTACCGCCGCGCCATCTGAAGGTTCGGGACCTCAGGACGGCAAGGCCTATGAAAACGGCCTCAAGTTCCACCTGGCGAGCACCGAGCGGCAGCTTTCCGCGCTGGGTGAAGCCACCCCCGAAGAGCGTGCACGCCTCATCGAAGCCATCGTCAGCCAGAACCGGCTGTATGCGCTGGCGGCCGAACGCGCCGGCGAGCCGCAGCTGGCGCGCGTGCTGCGCGCCTTCACCCCGATTCTCGAGGACGTGGCCGCGGGCCGCAGCGAGTCCACCGCGGGCAGCCTCGCGCAGCTCGGCTTCGAGATGCGAATCATGCAGGCGCGGCTCGATGCCGGCGCCGCGTCCACCAACACACTTTGAGTACGAGGATTCAATCATGCGAATCAACCTGACCATTCCGATCGCGCTGCTGGCCATCAGCGGCCCGATGTGCGCGCAGACGCCGGTCGTCGCGGCCGCCGCGGAGCGCGCGCCCAACTACGATGAAGAGCTGGCACTGGCCGCGCTCGAAGGCCTCATGTCTCAGCCCGGCGAACGCGCGTTGCCCGTCATCAAGAAGGTGCTGGCTGGCCAGCAGAGCAAGCTCGTCAAGCAGCGCGCGCTGTTCGTGCTCAGCCAGATCGACACCGAAGAAGCGCGGCAGATCCTGCTGCAGACCGCCCGCTCGACGGATGCGGGCATGCGCGCCGAGGCGATCCGCTCCATCGGCATCGGTGGCGACTCGAAGTCGCTCGATGCGCTCAAGGATCTCTACGCAAGCGGCAGCAGCGAGGTCAAGGAGGAAGTGCTGCAGGCCTGGCTGATCGCCGGCCGCAAGGAGACTATCTACCAGGTGGCGCTGAACGCGAAGTCCGAGGATGAAGCCGGCCGCGCCATCCGCCTGCTGGGCGCGATGGGCGCCACCGAAGAGCTGCGCAAGCTGGGCGACCGGCCCAATGCGGCGGGCGGACTCGTGGAGGCCTATGCGATCAGTGGCGACCTCGCCAGCCTGCGCAAGATCGCCGAGGGCAACGGCGATCGAGCCATCCGCCTGGATGCGATCCGCAAGATCGGCATCGTGAACGGCGAGGCGGCGAACACCGCGCTGCGCGAGATCTATGCGCGCAGCACCGATGCGGAGGTCCGTGAGGCCGCGCTGCAGGGCATGCTGATCTCGGGTGATGACCAGGGCGTGCTGGCCCTGTATCGCGGCGCCAAGTCGAGCGAGGAGAAGCGGACCTTGATGCGCTTCCTCTCGATGATGGACGGCGACGCGGCCTTGCAGGCCATCGACCAGGCGCTGGAGGGTAAACAATGAAAACCCTGAGCCGCATCCTGGTCGCCGCCACGTTGTCAGGCGCGGCGCTCGCGCCGGTCCGCGCCGTGGAGCCCGATCTATCCCGCGATGGCTGGGTGAGCTGGCAGGTGGCCGCTCCCGAAGGCACGCCGTTCTGGTGCTGCTGGAGCGACTGGAACGACCGGCTCGCGCTGAACTCCACCTGCAAGCTCGAGAACGCCAATCACGGCTACGGTTCGCGCGACAAGTCCACCACGGACTCCGTGAGAATCTATGCGCGTTCTGCCGGCGGCAAGCTCGAGCGGCTCCAGGTATTGGCGGCGGCCTGCCCGGTGGAAACGGATACGCCGATCCAGGAACTCACTGGCGTCACGCCCGACGACAGCGTGCGCTGGCTCGCCGCGCGCATCCGACAAGCGGGCGATCGCGTCGCGGCGCCCGAGTCGATGAACGGACAGGCCGTGGCGGCGTTGGCGATGCATCGCGGTGACCTGGCGAGCAAGGAACTGGCCGGGTTCGCGCGCAACGACGCGCGCGAAGAAGTGCGCAAGTGGTCGGTGTTCTGGCTGGGCTTGATGCGCGGCGCCGAAGGCGCCGACATCGTGAGCTCGGTGATGTTCAGCGACCCGCTGCCCGAAGTGCGCAAGCACGCGGCATTCGCGATCTCGCAGTCGAAGTCGCCGCGTGTCGCGCCCGACCTCATCGAGCTGGGCAACACCGACCAGGATGGCGACGTGCGCGCGCAGGCCTGGTTCTGGCTGGCGCAGACGGGTTACGCGGACGCGGAGACACCGATCATGGCCGCGCTTCGCAAGGACACCGACCGCCACGTCCGCGAACAGGCCGTATTCTCGTTGACGTTGCTGCCCGGCGAGCGTGCGACCAGGGCGTTGATCGCCACCGCCGAGGACCGCTCGCTGTCACGCGAGCAGCGCAAGCGTGCGGTGTTCTGGCTGTCGCAATCGGAGGCGGACGGCGCGCAGGCGTACCTGGAAAAGGTGCTGGCGGTCAGCGCCGCGCGCTGAAAAACGAACACCCCGCCGGACTCGCGTTCGGCGGGGCGGTTCGATCGCATCGAGCCGATCGATCGGCGGGATCAGCCTTCCTTCGCCTTGAACGCCTTTACCTGCGCGTTGAAGCGGTCGGCGACCTTCACCAGTTCGGCGCCGGCGGCGTCTTTCTTCGCGGTGCTCTTCTCGCACGCGAAGTACTCTTCCATGCCGCTCTTGAACGCATCGACCTGTTTCTTCGCGGCCAGCATCTCTTCCTTGGACGCCGTCTTGCCGTCGGGAATCGACGCGGGGGCAACGGGACGGTCGCAGCCCATCGCAGGGATGGCGACAGCGGCCAGCAGAACCGTAAACGCAGCGCACTTCTTCATTCTCTCTCTCCGGTGTTAACAGAACCTGCCGGCGACAACTGAACCGCCATCCCGGCCACGTCCGGGTATCGGCAAGCCGACGCCGTTCCTTTAGTGCGCGGGCAGCGTCCACGCGGCGGCCGCGCGCAGGGCCAGTAAGGCGTTGCATTAAGAAATGTGATCCGCGTCCTGCATGTAATGCGCGCGGCGCCGATATCACAGGCGATGCAAAACAATCCGGAATCACGGGAAGAGGCCGCCAGCGGTGGCATTCGCAAGGTGTTGACGTTCTCTCTGGGCGGCGAGGTCTACGGCGTGGATATCCTGCGCGTGAAGGAAATCCGCGGCTGGTCGCCGGTCACGCGCATCCCGCAATCACCGGACTCGTTGCTGGGCGTGCTCAACCTGCGCGGCGTCATCGTGCCCATCGTCGACCTGCGCGTGCGCTTCGGCCTGCCGGCCGCGGAATTCAATGCGCTCACCGTGACCATCGTCATGTCACTGACCACGGATCAGGGCATCAAGGAACACGGCTTCGTCGTCGACAGCGTGCGGGACGTGGTCGATCTCGCGCCCGGCAACATCAAGCCGGCGCCCGAAGTCGGCGGCGCGCAAAGCAATGATTTCATCGAAGCAATCGCGACGCATGACGAGCAGATGTTGATCCTGCTCGACGCGGCGAAGCTCGCTTCCAGGGAAACATCTTCCACCGAGGCCGCCGAGCAGGCGGCCTGATCATCCACCCGAAAGGGATTGCCCATGCGCCTCAAGATATTCAAGAACATCACCCTGTCCCTGCAGCTTTTCGCGCTGGTCATACTGACCATGGCCATCGCGAGCGGGCTCATCTACTACGCCATGCAGCAGGTGAAGAGCACGCAGGGCACGCTCAAGCACACCATTGACAACCGCATGGTCTCCGGGCAGTCGATCCAGGGCGTGGCCGATGCGCTGACGCTTTCCCTCGAAGCCTCGCTCGACGTCATCGAGACCAAGAAGACGCCGGCGGAAGCGCACGACCTCATCAAGGCCGCGACCGAAAAGGCGCGCGACGACTGGGACAACTACTTCCTCGCCGACATGATCGACGAGGAGCAGGAGCTGGCGGACGAGACCACGCCGATGCTCGACGCTGCCTACAGCAAGATCAATCAGCTGCTCAAGAAGCTCGAGAGCAATGACGTCGCCGATCTCGCCGAGTGGCGCAACGATACGCTGCGACCGGCGCTGGTCGATGGCTCCGCCAACCTCAAGAAGCTGATCGACATGCAGCTCACCGCGGCGAACCTCGACCTCGACAAGGCGACGAAGAATTACCAGCTCGCGCAGAAGAACAGCATCCGTTTCCTCGCGGGCGGTGCGCTGCTCGCCGCGCTGCTGGCGTGGTTCATCATCCGCAATGCCATGAAGAAGCTGGGCGCCGACCCCGGCAAGGCCGCGGAAGTCGCGCGGCGCGTCGCTTCGGGCGACCTGCAGTTCGAGATGTCGCCCGGCAAGAACGACGAGGAGAGCCTCATGGGCGCGCTGCGCCAGATGAAGGACAGCCTGCTGCAATCCAAGCTCGATTACGAAGGGCAGATCAACGCCATCGCCAAGGTGCAGGGTGTGGTCGAGTGCTCGCCCGAAGGCAGCGTGATCAACGGCAACGACATCTTCCTCAAGCTCCTGGGTTACACGCTCGACGACGTGAAGGGCAAACCGTATTCGATGTTCGTCGATGCCGAGCTGCACGCCGCCGACAAGAGTCTCTGGCAGTCACTGCAGAATGGCGAAAGCCGCCAGGGCGAATTCCGCCTGGTCACGCGCGACCGGCGCGAAGTCTGGGTGCAGGGCGTGTTCAACCCGATCACCGATGCCTACGGCAAGCCGTTCAAGGTGGTCGCCTATCTGAATGACGTCACCCGGACCCGCCAGGAGGCGGTGCTGAACGCCGCGTTCCGTGGCGCGCTGAACCAGCTCGACGCGAACGTCATGGTGGCCAACAAGGATCTCGAGATCATCTTCGTGAACCCGGCCGCCGAGAGGATGCTGGGCCGCGCGCAGGAAGCCTTCCGCCGCGATCTGCCCGGTTTCAACGCCGCCAACATCCTTGGCGCCAGCCTCGATTCCATGACGCGCGACCCCGCCGCCCTGCGCGGCGAGATCGAACGCCTCACCGACATCGCGACCCGCCAGGAAGTGATCGGCGGCCGTTCGATGAAGGCCATCATGAGCCCGATGAAGGACGCCAGCGGCCGCCGTCTCGGCACGGTGCTCGAGTGGTTCGATCGCACGCAGGAAGTGGCCACGGAAACCGAGTTGCAGCAGGTCATCGCGGCGGTCACGGCCGGCGACCTCGAAAACCGCATCTCGCTCGACGGCAAGCGCGAATTCTTCCTGACGCTATCTACCGGCATCAACGAGCTGGTCGACACCATCGGCATGGTGGCCGGCGAAGTGCGCGAACTGGTGGCCGCCGCCAACCAGGGCGATCTCACCAAGCGCATCGTCACCGACGGCAAACCCGGCCTGCTGGTCGAGATCGGCTCGGGCATCAACGACCTCACTCACAACCTCGCCGAGCTGGTCTCGCAGACCAAGACCGCGGCGGCCGAAGTCAGCCGTGGCGCCGACGAGATCAGCAAGGGCAACGCCGATCTCTCGCAGCGCACGGAGGAGCAGGCTTCCTCGCTGGAAGAAACTGCCTCTTCGATGGAAGAGATGACCAGCACCGTCAAACAGAATGCCGACAACGCCGCGCAGGCCAGCAGGCTGGCCGTCGCCGCGCGCGACCAGGCCGAGAAGGGCGGTGCGGTGGTTTCCAAGGCCGTGTCCGCCATGACGGGCATCAACGAGGCTTCGAAGAAGATCGCCGATATCATTGGGGTCATCGACGAGATCGCGTTCCAGACCAATCTGTTGGCGCTCAACGCCGCGGTGGAAGCCGCGCGCGCGGGTGAACAGGGTCGCGGCTTCGCCGTGGTCGCCACCGAAGTGCGCAACCTCGCCGGCCGTTCGGCGGCCGCCGCGAAGGAGATCAAGGCGCTCATCCAGGACACCGTGCGCAAGGTGGACGAGGGTTCCACGCTGGTCACGCAGTCGGGCTCGACGCTCGAGCAGCTCGTGGTCGCGGTCAAGAAGGTGACGGACATCGTTTCGGAGATCGCCGCCGCGTCGAACGAGCAGTCGGTGGGCATCGAGCAGGTGAACAAGACCGTGATGCAGCTCGACGAGCTCACGCAGCAGAACGCCGCATTGGTCGAGCAGGCTTCGGCCGCGAGCCAGGCCATGGCCGACCAGGCGCGTGGCCTGAACACGGCGATGCAGGGTTATCGCGTGAAATCCGATGATGCCGAAGCGAAGGCGGGCACCAAAGGTAGTTCGAGTCGCGCCGAAGGGAAGCCGGCAGTCGAGCGTCGCGGCGCGAGCCGCCCGTGGACCGGCAAGGCGGAGAAGGCCGAGGCGTCTCAGGCCGCAGCGGCGAAAGCTCGCGTCGCCAATGGCGATGACGAGGCGGTCTGGAAGGAGTTCTGAGGAACGCCGGCGGCCGCGTCAGGCGGCTGCCGGGTTTCCGTCTATCCAGGTGCTGACCACGTTCAGCCGCTCATCGAGCAGCGCGAGGTTGGCGCGTTGACCCGGAGCAATGCGCCCGAGTGAGCCGTCGAGCTTCAGAAAGGCCGCCGGATTCGCGCTGGCCATGCGCAGCGCAGTGCGCAGATCCAGGCCCAGCATCTCCACCGCATTTCGCACGGCGCTCGCCATGTCGAGATGCGCACCGGCCAGCCGGCCATTCTCGTCGACCAGCTTGTCGCCATTGACGGTGATGGGCCGTCCCTGGATCTGGAACGTGGTCGTCTCCGCGCCCACGCTGGGCATGGCGTCGGTGACCAGCAGGAAGCGGTCGTGACGCTTGGCGCGCAGCGCGATTTTCAGCGTCTGCGTGTGGACGTGATGTCCGTCGACGATGAGCCCGCACCAGTTGTCCTCGTTCGCGAGCGCTGCGCCCACGGCGCCGGGCTCACGGTTTCCGAGCTGTGACATCGCATTGAACAGGTGCGTGAAGCCGCGCAAACCCTGGGCGAGCGCAGGCTGAAGTTCGTCGTAGGTGGCGTCCGTGTGACCCGCCGACACGATGACGCCCGCGTCGCTGAGCGCGCGGATGCTCTCGGGCGTGGTTTTCTCGGGCGCGAGGGTCACCATGGTCACGCCGCCATGCGGAGTAGTCAGGAGCCGCAGCGCATCGTCGTCGATGGTGCGCAGCTTGCTGGCGTCGTGCACGCCGCGGCGTTCGTGCGCGAGGAAGGGCCCTTCGATGTGTATGCCGAGCACGCCGGGCACGCGCTGCGCGATCGCCTCGCGCACGGCGTCGATGGCCCGCTCCACCACGTGCAGGTCGTCGCTGATCAGTGTGGGCAGGAACCCGGTGGTGCCGAAGCGCCGATGCGCGGCGCCGATGGCGGCGATGCTCTCCACGGTGGGCTTCTCGTTGAACAAGACGCCGCCGCCGCCGTTCACCTGCGTGTCGATGAAGCCCGGCACCAGTGTCTGGCCCTGCAGATCGACGATGCGGTCGGTGCCCAGCACCTGGCTCGCGCCCACCAGCGCTTCGATACGGCCGTTGCGCACCAGCAGCGTCTTGCCGGTCTCGAAGCCGGCATCCGTGAAAATCCTGCCGTTGCGGAAAGCCTGAAACATCAGAGCGTCTCGGTGACCTTGTTGAGGTGCGGCGGACTGTCCGGGTCCAGTCCGCGCGCCCGGGCCAGCGCATCGGCCGCACGATAGAAGCTCTGAATGGCCAGCAGCGGCTCGATGACGGGATGCGCGGCCACCGTCGGCAGCAGGGTCGCTCCGCGCACATCGGGACCAGAGAGCAATACACGTGCGCCGCGCCCTGCGAATTCCGCAGCCAGTTCGACGATGCCCGCGCGCGTGTCGTCATCCTGCGTGAACATGAGCACCGGGAATCCGGAGCGCACCAGCGCCATGGGGCCGTGTTTCACCTCGGCCGAGCTGAACGCTTCAGCGTGCAGCCCGCAGGTTTCCTTGAGCTTGAGCGCGGCTTCCTGCGCCACGCCCAGGCCGAAGCCGCGCGCCACCACGAAGAGATTCACCGCGCCACGCAGCGTTTCGACCACGGCGCTCCAGTCGTTCTCCCAGGCGCGCGCGAGCAGCTCGGGCGTTTTCGGCAGGGCGCGCAACAGGTCCTGGTCGTCGCACCAGCAGGCGAGTAGTTGGGCGATGGCAGACAGCGATGCGATGTACGACTTGGTGGCCGCGACGCTGGTCTCGGCGCCTGCGTGCAGCGGCACGGGCACGTCGACCATCTGCATGAGCGGTGAATCCACGGTGTTGCACAGCGCGACGGTCAAGGCGCCGCCCTCTTTCGCCGCCCGCGTGGTGGTCAGCAGGTCGGGGCTCTTGCCCGATTGCGAGATGGCGATGAACAATACGCCGCGCATGTCGCCCTGCGCGTCGTAGATGGAAGCCACCGACGGCGCGGCCGAGGAGGTGAGCACGCCGGTGTATGCCTCGATGAGGTACTTGGCATACGTGGCGGCGTGATCCGAACTACCACGCGCGCAGGTGACCACGGCGCGCGGAGGCGAGAGTTGCAGCCGGCCGCCCAGGCTGGCGAGCGCCACCGCGTTGCGTTCGAGCTGCGTGCGCACCACGCCGGCCGCCTGGGCGGCCTCCTGGAACATCCTGCTGGTCACGATGGAGTGCTGAGCTCCGCGACGAAGTCGTAGATCTCTCCGCGGTAGTAAGACTGCGAGAACTCGACGGCCTGGCCATCCTTGAGATAACCCACGCGCGCCACCAGCAGACCGGCATCACGCTCCTGCGCCTTGAGTAGTTTGGCCTGCTCGCCGGTGAGCAGCACCGCGCGCAGGCGCTGCAGCGCGCGCACCGGGCGGTTGCCGGTCTTCTCGAGCGCCTCGTACAGCGAGGTCTCGACGGCGTCGAGCGAAGGCAGGCAGCTGGCCAGCACCGTGGCGTATTCCAGCGCCATCGGCGCGTCGTCGGCGTAACGGATGCGATGGAAGCGATACACCGGCGTGCCGGGGCTGGACCGCAAGGTCAGCGATTCTTCAGGCGTCACCGTGCCCACGGCGCGGTTCAACCACACGCTGCGCGGCTCGCGCCCGCGGGCACGCATGTCTTCGGAAAACGATGTGAGCTTGGCAAAGTTCTTCTCGACGCGGTTGCTGACGAAGGTTCCGGAGCCTTGCTTGCGCACCAGCAGGCCTTCTTCGACCAGCTCGTCGATGGCCTTTCGCACCGTGATGCGCGAGACACTCAGCAGATCCGCGAGGTCGCGCTCCGGCGGCAGGGCATCGTCGGGTGCGATCACCCGGTTCTCGATGGCCTGGCGCAAGGCGCGCTGCAATTGCTGATAGAGCGGTTGCGCGCTCGACTCGTCGAGCGGCGTCAAGACCTGCTGAAGCGTTGCCAAGACTCAGTCCCCCTGCAAACGCGGCGAGACCGCCGCGTGTGCGCAACATGCCATCGACATAGAACCAATGCAATACCAATTGGAACTTTCATGGTGCGTAGATATCCGCTAACGCCCTGTTTTTAACCCGAAAACGATTGGCATCGCGGAATGGTATTCAAGAGGCTGGCATTTTCCAACCAATTGGTACTATAGTGGCTCCATATTGGTCCGCACAGAAACCAAATAGGGGAATCCGCTTTATGAGCAGAAAGAGTTCGACGTTGATTGCCGCCGCTGTCTCGCTTGCGCTTGCCGAGCACGCGGCCCCGGTGTTTGCGCAGGACGCGGGCGCGGGCGAGGAGATCGAGACCGTCATCGTCAGCGGCATCCGCGCGAGCCTCCAGCAGTCTCTCGACGTCAAGCGCAATGGCGACGCGCGCCTGGAAGTGATCACCGCCGAAGACGTGGGCAAGCTCCCGGCGCGCAACGTGGCCGATGCGCTGCGCGGGCTGCCGGGCGTGAACATCAGTTCGTCGAGCGCCGATGAGGGCGGCTTCGACGAATCCGACCGCGTCAGCCTGCGTGGCACCAGCCCCAGCCTGACCCAGACCCTGATCAACGGACACAGCGTCGGCTCCGCGGACTGGTTCGTGCTGAGCCAGGGCAATAACGTGGGCCGAAGCGTCAGCTACTCGCTGCTGCCGTCCGAGCTGGTCAACTCGGTGGAGGTCAACAAGTCGTCGCACGCGCGGCTGCAGGAAGGCGGCACCACCGGCACGGTGAACATCATCACGCGCAAGCCGTTCCAGTTCGACAAGTCGGTGACCTTCGAAGCGTCGCTGGGCAGTGTGTATTCCGATCAGGCGGATTCGTACGATCCGCAGGTCTCGGGCCTGTTCAACTACAAGAATGCGGACAGCACCTTCGGCGTGATGCTGCAGGTGTTCAAGCAGGAACGTTCACTGCGCCGCGACGCGCAGGAGATTCCGGGCGGATTCTTCACCCTGGGTGCTGCCGATCCGGCGGTCATCGCCAACCCGGCGCTGCTGGGCGTGCAGGTTCCCGGTCTCATCGGTGCCACCCTGTTCGAGCAGGTCCGCGACCGCCAAGGCGGTTTGCTGGAGCTGCAATTCAAGCCTTCCGACAACCTGACGCTGGGCCTGAGCGGCTTCATGTCTGACATGGACGCCAACAACTACAACCGCAACTTCATGCTCTGGGGCGGCAACTT
>JACZCZ010030360.1_pt1 | contig 16667 bp, 2 predicted proteins | sample 8641811 | NCBI WGS metagenome assembly JACZCZ01 (sample SAMN15324610, study PRJNA640507) | soil metagenome | isolation source: intercropping peanut in the first line | place: China: Luxin town, Laibin City, Guangxi Province | collected 2019-07-25 | depth 10cm m | reverse complement strand
TGTGGAGTGACCAACACAAAATGGTCTCCGGAAATCCCGGCACGGTTCAATGCCAGTCGCCTGCAAACGATTGAGCCCGTTGGTGTTACGGGTTTGTGGGCGGGCTTTATTGTGCTGCGATTGCGGGCGCGAATTCCTGATGGCATTGCCGTGCCCGAGTCTTCGCTTTAGTCTTCGAGCGAACGTAACCCCGCTACACCACCAGTGACAGGGACTGGACCACAATGTCAGCTGAAGCGAACTGGACTGAGCAAGCCACCAAACTCGATCGTTTCATCGGTCTGCTGAAGAACGACTCAGGGAATGCATCACTGCGCCATCGCTGTGTCGAGCTGGCGGTCGCCATCAGAAAATTCGATCTCGTCGTTGATCTCGCGAACGCAGGGCTTGCGCAGAACCCGGCGGATGATGCGGCGCGTTTCGAACTTGCGACGGGACTCATCGGTCAAGGTCACTATCGGGAAGCGCTCAAAGTTCTTGAGAAGCTGGCGGTTACGTCTCAAGACGCAGTGGGCGTGCGCTCCAACATCGCGCTGTGCCGCTACTGTCTCGGTGACTTCGAACAGGCGCTTCCGCATCTCGAATTCTGCTACACCGCAAACGAAAGAAGCTCAGGCCTGGTTCGGCTGCTGGTGTCGAGCTATCACCACTTGGGACGCGTCGATGAAGCGATCGTTGTCGCGGAAGCCAACGCCGCCGCCGCCGGCTCTGATTCCGCGCTCGCGGGTGTCTATGCATTGCTCTTCCTCGATGCGGATGATGCGGCGAAGGCGATGCGCTGGGCCAAGACGGCGCTGGACCTTGATCCGAAATCTGTCGACGGCCGAGTGACGCGAGCGACGCTGTTGACCGCGCGAATGCAGCTCGATGAAGCCCGTTCGCTCTTCAACGATGTGGTCGCCGATGCACCGAACGCCGGACGTGCATGGATTGGGTTGGGCACACTTGCGCTATTAGAACGCGATCTCGCGGCAGCGCGGCAGCACATGATGCGCGGACTGGAGCTTATGCCGATGCATATCGGCTCATGGCATGTGCTTGCCTGGACCAATCTCCTGTCCAACGATCTCGACGGGGCCGATCGCGCATTTCAGACGGCGCTGGCCGGTGACCGGAATTTCTCCGAATCCCATGGCGGTCTTGCCGTCATTGCGGCCATGCGTGGCGATCGGGCCGTGGCACAGGAACGACTGCGCACTGCGTTACGACTGGATGCTGGATGTCTCTCGGCCAAGTTCGCTCAGGCGCTGCTCGAAGGCAGCGATGATCCCGCGCGTGCCCGCGAAATCATCCGTGCGGCTGCAGCAGATCTCGGGGCGAAGGACGGCAGCGCACTTGCGCAGTTGCTGAGCCGCGTCAGCAAGCACTGATTCGTTCCCTGCCGGCTAATCCACCTGTCTAGGTGAGGTGTTCTTCCCGAGTCCGGGAGGATCACCTGTGTCTGCCTGTCGGCGCATGCCTTGGCGGGCTCGGTCCACAAACGCGCCGACGACACGCAATCGACCCCTAAACTCTGCGCGCAGCGACTGGATATAGAAGTCAGTGGTCCAGTGCCTTCAGGCACGAGGGCCGAAGCGACATTCGCATTCAAGAACTTCTATTAAGGGATTGCCCCATGGTTGCAGTCGTCAGCGGTTCGGGACTCGGCTTGTTCGGATCGTCGATCTCCACGTTGGGAGGCGCCGGTGCTTCATCCGGTCCGGGGGTGGGACGCGGCACGGACAACGTCTTCGTCAACACGGCGACCGGCAATCTGGTCGTGCAGAGTCGCGACGAGTTCCTGAGTGCGCTCGGGCTCGATGTCTCGCTGGCCCGAACCTACAACTCACTTGGGCGGATGGATGACGACAACGGCGACAACTGGCGTCTGGGTATCCACCAGCGCGTGCATGGTCTGACCGGCACCGTCAACACTTCTGGCAGCAGCGTACTCAAGACCTTCGGGGATGGGCGCGAGGTCCGCTACACCTACGATGCGACGCTCTCACGCTATGTGGCTACGGACGGTGACGGCGCGCACGACACGCTTGAGTTCGACGGCACGCTCTGGACATGGACAGATGGTTCGAGCCGCACCGCCGAGGAGTATGACGTCAGTGGTCGGTTGACACTCACACGCGACATCGACGGCAACGAAGTCACCTATGGCTACGGCAGCGGCGGGCTGCTGACGCAGATCACCGATGAGTCGGGGCAGGTGACTTACCTCGACTACACAGGTACCAATCTCACCGGGATCCGCGTGGTCTCCGATGGCCTGACGCAGACGCTCACGAGCTACAGCTACGACACGAGCAATCGACTGCGGCAGGTGACCGTCGATCTAACGCCGCAGGACAATTCCACTTCGGACAACGTCGTCTACACCACGACCTACACCTACGACGGCTCGAGTCGTCGAATTGCACGCATCGAACAGGCCGACGGCAGCGCAGTCGATTTCACGTACGAGGAAATCAACGGGGAATTCCGTCTGCGCACCTATACCGATGCGGAGGGTCGCGAGGTCACGCTGACCTACAGCACGCCATCGGGCACCGGTTCCTCCTCGCCAACCACCGTCTCCTCAAACCCTTCCGCGCTTTCAACCGCGGGTACGCAGACGTACGAACTCGATGATGACGTGCTGACGAGCGGCGGAACCTGGGCCGTGGCGCAGCTGCTTGAGACCTCGGGCACCGCAGCGAGTGACGCGAAAATCGCGTTCGACGAAGACGGCAACGGCTTTGCGGTGTGGGCGCAGGGCGCGGACCTGCTGATGCGTCGCTATACGGCGGCGACGAACACATGGTCGACGGCGGTAGCGCTGGATAGTGGCGCGGCGACCGTTTATGCACCAACGCTGGCGGTCGATGCGGCCGGCAACGCAATTGTGGGCTGGGTTCAAGACGATGGCACGGCGGCTTCGGTCTTCGGCAATTACTTCGATGCGACCGCGAACACCTGGACGGGCGCCGAGATCCTCGAGGTCGGCGCGACAGCCGTGTCGACGGCAAGCGGAACGCTCTCGGCCGCGGTGAACGGTGCGTACTCGGTCGTGACCTATGCTCAGAGCGGCAATCTATACGTGAGCGGCTACTGGAATGGTGACTGGTTTACGGCAGATCTCGTAGAGACAGGTGCGGCGGTCGCGGCGCAGGCCTCCGTGGGTGTCGATGATATCGGCAACATCACGGTGGTGTGGCAGCAGTCGGACGGAACTGCGAGCAGCGTGTACCTCAACCGCTGGGACGGTGAGACCTGGGTGTGGGACGGTGAACTATTGCTCGAGGGCTCGAGCACGGCGGCGGGCGAGCCGAAGATCGCGTTCGACGTGAACGGCGATGGACTGGCGGTCTGGAGCCAAGGGAACGACGTGATCGCCCGCCGCTTTACGCGGGCGACCAACACCTGGGCGTCGGCGGTGACGCTCGATTCGCGAAGCGATGCGGCATACAGTCCGCAGCTGGCGATCGACGGCGCCACAGGCAATGCGATCGTTGCATGGGTGCAGAGCGACGGTACGGCGAACTCCGTCTATGTGAGCCGCTATACCGCATCGGCGAACAGCTGGACGTCGGCAACGGCGATCGAGAGTTCCTCCGTGGCTGTGACTACTGGCAGCGATGCGCTGTCGGCGTCCATGCGCGCCGGCTTTGCCGCCGTGGCCTGGACGCACACCGATGGGAATATGTATGCGGCACGCTTCGATGGAACGACGTGGGGGAGTGCGCAGCTGCTTGAGAGCCTGAGTGCCACGGCGGCGCAACCGAGCGTTGCAGTCGATGAAAGCGGCAATGTCAGTGTGCTATGGCGCCAGTCGGATGGCGCGGCGAACTCGATCTATTCGCGGCGCTTCGACGTCAGCGGCGCGCCGTACTACACGGTGCCCTCGGGCGCGACGTGGCAAACGCTCGCGAACACGCTCTACGGCGTGAACAGTGTCGCGGCAGGTAGCGCGCTGCAAACAGCGATGGGCAGTCCCACGCTGACTGAGGGGCTGCAGCTCACCGGCTGGCCGGCGACGCTGGAGGTAACGACCACGGTACCGGCGTATTACACGGTCCAAAGTGGCGATACCTGGGCGGATATTACGCTGGCCGTCTACGGGACGAGCAACGCGAACGCAGCTGCAGCGCTGCAGAATGAACTCGGTGTCCTCACGCCGGTGACCGGCCAGCGCCTGGTGATGCCTGCGACGCTCACCTATGTGGCCGACGCACAGTCCTACCCGGCGGACCCGTCCGAAGTCTCCACCAGCAGTACCCAGACCTACGAACTCGATGATCTCGTCCTGACGACGGGCGGAAGCTGGTCGGTCGCGCAACTGCTCGAGAGCTCGGGAACGGCGGCGAGCGACGCGAAGATCGCCTTCGACAGCGACGGGAACGGCTTTGCGGTATGGGCACAGGGCGGCGATCTAATGATGCGCCGCTACACGGCGTCGACGAACACCTGGTCGACGGCGGTGGCACTGGATGACGACACGGCGACAGTGTATGCGCCGACGCTCGCCGTCGATGCCGCCGGCAATGCGATCGTCGGTTGGGTGCAGAACGACGGCACCGCAGCCTCGGTCTTCGGCAACTACTACGACGCAGGCACGAGTACCTGGACCGGCGCGGAGATCCTCGAGGTCGGCGCGACCGCCGTGTCGACCGCAAGCGGCAGTCTGTCGGCTGCGGTGAATGGTGCCTATGCCGTCGTGACCTACGTGCAGAACGGCAATCTGTACCTGAGTGGGTACTGGGAAACAGGCTGGTTCACCTCCGACCTGGTGGAGACAGGCGCGGCAGTGGCTGCGCAGTCGTCGGCGAGTGTGGATGATGTCGGCAATATCACGGTGGTCTGGCAGCAGTCGGATGGAACCGCGAGCAGCGTGTATGTGAACCGCTGGGATGGCGACACCTGGGTGTGGGACGGTGAACTCTTGCTCGAGGCATCGAGCACGGCGGCGAGCGATCCGAAGATCGCGTTCGATGCGAATGGCGATGGACTGGCGGTTTGGAGTCAGGGTAACGATGTGATCGCGCGACGCTACACGCGATCGACGAATACCTGGGCCTCGGCTGTGACCCTGGATTCACGCAGCGACGCTGCCTACAGCCCGCAACTGGCGATCGATGCCGCGACCGGAAACGCCATCGTCGCCTGGGTGCAGAGCGATGGCACGGCGAACTCGGTCTATGTGAGTCGATTCATCGACTCAACGAGCAGCTGGACCACGGCAGTGGCCGTGGAGAGTTCTTCCCTCGCGGTGGTAAACGGTGGCGATGCGCTGTCGGTCTCGATGCGCGCAGGTTATGCGGCGGTCGCCTGGACCCACACCGATGGGAATCTGTATGCGGCCCGCTTCAACGGAACGACGTGGGGTGGTGCGCTGCTGCTGGAACACGCGGCCCCGTCTGCGTCTCAGCCAAGCGTTGCGGTTGACGAGGATGGCAACGTTAGTGTCGTGTGGCGTCAGTCGGACGGCACCGCGAACTCGATCTACTCGCGGCGGTTCGATATTGGCGGTGCGCCATACTACGTCGTGCCGGCGGGTGCGACCTGGCAGTCGCTCGCGAACACGCTGTATGGCGTGAACAGTGCCGCGGCCGGCGGCGCACTGCAGACGGCGATGGGCAATCCCACACTGAGCGAGGGGTTTCAGCTCACCGGCTGGCCGGCGACGCTGGATGTGACGACCACGGTGCCGGTGTACTACACGGTGCAGAGTGGCGATACGTGGGGCGACATCACGCTCGCAATCTATGGGACGAGCGATGCCGACGTCATCGCGGCACTGCAGACCGCGCTCGGCACGCCGACGCTTTCGACTGGTCTCGAACTCACCGTACCGCTTGCGATCACGATCGGCGGCAGCGGCTCGAGTGCGTTCTATCTCCAGACCGATGTGGAGGATGCCCTCGGCGGCATCACGACCTATGTGCGTGACAGCCAGAACCGGCTGATCCAGGTCCTGAGCCCCACGGTCAACGGTACGCGCCTCGAAACACAGTACGAGTACGACGGGGATGACAACCTCGTCGCCATCATCGAAGACCCGTCCGGTCTCAATCGCCGGACGACGATGACGTACGACGACAATGGCAATGTCCTCACGACACGCGATGCGGCGGGACGCACTGTCGCGCGTACATACGACGCCGACAATCGCCTGCTGACCGAGACGCGCTATGCCGTCGCCGATTCGGACGGTTCGGGGCCGGCGCTGCCCAGTGCGCCGATGACTAGCCGCTACGTCTACGACGCCGAGGGGCACCTGCGCTATCTCATCTCGGCCGAAGGGCACGTGAGCGAGTACCGCTATGACGCCGCTGGGCAGCGTCGCGTTGCGCTCAACTATGTGGACGAGCTCTACACCGCATCGGCGTTCGGGGAAACGGATCTGAATGCCTGGGTCCTGTTGCAGGACGCGACGGCGCTCGAGCGAGTCGACTACGCCTACGATTTCCGCGGCAATATCGAATCGCTCACCTCCTACGTCACTACCAACTCGAGCGGCGTCGGCACCGGCGCGCCTTCGATCACGAATTTCGTCTATGACCAGCGTGGTCAGCTGCTGCAGACGATCGACGCGCGCGGCAGCTCAGGGACACCGGACCCGGAAGAGGCGAACCTGCCGTATGCGACGACGTTCACGTACGACGGCCTCGGTCGGCTGCTGGCGAGTTCGCGCTGGATCTCCGGTTCGGGTGTCACAACCACCACGAGTGTGTATGACGATGCCGACCGTCGCACGAGCGTGACTCAGGAAAATGGTCTGGTCACAACCTCGCTCTACAACCGAAGCGGCGAACTCGTCAGCGTCTCGCGCGGCACGTCGTCCACCCCCACCAGCCTCGGAACGACGACCTATGTCTATGACGAAGCCGGTCGCCTGACCGGCACGATCGATCCGGGCGGTCTGCGCCAGTTCTTCATCTACGACAGCAATGGGCGTCGCGTCGGACAGGTCGATGGCGACGGCTCACTGACCGAGTTCGTGTACGACGGCGCCAGCCAGCTGGTCAAGACGATCGAGTATGCCGAAGAGATCAGTGCAGAGAGTCTCGAGGACCTCGCCGGCTCCGAGTTAGTCGCGTGGAGCACACTGCGCACCGAAGCGGGTGGCATCGCGCATGCGGACGCTCGCATCACACGCAATGTGTACGATGCCAGTGGACTGCGGGTCTTCGCAGTTGATCCGCTGGGCGCTGTCACACGCTCCATCTACGACGGTGCGGGTCGGCTGATCGAGAGCGTGAGCTACGCCACGCCATTCGCGATTGCGACGAGCGTTGACGCTCTCGCGCCGAGTGATATCACAGTTGGAGCTGACGGCGAGGATCGGACCTCGCGGTATTTCTATGACGGGGATGATCGTCTGGTCGGCACGCTCGATGCGGCCGGCTATCTCAGCGAGCAGGTCTATGACTCAGCCGGCCGCGTGATCCGAACGGTTGCCTACGCCAACATCACCGAATCGAGTCTACGGGCTGCAGGTACGCTCTCGCAGCTGCGCACCTCCGCGGGCAGCGATGAGGAAACGGTGGTCGATCCAGAGCGGGATGCGACCACGTACTTCTTCTACGATGGGCAGGGGCGCCAGGTAGGTGAACTGGATGCCGCTGGCTACCTCACTGAAACCGTGTTCGATGTCGCTGGCAATATCGCCGAGCGGATCCGGTACAACAAGGTGCTGACCTACAGCACCCTCAGCACACTGTCGAGCCTGCGCGATGCTGCGCTTGCCAGCCCCGCGGCCACGACGCAGAGCACGTCCTATGAGTACGATGGCGCCGGCCGTTTGGTCAGCCAGACCGACTATCAGGGTACGCAAACCGATCTCGAGTATGACGCGGTTGGCAACCTGACTCGCACGACGCTCGCGGCAGGTACTACGGATGAGCGAGCGGCAACCACGCGGTATGACTTCCTGGGCCGTGTCATCGGCCAGCTGTCGGGGGAGGGTAGCGAGGCTCTCGATCAATTCCTGAGCGCCAATCCCGGAGCTACACCGTCGCAGATCGATGAGATCTGGAGCCGCTTCGGCACGACGTACGCCTATGATCTGTCGGGCCTTCGCGTGTCGGCCACGACGCGCCCGAACGACAGCCAGACCAATGTCACGCGCTATTTCTATGACAACGACGGCCGGTTGCGTTTCGAGGTCAATGAGCTCGGTGAGCGAGTCGAATACATCTACAACGCGCTGAACCAGAGAACGGACGATCTGCGCTATGCAACGGCGCTGGAGCCCTCGACGACGGCGGCGCTGACCGGCGGACGCCTGACGCCAACGCTCATCGGTCTGCTCTCCGCCAATGCCGATGTGGAACGGGACAGCCGGACGACCTACACCTATACGCGTACAGGGCTCGTCAACACCGTCGCGACCATGGAAGGCGGGCAGACGACCGTAAGCTACAACGCGTTTGGTGAGGAGACTGCGCGGACCCAGCAGATCACTTCGACGGAATCCGTGCGCCACGAGTATGTGCGCGATAACCGCGGTCTGGTGACCGAGCTTACGCGCGACGCGGGTGTGACCGGGCTCAATATCGTCGAGTTTCAGCAGTACGATGCTTTCGGACGGGTGACGTCCAGAACCGATGGCAACAGCAATACGGCGTCGATCGAGTACGACACACTCGGCCGGACGATCGCAACGGTGGATGCACTCGGCGGACGCCGTGTCATCGCCTATGACGCGTTCTCGCGCACGGTGCGCACGATCGATGCGCTCGGGAATGAGACTACGTACGCCTATAACGATACGACTCGCACGACCACGCTCACCACGCCAGAGGACGTGGTTGTCAGCACCGTGGCGAATCGGCACGGCCAAACGCTGAGCGTTACTGCCGGCGGTCGGACAACGTCGTATGACTACGATCGCGATGGTCTGTTGACTCAGACCTCAGACGGCCTCGGAACGCTTGAGGCTCGTAGTTACGATCGGGCAGGCCGGGAAGTCACGCGCGCCGATGCACGCGGTGTGCTCACCCAGTTCGCGTACGACGCTGCCAATCGTGTGCTGACCCGTACGGAAGATGCCGCATCCGGCGGACTTGCGCGCGTCACGAGCTATGCCTACGACGATATGGGACGCCTTGCGGATGTCACTGACCCGACAGGCACGCTGACGCGCACGAGCTATGACAGGGACAGCCGCGTCACCGAGGTCATCGTCGATGTTGGCGGGCTGGAACTGACCACGACCTATGCCTACGACCAGCAGGGTCAAGTGGTGCGGGTGACGGAAGGAGCCGGGAGCGACAATCCCCGCGTCACCGAGTACATCTACGACGCTCTGGGTCGTCGCACGCAAGAGATCGTCGATCCTGGCACTGGGCGACTGAACCTCACCACCCAGTATTTCTACGATGGGAACGACAACCTCACGCTTCGCATCGATGCGGAACTGAACTCGACCTGGTTCGCTCACGATGCGAGCAATCAGATTCGCTACGAGATCGATGCGCTTGGTGGCGTCACGCTCACTGACTATGACGTCGAAGGACGCGTCATCGCGCGCGCGAGGCTCGCGACCCCCGTTGACACCGAGCTGTTCGGGGATGTGGTTACCGCCGAAGACATCGGCTTGTCATGGGGCGTGGGTGACCGCGTGGAGCGGTCGTTCTATGACGGTGACGGTCGCAAGCGCTTCACGATGGATGCTCTGGGCGGCGTGACCGAACGCACGTTCGACGACAATGGGAACGTCATTCATGAGCGGATGTACGCAGAGACGTTCACGGGCGAGTTCGACTCGCTCGAGGATGTGGTTGGCGATATCGAGTTGTCTGCACAGGACCGTCAGCGTTGGTTCGCCTTCGATGAGCGCAATCAGCTTGCGTTCAATGTCGATGCACTTGGTGCGGTCGTTGCGTACGAGTATGACGCGAATGGCAACATCGCGAGGCAGGTCGCGTTCGCGACGCCACGGTCTACGAGTCTGAGTGCGGATCTCACGAGCCTGCGTAGCTGGGCACAAACCACTGGCATCGCGGGCGATAGCGATAATCGCATCACCCGGTTCTGGTACGACGCCGCGAACCGAGAGGTCTACCGTCAGGATGCGGCGGGCTACGTCACCGAAACGCAGCACGACGATGTCGCTCGCAGCACGACCATGACGCTCTACGCGGCGACGGCTACGATTCCCTGGTCGGCGACGACAGCGGACATTGCGAACCGTGCGGGTGGAGTTGAGCTTCCTGCGAACTCAGCGGCGGATCGGTCGACGACGCGCGAACGGGATGCGGCGGGCCGGGTGATCACCGTCACGGATGCGGCGGGTACTGAGTCGTACGAGTACGACGCTGTCGGCAACAAAGTGGGGTTCACCAATAGGCTTGGCGCTCGTTGGGACTACGAGTACGACGCGAATCGACGGATGATCCGTGAGCGCAGTCCGGAAGTGGCGATCACCAGGGTCTTCGACCGTCTCGACACACTACCTAGTGGTTCTGCCGAGCCCCGGGGATATTCGCTTGGTGAGTCAACGGTGACTGAACGGATCGTCACAGTCATAGAGTACGACGCTCTCGGCAACGTTGTGACGCGCACGGAAGCGGATGGACGTGACGACGCGCGCACCACCCGCTACGAATACGACGCACTGGGACGGCAGATAGTTACCCGATTGCCGCCGGTCGATGTGCTCACGGCCGGAGCGGAGCGCGGATCAACCAACGATGATCGGATCGGCACGGAAGCCGAACTGGAGCTGTACACCCGCACGATCTACGACACGTTCGGCAACGCTATCGCCAGTTTTGATACGGCAGGCGGTGTGCAGCAGAAGATGTATGACTCACTGGGAAGAGTCACCTTCGAGGTCGATCAGGAGCGAGGAGTCACGGAGTATCGCTACGACACGTTCGGCAACAAGACCGAGGTAGTCCGCTACGGCAACCCGCTCTACTGGTACGAGGAAGAAGATAGTACCTACACCGAAGATGGTGACTACTACCTTCGATTCGGTCTGGAAAGATTTGACCTAGGCGAATGGGTGCCACTGACCAGCTCGGATCTCTCAGAGAATCTCTGGCCAGATAGCGAGATGGATCGCACGCTGTCTCATGAGTACGACCAGGTGAACCGTCTCGTGTCGACGACTCAGTCAGCGGGGCTGGTGTTCGATCCAGCGGTGGGGCAAAGCGGTGGCCAGCTCGTGGTTGCCTCAGCCACGACCGTGAATCAGTACGATGCGTTCGGCCAGATGGTACGGCAGTCGCGGCTCGTCAGTACCGCCAGCGGCGGTGTCTGGGCGGATACCTATTTCTACTACGACGCGCGCGGGCTGTTGAGCGGGCAGATCGATCCACTCGGGTATGTCACCACGCACAGCTACGACGCGGCCGGTAACCGTCTGACCACCGCTGAGTACTCACGAGCGCTCACGAGCGGTCAGTGGAGCGTCTCAGAGTTCACTTCCCCAACGCCGACCACCGCGCTCACATCGTTGAACAATCCTGCTGGGTACGACCGAGTCACGCAGTGGGCCTATGATCAACTCAATCGCAAGACCAGTGAACGGTTGGTGGATCTGGCGTATCAGCAAATCTCAGGTACCACCGTCGTCGATGCAACGGACGAGGATCGTGTCACCACATTTGGATATGACGCGCTCGGGAATCTAACCCGGGTGACAGAGGCTTCCGGCGCGACGACTTTCAGCTACTACGATGTGCTCGGTCGATTGACTGCAACTGCGGCGCCAGCAAAGGATGTCGGCGGTGGAACCGTACTTACGCCACTTGCTCGATTTGCACGCGACGCCTTCGGGAACCTCGTGGTGCGTCGAGAGTATGCGCAGGGCGCAACAACGGCGGATGAAGAGGGCTTCACCGTCACTGAACATGCGGACGATCGAATCACACGCATGCAGATGGATTCTTGGGGCCGCGTCGTCAAGACGCAGGATGCTGCCGGCTCAAACCGGTACGTAGCCTACGACCGGCAAGGAAAGGCCTCCCTTGAGTGGCAACCCATCTACTCTTTGACGGAAGAGGTGGACGACTTCGTGCCGCTGTGGATGGCGTACTACGACTACGACCGCACGGGGCGGCAAACGTCGATCTTGTTCGACCGCCCGGCGGGCTACGGCATGGATGGCGGCTCTGCCGCCGTCTATATGCAATACAACGTGTTCGGCGAGATGGTGGTGCGATCGCAGAACGTCCCAGACTTCATGCCTGACACCAACACACGCTTCGACTACGACCAGGCAGGGCGCCTGTGGCGCACGAATGCCGACGACGGTGTGTACCGCGTCTATCTCTACAACCTCCTGGGGCAGGCCACGGCGGAGATACGAAGCCAGGAACTGGATCTCTCGAACTACTCCGCAGCCGATGCAGCTGCGCTGACTTCGCAGCGCATGCGCACCGAAACCCGTTACGACCTGCTCGGACGGATTGTCGAACAAAGATTGCCGGGCTTTGCTGCGACCAGCGCCCAAGGCGGGCTGCAGGTGATCGGTGCTCAGTTCCTTCTTGAGGACGACGTACTCGCGCCAAGCAATCCCGACGCGGTCTACAGTCTCGGCACGCGGCTCATCAACTTCGGCTTCGGGAATCTTTCGTTCTGGTTGCCTTCGCTCAATCCCGAAGCGACCGTTGCCCAGGGCGGCGGCTACTACTATGTGCCGTCCACAACTGGCTCGGCGGGTCGATGGGAACAGGACACAAGCTACCAGCTTGAGGCTGGTCGATACCTGCATTGGGCGCAGCCGAAGGAATACACGGACTCTGGCGCTGCGCGAAGCACGGATGTGTCCTTCGAGTATCGAGTCGCGGGCAGCAGCGGTCCCTGGACGACGTTGGAGGTCGCAGCGCTGCCCGACCAGGAATTGGGTGTGGACTTCGGCAGCTTCGCCGACGGTAGCTACGAGTACCGTATCCAGTACACCCGATCGGGCCAGCTCGATCCGTATGCGATAGCTACCGGTACCGCCACCATCGACGGCTCGACACTCTCGACGGTCGATACCACGATCGACACGCTTACCGCGGCGAACATTACGCCAACCGCGATCATCGAACAGACGCCAATCAACGGTGAGTTCCGTGATGCGCAGTTCCGCATCGGCAGCTTCACTGGACTGTCGCCGATCGATGATCTCGTCTATCGACGTGTGGAGACAGGTTCGCTCGTCTCCTATGTCGTCGATCGCGAATCTTCACCAGAGGACGACGGCGGCTACTACCGCACGGCGAGCGGGTACGTTCAGGATCCAACCTACAGCTACGAGACGAGCCGATTCATTCGCTGGCAGATGCCGGACGATACCGAGCTTGTGGCGGAATTCCAGTTTCGATCGGGTGGCGGCGGATGGATGTCTCGCGAGATCTCAGTCGTCGGTGGCGACTACAGCGTCGCCATTGGTGATGTAGGCGAGAACACCTATGAGTTCCGTGTGCTCTACATGGCGCCCGTTGATCCGGAGGATCCTGTTGATCCGGATGCTCCGCCGGTACCGCCGGTGGCTATGGCTTCCGGTGTCTTCGAAATCGAACCAGTCAATACAGACAATAGTGTCGCACTCACGGCTGACCCGGCCGATGATGCGGGTCAGATTGCACCGATCGGCAATCGTCCAGCCGGCGCGTTGCAGGTCACCACCGAGATAGTGTCGAGCGCACAGGTCGACAGCGTTATCGGTGGCCAGCTCGTCTTTGCAGGCAACAACAATGTCCGCGTGCGCTTCCCCTCGATCACGGGAGCCGTCCGCGTCGAACTCGAGTACGTCACGCAGACGCTGACGGAAGAGGATGAGCCAGGGCCGACTGGCACCGGCTGGGCGGGCCAGCCGCGCCGCATCTCGATGTTGATCGACGATGCAAGCAATGCCGCCTCTGGCATCAATCTCATCTGGCGTGATCCGATCGCAGGCCAGACGGCCGGCGGCATCGATCAGGTGGCACGCGTGCGCGTGTACTCGGTTGCCTCAGATGGTTCGTCGACGCTGAGTTACGCGAGTGATGCAGCCGATGCTGCGTCAATGTCGGGTACTTCGCTGAGCTGGCGTGCGCCAGTCGACACCTCGATCGTCGGCGCCTTCCGCGTACGAGCGCCCGGCGCTACGACCTGGGATACCCTCGATGTCACGCGCGTCAATGGCGACTTCACGGTCGATGTGTCTGAACTCGGTGTGACCGGTGAGTGGGAATACGAGGTCACTTACACCAACGCTGCGAGTGTCCAGCGCGCGAGTGCCACAGGGCGCTTTGTGGTGAGTAGCGGCAGTGCCGTTAATCTTGCCGGAACACCGAGCTCCGGCGCGATTGAGACTGTCGCACCGATCTCCGGGCTCGTGACAGCGCCCGTGGAGTTCACCCTCGTGAGCAGTGCGACCCAGGAAGTGGTAGGCCCCTCATACGTCGTTGTGGGTGGGCAGATGCAGCAGCATCAGCCGCTCCAGACTGACTGGCAAGACACGAACCAGATCGATCTCACGTGGGCAGACCTTGGTACAGGGTCGGTGCGCGTTGAAGTCGACTATGTCTCGCTGCCGCGCTACAGCTTCAACTACACCAACGGCAATCCTCCACGCTGGGAGGAGAGCGAGGTGCTCGTTCCCGGCGTGGCGACGACCCGGTCCTTCGATCGAACCGGTGCCGCCACTGGCACGACCATCAGCTGGGATGATGACACTGGCAGTGTTGGTGGCATCCAGCAGATCAATCGTATCCGCGTGTACACCCAGGTCAGCGGACAATGGGTGTTGCGCTACGATCGGGATGCGGAAGCACCTCATGGCGGTACGACACTGTTCTGGTCGGCGCCGGATGATGCGAACGTCACGGCGGCACTCAACGTGCGCGCGGTGGGAAGCACAAGCTGGCAGCCGGTCACTGTGGCAACCGACGTTGCAGGCTGGCGCTCGGCAAACCTTGCGTCACTCACGAGCGGAGACTACGAGTACCAGGTCGTCTACTCCCGCACAGTGAGCGGCGTAACGACTACGAGTGCATTGTCGCGTGGCGAATTCACCATCGATACAGCATCGGCGTCACTGACCCGCAGCCAGTCACTCGAGATCAGTCAGTACAACGTCGCATTCGACCAGGGTACGAACGACTTCGGGCCCGTTGACTGGGACGGTTCCGCGCTCACCTGGGATTTCGCCTACCAACCGGGTGACACCCTCATATTACGCACGCGCGTCGCAGGTACGTCGACATGGACGAATACCTCGCTCACGCCGGCTGCGTCGATGTCGGCCGCGCTTGGCGTGGCAACGCCAGGGCAGATACTTGAGTATGAGATTGTCTATACCAGCTCCGGCGGTTCAACTGGGTATGCATTCACCCGGGGCACACTCAATCGATCGATCGACACCACGTCGAGTCCGGTGACCGTACGCCTGTCGCAGACAGCGGGCACAACGACGCCGATTGCGGCCGTTGCCAACGTTCAAAGCTTGGATCAGTTCATCAGCTGGACGACCGTGCCGACGTCCAACACAACGATCACGTTCCGCTACCAGCTCGAGGATGACAGCTGGCAGACGATTGCCCCCACGTCGCTTGGATCGGGGCGTGGCTACATGGTCGATACGTCCGAGCTTCCACCAGGCAGCTATCGCTACGAGATCAGCTACCGAAACAACAGTCAGGTCCTGCCGTATGCCTTCTCGAGTGGTGTCATGGTCGTCGATGGAGGTTCGGCTGGGGGCCAGTTCTCCATCACCGATCTGACCCGCTACAGTGAGTCGGTGGTGCGCTCCACGAGCTCAGGGGTTCCGACTCAGACGCAAGCCTTCGACCGCTGGGGCAACGTCCTCAGCGTCACCGATGCCTTGGGCAACACCACCGAGTACCGCTACAACCAGCTCAATGCTCTCATCGAGACGCGGCAAGCTGAGGTTGAGGTAGTTGATACGACCGGTGGTACGGTGACGACGGCCGTGGAGCGTGCCGAAAGCCGCAACTACTTTGACCAGCTTGGTCGGCTCATCGGTACCCGCGATGCGAACGGCAATCTGAACAGCGTCGCCTACAACGAGGCGGGGCAGGTGCTGTCGCAGACTCATGCGGACGGTGGCGTCGAAAGTTATCGGTACGACATCTTTGGGAACCAGGTGCAGGTCACCGACGAGCTCGGGTATCGCACGCGAAGCTCCTATGACCGCATCGATCGCCTGACGTCGGTGCAACGCGAAGTCGAGGCAAACGGGTTCGAGAGCGGCAATCCGGCCCTCATTGTCACCGATGCCTATCTCTACAACTCGGCCGGAAACCGTCTCCAGGAGACCAACGGCGCGGGTGATGTGACACGCTACACCTACGACGCGTACGGCAATGTGAGCGGCAAGGTGAACCCGGATCCGGAGTTCGACAACTGGATCTACGAGTACGACCCCCAGGACAACAAGACGGGCGAGTATCGGCCTGATGGCGCCTATGCTGAGTGGGAGTACGACGTCTTCAATCGGCTGCAATACCACCGAGACTTTGCAGGGACAACATATCGTTACGACTACAACTGGGCGGGGCAGCTCGTCCATCAGACCAATAGCCTTGGGCAGGACCTGCGGTACGAGTACGACGAGGCGGGTCATCTGATCCGCGTCGTCGACAACGGCGTTGCGGCGCCTGACGCCGGTGTCGTCAGCTCCCACCCGCCGACGGAATAAGCCCAAGAGCTCCTAGGGCGGGGGGGCCCCGACGCCGCACAGGTCGACACCCAGG
>JACZCZ010078982.1_pt1 | contig 16674 bp, 15 predicted proteins | sample 8641811 | NCBI WGS metagenome assembly JACZCZ01 (sample SAMN15324610, study PRJNA640507) | soil metagenome | isolation source: intercropping peanut in the first line | place: China: Luxin town, Laibin City, Guangxi Province | collected 2019-07-25 | depth 10cm m | reverse complement strand
TCCCAAGATCAACACGAAGCTCGGCGTCACGCCGCTCGCGGCTGCTGCGGGTATTGGCTGGGTCGAGGGCATCACCTCGGAGCGTTCGCCGGCGGAGACGGTCGAGGCCGTCAAAATGCTGCTCGACTTAGGCATCGATCCGAACTATCAGGCCGACACGGGACGTGTCGCTCTGCATGGTGCCGCGCACAAGGGTGCGACCGAGGTCGTGAAGGTTCTCGTGGCCGCGGGCGCGCGCATGGACATCCGCGACTTCGGCAACACGGACAACCGCGGCAGCGCGGAGCTCGCGGCTCACACGTGGCTGCCGATCGACTACGCCGACGGCCTCGTGCGTGTGGGCGTGCAATCCGCGATCGCGCATCCCGAGACTGCGAAAGTGCTGCGCGAGCTCATGCTCGCCGCAGGGCTCGACGCGCCGCCCGAAGGGCGCACGCTCGAGTCGATCTGCATCGTCGAAGTGTGCTCGCCGAACTACGATCCCGTAGACCACAACTAGCATCTGCCACGGGCGGCTCACGCCGCCGCGACTCGCAGTCGCACGCCGAGCGCTTTCGCAACGCGTAGAACGGTATCAAGACTTGGGTTGCCGTTATCGCTCAAAGCTTTGTAGAGGCTCTCCCGGCTGAGGCCAGTGTCACGAGCTACCCAAGACATACCCTTCGCCCGCGCAACATCGCCGAGAGCACTGGCTATGCCGGCCGAGTCGTCGGGTGCCTCCGTCAACCATGCGTCGATATACGCCGCCATTTCTGCCGGCGTTCCCAGCTGCTCCGCGACGTCGTACGGCAACGTCCTTGTCTTGCCACGCCGCACCGTTTTGTGTTTCCGCCTCGATTTCATAACCCTCCGTGAACGAGCCTGTCGACTCGGAACGGAATGCGAGCCCTCGTTACGTCGTCATTGATAGCGTCGCTCCAGACGGAGCATCGGGTGTCGCAATCGTTCCCGCGGCCTCTCTGACATTTGAAAAGTGAGGCATAGGCTCGTATTTAGTTTCAATTTTAGGATATTGTGCCGCCGGCAGTTGCGTGAGCGTTCACTGGCTAGGGGTTTAAATGGACGTCGGTCGACAGGTCTTGCCGTTTCTAAAGTGGGCGGGAGGAAAGAGGTGGTTCGCCAGGGAGTATTCAACGTTCTTGCCCTCCACGTTCAATAGGTATGTTGAGCCGTTTGCCGGATCCGCGGCAGTGTTCTTTCATCTTCGACCGAGGCCCGCATTACTCTCCGATGTCAACGCGGAGCTTGTGGGCGTCTATTGTGCGATTAAGGAGCGGCCCGACCTGATTGCGCGCTATTTGGCCAGGCATCAAGCAGCGCATTCAAAAGACCACTACTACCGAGTTAGGGCCACGTCCTATCGTTCCTCGTATGCCAGAGCAGCGCGAACAATCTATCTAAACCGTACGTGCTGGAATGCGCTCTATCGAGTGAATCAGGCCGGGCAATTCAACGTTCCGATCGGAACGAAAACGCGTGTATGCCTCCCGTCCGACGACTTTGTCGCTGTTGCGGCCCTTTTGAGCGGCGTAGAGATCCGCCACTCAGACTTTGAACCGGTCGTGACCGAAGCCCGCAAGGGTGACTTCGTGTTTGTCGACCCCCCTTACACGGTCAAACATAACCTTAACGGTTTTCTGAAATACAACGAGCAAATCTTCCGTTGGGAGGACCAAGAGCGGTTGCGGGGTGCTGTTGAGAAGGCCGTGCGGCGTGGTGCCCAGGTGCTTGTGATGAATGCTGATCATGAAAGCGTGCGCGATCTTTATCGCGGGTTTCGCCAGGTTAAGGTTGAAAGGACCAGCGTAATCGCCGCTTCGCGTGAACATCGAGGGCGCCAAACCGAGTTGGCGATCCAGTGCTGGAAATAGGGTAGAACGGACTCATGGGCCCGGTTCGCGAATGGATCAAGAGATTGTGGAAGCGCATTCGCGACTCCGACTACTTCGTCGCCCTTTACGAAACACTTGCCATCTGGGCATTTTCGTCTCTGGTGCCTTTGCTTGCGATATGGCTAGTGGGTCGAGTGTCGAAGCAAATACCCTTATCGACGGCAGGTCTCGCTTCGGCCTGGAACGAGTTTTTCGTACCGGCAGAGGTATTCTTGTACGTTACTGCAATCGTCTCTCCGTCATTCGCCTTCATGATTTTCCATTGGAGGGCGCGTCGTCACACCGGGACGTATACGACGCTTCTTGTCATTATTTTATTGCTGTTCACTGCCACCGCTGCCGTCTACGGCGTCGCGAAGACTGCGGCAGAGGTCGACGCGTCGTTCGTGTCGTCGTTTGCGATAGTGGTGTACGTGTTGGCTTTGATCGTTTGGTATATCACGCATGTCTTCCAGCGCCGGCTTCAACAGCTCGTAACCAGCCCGCGCCCAGAAAGCGGTTCTTCCATATCGATTGATGCTCGGGAGTAGCCGCGATGGAAAAACAATCATTGACGATCGACGCGATTAAAATGACGCAGCCTATCGGCGACTTCTATGTTGGCGTCATAAGCCATGATGACCTTTGCCAAATTTCTTTTGTTGACATGCGTAGGATCGAGCGAGATTTAGACGACTACATTGGCATTCAACGGAAGCTCAGTGCCGTTCGTGTGGCAGAAATAGGAAAGTTTGTTAACACCATCGATGCGGCATTTCCTACGTCCATTGTTTTGGCCGTCCAAGAGGAATGTGCCACGTACGACGTTGAAGCGAGGAAGCTGATTCTGTCGGAGCACGTGGCGGAGAATGGTGGTGAGGGAGTCAAGTTCGCCGAAATCGCGAAAGTGCTAGATGGACAGCACCGGATTGAGGGGTTACGACAGTTCAAAGATGGCGTGTTTCAGATTCCGGTGACAATTATCGTGAACGCCGATCTCGCTGACCAAGCGTACATATTTGCAACAGTGAATCTCGCTCAGACCAAGGTAAACAGGAGCTTGGTGTTCGATCTCCTTGACTACTCGAAGTCGCGCAGTCCACAAAAAACCTGTCACGATATCGCTGTTGCACTCAATCGAAATGAAGCGAGTCCTTTCGTTGGCATGATTAAACGATTGGGTAGCGCTACTCCCGGCGTGACGGGAGAGACAATCACCCAGGCAGCGTTCGTCATGGCATTGCTTCCGATGCTGACCAAAGATCCTGTGACTGACCGCGACAAACTCTTGCGCGGAAAAGGATTGCCGTATCCAAATGAGGCGGACCTATTAGAGACCCCGTTCCGCCGGCTGTTTTTGGATGAGAAGGACTCGCTCATAGCAACCAATGTTTCCGAATATTTTCACGCGATCGCAAAGAGATGGCCAACGGACTGGAACAGCCGAGACAAAGGTAACATCCTGCCGAGGACGAATGGATTCAGAGCGTTCATGCGTTTCCTGGCCGACGCCTATCTCTACCTTCACGCCGGCACTTCGAAATGGAGTTTTACAAGAGATGAGTACGGAGAAATCCTCGGTCGGATCCGAATACCCGCAAACGGATTCAATACCGATGTGTTTCCTCCGGGCACTTCCGGTGAAAAACAGCTCCTGGATGAAATACGCAACGATACCGGCGTGGGGCCTCGCGGCGTCGTTCTATCTGCCGGCCTTTTTCCGAGGTAATTCTTGCAGGGCGTGAGCGGTTGCTGGCGTTTCGGCTCCCCGAGGCGAAGCCGCTTGATCTCGACGTCAGCAGGCCGGTGTGCCTAGCGTTCGAGCCGTGCCACGCGCGGTGCGACGGACGCCAGCCAAATGCCGGCGAAGACGACGAGTGCTCCCGCGATCTGCGCCGGCGACAGCGTCTCACCCAAGAATACGAACGCGCAGACGACACCGACGACGGGGTCGATGTTCGTGTAGACGCCGACCGTGCTCGCGTCGAGCGAGCGCAAGGCGAAGTTGTAGAACCCGTAGCAAACGGCGGACGCCAACACGCCGAGATAAATCACGCCGGCCCAACCGAGCGCGGACGTCGTCGCAAAGCCGCGCACGGCGTACTCGATCGGAACGGCGGGCAGCAGCGCGACCGCGCCGAGCGCCGACACCGCGAACGTCAACGCCAACTGATCGGCGTGCGCGGCGCGCTTCGCGACGACCGTGTACGCACCCCACAGCGCGACCGACAGCAGCATCAGCAGCGTCCCGAGCAGGGGTGCCGGCGCGCTCTCGGCTTGCTCGGCGGCGCCGAGCGCGATGACGATTGCACCCGCGATCGAGAGCGCGATTCCGATCCGGCCGTTGCGATGCAATCGTTCCTGCAAGAACAACGCGCCGCAGATGGCCACGACGGCCGGGATCGCCGCGTAGATCAGCGCGCCTTGCGACGCGGAGCCGTAGACCAACGCGTAGTTGAACGCGACCGTGAAGGCCGCCACCCCGATGACGGCGAGAAATGCGAGCTGCCAAAACGAGACGGAGTGACGCAACGCGGCGACTCTGCGCCAGCCGCGTAGCGCGACGAGCAGGCACAGCGACGCGATCGCGAAGCGCAGGAACGCGAGCACGAACGGCGAAAACTCGCGCATCGCAGCCTTCGTGACGACGAAGGTGCTGCCCCAGATGACCATGGCGATGACGAGGGCGGCAAACGCCCGTGCGCGTTGCGAGCTCGGGTTCGACACGTCTACGTGCGCAAGCTGCCGCGCCCGTCGCACTCGCGTGCGTGCCGACGGCGTCTCGTGCCGAGCTGTTCCTGGGTGAGTTGTCTGGAGCCCACCGTCCGAAGTTTGGCGTTTTTTTCCTCCGCTGTCTGTCGTTTACGGCGCCCGCCGCTGCAGGCGCCATTCGGGCTGGGCCGTCGCCGCTGAGGCGACGATCTTCGTGAGGGCCGCCGAGACCGGCTACGCTGAGGCTCGCATCGTCCAGCATGCCGCGCTGAAGCGGACTTCGGCGCCGTGAATGAACGGCTGGAATGCCGCGCGTACCGTCTCGATGATCCGCGCACGCGTCTGCTCGTCCTGTTGCGGCAGGACTCGTGCGAGCGGCCCCAACCGCGTCAGGTAGTCGGTTAGCTCGCTTACCGGCAGCGAGCACTCGACGTCGAGCGGCTCGATGGCGATTTCGGACCAGCCGCTGCGCTCGAGTATCGAGCGGACGCGCGCGGGATCCGCGAAGCCGAATTGCCCCGGCTCGTCGGCCTTGCGCGCGGGGAGTTGCGGCAGGAAGGGCGCCGCCGCCCGCTCGGCCGTCGTCATGAACGGATTGTCTGCGGCGTTGCGCCAGACGATCGTGTGCAGCGCCGCTTTCGGCGCGGCGGCGCGGCGCAAATTCGCGAACGCTTGCACGGGGTCGTCGAAGAACATCACTCCGAAGCGCGAGACGATCATGTCGAAGCTCGCGGGCTCGAATGCGTACGTCTGCGCGTCGGCGCAGACGAAACGCGGCGTCGGCGTCGCTCGGGCGGCGCGCTGCCGCGCGAGCGCGATCATCGGCTCGGAGATGTCGAGCCCTACGGCGTTGCCGGCATGGCCGACTCGCTGCGCGATCGCGAGCGTCGTGCTGCCCGTACCGCAGCCGATGTCGAGCACGCGCTGCGCATCGCGCGCAGCTACGGCCGCGACGAGGGCGTCCTCGAACGGCTTGAACAGCCGGTCCAGCGATTCTTGCCGATCGACCCAGGCGCGGCCGGCCGAGTCGTTCCACAGTGCGATCTGCTCCGCGTTGGCTTGCGTCATCGTGCTCACCGTTACTCTCCTTCGTTGCGAATTGGAACCTAAGGAGGCACTCTGCCAATTCAAGTCGACTTGAGGTCAAGAGGCATCATGCGAAATCTCGACATCGGCGAAGTCGCCGAGCGGTGCGGCCTGCCCCCGTCAACGCTGCGGTATTACGAGGAGAAGGGGCTCATCAAGTCGATCGGCCGCCGTGGCTTGCGCCGCGTATTCCCGGCCGGCGTCGTCGAGAAGCTCGCGCTCGTCGCGCTCGGGCGATCGTCCGGTTTCTCGCTCGAGGAAATCGCCGCGATGTTCGCGCCCGACGGGCGATTGCAGGTGGACCGCGACAAGCTGACGTCGAAGGCGATAGAGCTCGACAAGACGATCAAGCAGCTCACGGCTCTGCGCGACGGGCTGAAGCACGCAGCCAACTGCAAAGCGCCGAGTCACCTCGAATGCCCCAAGTTTCAGCGCATCGTGCGCGCCGCGGCTTCCCGTGCCGTTGGCGCGAGGCGTAGCAACGCCCGGCGTGTTGTCCGCGCGTGAGCGATGCCGCATGATCTCGCCGAACCGGCGGTCGAGTGATCTCATGAAGTACCTGCGCGCCTCGTGGCTTTTGGCTCTACTTTGCGGTCCGGCTGCGGCGCATCACGGCAACAGCGAGTTCGATCTCACGACCACCGTGCGCTACGAAGGCACGATTCTCGAGATGCGGTGGATCAACCCGCATAGCGTCACGACGATCGAGACGCGCACCGCGGCGGGCGAGCCGATCACGCTCGAGATCGAAGGCAGCTCGCCGGCGATTTTGCGCACCGCCGGGTTCTCGCCCGAGTCGCTGAAGAAGGGCGATCGCGTGACCGCGGTGGTAAGTCCGAGCCGGCGTTTTCCGAAGGAATCGGCGTACGGCTACGAGATCATCAAGAGCGATGGCACCGCGCTGCCGCTAGTCAGCAGCAGAATCCGCCGCGCGCCGACGACCGAGACGACCGCGAGCATGTTCGGCGTATGTGTGCCGGCTGCCGAGTCGTTTACCCGCATGGCGCGAGCGTTGGGCACTGCGCCGCTCACGGAAGAAGGACGCGCGATCAAGAGCCGCTTTACGCCGGTGCAGTCGGGCCAAGCGAAGTGCGTGCCCGTGAGCGCGCCGACGGTGATGACCTATCCCTCCGTGCTGGTGCTCGCGCGATCGGCTGACTCGGTCACCATCAAGACGGATTGGCTAGGCGCGGAGCGTACGGTGCACACGGACGGCCGCGCCCATCCGCCCGCGACGGAACGCTTTCCGCAGGGACACTCGACGGGGCGTTTCGAAGGCGACGTGCTCGTCGTCGACACGACCAACTTCACGGACCAGGAAGCGCAGGGCGTGCCGTCCGGCGTGGGTAAGCATCTCGTCGAGCGCTTCACGCTCGCGGCCGACGGCAAGAGCTTGAGCTACGAGTTCGTGTGGAGCGATCCGCAATTTCTTGCGAGCGACCTAACGGGTACGGCCGAGATGAGCTATCGCCCGGATCTCGCGCCAGAAAACGTCACGTGCGATCTAGAGAACGCGGTTCGCCACTTCCGCGAGTTCCAGTAAGCGCGCGAGCTTCGGTTAGGCGGCGGCCTCGATATAGTCGACTCGGCTCGTCGGTGGAGGAACGGGGCGCCGTCTTCGCGAAGGCCTTCAATATGGAATTCGACGGCCTCGCGGATGGCTTGCTCGGTTTCCTCGAGCGTCGCGCCTGTGGCCACGCACCCTGGAAGGTCCGGCACGTATGCGGAGAAATTATGCCTAGCTCGCTCGATGACGATGGCGTAGCACATGCTCTTTGCCGTCGCTTCAAACCGGCTTGTTTCAGAATACTGTTGAACGACGTCGTCTCATGGATCGGCTGTTACGAGCAGGCAATCTGTTCGGTGCTTGGCGATCACCGCGGCGCCGGTGGCGGCGACTGAATCAGCACGATGAATAGACCGTCGGGATCGCGCACGATGCCGACCTTCAGCGTGTTGTTGCCCGCCGGAAGATCGAGCGGCGCGCCGCCCGTCGACATGAAGGTGCCGCCGGCCTGCACTAGAGCTGCTGCGGCCGCATCGATGTCTGCGACGCGCAGTTGCATGCGCGTCGAGCCCGGGTCTTGCAGCCGCGGCGGTGCGGCCGGTGCGCGCGAGCCCTTGAACTCGATCAGCTCGAGCAGCAGGCCCGACGTGGGCACGGTCAGCGTCGTGAAGCGCCAATCGGTGCCGCGCCGCAGCCCGAGCATGCGCGCCACCTTCGTGTCGGTGGTGTACGACGGCACTTCGGCAGGGCCTTGCAGACCGAGCGCGCCTTGATACAGATCGATCGCGCGCTCGAGATTCTCGACCGTGTGCCGCACGCGGACGCCGACGACGTTGGCGTGCTCGCCCTCGGCCGCGGGCCGCGGGACTGCAGGCTGCACGAGCTCGACGAAGTGCCCCGCCGGATCTTGGACCAGCACGCCGCGAAACCCGGCATCGTTGAGCGGGGCGGGCTCGCCGCCGGGAGTGACGACCGGTGCGCCGAGCTGCTTCAGCCGCGCGAGCGTCGCGTCGAGGTCGCGCACGGTCACGCTCAGCACCACGGTGCCGGGCTCGTTGATCTTGCGGTCGACACGCTGCCCGTCGGACCGTGAGATCTCGACGATCTCGACGCCGCCCGGCGTCGGCGCCGCGCGCCCGATGTTCTGCACGAGCCGCGCGTCCGGCAGGCCGAACATTTTCATGAGCTGCGGATTGTTGTCCGCGTTCGTGGGCTCGCCCTGCACGGTGAAGCCGATGCCGTCGCGATAGAACGCAACCGCGTCGTCGAGGTTCGCGACGATCGGGCTGTAGAAGTTGCCGGAGCCGACGACGAGGCCGGTCGGAGCGGGGCCGGGCGGTGGTGTAGCGGCGGGCTGCGCGTGAGCCGCGCTAGCACCGACCAGCAGTGCGGCGAACGCGAACCAGCGAAAGCGGGTCTCGGCGGTGAACCTTGTCATCACGTCTTCCATCGGAGGCCTGACGTAATGATGATGTTCGTCGCGCGCGCGACTCAAGGCCGATTGCCCGACGAGCGGCTCGAGTTGATCGAATCTGCGCGGGGAACCGGCGCGGGCCGTTCCGGCTCAAAGGCTTGCGCTCCGGGCTGCCCGAAACTCCCGCATGCAGTAATATCCGCCCAGCCTCCTGGACCGCGGGCCAACAATGAAAACGTCTTTCGCGCTCCTCGCCGGTTACTTCTTCGTCGCTCACGTGCTGGCGCAGCCGGCGCAGCAGGTCGTGGTCATCCCGCAAGGGACGGTCGTGTTCGGCGAGCTCGAAGAGCGCTTGGTGTCGAACGACAACAAGTACCGCGTCGGTTATCCCGTCGACGCGCACGTCTGGAAGGACGTCGTCGTCGACGGTCACACGGTGATCGCCGCCGGCACGAAGATGACGATGCGCATCTCGAGGATCAGGGAGCGCAGCGCGGGCGGCCGCGGCGGCGCCATCGAGGTCATGGCCGTGTCGGTGAAGGCGAGAGACGGTAGCGAGATCACGCTGAAGGGCGGCTACGACCAGCAGGGCGAGGACCGTACGGGGCTCGTTCGCGGCGTGTCCATGGTGCTCTGGCCGGCCGCGTTCTTGCCGGGGCGTAGAGCAGTGCTCGACGTGGGCACCGTGTTCGATGCGTCGATCCCGGCCAACACGCGCGTCACGGTTCCGAGCGGCGATGCGCCCGTCGCGCCCGTCGAGGAGAAGCCGGATCTGCGCATCGACATCCAGTACGACGACATCGACGAGCGGGAAGGCAGGCTGCCGTTCGTGCTGACGCTCTGCAACAAGCCGTACGTGCGCGAAGCGAGCATCACCGCCGTCAACGACGAAAAGATCCGCCCGATTCTCGTGACCATCACGTCCGGCAAGCAGGGCGACCCGTGCCACGAGTTCATGGCGCGAGCGAATCTCAAAGCCCTGCAGGAGCACTTCAAGGCCGGCATCAATCGCTTCTCGGTCACGATGAGCGGGGCCGTCGGCACGGTGCTGTTGAACGTCGAGATGTAGCGCGGGCCGCCGCTTGAAGACGCTCGACCTGCTCGTCATCGTGCACCGCTGGGTCGGCACGGCGCTGTGCCTCGTGTTCGCGCTGTGGTTCGCGTCCGGCATCGTCATGATGTACGCGGGCTACCCCGTCATCGGCGAAGGCGAGAAGCTCGCCCGCACGCCATCGCTCGACGCGGCCGCCGTGCGGCTCACGGCCGCGGAGGCGTATGCCCGCGCGGGCCTCGACGCGCACGTCGAGCACGTGCGGCTCGGCATGCTGCTCGGGCGGCCGATGTACTTCTTCGCGACCAGCGAGGGTTGGATCACCGTGGGCGCAGACGATGGTGCGCTGCAGCCCGCCGTCGACACGGTGGCCGCGCGGCGCATCGCGCGCGAGTATCTGGCCACTGCGGCCGAGCCGGTGTACGAGGGGTTCCACGCGTTGCCGGATCAATGGACGATCTACTCGAGCTGGGCTCCGTACCTGCCGAGCCACGACTTCTCGCCGTTTCACAAGCTCGTGTTCGACGACGGCACGGAAGTCTCGGTGCTCTCGGCGACCGGCGACGTCACGCAGGTCACCACGCGCAGCGAGCGCGTGTGGGGTTTTCTCGGCGCAGTCATCCACTGGATCTACCCGACGACGTTTCGCACGCAGCATGCGGAAGCGTGGGACCGGCTAATCGTATGGCTGTCGTCGTTCGGCACGCTGGCGTGCTTGAGCGGCATCGTCGTCGGGATGTGCTCATTCCGTTGGCGCCGGGAGCCCGGCGTCGCGGGCTCGCCTTATCGCGGCTGGCTGAAGTGGCACCACTGGATCGGGTTGATCTTCGGCGTGCTCGCGGGTACGTGGGTGTTCAGCGGGCTCATGTCGATGGATCCCTTCTCGTGGTCCACGAGTGCTGCGTCGCCGAACGGCTCGCACCGCGAAGTCATGGCCGGCGGCGCGTTGAACCTCGAGGCATTCACCGGCACGCCTGCGGCGGCGGCAGCGACGTGCCGTTCGCAGCTCGACGTCAAAGAGCTTCGGCTCGTGCAGTTGCGCGGCGCGCCGTACTACCTATGCGTCGAGACGCCGCAACGCACGGCGCTCGTCGCGGCCCTCGCAGGCGAAGGTGCAACGGTCGCGCGTTTTTCAGAGAGTCTGTTGCTCGAAGCTGCGCGCGATCTATTGCCCGGCGCGCAGATCGCCGCGAGCACGCTTCTCGACGGCTACGACGCGTACTACTACCCCGGCTGGGAAGACAAGCTCGTCAACGACGGCGCGAAGCGGCTGCCCGTGCTCAAGATTGCGTTCGACGACGCCGAGCGCACGCTCGTCTACATCGATCCGCACTCGGGCGCACCCGTGGGCGCGTACGATGCGGCCGGCCGGCGCCTCCGCTGGCTATACCACGGTCTGCACAGCCTGGACCTCGGCTGGCTCTACGACGCGCGGCCGCTGTGGGACGTGCTGGTGCTGACGTTCATGCTCGGCGGTTTTGCGATGTCGGTGACGGGCACGTGGATCGGCTGGAAGTGGCTCAAGCGCAAAGCGCGCAGGCCAAAGCCGCAGCGAAAGGCGCGTGCGGCGGAAGCGATCTGACGGCCGCGCTCAGTCGTCGCGGCGCATCAATGGTGAAAATAGAAAACGTTGCCGTCCAAGTCGTGCAGCGTGAACTGCCGTAAGCCCCACGGCATTTTGTCGAGCGGCGCGACGATGTTGGCGCCCGCCGCTTTGAGCTCGGCGTAGAGGGCGTCGATGTCCGGCGCGAAGATCCAGTGCACGGCCGGCTCGAACGGCCGAGCGCGTCGCCGAAAGAAGATCGGCGCGTCGTCGCGCTTGACGGACCCGATCGTCTTGTCCTCGTAGAGCCACCCGAAGGTAAACCCGAGCACGTCGCAGTAGTGGCGTTGTGCGCGCTCGACGTCCTCGACGGGTAGCTCGGCCACGGGCGCGGCGATCGTCGCGCGGCGGGGCGTCTTGTGCGCGTTCTCGGCGCTCGGCTCCTTCACGGCCGCGAAGAACAGGCCGTAGCCGTCGAGGTCTTTGACGATGAAGCCGCGGAGGCCGTCGCTGGTGTCGGCCAGCGGAGCGGCGAACGGCACGCCGCGCGCCGCGAACTCCGCGGCCAGCGCATCGGGATCGGGCACGGAGACGTGCGCATCGATGCTGAAGGCGGGTTTGCGGCCGTAGTTCGGGACGGGATCGATGCGCACCTCTTGGCCGTCGACGATCTCGCCGAGCGCCTTGAACATGATCATCGCGCCGTCGCGGCTGACGATGCCGAAAAACACGTCGTCGGGCGGCCCGCTGTACGTGACCTCGAACCCGAGCTGGTCGCGATAGAACGCGAGCGTCGCCGGCACGTCGGCGACGATGAAGAACGGTGCGATGCCGGAGATGGCGGCGTCTGTCATGCGCTGGCAACGATGCATCGCTTTGAAATACGAAGCAACGGCTGCGAGCGGAGCGCTCGCTCGTCCCGATGCTCGGCAGGCCGAAGGCCCGCGGCTGTGTTGCCATAGGCGTTACGTTGGTCATAGCATATGTGGCTATGGCTGATATCGACGACCGCATGCTATCCCGCGAGCTCAAGAAGGGCTCGGCCGAGCTCATCGTGCTGTCCATCGTCGAGGCGCGTGCGCGGCACGGCTACGAGATCAGCAAGCTCATCGAGGTGCGCTCCGGCGGGGAAATCAAGTTCCACGTCGCATCGCTGTACCCGCTGCTCTATCGGCTGGAGGAGCGCGGCTGGCTGAAGGGTCGCTGGGTCGAGAAGCCCGGGCAGCGGCGGCGGCGTTTCTACGCGCTCACGCCCGAAGGCCGCAGCGTGCTCGAGCAGCAACGCGCGACGTGGCAGAAGTTCGTGCATGCGATCGCGTCGATCACGGAGGTCGAACATGCCTAACTGGACCCGAGAGATCGAATCGCATCTCGCGGAACTGCGGCTCGATCCGGCCCGTGAAGCCGACATCGTCGAAGAGCTCGCGGACCATCTCGACGAGCGTTACGCCGAGCTGTGCGCGCAAGGGCATGACGAGGCCGCGGCGCTCGCGCTCGTGCGCGAGGAGCTGCGTGCGAGCCCGGATCTCGCCGAGCGCATGCGCCCACTGCGCCAAGCGAACGTGCCGACGCCCGTCGCCCTCGGCGGGCCACGCCGCGAGCTCATCGTCGATCTCCTCCAAGATCTGCGCCTCGCGGTGCGCATGCTGCGCAAGCAGTCGGGCCTGACGCTGATGGTCGTGCTGACGCTCGCGATCGGCATCGGCGCCAACGGCGCGCTGTTCGCGTTAGTCGATCGCGTGCTGCTGCGCGATCTGCCGTTGCCGGAGCCGGACCGGCTCGTGACCATTTGGGAGCGCACGCAGAACACAGCCGAGGGCACCGTCTCGCCGCTGAACATGAGCGACTGGCTTAAGCGCAGCCAGTCGCTCGAAGCGATCGGCGGCTACATGAACGTGGCGAGCATGGTGATGAGCGGTGCTGGCGGCACGGAAGCGGAAGCCGTGCCGCGGCAATGGGTGACGGCGGGCATTTTCGACGCGCTCGGCGTGCGGCCGATCGCCGGCCGCACGTTCCTCGCCGCCGACGACGTCGAGCGCAACAATACCGTGGTTCTCTCGGAGACTTTCTGGCAAGCGCGCTTCGCCGCCGATCCCAATGTCGTCGGCAAGAGCTTCCGGTTCGACGGCGATCCGTACACGGTCATTGGCGTCGTGCCGGACCAAGCCGAAATAATCGGGCACACCAGCATCTGGGCGCTGCGCCCCATCGAGGGATTGCCCGAGCCGGCGCGCGGCGCCTACGTGTTCCGCACCGTGGCGCGGCTCAAGCCCGGCGTCTCTCTCGAGGCGGCGCGCGACGAGCTCGTCCGGATCGCGGCCGATCTCGCGCGCGAATATCCCGCGACGAACGAAGGCCGCAGTGTTTCGCTCGAGCCGATGCGCGACGCAGTGCTCGGCTCCGAGCTGCAGCGGACGTCCGTTCTGCTGCTCGGCGTGGTCGGCTTCGTGCTGCTGATCTGCTTCGCGAACATCACGAATCTGCTGCTGGCGCGTAACGCCGCGCGCGAGAACGAGCTCGCGGTGCGTTCCGTGCTCGGCGCGGACCGCTGGCGCCTGCTGCGCCAGTTTGCGACCGAGAACGTGCTGCTGGCCGCGATCGGCGGAGTTGCGGGCATCGCGCTCGCCGTTGCGCTGTTGCGCATCGCGCCGGCCGCTCTGCCGCGAGACATGTTGCCGTCCGGCGTTGCTCTCGATTTCGATTGGCGCGTCGTGACGTTCTGCGCCGGCGCGACGCTGCTCGTCGCGCTGCTGTTCACGCTGGCTTCGGGGCGGCAAATCGCCGATCTCGTGTCGCTACGCGAAGGCATGCCGAGTGGGCGCCGCGTGACGGACCGCTCGAGCCGCACGCGCGAGGTGCTCGTCGTCGGCCAAGTCGCCACGGCCGTCGTGCTGCTGTACGGAGCAGGGCTGCTCGCACGCACGCTGATCGAGGTCGACAGCGTCGACCCGGGCTACCGAGCTCCGAGCGTGCTCAGCATGGTCGTCGACCCGCTTTCGAGCACTTATCCGTCGGCCGAAGCGCTGTTGCAGTTCTACGGCGCGATCGAAGAGGAGCTGAAGGCGATTCCGAACTTCGCGAGCGCTGCCTGGACGAGCACGCTGCCACTCGGGCCGTCGATGAACGGCGGCATGTTTTACGACGTGGTCGGCGAGCCGGCCGTCGTGCCTGCCGAGCGCCCGATGGCGGAGCTGCTCGTCGTGAGCTCCGAGTACTTTCGCACGCTCGATCAGCCGCTATTGGCCGGCCGCGCGTTCGACGACACCGACCGCGCCTTAGCTACGTGCATCGTGAACGAGGCGTTCGCGAGGAGCCAATTGCAGGGCCGCCCCGCGCTCGGCCGCAGCGTGCAAGTGTGGCGCGAGGCAACGGCGACGGAGCCGCTCGGTACGTGCGAGATAGTCGGTGTAGCGGCGAACACGAAGCGCCGTGCCGACGAGCCCGAAGAGCCCGCGCAGATGTACTTCCCCTTCGTACGGTTCCCGTCGGACGACATCTATCTCGTCGTGCGGCCGGCATCGGGCGATGCCGCTTCGCTGGCTCCGGCAGTGCGCGCGGCAATCGCGCGCGTCGACACGGCGCAGCTCGTCAGCGTGATCGGCGTCACGACGCTCGAGGGCATCGCGCGCGACGCGACGGCGCGCTACCGGTTTCGCGCGCTGTTGATTGCCGCCTTCGCCGTCCTTGCGCTCGTGCTGGCGGCGCTCGGGCTGTTCGGCGTGCTCGCGTACACGGTGCAGAAGCGCTGGCGCGAGTACGGCGTGCGTATGGCGCTCGGCGCGCGGCCCGAGGCCGTGGTGCGCTTGATCGCTCGCGGCGCCGCGCGGCTCTTGCTCCCGGGCGTGCTCGTCGGCGCCGCCGTCGCGCTGATCGTCGGTCAGCTGCTCGGCGCGATGTTGTTCGGCGTGCGGCCGTTCGATGCGGCGACGTTTACATTCGTGCTGGCCGTGCTCGGCGTGACGGCGGTGCTGTCCGTCGTCGGCCCGGCGTTCCGTGCCACGCGTATCGACCCCGTGGGCGCTTTGCGCAGCGAGTGATGCGACGACTAATCGCTCCGCATGGGGACGTGCGGTAGCATTCGCGCATGACGGACACAGCACTTAAGAACAAGGTCGCGCTCGTCACCGGCGGCGGACGCGGAATCGGAAAGGCCATCTCGCTCGCGCTCGCAGCGGCCGGCTGCGACGTCGCGGTGAACTACGTGAATCGCGAGAAGGATGCGCGCGAAACCGCGGACGCGATTAAAACGATGGGTCGGCGCGCGCTCGTCGTGCAGGGCGACGTCGCCAAGAGCTCCGAGGTGAGCGCGCTCGTCGCGCAGACGGAAAGCGGGCTCGGCCCCGTGGACATCCTCGTCAACAACGCGGGCGCCGCGAAGTTCGAGGGCATCGACCAGATGACGGAGGCGAGCTGGAACGCGTGCCTGCAGCTCAACCTCACGTCGGTGTTCCTCGCGACGCAAGCCGTGCTGCCCGGCATGCGCGCCCGCAAGTGGGGCCGCATCATCAACCTGACTTCGGTCGCTGCGCAGGCCGGCAGCGTGATGGCCGTGCATTATTCGGCCGCGAAAGCCGGCGTCATCGCTGCGACGAAGAGCTACGCGCGCCTGCTCGCGAAAGAAGGCGTCACCGTCAACGCGATCTCGCCGGCGCTGATCGGCACCGAGCTGGTTGCGAGCAATCCACACGTGAAGCCGGACATGATTCCCGTCGGCCGCTTCGGCCGGGTCGAGGAGTGCGCCGACGTCGCCGTCATGCTCGCGCGCAACGGTTATGTCACGGGCCAGACGATCTCCGTCAACGGCGGGATGTACTTCGCCGCGTAGTCACGGCGCATTTTGGCCCGGAGCAGGCCGTTTCTCGGCTCGTGGTCCCGGCGCACGGGCGTTACGGTGAATCCCACCGTTCACTCGTGCCGGCCCACCGCCTATAGTGAGGCCATGTCCGCAGCCGCAGATTTGCCACGCCGTCACAAGCTCACGGTGGCCGATTACTACCGGATGGTGGAGGTCGGCATCCTTGGTCCCGAGGCGCGCGTCGAGCTAATCGACGGCGACGTCATCGACATGGGATCTCCGGGCAGCCCGCACGCCGGCACCGTCAACTACCTCAATGAAGTTTTTATACGCGCCGTGGATCGCCGAGCCACGGTGCTCGTTCAAAATGCCGTCCGCCTCAGCGACTTCTCGGAGCCTCAACCGGACCTCGCCTTGCTGCGGCGGCGCGAAGACTTCTACCGCGAGCGTCATCCACAACCCGACGACGTCCTGCTGATCGTCGAGGTGGCGGCCCCGCCGCTCCGATTCGACGCTGACACCAAGGTGCCGCTGTATGCGCGCCACGGCATCGGAGAAATGTGGCTCGTCGATCTCGGCGGCCGCCGGCTGCTGCGCCCCCGCCCACCGCCACGCGGCGCCCACGCGCTCGGCGGTGGGCCCGGGCCCGGCTCGGGGCGCGGGGGCGCGGCTTTTCCCCGGGGGGCCCACCGCCG
>JACZCZ010088002.1_pt1 | contig 16729 bp, 20 predicted proteins | sample 8641811 | NCBI WGS metagenome assembly JACZCZ01 (sample SAMN15324610, study PRJNA640507) | soil metagenome | isolation source: intercropping peanut in the first line | place: China: Luxin town, Laibin City, Guangxi Province | collected 2019-07-25 | depth 10cm m | reverse complement strand
CAGAAGTTCTGGGAAGCGCTGAAGTCCGACATGACGATGATGCTGGGCGTGGACGGACTGGAAGAAGGCCACACGCGACCAATGACGGCGCAGCTCGAGAACGAGAGTCGAGGCCCGATCTGGTTCTTCACCTCCACCGACAACGCGCTGGTGAAACAGGTGGCCGCGCCACGCCGCGCAATCGCCGCATTCTCGGCGAAAGGGCACTCGCTGTTCGCCAGCATCGGCGGCGAGCTGAGCGTCGACACCGACCCCACCGTGGTCGAACGTCTGTGGAATCCCTTCGTCGCCGCCTGGTACGAAGGCAAGACCGACCCCAAGCTGGCGTTGCTGCGGCTCGACCCCGACCAGGGCGAAGTGTGGCTCAACGAGAACAACCTGCTTGCCGGCGTGAAGATGCTGATGGGCATCGACCCGAAGAAGGATTACCAGGACAAGGTCGCAAAGGTGGACCTTCGCTCGGACTCCTGAGGTCGCTGGCCGATGCGCTACAGGGATCGATTTCGGGCCGGTGAGGGCTACCCGGCGGCCTGGGACCGCGTCTGGCTCGCCTCCTCGAGCAGCCACTCACGCACTGCGGCAATTGCGGGGTCCGCGTCGTGAGCCTGGGGCCACACAACGTGAAATCCATGCCCTGCGAGTTCCGGACCGAAGGGTTGGCACAGCATTTCCGAATCCAGTTCGTCTTCGACCAGCGCGAGGTTGACCAGGGCCACGCCTTGGCCCGCCACCGCGGCCTGGATGGCGTGGACTTCATCGGAGAACTGCAACTGGCGGGGCAGGGACGCACTGCCGGCGCGCTCGAACCACAGGGGCCAGTCAGGCGTGCCGGCATCGCGGCGGAACCATTCGAAGCCGATCAGCGGCACCCGTCGCAAGTCCTCCGGTTCCCGAACGCGCAGCGCGGGTGCGCACACGGGAGCAAAGCGCGACGGAAGCAGCGGTACGCCGTTCAGTCCCGCATGGCTGGCCGGACCGTAGCGGATCGCCAGCTGCGCCGCACCTGCCTGCAGGTCCACCGGCTCATCGCTGGTGTGCAGGTGGAGCGCAATGTCCGGGTGCGCATGTGCGAAACGGGCCAGCCGCTGCAGCAGCCACCGCGATGCGAAGGCCATGGTCGTGCTCAGCACCAGGGCGCGCGGTTGCGTTCCCGGCCGCACGGCATCCACCGCCCGCGCCATCGCATCGAAACTGTCGCGCAGCGCGGCATACAGCGCCTGACCGGCCGGGGTGAGATCCACACGCCGCGCGCCGCGTTCGAACAGCCGCACGCCGAGGTGTTCTTCCAGTTGGCGCACCTGGTGACTGATCGCGGTCGGAGTAAGCGACAGCTCGTGGGCGGCGTGCTTGAAACTCAAGTGCCGGGCGGCGGCTTCGAAGGCCCGCAAGGCGGTCAGAGGTGGCAGTCGTCGAGCGCTCATGGATGAATTTCGGTCACCTGGTGGATGCAGAATCATCGTTTTACCTGGGACGTAATTGGGTCGAACCTGTGCCAATCAACCAGCCACAGGTGAATCATGATCAGGTTGCTCCATATCGACTCCAGTGCACGACCCGGGCGTTCGGGTGAGCAGACGCACGGCTCGCACACCCGTCGCCTTTCGGCCCGTTTCGTGCGCCATTGGCGGACACGCCGGCCGCAGGACGCCTATGTCTACCGTGACCTCGCGCTATCGCCACCTGCGCCGGTCACCGGCAAATGGGTGCACGCCGCCTTCACCGCCCCGGATCAGCGCGAGCCATGGATGCAGGCGGCACTGGCCGAGAGCGACGCCCTGGTCGACGAACTGGCGAATGCGGATCTCATCGTCATCGGCGTGCCCATGTACAACTTCGGCATGCCCTCCACGCTCAAGGCATGGATCGACAACATCGTCCGCGTCGGGCGCACGTTCGGCTTCGATCGCAGCCGCGTCGGCGAACCCTACTGGCCGCTGCTGGCCGGCCAAGGAAAGCGACTGGTGCTGCTCAGCTCGCGTGGCGACTACGGTTACGCCCCGGGCGAGCGCCTGGGCGCCAGCAATCATGTCGAAGCAGGCGTCACCACGGCCCTGCGGTACATCGGCATCGACACTGTCGACCGGGTAGCGATCGAGTACGACGAGTTCGCCGATGAACGCCTGCATGCTTCCATCGCAGCCGCTGAGGCTCAAGTGGACGCGCTTGTCGTGCAGTTGGCGGATCAGTTGGCCGCACCACGTGTGACCGCCTGACTGGCCGATTCGGACATCGGGGCAGGGCGCGCACACGCGTCCGCCCCTGTCCGCCGGACCCGGCTTGGAATAAGCTCCGGGCTGGCCAGGGGATTGCCGCCCACGCGATGGGCTGGGACGTCAGACGCACAAGCGGACCCGAATGTTCGCCAATGGAGCATGCAGGACATGGATGGCGGAAACATGGGGTCTGCGGCAATGCTGGTACTTGCGGTGGCTTTTGCCCCGCTTGCCGTAGTCTCGGCAAGGCGCATCTTTCCCTCCTTGAGGCCCCCCAGGCATCGGCCATTTCTGTTCTGCATCTCTGGTGCCCTCATGCTCCTGTTCGGCGCGATGAGTGGCCTGGTCACGTATGCATACCTGAAGTCGGGCATCGTGCATTTCACGAGTCGTCTCTTTGGCGAGATACATGCCGACGCTTCGGAACAACCGATCGAGTACTGGGCGGTGATTCTGGCTCTCTACGGCATTGCAGTCTTCCTGTCGGGCTTCGGACTTGCCGGTTTTGGTCTCTGCTTTCGAGAGAGCCATCGGAACTGAAGGCAGTCGCCCCGACTTTCAGCACCGCAGGCAGCTACCGGCAGCGCCTGTGCAACCGCGAGTGTGACGACATCGCGGGCGAGATGATCATCCCCGCGCTCAATCGGGCGCCATCGGCCTCAGGCCTGAAGGCGGAGTAGGGAAGGGCCTTCACAGGATCGAAACGCCACGTGTGTGCGAATCGCGCCGGTATGCGCCCCGGCGAACCGCCAGCCTGGGTGATTCGCAGTCCACGGGAGGATTGAACATGACGCTGACAGCGACCGTCGCCGACGTCCACGCAAGGATGGGCCAGTGGCGCCTTCGGGAAGCCATCGCCTGGCTGGTGTTCGCGCTGGTTGCGCTGCCCATGGTGGTCGGCGCAGCTGCGCCATCCAAACGCGACCCGCTGGTTCCGGACACGACACTGCCGGTCCCGCAACTGCACTTCGACAAGGCCGGCGGGCTCACGATCGCTCCGTCGGCGACCTCCTCGCGCCACGACTTCGATTACCTGATCGGCAACTGGAGCCTGAAGAACCGCAAGTTGAAGTCGCGGCTCACCGGCTCGACGGAGTGGATCGACTTCACCTCGCGCGTGGAGATGCACCAGATCCTCGACGGACTGGGCAACATCGACAAGTACACCGAGCCAACCACGCCCAAGCCGTACGAAGGCGTGGCGCTGCGCCTGTTCGACCCGAAAACGCGGCTGTGGAGCATCTACTGGGCCGACGGCAACTCCGGCAAACTGGACCCGCCGGTGGTGGGATCGTTCGAGAACAACGTGGGCCACTTTTTCGCGCGCGATACCTATAAGGGCAGGAGCATCATCGTCGTGTTCCGCTGGGACGTCCGCGACCCGAAGTTCCCGATCTGGAGCCAGGCGTTCTCGGTGGATGAGGGCAAGACCTGGGAGTGGAATGCGATCAATGTTTCGGAGCGGGTGGAGTAGGGGGGCGAACAGCGCCGGCATCCCTCACCTCGAATACACCCTCGTCCCAGAGCCATCGTCCCGCGACAGAAATATTCTGCGGGACGGTTAGTGCGTCAAAGCCCTGGATAGCGGTCACCGCGCACCTCGCTTCAGTCTCTCTGTGTTGAGATCCTGCAATGACCGCGTAGCCTCTTCGTCTTTCTTCTTTGCATCCTTCTGAGCTCCCTCAATCGCTCCGACAATGGTCCCCACGTAGTAGTAATCGAGGATGTCGGATAAGGCTATCTGCCCCGGGTACTGATCGCACCTGAAGTCAAGTTTCCCGAGCAGGACGACCAAGCGCTCCTTTCTCGTAGCATCCATCTGAGTCACCAAGGCAGGCGCGGATTTGTCAAACAAATAGCTCTTGTCATAGATCGCTTCGCCACCGGTCATAAGCGCTATACCGGCAAGGTAGTTGTCCTTTACGCCCTTTGATTCTGTGAGAGTACCTGCAACGGTCATCATAAGCTGTAGTCCACTGGAGACTGCATCCGCGTGCTGCCTGTCAAAAACGAACGACTGACGATAGTTGAGATAGTTGGCGTCGATGTAGGCAATCAGTTGACGGGCGTAAAAGTCGCGAGTGTCCTCGCATCCAGACTTGACTGGGAAGGAGTTGGTTGTATCCCCAGATAGATTGTCGAGCATATTTTTTACAGTCTGGTCTGTCCAAATCTTATCTGCCTTGAACGGTGTCGGCGGTGCTCCACGCAGAGTAGTGCAACCGACCAAAAGCAAGATGCTGAGGGCTGTCAGAAGTCGAGCAAACTCCATGAGATATCCTCCTGTAGCCGGAGATTCCGGCTCCGAGTCGAGGAACGCGTTCGAGCCGCGAAGCCGGACATCGCTGCGATCGCCGGGAGCGACTTCGCACGCGCTCCGCGAACAGATCAAAGGTAAGCGTCGCTTACGCCGCGCATAGGTGGCCGAGCAACGGCGCACATGCTCCCGCAAGCGCTACGACGCCGATTCCTCGCATCCGACGGCGGTAGTGCTCCCAGGCTGATCTCTGGCAGAGTCGTGCGGCTACCTGCATCCAGTACATCGGCGTCGCAGGTCGAGCCCTGCGTCAGTCCGGACGATCCTCGATCACCCTTGGCAACCCGGGAAACTGGGTGAGCAGATCCGAATACACGATATCAACAAATGCGGAGAAGGACCCTAGGCTGAAGTTCTGTGGATCGTCATGGGCATCCTGCATTCCGGCATCCAGCACGGCGTGGTAGACCGGAATCAACCAGTGGCCTGCGCGAACGCTGGCAACCACGTAAAGCAGGGCAAGTCGCTCATACTGCCCGTCCGTGAAACCGGGCTTCGGTGCGACGGCGTCATCGAGGCCGGCTGCCTTGGCTGAGCGACGGGGTTGAATCAACTCGATGTGTAGGAACCTGCCTCGTGCGGCGGTGGCATCCTCAGCGGGGTATAGTTCGCGATACTTCAGTTCGAACTTCGTCGAACGCCATGGGGTATCGAACTCCACTGCAGTTTTCGATTCGCCTAATCGGTTCACGAAAACGTGGGCTTTGGATGCATTGCCTTTCTGGTGCTGTCGTAGCTGGTTGTGCGGCCAATCAGGGCTGTCAAAGTCGGGGAATGGCTGCAACTCATAGTTCGGCGAACTGGTGTCGTGGATGACGAAATACTGTGCAGGGAAGGATTTCCCCGCGCGGGTGGCGGCCGAGAGTGGCTCATCGAAATCACCGCCCAAGTCGGCCTCTAGAATTTCGGAAGTCTCCAGATAGCCACGAAGCTGCAGAGGGGTCACCGACATCGGACGACCCACGGTCAATGACAGAAAGTTCGGCAGTTCCTCCAGCTCCGGACCGAGATGTGCCCACTGCGCCACAGGACGCAGCAGACATCTCGCCTGATCGACCGGGTTACCTCGGAAGGACAATGTTGCCGGATCATAGTTGCATCTGGCAGCCAAAGCAGGCGTGGAAACAGCTGTCGCGGCGAGCAGCAAGAGAGTTCTCATCAACAGGCCCCTGGTCGACCAGAAGAAACGGCACTCGGATGTGGTCAATGAGCGCGTTGGCGACAGCTTCGCTTCGGAACCGGGGTTGTCGATGAACTCCAGTCCCAGCAAGCAGGCCTGCAGCTTGGCCCCAAGCGAGCTGTTTTGGTTTGGACATTGTTGTCTCATCGCGCGTACTGCATGGCAAGGACCGTGCGCCCGTTTTCTCCGGGTTTTCCGAGCATGCCCTCGAAGATGTCCATTGCGCTTCGCTGCCTTGACCGCTCCCCTCGAATCCCTATGCATCCCTTGGTGCCGGGCGGCCATCCGTCAGGGTGAATGCGGAAGTACTTTCGCCCATACACGTTTGTCCCTTCGCGATTGTCGAGATTCACGGAGTAGCCAATGCCATCGACTACAAAGCCTAGGTCGTTCCTGTGGCGAAACGAGTGAACGGTATACCGGCCAGGCGGCAGCGGACCGTTGGTTATCGTGTGACTGCGCGATCCGCCACCAGTGAAGAATTCGAAGGTGTCAACTGTCTTGCCGTTGTCGTTCAATACACCGATAGTGCCTTCGAACATTGGGAAGCCTTTGCCGTTCACCCGATATCTGTTGGCTGTCGCAACGATTGCGGCCCCAGCGGTGTCGACCGGTTGATAGATTGTCTCTTCCGGGGCGTAGTCTTGCTTGAAGAGTCCGAAATGTCTCTTGTCTCGGAGGTGAGACAAGGCCGGGCGCTCAAACAATAGGGCGTCTACTATTGCGCTTATGTTCTCTGCCTCTATTGATTCCGTCGCAGAGACGAGCTTCTGAAGCTCATCGAGCCAGGAATCTTCCTTGGTGCACGTGTATCTACTTGAGATCGCACGGGCCAGTTCCGAAAGTGGTCCTTCGAACATCTCTTCCGCGTGAGGTTCTGCTGCTTCTTTAAACTGTGTTACGGCGCGATCGATGGTTGTCACGTCCTCCGGACTTGGCGTGACGCCCCATGACAGATCCTTTTCGTCATCCATATTATTCACCTGGTGGCTGAGATCGAAGCTGGCCCTTACTTGATCCTTGTCGATCATCCAACGAGGTTGCGTTCTCCGTACGGCCGACCATTCGTCGGCAGTGATGCCGCTGCCTGGTAAGTATTCCTACCGGTGCGCGATGGCCGCATGCGGGCCAGATCGTCTCGCTCTAAGCGAAGGGGGCACCGATTCGGTGAGCGTGACAGATGGACCAGTCCATGGGCCATGGAGCGTCGGGTAGTCGTAGACCACAGTTGGTCCGGAAGCGCTGCAGAGGTCCGTTCGCATTCAAGTGGCGGGATCGTCGGGCTCGCGCGATTCACGCAGTTGCGTGGCGCGGCTGGCGAGGAGCTGGCCGGCATTAAAGTAACCCAGCACGGTGGCGACGCTGCGGTGCTCGGTCATCGCCATCACTTCGCCGAGCGCCCCCCCTGGCGTCCGGCTTCGGTCACAACCCCCGAGCGCAGACTTTGCCCACCCCAGTCGCCGTCGAGCCCGGCCAGGCGCGCGCGACGCTGGGCGACGCGACCTGGTCGGCACCTAGGGCACGGGGGCCGACGTGTCCGCCGCGCTGCAGGCGCCGGAACACCGGGCCCTAGTGCAGGTGCGCGGCGTCGAGCCAAGCCGTTAGCGCCTGCGCGGCCGGACCGCGCAGCGGTTTCTCGCGGCGCACTCCGCTGGCGTCGGTCTTCGTCGCGCCCAGTGCGTACAGCCAGGTGTCAGCATCGAGCCGGCGTAGGTCGCTCACTTGCAGCGCCACCACCTCGGAGCGACGGAGGCCGCCACCTCCCCAGGCCAGCAGCAACAACGCGCGATCGCGCACGCCGCGCAGGCCGTCGTCGTCGCAGGTCGCGAGCAACGCCTGCAACGGCTCCAGCGCGAGGGCGGTCTTCTGCCGGGTCGTGATCCCGCTGCGGGCCTAGGCCCTGCGGGCGTTGATCAGCGCCGTTCGCAGACGGGCGGCGTCGCTGGGACTGGCCAGCCGTGCAGGCGGTGCCATTTGCTCAGCACCGCCAGGCGATGGACCGCGGTGGCGTAGGCGAGCGCGCCAGGTCGGGCCTTGGCGCCGTGCGCGACCAGCGCCGCATCGACCAGTGGGGGGAGGGCATGGGTCCCCCGCGGCGGACGCGCCAAGTGGTCAATCGCGAACTGCACGGCCATCGCCGCCGGCACCGGCGCGGTACCCAGGTCGACGCCGTAGCGCAGGACCGACCAGGCGGCCCATCAGGTCGGATAATCTGCCCTTATCGTACCTAATTACGAGGGGCGGGCGGCCCAGCACAAAGCGGGCGTGACCGAACTGCGTTCGGAGCTGGCCGCGGGACTGACCGAAGCTCAGGCCGAGCGGGCAGGGTGGGGCGCGCAGATCTAGGCGCTGGAGGACCTTGCCCCCGCGAGATCGACCGGGCGGGTCAGGAGCTCAGCGCTGCCCGGAAAGGGGCCTCCACTGCGACGAAGGAGGGGCACGGCGCGAGGGGGTACTAAGGAAGGCGCTGGAGGTCGCTGAGCACACCGCCGTTGAACAAGCCCGGTTGCTAAGCGCGTTTGCCGCACACACAGCCGCTGACCAGGTTGTACGTGCAAGGAGGGCGCCTGCCAACAAAGTAAGCCGCGCTCCAAACGCCCGAAATCGAGCAAACACCCGGCCTAGGCGACCGGCTGGGAATTCCACCCCGCACTGCTACGGCGTCGCAACTTGGCATGCGAAAAGTTCTCGGTTCAATACCCATCGGCGAGGATCCATTCTTGGGGGCCCCTCCAACGGCAGTCTCATTGGTCGAGATTCTGGGCAGATACCTTTGGCAAGCCAAGCGCCGGACAAAACACCAGGGGAAGGAATGCACGACTATTCGATCAACAAGCACCCAAAGGAGAAGATTCTCTTCTTCCTAGCCTTCGGTGCAATCGCATGCGCGCCACTAGTCAATCGAGGACTCTCTGTGGGGCTTGAGGTTTTGGGTGTGCAGTTGGGATGGGCTAAGGCGCCAGTCTTGGCAATTCCAACATTCACTCTATTCGCTCTGCTCTACCTTGGTTTCAATCGCTACCTCTGGCGAGTCCCTTGGCTGAGGCGGTTTCTCCTAGTTCCGGACTTGAATGGAACATGGAGCTGCCGCGGTGTCACCGTTCGTAAGAACGGCGACGTCGTCGAGAATGAATGGCCTGGAACAATGACGATAACGCAGTCGTGGTCGAAGATCCTCATACATCTGAAGACAGAACAATCTTCCTCCGTAAGTACGGCGGCCAGCATTCAACATCAGGAAGGCGTCGGATACACGATGCTGTATCAATACACGAACTCACCAAGCGCCGACGCGCATGACCTCCTCATTCACTCGGGTTCGGTTGAGATTCGCATCTCGCTCGATGATTGCCAAGGCCACGGCCACTATTTCACAGACCATCATCGAAGCACCGTTGGCACTCTGACGATATCGAAGGACTGACATGGCGAGACTAGACAAGCTACAAACACGTCGAATCGACACGAGCGTCACGACGGCCGGACTGTTGTCAGAGGCATATCGTCACATCCAACAGTCGGATTCAGTTCGCTACGTCATTGGCTCAATGCAGCCGATCGACCCCGAGTACACCAAGAACACCTACCTACAAGGAGACCGCGTTTGCAATCAGCTGAAGAGCCGGATCTCGATGACATGCCAGTACCGATACCAGGGATCGGTGACCAATGACACGCACATCAAGGCAAGAAGCGACATTGACGCATTGGTGCTGATCGGAAGATTCCATACAGTCCAATCTCCACAGCAGCCTCAGAATCCGTATCAGGGCGATCCGCTGCAGGATCTGATCGATCTACGGAGTGAGGCAGCTCGTGAACTTCGCCTTGCTTTTCCAGAGGTCGATGTCGACGACTCTGGCAGTAAAGCAATCTCCCTTGAAGGTGGCTCATTAACAAGGAAGATCGATGTTGTTCCAGCAAACTGGTACAACACCAACGACTTTGCCAGAACCAACGACGACAAGTATCGGGGCGTTGAGATTCTGGATCTACACAATCGCAAGCGTATTGCAAACACACCCTTTCTTCACAACGCGAAGATCGATGAGCGCGATAGGCAGGTTGCTGGCAACCTCAGGAAAGTAGCCCGGCTCATGAAGTCCATCAAGTACGACACCGAGTCAGTGAGCCTCTCGAGCTACGACATCGTGGCAATTGCGTACAGCATTGACATCTGGGAACTTCTCGTTGATGCGAGGATGGAGCTCGCCCTGCTTAGTGTCTGCCTGAATCATTGCAGAAAGCTGCAGCAAGATGCTGCACTGCGCGAATCCCTGAACGTCCCGGATGGCCATCGGAAGATCTTTGCCTCTGGACACGCTGACCTCGCCGGGTTGAATCAACTAGCTGCCGAACTGCAAAGACTTTCAGATGACGTTCTCAATGAGAATCAGAGATCGTTCCGCAGACTAGAAGAAGCTAGAGTCGAGTACTGAGCGAAAAGTGAAGTCGCCGGCCATCACTCGCGGCAAAGCTAAGGCAGGCATCCGCATAGGTGCGGGTCCACTAGCCCGTAGTGGACAAAGGGAAGGGATAGTGACTGGTCACGTTGATTCAGCCATCATTGACCTGATGGGGCGCATCCGCGCACAAGCACCAACGTCGTTCTCCGGCTTGGGCCTGGTGTTCTACGAAGAGAGAATGACCGTGCCGTGTCTTCCTCTTGGAGACAGCGACCTCTTCGAACCGACACTCCCAATTCTAGGGGTCGAGCTTATCGCTCGGACGCTCGCCCAGATCTCGCAGGTGGGCTCACCATGGCATGACGGTTTCCACTTGATCGCTACAAAGCCCTTCGCGCTTACACACGTTTCCCAATTCTTGGCCCCGACGCTCACTCTTCACGATGGAGCGTTATCAGGAGAGCTCCCGATGGGGGCTCGTCAGATGGCGGCAAAGTCCGCCTCTCGTGCCGCTTCAGTGGTAGCGACCGCGCTGCTCAGCAATTCGGAAGGACTTCAAATCTATCGCAACGGCCATCGCTTCTACTGAGAGCACCATGCAGAACCTAACTCTAACGCGTGGCGAACTCACTCAAGTCCTGAAGGTTTTCGCCTATGCGGTTCTCGGCGTTGCCGCGTCACTTACCTACCTGCAGTGCCGCTATCAAGGGACAGAGGTTCTTGGGGCTGCGGCGCGCTCCGTATCCATCGCGATGCTTCTGGCCGGCGGCGGTTTCGTGCTCTTCTATCGCCATGCTTGGCGGATTGGCCCACTTGCACGGTGGATGAAGCGTCCAGTTGTCCATGGCGTTTGGCTGGGCTGGCTCAAATCTAGCCGTCTTGACGCTCCACTACCGATTGTTTTCGTCATCAGACAGACGTATCTGACATTGTCCATTCAGAGTTTGACGCGAGATCAGGAAGGTTGTTCGCGACTGGAAGCCCTAATCAGCGACGCTAGGCTCGATGCCACGTGGCTATCGTACGTCTTTGAACTCAAGAAACCGTACACGAACCAGAGCAGGCTAACGCGTGGAGCCGGCGAGCTGAAGCTTCTTAAGAGGGGCACTGTGTTCAGTGGTTTGTACTGGACTGATGACCAGGCCCACGGAACAATCAAATTGGAACGTGTTTCGGAAGACTGCTCCCAGGTCGAGTCTTTTGACGACGCTGTCGAAAAATGGCCCGCCAAGCTGGTCCTCGACGATGGCCGATGAACGGCCGGATGGTCTAGGCTCTCAGGGGAACCCAGCGTATCCATCGCAACGCTCCGAGGCGGCCATCTCATCGCGGACACTGAGAACCGTATGCCTCACGGATTCGTTGGACGAAGGAGTACTCGACGAAGGCGATGCGCTGATGCTGCTGTGCTGCACAGGAGTTCGGGCACGCGCTGCCAGCCGCCCAGCACGGCGGCCGAATGTCGGTCCTCATGGGAGCCCCCTGAAAACAAGCCGGGGACCTGTTATCGGCCCCCGGCGTTATGTCTGGATGGGATTAAGTCGCAGAGGCGGGCAGGAGGTGGCCTATGGGCCTGAAATTGCGGCTAAAGAGCCTGCGCAGGCTACGGATTGTACTTCGCATAATGCATATTATGTCAACAAGCGTAGGAGCTGGCGAGAGCGGCTTTCTGACGCTCTGTCGTGGAGATTCCCCACAAAACTTACCCTGCTCCTGGCCGATATCTCGGGACAACGCCTCATCCCCCTGGGAGTGCCCGCATGAACTGCGACTTTGAAGATGACTGGTACGGGTGGCGGCTGCGAGGCCGACATCTCGTATCCGCGGACGGCCAGCGCATGACCATCGAGCGCCTTCGGGGGCTGATGTGGCGCGACCAAATGGAACTGCGATTAGCCGGATACGCGTCAAGGCGCAAAGCCGAAGACGCGAAACGAGCCGCGCAATACCGCACAACGGTGAAGGTCTTAGTGATCGACCTTAGTACTTACCGCCATCATGGAATCGCTGCCTCTTAGCCTACTCGCGCGCGCATTGGCTCCAAGACCTTCTGCAAGAACTCCGGATGGTGGTCAGTGCCCGTCGTGAGCGCCACACAAACCTTGTCCACGAGTTCGTTCTTGGTATAGGACATGCCATTCCTCTTGACGATATCGCCATCAATCGTCAACTCGCCTCCTTGACCGTAGATCCCGTCAAGGATCGCGGGCGGATAATAGTACTCAATCCCGTTGAGCGGCCACGTCACAATGTTACTTCTGTCGACACCCATTCTGACCAGCTCATCCGGTAGCCCAGCAGTGTGAACCGCATCGAGTATCACGAAGATCCGATCGCGATACGGACTTCGCTGCAGATCGTTAAAAATGCCCTTTGCAATGCTCAGCAACTCCTTGACGCGGCTGTCCGAGTTCGCCGCGAGGACGCTAATCTGTGCGTGCGGAAACGAAACGGCAAGCGAACGCTCGACAAACTTGTGATCAGTCTTTCCCTCCACCAACACAATCGAAGACGGCAGGTAAAGGGTCTCGAGTCGATTTCCCAGAAGAAAGAAATGGACTCTGTTGAAATCTGCCTGGGACGTAATACGGGACACGGAGATCACGTCCCCTGCTTTCTCAATGGTGTAGTTGTTCTGAATGGCACTTCGGTCGAGAAAAACGGTCGAATGCGTCGCGAAGACGATTGTCCTGATGTGCGAGAAGTATCGCTCTCTGTGCGCCCTATTGAACAGGAAGTCGGCCAGGACACCCTGGGCTTCCGGGCTGATTCCGAGTTCCGGCTCGTCAATCAGAAAAGTGTCGTAATCCGTATCAAGCAGGCTCGTCAATAGAGTGGTAATGAGCCGGAAGCCTGAACTCGTGTATGAAATGTTATGCCCGTTGCAAGAGATGTACTTCTGCGACATCGTGTTATCTACAACGGTGTAAAGGATCTCCATCTTCGCGCCGAGGAGAAGATCAACCATCTCCACAAGCTTCTCCCGCTGGGCGTCTGAGAGCTCAGCGACCGCCTGCTGCAGATTGATCGGTGAGTTGTCCAGGTTCTGCTGCTGGTAACTGAACTGGCTCATGAAACTATGCCAGCGCTCATTAGACTTGTTCACGTTCGGCGTGTAGAGGCCCAATACGTTGAAGTTCTGATACCTGGCTGGACCGATGTACGTGGATCTCACGCCCCACCGCTGCGTGAGAGTCTTCAGAAGATAGGACTTCCCGCAATTGTTGCGCCCAACTAGCACTGCATACTCGGAGTTGCGGATGCTATCGAACGCAAGGGTCGACTCGTCAGTGAACTGAGTGTTCGGCCGCTGATCGTATTGGTACATGGATTCCCTTCATTATTGGGCTAATCGCCACTCGAAAACTTCAGTGCAAACTTCCGGCTTAAAGATCCCGACACCGCAGGTAGTTTCCTTCGCGATCCCGAAGTTGCTCCCAGCCGTTATCCAGCCGCCGCATTGCCAACTGCCCCAGGCAAGCAACGCCGAACTGCTTCGCCTCAGCGCTGCCGTGTCGTGGCAATGAGACCACTTCTCGAGAAGGACGGGGCGCGCCAAAGGCGCGGGCCGCGTAGCCAACGCCGAAGTCGTAGTCCAGCTGTTCGCAGAAGTGCAACATTCTCGGATCTGTTCGCGTCATCGCCTTGCAGTCCATCTGCTTAGGACTGTGCCCCTGTGGAACGCGAGGCCTCGGCGGATCCGGGTATTTCTGCTTCGTGACATGTATCTGGGCCGTGGCGCCAAACGCACACAGCAACCCAAACAGTAGAAATCCCTTTCGCATCGCTCCACCCCCCCCGGGAACTGGGACGAGCGTAGCAAAACTGCGTTGGACAAAGGGGCGAATTTGTCGCGGTGCCACGGCGCCTACGGTCGGGAGGATGCGCTGATCATTGCGCCTGGCAAAGGAGCGGCCGCGGTCGCGGCCATAGCCGTAGGGGGCTCGCCCCCTACACCCCCACCCTGCCCCGTTTGGCGCGCCTGCCGCTCGGCCAGTCTCCGCAGCTGGGTCGCATCGTCCAGGCGGTTGCGCTCGCCCTGCACCTCATCGAGGAACGGCTCGTACTGGCCGTCCCGGGCGATCATCAGGCACCGATTCTGCTCGACCACATAGCGAGTCCCCTGCTCCGTAAGGCACGTGCAGCTTTCGTCACCTTTGTGGCCCGAGGCCATGCAGAATATGCGAGGCGGCTGGTTGGGTAGGGTCAGCTTGTCGAAGGCCGGTGCGGTCCATGGCTGGCCCCCAATCCGCGGCGTCAGCCACCCCACGTAGTCACTTTCTCGGGTCGGCACTTTCGGCGCTGCTGGGTCCGTCGCGGCGACCGACGCTGACGCTCCGTTCGCCGCTCCGTCCCTTGTCGCTAGAGTCGTGGCGTTCTGCGCCGTTCCACCGAAGGAGGCTTCGACCTCGCGGAACTGGTACCACGCACCGGCGGCGGTCGCCGGCAGACCCACGAGCAAGGCGATGTAGCGGCGCGTTCGAAGAACTTGCGGGCATCATCGTGCCGCCCGTTGTCGTAGTTCCAGATGCCGTGCCAGCGGTTGAGTTCGTTGGGATGCCCTGACGCCTGCAGCAAGGCCGTCTGGTACACATCGAGGTTGATCGCGCGTTCCTCTGCCGCCATGGCCGGCCCCGCGGCGAGCAGCACAACGACAGCCCATCCTGGAATTGCGCGCATGAACATGACTGGCTCCTGCTGGGCGGTTCGGGTGGCGCCGACAATGGGCGGCCTTACGATACGCCATCTGCAGCAAGACCCCCTGCCCTGTTCACGAATCGACGGCCCGCTTCTTGCCGCCGAGATCCCGGATTGCACCGGAGCGCATTGATTCCGTTTGATCAACAGCGGTTTTCCATTGATCGATCTACCGGCCTGTTGCGGCGACGCCTATAACGAACGCCACGTCGTGATTGCGCCAAAGGAACTTTCGATGCCCACCCAGCCGCTGGCAACCCCGTCCGACCGCGCAGTGGTGCCGATCGATGTCCAGGCGCGTCCCGACAACCCGGAAATGGCCCCCAAACCCCTCCTTCACCTTGGGCCTTCCAGCCCGGACCGGCGGGAATTCCTGGCGCTCGGCTTCAACGCCGCAGTGCTGGCCGCCGCTGCTTCCGTGCCCTTCGCTGCGCACGCTTCCATCCAGCCCACCTCCATCGACCACGGAACCGTAACCATGAGCCACGTGACCACCAAAGACGGCGTTGAGATCTTCTACAAGGACTGGGGCCCGAAAGACGGCCAACCGATCGTGTTCCACCATGGCTGGCCGCTCAGCAGCGACGACTGGGACACCCAGGCGCTGTTCTTCGTCAGCCAGGGCTATCGCGTCGTCGCGCACGACCGCCGTGGCCACGGCCGGTCCTCTCAGGTAAGCGATGGCCACGACATGGACCACTACGCCGCAGACGTCGCGGCGGTGATCGAGCACCTCGACCTGCGCAACGTCGTGAACGTCGGTCATTCCACGGGAGGCGGCGAGGCAACCCGCTACGTGGCCCAGCACGGTCAGAAACAGGGGCGCGTGGCCAAACTGGTGCTGATCGGCGCGGTGCCGCCGATCATGGTCAAGACCCCTGCGAACCCCGGCGGCCTTCCGATCGAGGTATTCGACGGTTTCCGCGCGGGTCTGGCAGCCAACCGCGCGCAGCTGTACATCGACGTTCCCAGCGGACCGTTCTACGGCTTCAATCGCCCGGGCGCAGTGGTTTCCCAGGGCGTCATCCAGAACTGGTGGCGGCAGGGCATGGCCGGTGCCGCGAACGCCCAGTACGACTGCATCAAGGCCTTCTCCGAGACCGATTTCACGGACGACCTGAAGACGATCACCGTCCCGACGCTGGTGATGCACGGTGACGACGACCAGATCGTTCCCATCGCCGACTCGGCAATGCTGTCGAGCAAGCTGCTGAAGAACGGCGTGCTGAAGGTGTATCCCAAGTTCCCGCACGGCATGTGCACCACGCACGCCGATGTGATCAATCAGGATCTGCTGAAGTTCATTCGCGGCTAAGGGAAGAACCCGGCTTCCGGCGCTCCGGCACGCATGAGCGTGCCAGAGCCCGTTATGACTACCGCCCTGCCATGGCGAGCGCGATCACCACACCTCGCAACGATCCGCCTGCGGTCGCACCATCGGTGCATCGGCCTTGCACTGGAATGCCGCACGGAACTCCGGCAGGTTCGACAGCGGCCCGTTGACGCGGTACTTGGCAATCGGGTGCGGGTCGCCCTGGACCATCGTGCGCTGCGTCTCCATGCGCGTTTCATCGCCGCGCCACTGGCCCCACGCGATGAAGAACTGCTGCTCCGGGGTGAAGCCGTCGATGGTCGGTTCCGGTCCCTTGCCTTCGCGCGACTTCAGGTAGCCGCGGTAGGCAAGCTTGGCGCCCGCCAGGTCGCCGATCGACTCGCCCAGCACCAGCTTGCCGTTGTGGTGGACGCCGGGCTCGATGAAGTAGCCCTCGAACTGGTTGACCACGCACTGGCCCTTCGCCTGGAACTGCTTGTTGTCCTCCGGCGTCCACCAGTTGGCCAGCCTGCCCTGCGCATCGAACTGTGCGCCCTGGTCGTCGAAGCCGTGGCTGATCTCGTGGCCGATGACCACGCCGAT
>JACZCZ010174505.1_pt1 | contig 16756 bp, 9 predicted proteins | sample 8641811 | NCBI WGS metagenome assembly JACZCZ01 (sample SAMN15324610, study PRJNA640507) | soil metagenome | isolation source: intercropping peanut in the first line | place: China: Luxin town, Laibin City, Guangxi Province | collected 2019-07-25 | depth 10cm m | reverse complement strand
TTCTCCGCCACCGTCATGTGCGGATAGAGCGCATAGCTCTGGAACACCATCGCGATGTCGCGATCGCGTGGCTCGAGCTGCGTCACGTCCCGATTGCCGATGTGAATCGTTCCCTCGGTCACCTCTTCGAGCCCGGCGATCATGCGCAGCAATGTGCTCTTGCCGCAGCCGGATGGCCCGACCAGCACGAGCAGTTCGCCGTCATCGATGGCGAAATCGGCGCCCGCAACGGCGACGTGGCCGTTGTCGTAAACCTTACGCACCGATCGAAGCACGACGTCGGCCATGCCGTTTCCTCAAATCACGAGCGTCCGTTCGACGCGTGCATATACACTCGGGTCCCCATGGCCCGGATCCCCATGAACATCCCCACCAACCGCTTCCCCGCCGACTTCATCTGGGGCTGTGCGACCTCGGCCTATCAGATCGAAGGATCGCCGCTCGCCGACGGCGCCGGCATGAACGTGTGGCATCGCTTCAGCCACACGCGCGGTCGCGTCGTGAACGACGAGAACGGCGACGTTGCCTGCGATCACTATCGCCGTTACGAGAGCGACATCGACCTGATGAAGCAGCTCGGCGTGCAGGCCTACCGGTTCAGCATCGCATGGAGCCGCATTCTTCCCGAAGGCACGGGCCGTGTGAATCCCGCTGGGCTCGGATTCTACGAGCGGCTCGTCGACCGGCTGCTGGAGAGGGGCATTCAGCCGACGGCCACCCTCTTCCACTGGGACTTGCCCGTTGCGCTCGACGACCGGGGCGGCTGGCTGAATCGCGACATCGCCGGCTGGTTTGCCGACTACGCCGAAATCGTCTTTCGCCGCTTCGACGATCGCATCAAGCTGTGGGCGACATTGAACGAGCCCTGGGTCGTTTCGGACAACGGCTACCTTCACGGCACTGCGGCGCCGGGTCATCGCAATCTGTTCGAAGCACCGATCGCCACGCACAACCTGATGCGCGCACACGGCGCAGCGGTTCAGGCTTATCGCGCAACGGGTCGTCACCAGATCGGCCTGGTGGTCAACATCGAGCCCAAGTATCCAGCGAGCCCATCGAGTGAAGACGTTGCCGCCACCCGTCGGGCGGAAGCGCAGATGAATCGCCAGTTCATCGAACCTGCGATGCTCGGGCGTTATCCCGACGAATTGCGCGACGTTTTCGGCGAAGCCTGGCCGGATTGGCCGGCGTCGGATCTCGAACAGATCCATCAGCCCATCGATTTCGTCGGTCTCAACTACTACACGCGTGCCGTCGTTCGAAACGATCCGGGCGCCTGGCCGCTGCGCGCCGCGCCCGTACGCCAATCGCAGGTTGCTCACACAGAGATGGGCTGGGAAGTCTTCCCGCAAGGGCTCACCGACACTCTTCTGTGGATCAGGGACAGATACGGCGCGCCACCGATCTACATCACCGAGAACGGTGCCGCCTTCGCCGATCCAGCCACGGCTGCAGGAGACGTGCTCGAGGATCCGCGACGTGTCGAATACTTCCGCACTCACATCCGCGCCGTCCACGACGCCATGAGCGCAGGAGTCGATGTGCGCGGCTATTTTGCGTGGTCGATGCTCGACAACTTCGAATGGGCGCTCGGCTACTCGAAGCGCTTCGGCATCATTCACGTCGACTATGCCACCCAGAAGCGCACGCCGAAGGCCAGCGCGAAGTTCTACGCGGGCGTGATCGCTTCGAATGGTGCGGCCGTGTTCTGAAGGGCCGTTCGTCATTCCGCGAACTCGATCCTGAAAGGCAGCGACCCGACGCGCAGCTCCTCGCCGAACCAGCGGGCTGAACCCGCCTTGATGGTCTGACCGCCAGCAGGACGCTTCGGCCAGTTGACTGCAATACCGCCGAGCGGCAGCAGCATCTTCTCGATCTCGAGAACCCGGACCTTGCCCTCGACTTTGAACGAGTAGCTCAGCAGCCCGTAAGGCGTTCGCAAGTCGCGAACGGCAAAGCCGTCCTTCTCGATCCATGTCTTCGGCACGCCCGCCATCAAGACCAACGTGTCGTCGGCAGGTCGTTCGTACGCGAACATGTCGAGGAGCGACCGTCCATAGTCGGATGCGACCCATCCGTGCGGCATATCGCCGATGAATCGTGTCTTCCGCACTTCGCGCCCGACGACCTCGGCCCATTGGTTCCATTCGCCGGGGCGGCGATCGTTCATGAAGAACTCGAGCAGTTCGTGGGCGCGATCACGCCAGCCGAGGCGAATGAATGTGCCGAGGTTACGCAGTTCGTACGGCGTGTACGCGTCCCAGCTGGTATCGGTGCGACGCTTGTCGAAGTTGTCCCAGTAGCGTTCGAACGTTGCCATCAGGGCGGTTGGTGGCAGCATCTGCTGCTCGCCTCCCGGAGACAAGGCGATGGACGTGGAGGTCGCATCGAAGTCGCCGAGCTCGGCCGCACCAGGGAGATAGTCGATCTTGTGCATGGCCATCGCGACCTGCAGCGAACGATACAGATCGGACCGGAACTCATCCCGCGAGGTGATGAACGTCCGCATCTCGGCCTTCTCATCGAGTGCGCGTGCGATCTTCACCGCCGCCTCGTAGCCGGTGAGCGCCCAGAAATCGTCCCAGTACGAATGCATCGGCTTGGCCGAATAGCCCTCATGGCTGATCGAAGCGGGCATCAAGCCATAGAACGCACGCCGATCGCCTTGCCTGTTCGCTTCAGTGCGTTCCGACTGCCGCAGCTTGTCCATGAACGCCACCGCATTGACCACGCGCGGCCACATCTTGCGCAGCAACTCCTTGTCGCCGGTATAACGATAGAGTTCGCTCACCAGGAACAGGAACTCGCCACCGCTGTCGTTCTCCGGAACCGGGTCGGCGCCACGCACGTCGACACAACAGGGAATCTTGCCGTTCGCGAACTGGTAGTCGGCATACCAGAGGAGGAACTCCTTCGCGACATCACCGTGACCCATGCGAAGCAGCAACTCCGAAGTCATCGCTCCATCGCGTATCCACGAACGTTCGTAGGAGCGCGATCCCGGTTGCAGTCCAGGGCCATCGCGGTTGATCAGCACATGCGCCAGCGAGGTCCGGAGCGTGTCGAACCAGGCCTGGCCGTCCCTGGGCAGATCGAGCTGCACGCGATTGAGCTTCTCGCGCCACTGCGTTCTGACCGTCTCTTCCGTTTGCGGGGTGAGCGCCTGCACCGGTCGATCGCGCTGCGCGTGCTGCGGCAGGTCGAGAACGATGTCGGTGGACGCGCCAGCCGCGAGGTCGAGATCGTAGAGAAGCGCACCGGTCGCGAAGCCAGTCTCATCGTGCACCGATGTCGCCTTCGCTTGCGACGTCAGCCATTCGCAGGGCGAATCGGCATCGAATGGCATGGCGACGAAGGTTCGTGGCGCCGTCTGGGGCAGGATCGACGCGATGCCATCAACGCGAACTGCGCCGTCTTCCCAGGCCAGATCCTGGATCGGCGTGAAGCCTCCTGCCGTGTTCAGGAACTGCGCGGGCGGATTGACCTGGAACGGACGCACCGCGAGCGCGAGCGTCAGCTTGCGTGCCGAATCACCGGGATTGCTCACGCGATAAGTCATGCGCGTGTGCGCATCGCCACGCTCACCTCCCGACAGTGCCGTGATCGCCAGGTCGACTTGCGGATGGCGCCAATGGACGGTGGGAATGGGGAGATAGCGTTCCGCCAGCGATTGCGTCGCCTTCACATCGGCCCAGGTGATCAGCTCCTTGCCGGATAGAACGAATGGCTCGATGGAGTAACCGGCCTTGCGGGCTTCGATCGCGCCATCCTCCGAGAACAACGCCTCTTCGGAATCGCCATCGACGCCGATCAGCGTCCAGTAGAGCTGCTCGTCGTAGAACGCCCGCGGATAGCAACCGCGCTTGCTCTGCCTGGCCAGTGCTTGAACGAAAGCGTTCGGCGACGCGCCGAACTCGAGATCGCGAACGTGCAGCTCCGCGATGCCGACGTCGCGCCCCTGATCGGGAATGGTCAGTCGGATCCAGCGCGCTTCGGATTCGGGCAACAGATGGGAATCGCGGCCGCCGTTGCCCGCCGTCACCGTCCGCACTTTCTTCCATTCGATGCCGTCGATGGACAGGTCGATGGTGTACTGCGCCGCCTGCTGGTTGCGCAGCCAGTCGATCTCGATGCCGCCGAACTCCTTCACCGCCTGGAGATCGATGGTGAGTACCTGCGGCCTTCCCGCGACGCGCTGGCTGCGCCAACTCGATGTGTCCTTGCCATCCAGAATCGCAGCGGCGGGATTCCCTGCCCGTTCAGACGTGGCCTTCACGGCAGGCCTGGCGGTAACTTCCTGGCGTACCACCGGCTGCAACGCCAGTCGATCGAACCACAGATTCCCCGCGCCGCCCTGCGCGCCCGCGCTCACGACAAACTCGATGGAAGAGAACCTGCGCAGCTTCCTGTCGTCGGTGGGTCCCCACGCGAATTCGATCTGCCGGCGCTTGATGCGGATGTTCTGCCAGTCGCCGGAGAACTTGTAGTTCGGTCGCCGGAACCACCAGACGTTGTCGCCCGACGCGTCGACGAACTTCACCTCGAAGTGGTTCTGCCCGGCCTCGCCCCGCATCCAGAACGAGATCTCATAGTCGTCCGGCAACTCGACCGGCAGCTTGCGAACGGCCGCGGCATAGCCGGCTGTCTTGTTGAAATCGAACTCGAGCACCAATGCATCGCCTTCGATACCGCGCGCCTTGTGGACCGACGCGCTGACCCCATCGGACTCGACGGGGGTCCAGACGCTGACGTCCGCAAACTCATCCAGAACCCGTAAGTCCGTCTGGGGTGCCTGAGTCGCACTCATCAGCGCTCCCGGTATGAGAAGCAAAGTCGACAACCAGCCCGCAATGATCCGGTTCATGATCAGCCCTTGACGCCCCCGGCCAGGATGCCGGCGATGTAGTAACGCTGCAGCGCCAGGAAAAGCACCAGGACGGGAACGGTCGTGATCACTGCACCGGCCATCATGAGCTCGTTGTCCTGCACGTATTCCCGTGACAGGCCCGCCAGTGCGACGGGCAGCGTGTAGAGCTTCTGCGAGCTCAGCACGATCAACGGCCACATGAAGTCGTTCCAGGTGCCCAGGAAGGTCAGGATGCCGAGCGTGATCAGGATCGGCTTCAGCAGCGGCACGACGATGGACCTGAAGATGCGCCATTCGCTGGCCCCATCGATGCGTGCGGCCTCCAGCAGATCTTCCGGGATCGACAGCGCGTACTGCCTGACGAGGAAAATGCCGAAGATGCTCGCCATGGCGGGAACGATCACGCCGCCGTAGCTGCTGACGAGGCCCAGCTCCTTGACCAGCGCGAAGAGCGGAATCATCGCGACCTGGCCGGGAATGACCAGCGCTCCGAGCATTGCGCGGAACAGCCAATCGCGCCCACGGAAGCGCAGCTTGGCAAACGCGTAGCCCGCCATCGTGTTGAAGCACAGCGAGATCAGCGTCACGCAGGTCGCCACGAATGCACTGTTGAACATGTACCGGCCGGCGCTGTGCTTCGCGAACATCTGCCGGTAGTTGTCGAGCGTGGGCTCGCTCGGCAGCATCGGCGGCGGATAGTGTCCCGCTGCGCCGGTCGGCATGAACGAGACCGAGATCATCCATACCAGCGGAAAAGCAGTGACGATCGCGCCGGCGAGCAGCGTTGCGTTGACCCAGAAAGTGGCGACAGGCTTTTTCACGCGTCCACCTGCCGGCGCGCGATCCGCAGCTGCAACAGAGTGATGGCGAACATGAGCACGAACAGCAGGAACGCGACGGCCGATGCTCGGCCCAGGCTCCACCACTTGAAGCCTTCCTCGTACATGAAATAGAGCACGCTCAACGTGCTCTGCAGCGGTCCGCCTTCCGTCATGACGTACGGTTCGGCGAACAGCTGGAAGTAGCCCGTCATCGTGAGAATGCTCACCAGCAGCAGCACGGGCGCAAGTCCGGGCAGCGTCACGTGGCGGAAGAGCTGCCAGCCCGATGCGCCGTCGATGCGGGCCGCCTCGTAGAGGTCTTCCGGAATGCTCTGCAGTGCCGCGAGCAGGATGATCATGTTGTAGCCGAAGTTCTTCCAGATCGCGAGGATCACGATGGCAGGCATCGACCAGTGCGGATCGCCCATCCAGTCGATGGGGTCGATCCCGAACCAGCCGAGCACGTAGTTCAAGAAGCCGTAGCGCGTGTGAAAGATGTAGCGCCACACGACGGCTACCGCGACCATCGTGGTCACGACCGGGGCGAAATAGATCGTTCGATAGACGTTCTTGAATCGCGCAAGCCTGGAGTTCACGAGCAGCGCGGCGCCCAGAGACGCTCCCAGCGACAGCGGCACGCCCAGGACGACGAAATAGAACGTGTTGCCGAGTGCCTTCCAGAACAGCGGCTGCGTCAGCAGCGTGACGTAGTTGTGGAAGCCGACGAACCGGAGGTTGTCATAGTCGGCGAGCGCATAGAGATCGAAGTCCGTCAGGCTCATCGCCAGCGCGGCGAGGACCGGAATGAAGAAGAACACGGCGAGCACCATCAGCGCTGGCGCGACGAACCACCATCCTGCCCGCGCAACTTTCACGCTCTCCCTCCGCCTCTGCTCATCATCCAGCGACGCTTCTCGAGGATTGCATCAGTCGTCGCGTCGAGCTGCACGGTCGCGCTGTCCACCGTCGCTCGACCGTACACGACCCGCTCGGATGCCAGTCGCATCTCGGTGACGATGCGTTCCCACTCGGGCACCTTCGGCGGCGAGCGAAGCCTGTCGAGCTGTGTGTAGTAAGCGCGCGCATAGGGCGACTGCTCGAGCGCCGGCAGCTGCCACGATGTTCGCCGCGGTGGAATGTTTCCCGTCAGTTCGTAGAAACGCTGCTGGGTCTGCGGCTCGGACAGATACTCGATGAGCTTCCACGCGCCTTCCTTGTTCTGCGCTGCTTTCATCACAACCAATGCGCCGCCGCCGGCGGAAGACAAACCTGGACCCTGGGGCCCGGGCATCGGCGCGGTCATCCAGGCGTCCTTCAGTTCCGCGGGCATCCGCTTCTTGAACTCGGCGATGTTCCAGGGGCCGGAAATATAGAACGAGAACAGACCATTGCCGAACTCGTCCCACACATTCGACAACTGGGTGTTGCTCATGCGCGGCGCCCAGCCGCGCTCGAAGATATCCGCGTAGAAGGACAGCGTGCGATGGAAATCCGGGCTGCGAAAGTTGCCCCAGCGCCCTCCCTCGCGCAGCAACTCGGTCGGTTGCTGTAGAGCCAGCACCAGCAGCGGTTCGAACTCATTGAGCGGCAGCAGCACGGAGTAACGATCCGGGCCGACGAGCGACTTGATCGCACCCATCATCGCCGACCATTCCGCCCAATCCGTTGGCGGATGATCGAAACCCGCCCGCTTCAGCAGATCCGTCCGGTAGTACAGAAGCCGGGTGTCGACGTACCACGGGATGCCGTACAGCACGCTGTCGATGCGGTTGGCATTGAAGGTGCCTTCGAAGAAATCCTGCTGCTGGACGATCGCGGAAGTCCGAACGGCTTCGTCTATCGGCTCGAGCGCATCGAGCGCAGCGAACTCGGGGACCCATGTGTTGCCGAGCTGGCAGACGTCAGGAAGGGTTTCGCCCGCGTAGGCTGTGAGGAGCTTCTCGTGGGCGGAGATCCAGGGCAGTCGCTGGATTTCGACTTCGGTATCCGGATGCCGCGCGTGAAATTCTTCGAGTAACTCGGCCGTTGCCTCGCCTTCGCGCCCGAAGGCCCAGAACCGGACGACTTCCTTGCGACGCCTGCCGCCGCAACCCGACACCGCAGCGCCTGCCAGGCCTGCGAGCACCGTTCTGCGCGACAGCTGCAACGACGAGCCGCGACTCACGACGCTCTCGGATCAGGGTTCGATGGTCGCAGGTGCGGGCGGCGGCGTCGGTGCCGAAAGCCATCCGCCGGTGAATCCAGCCCGCTCCAGCCCGCGGCGAATGTAGGGATTGCGTTGCATGGTTCTCCAGATGACCTCGGAGCGGTAGTTCTCGATCATCGCCACGATGGGCCCCTGGTCGATGCCGAGATAGTCGCTGGCGATCCAGCCGACTCCGTCGACGACCTTGCCGTGCCGGAGCGTCACATCCTTGTACGTGAAGCTCTGGTTCACCGCATCGAGGAAGCCATAGCGCTGGTACAGATGTTCGCCGAAGCGCGCGCGGAAAGCACGAATCGTCGGAATCACGATCTCGGGTGCGAAGGCGATCGATGCCACGGCGGCTGTCGGGGCGATCGTCCCGTCATCGACGATCTGCGGCGCCGCGGTGGCGCGGGCAGAGTATGTGAAGAAGCCGCGCTCTTCGTTGTTGAACACCTGAACCGTATCGGCGGGACCGTCCGACGCCGACAGTCCCCAGATTTCGCTGTCGTAGCCGCGCCAGCGCAGGGGATTCTCGGTCGCGTAATTGCGCTGGGCATAAGTCGCACGGCGGCTGTTCTCGAAGTAGTCGATGCCCTTCGAGCGCATGAACTCGTCCTGGATACCGCGAAAGTCGATCCACACGTGCGAGTACTGGTGGCCGAAATGCGGGCCGAACGACAGGAATTCCTGGCCGTTGAATTTGCCCCAATGATCCTTGTACGTCTTCAGCCACTCGTCCCACGCTTCCGATCCCACCGGATACGTCGGCGATCCGAGCGCGAGGACGTAGAGCAGCATCGCCTCGTTGTAACCGCGCCAGTCGAAACGCAGGAAGCCGGTCTCCGGGCGCCAGCCGTGCGAGATGATCGGCGGCCGATTCTGGGCCCACTGCCAGTCCACGCGACGATAGATCTTGTCCGCCAGTTCGCGAATCTCCACTTCGACGCGCTCCTGGCGATCGAAGTACGACTGGCAAAGCAGCACACCGCCGAGCAGCAGCGCGGTATCGACAGTGGACAATTCCGTAGTCTCGTATCGATGCCCCGTCTGCATGTCGAGGAAGTGATAGAAGAATCCCTTGTAGCCCGCGACGCCGGTCTCGTCGGGCCCCTGCTTGAGCTGATCGAGGAATCTCAGAGTGCGAACGACGCGCAGACGAGCCTGCGCTCGAGACACGTAGCCGCGCTCGGCCCCTGCAACATACGCAGTCAGTCCGAAGCCCACCGCCGCGATGCTTGCGAAGGACGGCGACGGATATCGGTCCGGCACCATGCCGTTGCTGCGGTTCGTGGTGTTCCAGAAGTAGCGGAAGGTGCGGCGCTCCAGATTGTTGAGCACCGGATCGGCGTCGCGATCGGGCGCGACAGAGCGGGAACGTTCGACGACCACTTCAGCCACTTCGGCGGCCGATGTCGTCGTGCCCGCGACGAGCACCATGACGCTCGTCATGCAGATCGTGATCCATCGAAGCGATGCTTTCCCCAGGTACGTGCGTACGCCTGCCACGACCGCTTCCGTCATCGCAGCTCGCACATATCGGCACGAACCCGTCGCACCGCGTTGTAACCCATACCCGATTTCATTGCGCGGTCCTTATACCACGACCGGTTTGGGCGGTCGGACACGGGGGATCCCGCAATGGTTCCGCGGAACTGCGGAGCGAAGTGTAAGTTTTGCACGGACCGGCCCGTTTCGTGGCGACTGTCTCGCAACGACTACGGCGTCAGGCAAGTTCCTTCGTGGCGCCGGAAGGGCGAGACACCTTCAGCACCACGGCGGTGATCACAAGCGCCACGGCGGTATAGGCAACGACCGACCAGTATGTCTCGTAGGCACGCAGCAGGCTGGCGAACATCAGAGGCGCGATGCCTCCGCCCACGATTCCCGCAAGCGTGTACGCCAGCGAAGCGCCGGCGTAGCGAACCCGAGCCGGGAACTGCTCGGCGATGAAGGCTGCCTGGGGACCGTACATGCACGCGTGAATGACGAGACCCAAGCTGATCGCGGCAATGATCACGGCGGGCGTACCGGTCTTCAGCATCGGAAACAGGGCGACGATCCAGACGAGGCCCACCGCTACGCCGATGCCATAGATGGTGCGCCGTCCGAACCGGTCGGACAGCGAGCCGAACAACGGGATGGTCAACGCGTTGCAGGCGCCGCCGATCGAGAGCGCGACGAGCGCCAGCGTGCGCGATTCGCCGAGCGTGCTGGTCAGATAGCTGAGCGAGAACACTGCCGTGAGCGAGTACAGAACGTCCGGACCGATGCGGGCTCCGCCGCCTCTCAGCAGCGATGGCCAGTGCGAGCGGAACACTTCAGCGACAGGCGCCTTCGACGGACCACCCGCCTTCGCCAGTTTCAGGAACGGCGGTGTCTCGCTCACGCCAACGCGAATCCACAGACCGAACCCCACGAGGATCACGCTGGCAAAGAATGGCAGACGCCAGCCCCAGTCGAGGAACTGCTCCGGCGTCAGGAGCAATGTCAGGGCCGCAATGGAACCTGTCGCGAGCAATGTGCCGAGCGAGGGGCCCATCTGCGCCCACGAGCCGTTGCGGCCGCGCTTTGCTTCATCACCGTGCTCCATCGACAACAGCACGGCGCCGGCCCACTCGCCTCCGAGCGCCGCCCCTTGAACGAATCGCAGCACGACCAGGAGGATGGGACTGACGATTCCGGCAGCCGCGTATGTCGGCAGCAATCCCATGAGTGCTGTCGTAACGCCCATGAGTAGCAGCGTCGCCACGAGCACGAAGCGCCGGCCGTAACGATCGCCGAGATGACCGAAGACGAAACCGCCGAAAGGCCGCGAGAGATAGCCGACGGCGAACGTCGAGAACGCGAGAATCGTCCCCGTTGCGGGATCGAACGAGGGAAAAAAGAGTTGGCCGAATATGAGCGCGGCGAGCGTGTTGTAGACCGCGAAGTCGTAGTACTCGAGCGTCGTTCCGATGACGCTTGCTGTTGCTAGCCGGCGCGGTGCGTGCGTTGTCGTGCTTGTTGCCATGCCGTTGCTAGTCGCTTCCGTATCCCCCGCCACCGGGTGTCTGGATCACGAACACGTCGCCGGCGTGCATCTGGGCTTCGTGCGTCGCTCCAAATTCGTCCCGCGATCCGTCGACGCGCTCGATCCAGTTTCGCCCGCTGAGTGCCGGCTCCGCACCTTCCAGGCCGAAGGGTGCGGTGCGACGCCGGTTCGCAAGCAGCACTGCGGTCATCGGCTTGAGAAAGCGAATGCGACGCTCGACGCCATCACCGCCGCGATAGCGACCCGCGCCGCCCGACCCCCGCCGGATGGCGAAGGACTCCAGTCGGACCGGGAACCTCCATTCGAGCACTTCAGGATCGGTCAGCCGGGAGTTTGTCATGTGCGTTTGAACGGCGTCAGTCCCGCTGAAGCCCGGGCCCGCGCCGGAACCGCCGCAGATGGTTTCGTAGTACTGGTGTTCCCGGTCGCCGAACGTGAAGTTGTTCATCGTTCCCTGGCTCGCTGCCAGCACGCCCAGTGCGCCATAGAGACAGTCCGTGACGATCTGCGATGTCTCGACGTTGCCCGCGACCACCGCCGCCGGATAACGGGGATTCAGCATCGATCCTTCAGGCACGATGAGCTGCAGAGGCACCAGGCATCCCGCGTTCATGGGGATAGCGTCATCGACAAGCGTCCGGAACACGTAGAGCACGGCTGCCCGTGTCACGGAACGAGGCGCGTTGAAGTTGTCGGGCCGCTGCCCGCTCGTGCCGGTAAAGTCGATCGTTGCCTCGCGACGGTCGCGGTCGATGCGGATGGCGACCTTGATGCGAGCACCGCTGTCCATCTCGCATTCGAACGTCGAGTCCTTCAGCGCGCCGATCACCCGGCGCACCGCCTCTTCCGCATTGTTCTGTACGTGCTGCATGTACGCACGCACGACATCGATGCCGTAGTGGTTGCACATCTGCAGCAATTCGGCAGCGCCCTTCTGACATGCGGCAACCTGCGCTCTCAGATCGGCGAGGTTCTGTTCGACGTTGCGGGCCGGATAGCGACCGGCGGAAAGCATCGAGCGGATCGAATCTTCGAGCAGCTCGCCGCCCGACACGATCTGGACGTTGTCGAGCAGAACGCCCTCTTCCTCGATATGAGTCGAGTTCGATGGCATCGAGCCGGGCGTTATGCCGCCGATGTCCGCGTGATGTCCGCGAGCAGCGACGAAGAATGCCGGTGTGCCGCTGGCCCCATCGAAAACCGGCATGACGACGGTGACATCCGGCAGATGCGTGCCGCCTGCATACGGAGCATTCAGGACGAAGGCATCGCCCGTCGTCATCGTCCCCGCACGGCGACGCAAGATCTCCTGCACCGATTCCCCCATCGAGCCCAGGTGCACTGGCATGTGCGGCGCATTGGCGATGAGATTCCCCTGCGTATCGAACAGGGCGCAGGAGAAATCCAGGCGCTCCTTGATGTTGACCGACGTGGCGGTGTTTGCCAGGGTCACGCCCATCTGTTCCGCGATCGACATGAAGAGGTTGTTGAAGACTTCGAGCAGGACCGGATCCGCCTGCGTGCCCGCCGCCCGCTCGCGCTTCGCGGCCGCGACACGGCGCAAGATGAGTGCCATCCCCGAATCGACCTGCGCCTGCCATCCGCTCTCGACGACGGTCGTCGTGTTCGACTCGAAGATGACTGCCGGGCCGTCGATCGAATCGCCCGGGCTCAATGCAGCGCGCGCAAGAAACGGCACCGACTGCCACCGACCATCGAGGTACACATGGCCCGTATCGTTCTGGTGACTCGCGCCTGTCTCAGCGATGTTCATCGATGTCGACGCGTCATCGAGATTGGCACCCACCGCCTCCACCATGATCGACTCGATGACGAGACGGCGCGAGGGCATCAGAAATCCGTAGCGCGTCCGATAGAGCGATTCGAAAGCAGCGACAAGCTCACCGACGCTGTCGGCGGCTGAAGGCGCCGGAAGCTGCAGCGTCGTATCCGTGCCCTCGTACTTGAGAGCGAGCCGTCGCACGAGGCGCACCCGCTCAGGACCGATTCCCTGCTCCAGCAGTTCATTTCGCGACTGCACGTCCAGTTCGCCGAACGCGGCCAGCGCGGCAGCGAGGCTCGCTGAATTGAGCACGGCTTCCACGGCCTGCTGCTTCATGGCGATGACGTCCGCGAGACCGATGCCATAAGCCGAAAGGACACCGGCGAGCGGATGAAGGAATACGGTCTGCATTCCAAGCGCATCCGCGACCAGACAGGCATGCTGCCCGGCGGCGCCACCGAAACAGGTCAGCGTGTAGTCCGTGACATCGTGTCCGCGCTGCACGGAGATCTTCTTGATGGCATTCGCCATGTTCTCGACCGCGATGCGCATGCAGCCCGCCGCGATCTGTTCCGGCGTATGTTGCGTGCCCGTCGCGCTCGTCATCTCCTGAGCGAGCGCCGCGAACCTGCTGCGCACGATGTCGGCGTCGAGCGATTCGCTTCCATTCGGGCCGAACACCGCCGGGAATCGCTCGGGACGAATCCGTCCGAGCAGCACATTGCAGTCGGTCACGGTTAGAGGCCCATTGCGCCGGTACGCAGCCGGCCCCGGATTTGCACCCGCCGAATCAGGCCCGACGCGCAACCGAACGCCGTCGAAATGGCAGATCGAACCGCCTCCTGCCGCCACTGTGTGAATCTGCATCAGAGGCGCACGCAGGCGGATGCCGGCTACTTCCGTATCGAACGCTCTCTCGTACTCACCGGCATAGTGCGCGACGTCCGTCGAGGTCCCGCCCATGTCGAAGCCGATGATGCGGTCGAACCCTGCCATCCCGGCCGCGCGAGCTGCGCCTACGATGCCGCCGGCGGGACCGGAGAGGATGGCGTCCTTGCCCTGGAATCGATGCGCATCGACGAGCCCGCCGGACGACTGCATGAACTGCAGCTTCACTCCCGGCAGGTCTTCGGCCACGCGATCGACGTAGCGCCTGAGAACCGGCGAAAGGTATGCATCGACGACTGTGGTATCGCCGCGGGACACGAACTTCATCAGCGGGCTGACTTCATGCGATGTCGAGATCTGCGTGAAGCCAATCTCCTTCGCCAGGTCCGCAAGAAGCTGTTCGTGCGCCGGATAGCGATAGCCGTGCATGAGGACGATGGCGCAGCTGCGAATCCCGTTGTCGAAGGCGGTTTGCAGTAGCGGGCGCGCCGCGGAGCTGTCGAGGTCGCGCACGGTCTTGCCGTGGGCATCGATGCGCTCGTCCACCTCGACCACCGACTCGTAGAGCATCGAAGGCAGTTCGATCCTGCGGACGAAGAGATGGGGACGATGCTGGTAGCCGATGCGCAACGCATCGCGAAAGCCGCGCGTGACGAGGAGCAACGTTCGCTCACCCTTGCGCTCGAGCAGCGCATTGGTTGCGACAGTCGTGCCCATGCGGACAACCTCGATCCGTGCGACGGGCAGAGGCTCGCCCGCGTTGCATTCGAGCAGCTCTCGAATGCCCTGCACGGCGGCGTCGCGGTAACGCTCAGGATGCTCGGAGAGGAGTTTTCGGGTGATGAACTGGCCGCCCGGACTTCGGGCGACGATATCGGTGAATGTGCCGCCGCGGTCGATCCAGAACTGCCAGCGCCGCATGATCGCGATCAAGCGTACTCGATGGATCCGGCGCCTACATCAGGCTCGGCTTTTCCGCTGTCCTTCGCGCTCGCGTGGCCATTCGCAGTGACCTTGACGCAGTTTCTGCCGCCGCGTTTCGCTTCGTAGAGCGCTGCATCCGCCCTGTGCAGCATGCTGCCAGGCGTGTCCGTACCCGGCACGGAAGTCGATACGCCGATGCTGACCGTGATCCTCCGCTCCTTCAGCCACACCAGGGAATCGATCGCCATGACCTGAGTGCGGATCGATTCCGCGACCTCGCAGGCCTGCGCCGTGTCGCATGCGGGAAGGACGGCGATGAATTCCTCGCCGCCCAGTCGGCCCACAAACGAAGGCTCTTTCACACATTCCCGCAGTCTCGCGGCCACCAGCTTGAGGGCTGAGTCGCCCTCGGCATGCCCATGCTGGTCATTGATGCCCTTGAAGTGATCGATGTCGATGATGAGCACCGATGCAGGTACGCGACTCTGCGACAGTACGGGTTCGAGTCTCGCGAACACCGCGCGGCGATTGGGCACGCTCGTCAACTCGTCCGTCATCGCGAGCGTGTGCATCCGGATCGACGTACGACGCTGATGCAGCGCGAGAGCGAACAGCGCCGCTGCAAGAACGACGGTCAGCACGATCACGACAAACTGCAGATTGCTTGCGCGACGCTCCTGCGCCAGCGCCTTCTCGTTGGCCTCGTTCTCGCGCGTAAGAAGCGCGTTCTCCTTCTCTTTCGCGAGCGTATCGAACTCGATCTTCAGGGTCGCAAAACGCTGGTCGATCTGATTGCGGAACTGACGCTCAGCCGTTTCGCTCGCGCGGTCCAGGAAACCGAAGCCGGCGCGCCAGTTCCCCATCTCGGAATGCGTCACCGCGAGCTCCGAGTAGGTTGCACGCAGCTCGCTGAGCGACGCGGCCTGTCGGAACACCTGCAACGCTTCCTCCAGCGCGGCAACGGCCTCCGGCAGTCGCTTCAGCTGGTGCAATGCAATTCCTCGCGCAAGGTTGATCTGTGCTTCGAGCCGCGCGTCGGGTGTGTCCTTCTGCAAGGCCTGCGCCCGCTGCAGGATCTCGAGGGCCGTCTTAGGATTCCCAAGACCATTTTCAACGGCGGCGAGCCCGCGCAGCGCGTATGCCTCGCCTCGTGCGTACTTCAGCTGGCGGCTGATATCCAGCGCACCCTGAAACGAAGCTCTCGCGGCGGCCCACTGCTTGAGATTCTCGTAAGCGCGCCCGAGGTTGTGCAGAGTGACGCCCTGCTCTCTCAGCAAGCCTGCATCGCGCTGCGCTTTGAGCGCCTGCGTATACATGTGGCGAGCCTGCTCATAGTCGCCCATGCGGTTGTAGAGAATCGCGATGCCGTTGATGGCGGTCAGCGCATGCTGCGGCAGCTTGAGATCATCGTAGATGCCTTGCGCACGGCGCAGGTCGTTCAATCCAGCCGCGTACTGACCCTGAAGGCCGAGCAGGTAGCCGCGCGAAAAGAGCGCTGCCGCCAGCATTTCCCGATCATTCGCTTCTGTCGCGATGCTGACTGCGTTTTCGTAGAACTCACGCGCGCGATCGTTGTTGCCTGCGGTCTCGGCGATCTGACCTTCGCAATCCATCATGCCCGCCCGCAATCCCGCGCGGCGCGACTGCCACAGCAACGAACGAATGATCGTGATCTGCTCTTCCGCGGCGGCAGTATCGCGTTCGGACTGATAGTCGCAGAGGATCAGGCGTGCGCGGATCTCAATGTCCGCATCCGGCTGGCGCTTCAGGATGCCAAGCGCCTGCTCGGCATCACGCCGGCTGGACTCCGGATCGGTCCGCATCGCGACCGCGGCCTGCTCGACGATTGCCTGCGCGGGATGCTGCTGGGGTGTCGTTGCCGGCTGTGCGCCCCAAGCGAGGCGCGTCGCGAGCGCGCACAGCAACACGAAAAGAAGCCGGCTGATCGGCGCCTTGGCGAGGCCCATCGATTGAATGCGCGTGTTGGACAATGTGCGTTCGCTTCGAAGCCGGGATACGGTGGGCTTCCCTGCGCCACAGTCCGAAAAAGCGGCGCTAATTTAGCCGATTGCACCGACGGCCGTGTGTGTTCTTTGGTGAGGTGCGATCCGTCGTCGATTTGCCGGTCAGGCCCGGGGCCGGGAGAACGCCTGAAATGGCTGCAGTCGGGTCACATCTTCGAGTATGATTCGCGCCGCCTTTCGGTCGGGGCGTGGCGCAGCCTGGTAGCGCACTTGCATGGGGTGCAAGGGGT
>JACZCZ010149333.1_pt1 | contig 16760 bp, 11 predicted proteins | sample 8641811 | NCBI WGS metagenome assembly JACZCZ01 (sample SAMN15324610, study PRJNA640507) | soil metagenome | isolation source: intercropping peanut in the first line | place: China: Luxin town, Laibin City, Guangxi Province | collected 2019-07-25 | depth 10cm m | reverse complement strand
TGTTGACCGATCCGGTGGTCGCGGCCGATCGCGGCACCTTGCAAGTCGGGCTCGGGGCGATCCGCGACGCGATCAAGAACGGCAACGTCGCTGCGGCGTTCCAACAACAGCTGCGCGATACTGTCAGCGACGTCTTCGGCGACGCCGGTGCCACCACACGCCTGCGCTTTCGCAGCAGCACCAATGCCGAAGACTTGGAAGTGCTCAGCGGTGCGGGGCTCTACGACTCGAAGAGCGGTTGCCTCGCCGACGATGACGACGGCGACGATGTGGGACCGTCACATTGCTTGAGCGCAGCGGACTCGGCGTACTACGAGGCGACGCTGTCAGCGGCCCAAGCCGAGCTGGCCGCGCACCCGGAACGCACGTGGCTCAGCGCGCGCATCGCCGACTGTCAGCAGGAGCTGAGCGAAGAGAAGAGCGCGTTGTCCGCGATCAAGAAGGTGTGGGCCAGCCTGTGGACGCTGCGCGCGTTCGAGGAGCGCGCTTACTACGGGATCGATCACCGCCGGGTGTACATGGGTATCGCGGTGAATCCGGCGTTCGTCGGCGAGACGCTCGACGCGGTCGTGGTCACCAACCTCGCGCCTGATGGTGGCGCACCGACCTATCGCGTGGTGTCTCAGGTTGCGGAGGTCGGCGTCGTTCAGCCGGAAGATCCCAGCGCTGTCGCCGAGACACTGACCTTCGCGCGCGGCGACAACGACGCACTGAGCAACGTGACGATCCTGGTCGAGAGCTCGTACAGCACCACGCCGGGCCAATCGCTGTGGTCGATGCCGCAGCTCGAAACACTCGGGACCCTGCTGTTTGTCGCTCAGGATCACTTCGAAGCGCAGGTGTATCCCGACACACGACCGCTCTCGCTCGACCTGGAAGTGAAGCTGACACGCGACGACCTGATCTCGATCAAGCAGGCGCGTCCGTACCGACTCAGCTCACCGTGATCGACGGCGTCAGTCATCGAAGCGTTTGCGCAGGACGACTGGCTCACGAACCATGGACTCGCGTGCGATGCGCCGAGCCTTCGCGCGGAGGTTGAGCATCTCCACGCCGACCGAGAAGGCCATCGCGAAGTAGACGTACCCCTTCGGAATGTGGAAGCCGACGCCCTCGCCGAGCAGCGTCACACCGACGAGGATCAGGAACGACAGCGCGAGCATTTTGATCGTGGGGTGCGCGTCGACGAAGCTGCTGATGCTGGCCGCGGCCAACATCATTACGCCGACCGAGATCACGACCGCAGCGACCATGATCTCGATGTGATCCGCCAAACCCACCGCGGTGATGACGGAGTCGAGCGAAAACACGATGTCGATCACCGCGATCTGAGCGATCACGGACGCGAAGGTCGCCGTGCGTTGCAGCTCACCCTTCTCGTCGTCGCCTTCCAGCGCGTTGTGGATCTCGTGCGTGCTCTTCCACAGCAGGAACAAACCACCGACGATGAGGATGATGTCGCGACCGGTGATCGCTCGACTCATGATCGTGAACAGTGGTGTCGTCAGCTTCATGATCCACGCCAACGACATCAACAACAGGATGCGCGTACCCATCGCCAAGCCCAACCCGATCGTGCGGGCCCTGGCGCGCTCCGCCATCGGCAGACGTCCAACCAGGATTGAGATGAAGATGATGTTGTCGACGCCAAGGACGATCTCGAGCGCCGTCAGTGTGGCCAGCGAAATCCAGGCGTTGGGGTCAGCGATCCATTCCAAAGTCAGGCTCTTTCGTGGAGGAAGGCGCCGAGCTTAGTCGGTGCCAAGGAACTGGCAACGCGCCCGCGCGGAGAACATTCCGTTTACCCTTGCGAGAGCACTGGGGAGGGGACGATGAAACAAATATCCTGCGTGCGCCTGCGATGAAAGACGCTCAACGTTCCCAACGAGTTGCCGCCGGTGTCATGGTCGCGCTCGGCGGCTTAATGCTGGTCCGATACGCCATGGTCTGGCCGCAGCTGCCGGATACCGTGGCGTCACACTTCGACGGTCGCGGTATGCCCAACGGGTTTCAGTCGCGTGCGGTGTTCATGTCGATCATGGTCGGTGTGCAAGCGCTGCTCGGTTTCGCGTTCGGCGTCGTGCCGCGACTCTTGCATCTGCTGCCACCGCGCATGATTAACCTGCCGCACCGCGACTACTGGCTGGCACCGGCACACCCAGAGCGCACGACGCAAGCGCTGGATCGCTACGTGACCTGGTCGATGTGGTTCGGCTGCGGCAGCTTCGGGCTCATGCTCGGCATCTTCGAGCTCGCGGTGCGCGCCAACCTCACGAGAGAGCCCATGAGCCCGACGCTGACGTGGCTTCTGATCGGCGGCTACCTGCTCGGAACGTTGATCGCGATCGTGCGGCTGCACATCATGCTCAAGCCGCCCACCCACGACACGAACGCCGGCTAGCGCCGCAGCGTCACCAGTTGGCTGGGCAGTCGGCACCGTCTTGCAGCCACTGATCGACGAACGCAGCACGCTGCGCGAAGAACGCCTTGAGCGATGCCACCGACGCTTGATGCTCGGCGGTGGTGAACGTCTTGTTCGGATCGTCGGCGAGCGCTTGGGCGATCTGTGCGCTCCAGGCGTCGACCTGCGCGTTGAGCGCGTCAGGTGAGTACGCGGCACGCGCCAGGATCAGCTCATCGACGAAGCGCTGACACCACGTGGCGTCCGCCAATACGCGCTGCATCAGGGCTTCCTTGCGCCATTCGTTGTGCTCGTAGGTGATCGGATCGGCGTCCACGGCATCGGGCCAGATCAAGTCGCCGTTCTCGCGCGCCGAATCGCCGAAGATGATGTCCATGTCGTACGGCAGGTAGACGAAGCCGCGGGCTGGATGGTTGTAGAGGTAGTAGTTGATCTCGACGCCGGCCCAATAGTTATCGAGCGCGGGCAGCATCGCCTCGGTCGCCCACTCCGCCACGGCTTGATCCAGGTCCATCAGCGCGTCGATCTCGGCCACCGTGGTTGCGGCGTTGAGCGCTTCGATGTCGCTCGTGTCGTTGATCGTCTCGTTGGTCTTCAGCTCGCTGCCCGCTTGGTACAGGTTGCCGTCGGCCTCGGCGAAGTGACGCTGCAGGTATTCCTTGTCGAGGCGCTCCACGTTGGTGAACAGGCCGTAGTACGCACCGTTGATCATCACGCGCGCGCTGTTGGCGCAGGAGTACGGCAGACCGCGGGCTTCGAACACGGGAAACGCGAGACGCTCGTGCAGGAGCGTGCGGTCGTACCAAGGTGCGTCGAACACCAGCTTGCGCACACCGTGAAAGCGTCCGTTCGGATCGGTCTCATTGAACGAGACGACGAACTGCATCTTCTGACAGCTCCACGACCAGTTACCCTTGAGGCGCACCATCACGTCGTGCTGTTCGCTGCCGTAACGGAACTGGGCGGGACGATATTGCTGCCGTGTCGCATCGCAGTCGTCCTCCATGGCGTTCCACTCCTGCGGCGTGAACGTGAGCTCGAATGTCGGCACGAAGTCTGGGTCGTAGATGTCGGCGCATGGCTTGGGCCACGTGGGTGGAACCGCTGCGTCGGTGCTCGCGTCAAGCAGCACATCAGCATCGACGCCAGCGTCCGTGCTTGCGCTGGCATCACCGGCAGCACCCGCGGATCCACCGACACCGGCAATGCCGCCCGTGCCACCGATGCCACCCGTGCCACCGACACCGCCTACGCCACCGACAGCACCGCTTCCACCGATGCCGCCGACACCACCACCATCGATCGACGGGTTCGACAATCGCCCGGCACATCCGGTCGCAAGCAGCACGCACAACGCAACACAACGACCAGACATCACGGGCTCACTATACAGGCTGCGGTTCCGATCCCCACGCATCAGGTTGGCCACCTAAGCGCTCATTCGCGCGATCACCGCGCTGCGAAGCCGGCGCTGATCTAGGCAGCTGTGGGAGCGCTCTGCATGATGCGGCACCGGGGAACACAGGAGTCAGCATGCGTGGGACATGGCTTGTTGCGATGGGTTGGATGGCGCTCGCCGCATGCGGTGACGATGATGTCCGCAGCGTCGATGGTGGATCGCACGATGCGCAAACCGTGGTCGATGCTGCCCGCGATGCGTTCACGCCGCGTGATGCTGCCGAGCACGACACCAGCACCCGCGATGCCGCGCCGAACGGCGATGGCGGACGCGACGCGGCCACGCCAGCGAACCAACATCCGACGCTGGCCGCGCTCCCAGACAACACCGTGATCGACCTGGGCCCCATCGGATGCACCGCGCCGGAGGGCGAGGACGACAACTACTGTCGGATCGCCACGGACTACAGCGGCATGGTCTACGACTCCGGCCATCATCGGATGTTGGTGTTCGGTGGTGGTCACGCATCGACCATGACCGATGCGATCCAAGCCTTCGATCTCAGCGGCACCCTCACCTGGTCCGATCTCTACACGCCGACGCCGTGCAGTCGCATGACGACCGACAACGTGAACGCCGCGCTGGGCGCTTGGATCGATGGACCTTCCGGCCCCTACCCGCGTCCTGTCTCCGCGCACACCTATGACTTGGTCGGCTATGCGCCGGACCAAGACGAATTCCTATTGATCGGTCGCCTGTTCACTGCAGGCAGCTGCACGAGCATCTCCAACGACGTCACCGGCCCGGTGGCGCACTACGCCTTCGCCAACAACCAGTGGTCCTTCTCGAGCGACGATGCATCGCGCAACACATCGAACGGGATCGCGACCTCCGAGTACGACCCCATCTCCAAGCGCTTCATTGCGCTCGGTAGCGAAGGCTTGGTGGTCTACGACCCGGCCACGCGCACGGCATCACCGCAGTATGACGCGCTCTCGACCAGCGGCGGCGACAGCGTGGACATCTCCGCCCTCGGCTACGCCAATCACATGGTCTACTTCCCACCGAACGATCGCTTCTACTACTTCCTGCGCGGCAACCCGGTGCGCGTGTACGAAGTGACGCTCGATCGCCAAGACTTCTCAAACACTACGATCGATCTGATCGACACCAGCGGCCCGAGCTCGCCCCATTCCGAGCCCGGCTACGACTACGACCGCAAGAACGAGATGATCGGCGGCGGCGTGATCGACGGCGTGTTCTACGCGTTCCAACCGACGACCCGAACCTGGACCTCACACGTCATGCTCGGCGCCAGCGACAGCAACTCCGTCTTCCACGCCCTGGCCTACGACCCAATCAACAACGTCTTCATCTTCCGCAGCGCCAACAACACCTGGGCCTACCGTTTCCAGGGCGATCGCTAGATCTGCGACGAGTCGAGCCGCTCCGCAGCAAACGCCATGAGCGTGGCCAGTGAGCGCCAGGCCATGCGTCGTGGCCATGGCAGGTGGCGCACATCGAAGGCCTCGTACTCCATCCATTCGTACGTACCGCGACGCAGCTTGAACCGAGCCGCACCGGTGCTCATGAATGCGAGCACGTCCTTTTCGACCGCGAGATTGAGGATGTGCCCGAAGGCGGCGCGATAGGCCGGATACGTCTGGATCGGAAGCGCGCGGTCGTAGCCCACCAGAGAGAACACCACGCGGCAGGGCGCCTCGTGATCCTCGTACCAGGTACAGAACCCGGCCACCTCGCCGTTGTCCTTGCGCTCAAACAAGGTGGCGTTCGCAAGCCCGCATCGCACCGTGACATCGAAGTAGCGTTGATTGAAATGCGCGTTGAAGCGCGAATGCTTCTCCATGTAGAGGCCCTGATACAGGCGAGCCACTTGCTCCGCCTCGGCATCGCTGAGCACCTTGGGTTGCCGGAGCACGAAGGGACCTTCACTCGTCAGTGATCGATCTTGCCGCGCCGCGTAACGGGACTTACCGGGCAGCCGCGGCACGCGCGCCGGATTCCACTCGTGCACAGGGCGGTGCACCAGCGGCTCGTAGCCCACGTTCGTGAAGAGACCGAGACCCGGCGCCTGTCGTGGATCGATGCCGCGATACACGAGCGCATGCGTGGGGAAGTGCGCGCGCAGACAATCGGTCAGCGCCCGAAGCTCGTGCTCGCGAACGGGATTGTTCGGCGACGTGGTGAAGAGCCAGTTGTTGATCGAGACCGAACGATTGAAATCGGCGGCGGATACGACCGCGCCCACGGCTGCGAGCGCGCGCTGGAGCAGCATGCTCTTCCACCGTGGCTGGATCTTCGCCATCTCCTCGATCATGTAGAGGACGTAGTGCGCACGCGCCGACACCAGATAGCAGTCGTCGACATCGCCGTCGTTGACGATCAAAGGGACCGTCGCGTCACCCGCAACGACCACGTACGCGCGCGTGCCACGCCCGTTGTTCAACAGCGCCTCCGGGCCGTGACGCAGCAGCTCCACCAGGTAGTCGCGTCGCGGTTGGTCCAAACGCAGCGAAGGACGCGCTCGAAACATCTCGGAAAGCGCAACGTGTTGTCGTGGGCCAAACAGCTGGACGCTATCCATGAGTCATCCCCCAGCGCGCGATCACCACCACCACCAACAGCACAGCGCGTTCGGTCACGAAATAGCGATCGATCCATCGCTCGCGCAAGCGGCGAAGCGCGCCCGGGACCTCAGGCTCAGCGTGGCGCGATAGGAATGAGAGACACGCCGCGACGGACAAGCCTGCCGACGAGAGCAAGCTCACCTGCACCACCGCTTCCATGTCGCGCGCAACACATACGCTCAACGCGATCACCGATCCGAGCATCCACACCGCGATCGAAACGAGCGCAACACCACGTTGGCCGACCAACGCGTTCAGGGTTTGCGGCATGTGCTCCCTCTCGTCCTCGGCGTCCAGCGCGCACTCGTTGAGAAACACCGCATAGTCGAAGCATGTGAATGCAGCACCCGCGCCGAGCCAGGCGCGGTGATCGTACGCCAAGAGATCCACACCGCCGAGATGGAAACCGAGCAACCAGATCGCGAAGTAGGCGCCACCGATGCTCAACGCGTTTCCCCACCAGAACACTTTGAGACGCCAAAGCTCTGCGTGCCGCGGCGCCAGGAAGTTGAACGAATAGAGAATGGAGAGCGCTCCAACCAACACCAGGAACGCGGCCCCCTGCAAGGACCACGTCGCAAGCCAAAGGACGAGCGCGGCATACGCGATGCCCTCGATCCAGATCAGCTTGCGCCACAGCGTCGGATCGGCGGCTCGCGCGGCGTGAAGGTTCGGCTTACTGCGCTGATCGAGCGCCCGGTCGGTCTGCACATTGAGCTTCATGCCCAGTGCTCCGACCACGAAGATGGCGAGGGTGCTGATCGCGATCGGAACCGTGGGTACGCGCGCACGCACCATCAGCGCCGCGATCGCGGGCAGCGCCAGCACCGGCACAACCTTGTGCAGGCGCGCGGCACGCACCAGCGCAACGAGTCGTGACCCGCGCCCCCTCAGTGCTGCTCGGCGGGAGCGGCGGGTTGGGCTGTGACCGCGGTGCCGACTTGGCCGGGGCCTTTGCCAACGGGGAAACCGGGGGCGATGCCTGCGGTGGGTGAGATGTCTTCGAAGCGGATCGCGTCGACCAGCTCGGGGTGAATCTCGGGCTTCAGGCGCGCGCGGATGCTCGCGACGAAAGCGTCCATCGCTTCGGCGCGCTTGGTGCGCCACAGACGGGCGCGAATCGACTCGTCAGCCTGGGCCAAGGTGCGCGACTCGGCGGGCCGCTCGCCGGTGTACTTCACGATGCTGAAGCCGCCGTCGATCGCGATTGGTTGCGCCGACACATCGCCGACCGTCTTCAACGCAAAGACCGCCTTCACCACGGCTGCCGGCACGCTCGCACCGGGCTCGCCACGCGGGTGACCGTCCTTGTCGAAGTAGCGCAGGTCGCCGCCTCGGGCCTTGTTGGTTTGGTCGATGCTCTTCTCGCGCGCGAGGCGACGGAACTCGCCGACATCGGCCTTCTTGGCATCGGGTAGCAACGCCAGGGCTTCTTCACGCGTGGCGACGACAATGTGGCTGGCGCGGCGCATCGCCGGACGATTGAACTCTTCCTGGTGCGCGTCGTAGTAAGCCTTCACTTCCTCCGGCGTGATCGACTCGGGCGTGATCACCTCGTCGAAGTCCTTGCGGTACAGCGTCTGCACGGCGTTCTGCTTGATCGCCTCATTCACGTCGGGACGCTTGTCGACACCGCGGCGTGCCGCTTCCTGCGCCAAGAGCTCGAAGCGCAGCGTGCGGTCGTAGAGATCTTTGAGCGCCGCCGGGTCGAGGTAGCGCATCTGCATGAACGGGTTCTGCGCTTTGATCTCGTCTTCCAGACTGCCGACTGTGATCGCGCCACCGTTGAACGACGCGATCACCTGCGCGCGACGCGCCACCTCAGCCGGATCCGCCGCCGGAGCCGCTGCCGTGGGTGCTGCAGCCGGTTGTGCCGACGGGGCCGGCGCGGCCTCACCACTCGGGGTTTGCGCGACGCTGACCGTCACGACCAAGAGCGCCAACGCGATCACCATCACCCAGCTCAACATGGAACGACGCATCTGCATGTCCTTCGTCTTCATCACATCATCTTGGAAAGGTTCAGGTGCACCGACGCGCCGAACCAAAACGCTGCCGTGGCGTACGCCGCTTCGATCTTGATCGCCACTTCCGGCGTGGGCGTGATGCGCAAGCCCATCTGGAACAACGTCGGCAACAACCACACGGGCGGAATGCGGTCCTCCACCAAGTTGTAGTGCTCACCGTCGTCAGAGGCTTCGGCTGCGATCGGGCCGGCTGCGCAATAGAGACTGCCCGTGGGATCCCCAAAGTCGCTGATCGGCCCTGGGCATGGGCTCCACGAGCCGTTGCGTTGCACGGCTTCCGTGCGGCGAAGCTCGCCGACAACCACGCCGGCCTCGCCACCGATGCCGTACTCAAAATCGAGCACGTCATTGATCTTGGTCGCCCAGAGCGCCGAAATCGTGCCGTGAACTAAGCCGAGGTTGCTGTCCAACCATTCGGTGTCTTGGGCCGGATCGCCCTTCGCTCGGTAGAGACCGTCGAACGCGTAGCTCGCGTAGCCCAAGCCGAACACCAGGCTGAAGTTCTCGCTGTTGCGCTTGGTGGCGACGACTTGGAACGTCGGTTGAAACACCGTCGGCGCTTCATCGAGGAACATCTGCTGCACGAAGGCCGGGATGATCAGCTGGCGCCACTGCAAGCCCACGAACCATTGATCGGCGTTGGGATCGACGGCGGCGTCCGCGGTGTCCGCATCGACAGTAGAGGACCAGCCGGCCTGACCTTCTTCCGCGTTGTTGGTGTCGCCGGCTTCCGGGTCGAGACCCAGCTCAGGATCCTCCTGCGCCAACGCGACCGTCGGTACGAGCACCAAACACAACGCACCCCAAACCCATTTCGGCATGACGGCCTCCTCCGCGTTCCAACCACGGCCCAGAGCTACGCGGGGTCGGAAACGCGCGCCATAGTGTGTCAGGCGTTGTGGGCTGTAAAGCGACGTCGAGGCCGGTTCAAGCGCGGCGACAACGCTACGGTGTGAAGGAGGCGATCGCCTTGTGGATGCTGTCGGCGCTTGCGGTGAACACGGTCTCTTCGCCACCCGCTTCGATCACATAGACCGAGTCGCCGGCGACGAACACGGTGACCCAGTAGCGGTACGGACGTTGTGCCTCGTCGCGACCGAAACGCAGCTGCGTGCCCTTCAGGCCGGCCGTGGTGGTGACATCCTTCTTCTCGGTCAGCGCGTAGCCGCCGTTGAGGCGCAGGCGCGCTTCGATCGCCTCGACCCAGAACTGCACCGTGCTGCCGCGCTCTTGCTCGAACTCGTGCTCGGTCACGGCCAGCACCACGCCGTCCGCCGTCGTCGCACGGTAGTCGTACGGCGACGTCTCTTCGTCGAGCTCGAGCTCCAGGAAGCGCGCTGGTGTCTGGATCTGGAACGTTCCGCAGGCACTGAGGCACAGCGCAGCGCATGCGACCCAAAGTGAACGTTGGAAGGTGTTCATAGGCTGAGCAACCTTTGCAGGCCGAGCATGTCGAGCCATTGGAAGGGCAAGCGGAACGCGTTGTTGTCGATGCGCTCCTGCTCCTTGGGTTGGAAGCTGACGGTGATGGTCGAGTAGGCGATCCGATCCTGCAGGAAGCGCATGCGGCCCTTGAGCCGTTCGATCTCGCCAGTGAGGCGCTCCAGCTCGCGCTCGATCTGCAGCGACTCCTCGACCTTGGTCGCGCGCGTCAGCAGATCGGCCAAACGATCGCGCACCTGCATCGCGTTGCGAATCCGAATCTCCACGTCGCGGAACTCTTCGGACACATCGGTCGCCTGCACCTGTCGATGCAGCACGTCGCCGAGCGCTTCGATCGCTTCGACTGCGGCATGAAACTTTGCAGCCGGCACGCGGATCACGATCGAACGATCGTCCTGGCGCGACAAGAAGCCGCCAACGTCGGTGCCGACCTTGGCCACCGCCTTCAGGTTCTCCTCGACCTTGTAGACCGCGAGGTACAGCTGCGCTTCGTAGATCAGGAGCGGGCCACCGCCGGGCGCCGCGTCCGTCGCCGTCGCGTTTGGTTGCGTGGCCTGCGGGCCTTGGGGCGTCGCTTGCTGAGCCTGCGCGTACATCGGATGACCGGCCGGTGCGCTGGGCGGCATCGGCGCCGGTGCCGGGGCGAGCATCTCACCGTCGGGACGAACCATGTCGCCTTGCACCATGTCGTCGCTGAAGTCATAGCTTTCTTCCGACGCGGCACTGGCCGCCGTCGGCGCGTAGCCGCCAGACGCATAGCTGCCGCCACTGTCTGCGCTCTCGCTCATCCCGCCGTAACGCGCTTGGTTGCTGGAGCTGCCGCCGCACGCGTTCAGACAGACCGCTGCGATCGCCAGCGCTTGGATTCGCATCCTCAAATCCATCGTTCACCCCTGACTTGCACCGCGAACAAGGCCGGTGCCGTTCACGCCCACCGACTCTACACCGTGCGGTACACCACGGTCCCGTTGTCGAGATCGAAGTCGAAGCGCAGCTGGAAATTGAGACGTGAGATCGCCCGTTGCCAACCCGGTTGATCGGGCAGGTCGGTCACGTACAAGCCCAAGCGCTCGACGATGCGATGGCTGTCGTAGGGGTGAATGTCGACGGCATAGGCGTCGCCTTTCAGCAGGCCACCTTGTATCGGCGAGATCGGCACCGACATGGTCTCGATGATCGCCTGGTAGCAAGCGCGTCTGGCGTCTTGCGCGGCCGGGGATTGCCGCAAGGACACCATCCGCGTGTCCCCCGTCAGCGCGCTCTTGAGCAAATCACGATCCAGCTCCCAGCTCGTCTCCATCTCGTCCAGATCGTCGACCGCTGCGACGATCAAACCTTCAAGCTCCTTCACCACCTCGTCTCGGCTCTGCCAGATCATCTTGTGCTCGCCCCACTGCTGCGATCCGATCTCGTGAATCCGAATGAGCTCACGATCTACCAACTGTGAGCTCGGATCGAACTTGGGGATCACCAACGTGTGCACCGAGAACCTCGGCTCGTCGGCTGCCGATTGTGGCTGCAAGGTCTCGGAGACCGACTTGAGCATGCCGTAGATCTCACGCCCGCCTTCGGCAGCCGGTGACGAGTTGACGAACATGTACGGGTTGTAGAAGCCGAAGCGCTCCGCCGTGAACACACCCCCGACCTCGCGACCAGCCATCACGGGGACCCAGAACGCAAAATCGCGCTCGGCCATCCAGCCTTGGTCTTGCTTCGGATCGCGCGCGTGCATCTTCTTGATGTCGCAGGCGATGAAGCACACCAGTGGCATGAACGGGCGGTACTGCACTGGTTGAGCACGACCTCCGATGTTGAGGTCCTCGTCACACAGCTTCTGCAGCGCATCCATGCGCGCGCCGAGCACAAACCAATTGAGCGTAGCCCCCTCGGCACGAAACGGCTGCGCGGGTAGCAGATCACCATCACGTCGGAAGTACTTGCCGGCCCGGCTGTCGGTCGGAGTGCTGGCCCGCGCATCGGCTGCAGGCTGGTCGTCGAACACGTGACGTTGATGGTGCGGGAGGTCGTCCATCCATTCGCCGATGATCTCTTTGGGCAGCCCACAGATCGCGCGCGACGCGTGCATGCCGGACACCACCGTCGCCTCGACGCAACCGGCGGAGAATCCATTGCGCGTCCAGTCGCCAGTCAGGACGAGGTTCGCGTAACCGGACTGATGCGGCATCAAGCGCTTGCTGGTGCTGCCGGTGACCGAAAGCACGTAGCGATCAGAAGGGTTCCAGTCCGCAACCCAATACTGTGCGTCCAGTCGATGGACGCCACGACGATCCTTAGGATCGACCAGCCAATCCCAATTCAGCTCAGCCGGGTCATTGGTGGTCGTTGCCCAGGGCCATAGATGATGCACCTTCGTGCTCAGAAACTGATGCACGTTGGCTCCCACTGTGTTGTAGAGGCGGAACGGATAGTGATGGTCAGCTCGCGGTGGAGGCGCGAGTGGATTGAAGCCCGCCTCGTCTTCCATGCGCATGCAGAGATAGGCCAGATTGCCCACGACACCGTCCGGCCAGGTTTCACGCGCGATCAGGTGGCTCATGTCCGACCACGTATCGAATGGGTCGGCGTAGCCCACGACCACCGGCTTCGGCAGGCTCCATCCCAGCTTCGGAAGGTTTGGCGTCAGCCACAGCTGTGCGCCCTGCGTAAGCGTCGTCTTGACGTTGGCAACCATCGCCTGAAATGCCGGGTTAGTCTTGTCGTCAATCAACTCTCGACAAATGTACGGGAGCGCTCCAAGGCTAATCCCTAGGATCACCTTGTCGAAATCCGTTCCGGCGCGGAGGACCTTAGGTTCGACCGGGTCTTTCCAGGTCGTCCACCAGTTCTCTAGGTTCACTTTCGCTGCTTCGAGCGCCGCGCCTTCATTCAGCTGCTCATGGAACGGCTCGCTCGGCCAGCACGGCAGACCCTTCACATCGTAGAGTGGCTCGTAAGACCCGTGCTTGAGCGTCGCTTGCCTGCCGATGGTGATCGTCTCGACGATGCGCTTGCCGTCCTGATCGGGCTGCGAAAGACCCAAGTTGTCGACGCGATGAAAGAACTCGAACTGCACACCCCGACGCTTGAGCACGGTGTACAGCGGGGCAAAGATCGTGTCGCCCATGCCCGCCTGCATCTCCCACAGGAAGGCTCCCTTGAACGTGAACTGCGCGCGGAGCGTCAAGTAGAGCACGGTGCCTGCGCCGCCACTGGCATCGGGTCCCGTCGCAAACGCACCGGAAGCAAGCGCGCGAATCGGCGCAGAGTTGACTGTGGAATCGAGCGCCCCGTGCCGCTTCAACCAGTCGCGAAAGCTGATGTCGTCGAGCTTCTGCCAGTTCACGGGTGGAACGATCAGGTCGTCCACGATCATGCCGATGACGGTCGATAGACCCAGGTCGACCAAGGTGAACAGCTTGAACACTTCCCAGTCGGTATCGAGCAGGTGCTCCAACTCTCGCATCAGGTCCTTACGAAAGCCGCGAAGGAATCGCAGGAGGAGCTCGTGCTGCGTGTCGGTGTGATGGCGCGGGTCCCGCGGCATCTTGGCGATCATTGCGCGCGCCAAGTCCAAGAATGTCCGCGCCTCCATGTGCAGCGCGCTGGCCACGACGGCTTCCAGCTGCGCGCCCAAGTCGTCCAGGAACTCGATGCCGGTAGGTAGCGCTGGATCGCGCGCTTGATCACGCCATGCCTTCACCTGGCCCAGCACCACTTCCACGATCTCCTCGAGGATGAACCACGGATTGAAGAGCAATCCACCATCACCCGGCACTCCGCTGTTCTCGGGCACGTCCAGCGGCCAGTGCTTCCACACCCCGTTGAACTGTTGATCCATCACCATCAACGTTCGCTTCTTGAACGCTTGCTCCCAGCTCGACAGCGGTGCATCCGGGTTTCGACCGAGCTCGCGGTACGTGGCCCGCATCGTCTTGAAGGCGTTCTCGTAGAAGCCGAAGAACAAATGCAGGCCGTGCTCTTCAATCCTGTCGTTCTGTTTGCGGTTGCGCCCGCTCGCGCCTTTGCCGCCAAGCCGCCATCCCATTTGGTAGACGGTGATCTCATAGCGATCACGCCAACCCGCGGCGCTGGTCAGCTCGTACGCGCTCACCAACGACGAGAGCCCACCTCCTAAGATTGCGATCTTCTGCTTGCGTGCTGCGGCCATCGATTGCGTTCCCCCCGTGGTGACGCGCGACGAGCTGTCAGCGCGCAGACAGATACATTGAGCACAGGCGTTCGGGTTGCCGCACGCCTTCCGCGGCGAACACCACATCCGCGGCGCGAACCATCGCTTGGCCAGTGTCGCCGGCAAGGATGCGACCCAGGCGGTCGCGCAAGCACGCGCCGAGCATCGCCATCCGCAACGCGTCGCTTCGCTCCAACGCTTCGCGCAATAGCGGCACGCTGGCCTGCTCCGATTGCTCGAAGGCGATCAACCCCGCGTGCAAGACGGCGGCGAATACCGCGGAGTAGCCCATGCGGTCCGTTCTCAAGTAACGAAGATGTCGGCGCACACCGGCGAGATGCTTGGCCCGATCGCCGTGACGCTCCTTCAACATCCCCAGATGGGCGAGCCCGGCCAACAATTCCAGCGGCGCACGCAAGCCCTTCAGTCGCGAAAGCAGCGAGCGATAGAACACCGGGAGGTATGCCTTGAGGCGACGCATCGCCGCACGACAATCCCCAACATAGAGCTCCACGTAGATCGGAAGCACGTGGGAGTAGAAGCCCTGGACGCTGTCACCGCGGTGAGGCCAGCCGGCCATGCCTTCCGCCACATCGCGGCGCGCGGTTTCCGGATCGTCGGCAGCCAACCACAAGAGGGTGCTGGACTCATTCAGACGCAGCGTCGTCGACGCGTAGATGTCACCGCGCTCCGAGGCATCCGTCAGCCAGCCCTCTATGCGCTCATTGAGCTCGCGCCAGCGACCCAAGTAGCTGAGCGCCGCCGCCCAGAACAAGCGCGTGGTGTTGATCTCGCCGAGCGCGCCTTTGCAGTGCTCGACAAAGATCTGTTCCGCGTCCTGCAGAAAAGCGCGCGCGGACGAGTAGTCGGCGGTCAGCGCCGCAGCGGTGCCTCGTGAGCTCAACATCACGGCACGTGCATAGGGCTCATTCGCACCGTCCAGCAGCCGTTCCGCTTGCTGGAAGAGCGCCTCGAAACGCTCACGTGGCGCGCCCTCGCCAGCCAGGTACATGCCTTGCGCTGCCAGACCCGAAGCCACGCGCGATGGCTCGCCCGCCTTCAAGGAAAGCAACAGATGCTTGGTTTGAAAAAGCGCGCCGTGAATCTGGTCGACCACACCCAAGGACCACGCCGCCGCGCGACACGAATCGATGCGCAACAACTGGGATGGCGGGATCTCGCTTTCTGCTCGCGTCGTGAAGCGTGTACCTCGCAGGCGCAACTGCGCGCGAAAGAACAGCAACTCCGTCAACGCGCGCGCGGGCGACTCCGGCATGCTTAGATCGACAGCGCGCAGCACTCCTTTCAGCGCCTGCATACCCTCTTCGATGCGGCCGCTGGCCAACCACTGCGCCGCGGCACGACGCTGCAGCTGCAATGACTCATAGCCACTGAGCCCTTGCGCGGCGTCCATGAAAGCAGCTGCGGCTGGCGCACCGCGTCCGGCATTGGTCAGCATCTCGCCCAAGCGCACCTGGAGCGTGCGCTGACGATCACGATCGCCCGCGTGGTACTCGAGCGCGCGTCGATAGAACTCCGCCGCACGATCGAACGCGTAGGCGCTGGCCGCTTGGTCGGCCGCGATCACCGCGAAGTCCGAGGCGCGCTTGAGATCACCCGCGCCGTGCAGGTGACGACTGAGCAGCTCCGGTTCCGCACGCCCGGTCGCTTCCAGGACACGCGCCAACGTCGCGTGGTGCTCACGCAAGGTGTTCGGCGCGATCACCGCGTACACACTCTCGCGAACGCGGTCGTGATACGGCTCGATCTCGTCGGCAGCGAGGCCCGGACGCGTCCGCGCGAAACGACCATTGCGCAGCGCGGTCACCGCAGCGTGACTCTCGGTGGTCAGGCCCGCGGCTTCGAACGCCACCGGTTGCTCGATCGGTTGCCCCGCCACTGCGAGCACCGACAACAGGCGCTGTGCCGCCGCTGGCAACTGCGCGCAACGCTCGCGCACCAAGCCATCGACCGACACATCGGCGATCGACGTGACCGATCCGCCGACGTCCACCTGATGTTGCGCCAACGCCTCCAAGAAGAACGGATTACCCGCTGCCTCGCGCACGATCTTGGTGGCGTGACCGCGCGCGTGCTCCGGTGGCAACAGCACTTCCGCCAATGCCAAGGCGACGTCTTCACTCAGCGGCTTGAGCGCGATCGATTCCGCGACGATGCCCACCCGCGCGGGCACCTGCTCCACCAGCTCATGCAAGAACGGCTGCGGGGTGCGCTCCTCGCTGCGATAGGCACCGACCAGCAGCAGCGCAGGGCGATCGGGCGCGGTCAACAGCTCTTCCAGCACACGCACACTGTCCAAGTCGCCCCACTGCAAGTCGTCGATCACGAGCACGAGCGGCCGCAGGCGCGACACCCCGAGCAGCAAGTGTTTGAGCGAACGGAACGCGCGACGGCGACTTTCACGCGCATCGCCTGATTCGATCGACGGTCGATCGTCAGTGTCGACGTCGACATCGGGGAACACGGTTCCCAATGCTGCGAATGCGCGCACCAGATCGGCGATATCCGGCGGCGTCAGTTGCTCCAAGCGCGCCTCCGACAGCTGGCGCAGGTAGCGCGCGAGCTGATCGACCACCGTGTCGAGCGCCTTGTACGGCAGCTGTTCGCGCTC
>JACZCZ010119437.1_pt1 | contig 16780 bp, 14 predicted proteins | sample 8641811 | NCBI WGS metagenome assembly JACZCZ01 (sample SAMN15324610, study PRJNA640507) | soil metagenome | isolation source: intercropping peanut in the first line | place: China: Luxin town, Laibin City, Guangxi Province | collected 2019-07-25 | depth 10cm m | reverse complement strand
TCGATGCGCCTGTGCTGTCCGGGCGTGAATTCGAAGGCACGGATGGCACATCGAACGTGCAGGTCGCGCTGGTCAACGAGCTGTTCGCAAGACGCCACTGGCCCGATCAGCAGGCGGTGGGGCAGCGGCTGCGTCTGTTCGACGAGCGTGCTCCCGACGCGTGGCTCACTGTCGTCGGCGTCGTCGGCAACATCGTGCAGACGGACATGGCGCGTCAACAGCAAGAACCGCTCGTGTACGTGTCGTCGCGCCAATCGTTGCCCGGCGGCATGTGGGTCTTTCTGCGCACGCGCGGGCCGCCTGGAAGCCTGGCTGACGATTTTCGGCGCGAGGTACAAGCGCTCGACGCCGATCTTCCGGTGCTGCTCGGCCCTTACACGCTCGAACAACGCATGGCCGAAGCGTATTGGAACAACGAGCTCTACGCGGTTTCGTTCGCGGGCGTCGCTGCGATCGCGCTGTTGCTGGCGGCCGTCGGCCTGTACGCAATCGTCGCGTTCTCCGTCAGCACGCGCACGAAAGAAATCGGAATTCGCATGGCAGTGGGTGCTGACACACGGCACGTTCTCAAATTGGTGTTCGGCCAGGGGATGGTCCCCTTGGCCGTGGGGTTGGGCATCGGACTCGTCATGTCGCTCGCCATGACGGGTTTGTTGCAGTCGATGCTGGTGGGTGTTTCGCCCAGAGATCCCGGCACGTTTGGTCTCGCCGTGCTCGTGCTCATCGTCGCCGCTGCGCTCGGTTGTTGGGTGCCGGCTCGTCGGGCGCTACGCGTCGACCCGGTGGTGGCGCTGCGTCAGGAATAGCGCGGCACGAGTAGAAATAATGGTCTCTTGGAGCGTTATGAACGACGTTGGTGCCGCGGTCCGCAGCCTCAGCAAATCGCCGGCGCTGAGCTTCGTCATTGTGTTGACGCTGGCCGTGGCGATTGGAGCGAATACGGCGATCTTCTCGGTCGTCGAGAGTGTGCTGCTGAAGCCGCTGCCGTACCCCGACGAAAATCGGATAGTTCGTGTCGCGGCGACGGTGCACGAGTCCGAAAACACGCGCGGCGACCGCGGCAACGCGTTCTCGGATCGCGGCTATTGGCACTTCGCAAACAACAACCGCTCGTTCGAAAAGTTTGGCGCCTATGCCGGCCCCGTCCCGGTTGCGTTGACGGGCGAGGGCGCTGCGCGCCAAGTCGTTGCGTCGTTGCTGACGCGGAGTGCGCTCGAGGTGCTGGGTGTGTCGCCCGCGATCGGCCGGTTTCCCACGGTCGAGGAAGATGTGCCGGGTGGTCCTGCCGTTGCGTTGCTGAGCCACGACCTTTGGGTGAGCCAGTACGGCGCAGACCCTGCGATCGTCGGCAGAGGGATCTACATCGACGGCGCGCCGCGCGAAGTCATCGGCGTCATGCCCGCATACTTCGACTTTCCGGCGCCAGACGTCGATCTTTGGGTGCCGCTCCGCCTCGATCCGGCAAGCGGCAACTTCGGCGCGCACTATCTCGCCGCCGTCGCCCGGCTCGCACCGGGCGTCTCGGTCGCGACCGCGACCGCCGACGCGCAAAGTCTCGTAGCCCGCTTTGGCGAAGTAGGTTACAGCGCGGCCTACTTCGAGGGAATCTTCGACGGCGGCGCGGTCGTTCGTCCGCTGCGCGACTTCATTGCGGGCGAAGCACGCGAGCCGCTGCTGATCGTGCTCGGAACCGTCACCTTCGTGCTGTTGATCGCCTGCAGCAACGTTGCCAACCTGCTGTTAGTGCGTGCGGATACTCGTCGCCGCGAAATCGCCGTGCGCGTCGCGCTCGGCGGAACTCGCGCGCGGCTCGTTCGATATGCGCTCGTCGAGAGCACGCTCCTTGCTCTGGCAGGCGGGCTCGCGGGGGTGTTGCTCGCCTATCTCGGCGTCCGCGCGCTCGTCGCGATGGGGCCTTCCGGCATCCCGCGTCTCAACGAAATTGAAGTCAGCGGAGCGGCGCTCGCGTTCACCGCGGCCGTGTCGATGATCGCGGCGGTTCTCTGCGGCCTGCTGCCTGCATTGGGAGCGAGCTCGGCAAACAGCCTCGACGCGATTCGCGACGGCGGACGCAGCGCGACTACCGGCCGCGGCCGCCAACGCGCGCGGAACGTGTTGGTGACCACGCAAGTCGCGCTCGCGTTCGTGCTAGTGATCGGCTGCGGCCTGATGGTGCGCAGCTTCGACGCGCTGCGGTCCGTCGACCCCGGATTTACCGCGGGCAACTTGCTGACGTTTGCGGTGCGCCCACCGCTCGCAAGGTACACCGGTGCGGAGGCGGTGGCGCAATTCTATGAGCGGCTGAGTGACCGGCTTGCGGCGGTTCCTGGTGTGGAACGTGTCGGAGCCATCGATACGTTGCCGCTGACGGGGGCTGGAAGAGCTTTGGGCACGGTGATCGAAGAGTCTCCACCAGCCGAAGGCCAATTCCCACCTGTGTTCCAGGTCCGCCGCGCGGCACCCGGCTTCTTCGAAGCCATGAGCATTCCGCTCGTCGAGGGTCGCACACTTACGCCAGACGATCACCAACGTCGCCTGGGCACCGTCGTCATAAGTCGTTCGATCAAAGAGGCGTACTGGCCCACCACGAGCGCGCTTGGCAAGCGGCTCACGGTCGCGAGCACCACTGCGCAGGTCGTTGGAGTCGTCGACGACGTGCACTCGACGAGTCTGGACGCGCCCGTGGGTCGGATCCTGTACCTGCCGATGCTCGATGCGGGCGGCGGCAGCGGCGTGGAAGGAATGACGATGACTGTCCGCACGTCCATCGATCCGCTGCGCCTCGTCGCCCCGATCCGGAGCGCGATCGCGGAGCTCGATCCTGACATCGCGCTCGCGAACGTTCGGCCGATGCAACGCATCATTGGCGATTCGATGAGCCGCACGAGCTTCACTGCGACCGCGTTGTCGATCGCCGCGTTCGTCGCGATGTTTTTGGGCTCGATCGGAATCTACGCTGTGCTCTCGTTCATCGTCAGCCAGCGCACCGCTGAGATCGGCATCCGCGCGGTGCTCGGCGCAACGCCCAGCAACATGCGCCGCATGGTCCTGACGCAAGGCACTTGGCTCGCCGGGAGCGGCGTACTGATCGGGTTGGTGGCGACCGTTGCCCTGAGTGGGTTGCTGGCTTCGCAGCTATACGGTGTGACCCCCATCGATCCGGTGACGATTGCTGGGACTACCGCGATCTTCGTAGCCGTCGCGCTGTTCGCGAGCTTGCTACCAGCGGCTCGAGCGGCCGGCACGAGCCCACTCGAGGCGCTCCGGGTCGGCTGACGTCGAGGATAAGAGTGGAAGCAACAGGCCGGATGGCCGGTCAGTTATCGAGAAACGACCGCGTAGCCTCCGGATCGCACGGCACCAACTCCACGTCGAGGTTGGGTCGATAGAGCCAGCGCAACTCGCCACGCAGCGGTACGGCGAGATACACCGGATCGGTCAGCTCGAAACTGTAGAGCAACGATTGTCCGTCGGCGGCCAGCGCGAATCGTTCGACGAGATGTTTCTCGGTGCTCGACGGCAGCGCGCTCGTGACGCCGACCGCGTTTTGAGTGAAGTTGGAAGTCTCGACGATCAGCACGCCGTCCTGCCAGCGAGCGAGGGAGTGGCCGTGCAGCGTCCTTCCTTGCGGCGGACGTGCGTCGAGATACGCGATGCGATCGGTCCAATCGTATTCGGCTCGAATCCGGACGACGTCGCCATCGACCTCGATCGATTTCGTGTCGGCGGCAATCATGATGCGCGGGGCAGGGCGCGGCTCGCACGAAGCTCGGCCGCTCGCAGCTACCGGGTCGTAGGCGGCGACGGCCCTTCGTCCCGCTTCGGTGAGCTCGAGTTGCGAAGGATCGTCGATCCACGTCCACGGCTCTGCCGAATCGATGACCGTGATCCAGGTGCCGCTCACCGAGCTCGCTCTGGCGCCCGTCTCCGTACTTTGCCCTGAAAAGATGGCGCCGACGCGCTCGCCGTCGGTGAGCGACGGAACCTCGCGACCTTCTACTTCGAGACCGATGAGCCAGCCGGTCGCTCGCTCCGCCGTGCGAGAGGGATTGATCGTGACCGCGACGTTGTCGCCCGCACGAAGCGTGTCCGGTCCCCAACCCATTCGCCGCATGAACGCGATCGACAGTGTTTCGATGCGCCAGGAGCGCGCTGCATTGCCGTCGCCCGACGAGACGTAGATGTAGGCGTGGGGATTCTGCCAGGCGAAGCGCTCGACGGTGCCTGTGACGACTTGCTGTTTGTCCGGGTCGAAGCCCTGGAACTGGTTGTGATGGGCGTACGACGCACCAGGCGCCAGCATTGTGAACGACAGATACCAGGCGCCGAGCGTGCAACAGGTCCAGAAATGTTTCCGCGGAAACAAAACGTGTTGCTCAGGCGGCGAGCGCCTTTAGGACGTTCCTCGGATCGCGGCTGATCGCAGTAAAGAGAGCTTTCGCGGGGCCTGTCGGCTCGCGCCGTCCCTGTTCCCAGTTGCGCAGTGTCCCGACATCGACGTTGAGCAAGGCAGCGAATTTTGGCTGACTCAATCCAGTTTTGGCGCGGATGTCTTTGACCGTTGCCGCGTCGACCTGAAACTTGCGGGATGGGGCGCGCTTCCCACGAACGATCTCGTTCATTTGCGTCATGCTCTCGACCAGTTCGCTGAACAGTTTTTTGTTCATGAGTTCGCTTTTACCAGTTGGCGATCGGCGTGCGAACGTCGCTACCGTAGGCGCTGTGCACCATAGCGCGTAGGCGCGTGCCGTATCGTTTTTGCTTCGTACAACGGCGGCGGCTCGTGCACGCCCTCGGCCGTCAAGAACGGGTTCACGACTCGCACGCTGCCGTAGTGGCGCCCGTGCGTGAAATCTTCGGAGAGGATCTCCGCTACGCCGTTGATCTCCGCGTGCGCCCACAAGTGAGCATCGAACCATGAGAGCCCGTACGTCGCGGTGGCGCGCAGGGCGGTCAGCAGGATGCTTCGGTCCGGGTAGAGCACCGGGAACTGCGCTAGCAGTAGCTCCGCCTCGAGCCGAGCTTTTGCTGGCTTGAGGAAGGATGCGCCGCCCAAGTCGCTGCGCGGGCGCGTGACCGCGGCGACGAATTCCACGACGCATTGATGGGCCAGCATCAAGCTTTGCGCCCGCAAGCCTTCGCGTAATACCTCGTCTGCTCTGCGTTGCTTCGCCCGATCGCGCGGGTCGAAGCTGTAAACGAGGACGTTGGTGTCAACGAGGCTTGCCACGCGTGTAGAGGTCCTCTCGTCGCCAGCCGCGGTCGGCGGGGGCCTCGGCGGGGATATTCAGCTCTTTCTCGCGGAGGCGTTGCCGTTCCCGCGACTCGTCAAATAGGCGCAGCCGCTCCTCGACGCTGAGCGTAGGCACGCTCATGCGCCTGCCTTGCGGAATGAGTTGGATGGTGTCGCCCGCCGGAACGAACTCGACGTCCGTGCCCGGCGTGATGCCGTACGCATCGGCGATGTCTTTGGGGATGGTGACCTGCAGGTCTTTGGTGACTTTGGCCATTTGCTTGCTCTGGTCCGTCTCGCGAGCTGTACGGCGGTTGCTCGGCGTGACAACGCTACACCAATGACTTGATCGCCTGTCAACGGCAATTTGACCCCAATCTGGCGCGTGCTCGCATCGCTCACTTCCGGGCCGGTTCCATCCCGTTCTTGCGGATCGCCGCCGTGGCGCGCTCCGACGAGAGGAACACGATCAGCTGCTGCGAAGCCTCGACCTCGTTCGATCCCTTGACGACCGCAGCGCAAAACATTTGGATCAGCTGCAGCTCATCCGCGATGACGCCGACGTAAGTGTCTGATGCTATTCATTGTTCCAGCGGAAACATCGGTCAGTTACTAGGTAAGGACGCATAGCTTCATTCCCAGCTAGCCCGCGTCCCGAACGCGGCACGGATGTCCGCCCGTGGGACGTTCACGGCCTCGTCGGCGAACGACGGTACGTCGGGCGCCCTTTCGAAACAGCGTGTTAGCGTGCGCACCTCATTGGCACGGCCGTTGCGTGCGAATTCTCGTTGAGGTTCGCCCTCAGCCGAGGGGTTGCCGACGCGATCCGGTGAAAGCACTCAGGGCGGAGTCGGAGGGGAGCTGTGTTTTCCGATTTTAAGTTCGCGGTTCGATCGCTAACGAAAACTCCCTGGCTGACAGCCGTGGTGGTCGCCACGCTGGCAGTGGGTATCGCGGCGAACACTGCCGTATTTAGCTGGACGCGCGGCGTATTGCTGAATCCTTTGCGCGGCGTCGCGGATGTCGGGCGTCTCTTCGCACTCGAGACCCTGCCGCCGGCCGGAGGCGGCAGAACCATCGAGCTTTCGTATCCCGACTTCCGGGATTATCGCGACTCATCGCAATCGCTGGCCGGTGCAATCGCATTTCACGAGCGCGCGTTGAGTCTCGGCGACGGAATCCAAACGGAACGCATCTGGGCGCAATTCGTCTCCGGCAATTTCTTCGACGTGCTCGGCGTCAATCCGGTGTCCGGCCGGTTCTTCAGCGCCGAGGAGCAGGAAGACGCGCCGGGCAAGTATCCAGTGGCAGTCATCAGCGAGCGCGTGTGGCAGCGGCGCTTCGCTGCGGATCCCGCAATCATCGGTAAGCCGGTTCGCCTGAACGGCCAGGACCTGACGGTGATCGGGGTCGCCCCAGCGGAATTTGCCGGAACGATCGTTGGCCTTTCATACGACTTCTGGCTACCGCTTTCGATGGAGCCGTTGCTGAGCGGCGGCGGCAACAGGCTCGAGAATCGCAATGCCCGCTGGTTGCACGTCTTGGCTCGATTGAACGCCGGCGCGTCCGTGCCGCAGGCCCAGGCAGAACTACAAACCATCGCGCAGCGTCTCGCGCAGAGTTATCCAACGAGCAACACGGGTATCGGCGCGACGCTGGTGCCGATCTCTCGAGCGAACACTGGGGCGCAAGAGTTCATGGCGCCCGTGCTCAAGACCCTGCTCGGGGCCGGCGCCGTTCTGCTGCTGATCGTCAGCGCCAACGTGGCGAATCTGCTGCTGCTTCGTGCCACGGCTCGGCAGAAGGAGTTCGATATCCGGTTGGCGCTGGGCGCCTCGAGCTCGCGAGTGATCGGCGCGCTGCTGCGGGAGAGCCTCTTGCTCGCCGGCCTTGGGGGCGCAGTGGGCGTTGCACTAGCCGGGCAGATGGCGGGGTGGCTGCAGTTCTTCATTCCCGCGACGCATCTTCCCGTCGAGCTCAATTTCCCGCCGGACTCGACGGTATTGGCATTTGCCTTCGCGATTTCACTCCTCGCAGGACTTGTGTGTGGCCTGATCCCGGCGCTGCAGATCGTCCGGCACGGTCGGCCCGGCAGCCCCAAGGGTGGTGCGCGTGGAGCCGTTGGGGATGCACGCGTGAATCGCCTGCGCGGGGCGCTGGTCATTGCCGAGGTCGCGTTAGCGCTCGTGGTGCTGATCGGCGCCAGCTTGTTTCTCGAGAGCTTTCAGCACGCCAAACGCACCGAGCTCGGATTCGATCCCTCGAACGTGCTGCTGGTCGGGATGGATCTATCGCAGGCGGGCTACAGCACCGAGCAGGGCAAGCTCTTCATGCGGAACCTGCGCGAGCGCGTCGAAGCGCAGCCTGGGGTGCAGGCGGTGAGTTTCGGGCACGCGCCGCTCGGCTTCGACCGCGACAATTCGGCCGCAGTGCAGGTCGATGGGTATCTCCCCCGCGACGGCGAGGACATGAAGAGCCTCTTCGCACAGACGTGGCCGGGATACTTCAGCCTCATGCGGATCGGGCTCATCGAAGGCCGGGATTTCACCGATCGTGACCAGACCGAAGCGCTGCCCGTGGTCATCGTCAACGAGGCTTTCGCGCAGCGATTTTTCGGAGGTCAGGAATCGGTTGGGCGCACGCTGCGGCTTGGAGGGGGCGAGCGCACGGTGATCGCGGTCGTCGAGGACATCAAGTACCACAGCCTCAGCGAGAGCCCGCAGCCATTCCTCTATTTGCCGATGCAACAAGCCTGGGAACCCAACACCGGCATCGGTTTGCTCGTGCGAACAGAGGGTGCGCCAGAGCAGCTAGCGCCCGCGCTGCAGCGTGAAATTAGATCTGCCGACCCCAGCGTGAATCTCGATGTGGTGTTTGCACTGAATGATTTCATCAGCGCCTCCTGGTTCGTGCAGAAGGTCGCGGCGTCCTTGCTCGGGGTCTTGGGCACTCTGGCGCTCCTGCTCGCCGCGCTGGGCCTCTTCAGCGTAATGGCCCATACCGTGTCTCAGCGCACTCAGGAAATCGGCATCCGGATGGCCCTCGGCGCCCAGGTGACGGATGTGTTTCGGCCCGTCCTTGGTCAGGCACTCAGGCTGACGATGGTGGGAGTCGGTATTGGACTTGCGTTGTCTTTCGCGCTCACACGGCTCGTAGCAAGCCAATTGCTCGGCGTAAGTGCGACAGACCCGCTCACGTTCGTCGGCGTGTCCTGTTTGCTCTGTGCAGTTGCGCTGGCAGCGAGCTATCTGCCGGCTCTACGAGCAACTCGAGTCGATCCAATGGTCGCGCTGCGAGCGGAGTAGGAGGCGGCGGAGCCTCCCGACCTTCTATATCGAGAGCGATGAGCCAGCCGGTCGCTCGTCTCGCCATGCGAGAGGGATTGATCGTGACCGTGACGTTGTCGCCTGCACGAAGCGTGTCCGATCCCCAACCCATTCGCCGCATGAAGTCGATCGAAACCGTTTCGATTCGGCACGAGCGCGCTCCATTGCCTTCGCCTGACGTGACGTGGATGCAGGAGTGGATTCTGCCAGACGAAGCGCTGGACTGTGCCGATGACGACTGGTTGCTCGTCTCCGTCGAAGCCTTGGAGTGTTGTGGTGGGCGTACGACGAGGCGGATGTGTGCACCGTGAGCGACAGAGATGCCAGGGCGTTCAACATCGGCTCATCGTCAGGCTACAGGTATCGGGGTGGTCGCTTTCCGAGTGGATGCGGCGCCAACATGCGCCCTACCATCGAGATGCTGGGGGTGCTGCCGAGTCAGCGTGCTTTGCTAACAGCCGCATTGTCCTTAGGATGAGCCAATTCTGAGAGAGGTAGACCTCCATGGCGCTTCCCGATTCCTATACCGTCAAACCCGGCTCCATACCCGCGTACTTTGACGCGATGCTTAACGCTGAGCCTCCCACTCGGTTCACGCAGAGCTTCCTGGAGAGCCTTGAATTCAAGAGCACGAACGACAGGCTCTTTATCGGAGTGCTCAAAGATCTCGGGTTCATCGACGAAGATGGCGTTCCGCAGGACCGGTATTATCAGTTTCTAGACCGCTCCCAGTCAGCGCGCGTGGTTGCCGCAGCCGTGCGCGACGCGTATTCCGATCTCTTCGCCGTGCACAAACAGGCCGAAACGCTTTCTGCCGAGGACGTCAGAAACAAGCTGAGAACGCTTTACAAGGGAGCCAAAGGCGATAGCGTGATTACGCGGATCGCGAGTACGTTCTCGGCGTTGTGCGAGTACGCGGATTTTTCAACAGCGGGTAAAGCACCGGCTCCGGTCGCTGGCGCCGACGTTCTCGGTGTGCAGAATGAGACTACCAGTGCTTCGCCACCGGTTTCGCAGGGCGATGACAAGAAATCGGCGCGCTCAGGAGTGTCGTCGAGCATGGGCGGCATATCGCTCGATTCGCTTCAGTATCACATCAACATCGTATTGCCTGATACGCGAGATCAGGGTGTATACGATGCGATATTTAAAAGCCTTCGTGATCACCTCGGGTCGAAACAATGAAGGAGCTCTATGACTTCGTTTACAGGGGAATCTTGACTGAGGAGAGTCTGGATAAGGTCGGGCGCCGCGCACGAAACCATTTTGGCCCGACTGAATCAGCAGCCGTGCGCGCGGCCCTTTCGTTTGAGTTGCTCGATGGGGAGCGCGTGGCCGCAGCTGAGCGGATGGCCATTGTCTACACTGCTATCCATGCCTTCGAAAACGCTGTTCGTCATTTCGTCGTCACTGCAATGACAGAAGAGTTTAAGGAAGAATGGTGGTCAAAGGTTTCGCAAAAGGTGCGCGAAAAGGTCGCCGGGCGCATCGCGGACGATTCAAAATTCCGATGGCACGGGACGCGCGGCGGTGCCGACATCGAATACTGCGATTTCGGTGATCTTTCCTCAATCATCGTGACCAACTGGCCAGTCTTCGAAGATGTACTTTCCGATATGGAGTGGGTCAAGTCCACGTTGAGTATCTTGGAGCGGTCCAGAAACATCGTGATGCACGGTGGAAGCCTCGCTCGACAAGATATCGAACGAATCGGAATGAACATTCGAGATTGGACGCGGCAGGCCGGTTAGCTGGACTCGCGTTACTTCGAAAAGGCCGCCAGCACACTTAACGCGCCCTGCGGCTGGTCAATTCCAAGCAATCTGGCGATCTCTGGCGCCTGCTCCTGACCGTACAGTCGCAGCAATGTTGCGTATGTCACTGGTTCCTCGGCCTGCACGTCTGAGACCACATCTGCGGTTTCCGCTTGTTTTTCTTCCTTGGTCACAGGCACGTCAAGCGCCTCGAGCGCTTCAGATAGTTTGTGCGTGTAGACGATCGACTTGTTGCCGACGCGCTCGCGGAACTCGCGCATGAGTTGATCATTCAGGATGTAAGATCCATCGTGCTCGCAACCGTAATCGCCATCGCGCGACACGATAAAAAAACGACCACGCAGCTCGAGTTCCTTCGCGCAATAGACGATCCACTCCCAATTCAGGGCATCGCCAATGGATGTGTCCTTTTCCTTGCGAGGCGGGTAGCCAAGGATGAATCGCTTCCACGCCTTGCGCTTAATCTTGTGACGAACTTCGGCATCTCTAGTGAGAACGTGTTTGCTTTGACTAGTGAAGAGTCTATTGACGGCGGTGTAGACGCGATCCTTCTGGCGATCCCGCAGGAGATTAAGGACGTGCTTCTTGAGTTTGGCATCCGCCGACCCGGCTTTTTTCTTGATAGAGGAAAAGGCGGTGTTAACCTTGGTGTCAGCGAGTGCCGCTGGGAGTGATGCGTCCACGGATACTTTCGTATCGCTCAGAATCTTCTTGATCTGCGTCTGTCGATTCTTGAGGAACTCCATCTCAACTTGATATGTGCAGATCACGCGATCTTTGACTTGCTCAAGTTTGTCCAACAGCGATAGACGCGCCTCACTCTTGCCACGATAAAAGTCGAGTAACACGTTCGTATCTATGAACGCATACGCTTGAATCGTTCGCTTTTTGCCGTTTCCTGCCACGAGCATTTCCCACGCCTAGGAGACGCGGATCATATGTCCGTAGGCTTTTGCCGAAGTGTGAGGCGTCGCACACGCGATAGGACATGTTGCGGCGAGCGTACGTGTCTCTCAGCAGATATGCATCACGGGTGTGATGAACGCTGTAGATCGGCGCAAGCAACCTTCGAAGCGGCCCACCGGCCTGTCGCCGCGCGGCCGCGCTGTTATTTCACACCTTCGCGAGCCGCACCAGGATCGTTCGATAGTTGTTCAGGTAGCTGTCAATTACGAGCTCGTAGTCGTAGAAGGACCGGCTGTCACAGCCGTCGTGGGCTGTTAATTTGCACAAGGCTCGGATGTGCCGTATCTCAGTGATATCCATCTGGCGTGACTCACCAGGCCAGCCGATCGTCCCTATGCGCTCCCGCTTGCCACCATTTTTTTGAGGTTGTGAACCCTTTGGAGGCTCCCGATAAATCGTGATTCGGTTGCCTTTCGGATCGTCAAGAATAAGGTGGTGCCTTGCCAGGATGCGCCGCAGATCTCGATATGTAATAAACCGTTCGGCGCGGTCAATTGGGCGCGTTCTCGGCCGCAGCCATGCGACTATCGCGGCGATCTCCTCGTCGGGGTCTCGGCGACGTTCGGGATCAAAGTTCGAAGGCGCCAGTCCGATTCTGTGGCTCGCAACCTCTAACATCAGATCGAAAAGGTGTTCCTTATTCGTGTCTGCTAGGACGAGATTGTTGAGGTCCATATGAGCGAGCATTGCAACCAAGGCGGTGCGCTTGTTCCCGTTGCGGAATACGTGGTCGTTGCAAATGCCATACATGAGGGTCGAGGCGTTGCTCAACGCGTCCGGATACTTCATGGTCTGCCCAAGACTAGTGCTCTGCCGGGAAACAGCGGATGCAAGCAGGCCCGGCTCGCGTTCGCCAGGCGGCGATATCGGATCTTCGGATATAGCAAAGTCCCGAACCAACGCGTCGTGAATCACCCGGACTTGATGCTCGGACAGAGTGACGGGCGGCTTCTGTTTCGGTTCCTTCTGCTTCGCCATCGCAAGCGATTTCCGGTGAATTCTTCTTCGCAGGTGCGTCAACTTACACGAGACTCTGCTTACGCGCGTCATTCTCCTTTGAAATTCGAGCGCCTTTGTTCTAGGGTCCACGCTATAACCCGCTAAGCGATCCCCGGAGGCCTCCCATGGCTGTCGTTTCCCTACGCGTCAACGGCGCGACCCACGAGGTCGACGTCGACCCCGCGACTCCTCTCTTATACGTGCTGCGCAACGACCTGAATCTGCGCGGGCCGCGGTTCGGCTGTGGGCTCGCGCAGTGCGGGGCGTGCACGGTCCTTATTAATGGTGTCGCGATGCGCTCGTGCATCACGCCGATCGCGGGTGTGACCAGCGAAGTCACGACGCTCGAAGGTCTCTCGAAGGACGGCCAGCTGCATCCGCTGCAGCAAGCGTGGATCGACGAGCAGGTGCCGCAGTGCGGCTACTGCCAGAACGGGCAGATCCTTTCCGCGAAGGCTCTGCTCGACCGCAATCCGAACCCGACCGATGCCGAGATCCGCGACGGCATGGAAGGCGCGCTCTGCCGCTGCATGACGTACTACCGCATCCAGCAGGCCATCAAGCGCGTCACGCGCGGCCCGGCGGAAGGGAGCAACGCATGAGCAAGCCGATCCAATTTCCGCAGGCCATCGAAGACGCGGTGCGCAGCGTGAACCCGGCGATCTCGCGCCGCAGCTTCCTCGCATCGTCCGGCGCGCTCGTGCTGACGCTCGCGATCGACATGAGCCCGCTCGGCCGTGCGCTCGCGCAAGCTGTCAACGCGGGCCCGTATCCCGACCCGAACTTCCTCGAGCTCGACACGTGGATCGTCATCCACCCGAACAACACGGCGACGTTCTACGTCGGCAAGACGGACGGCGGCCAAGGCACGGGCACGGCGTTCCGCCAGATGATGAGCGACGAGCTCGACATCGCCTACGACAAGACGAGCCTCGTCATGGGCAGCACGGACAAAGGCCCCGACCAAGGCGGCTCCGGCGGCTCCGACGCCATCGAGCGCGACGGCATCCCGATGCGCCGCGTGGCGGCCGAAGCGCGCCGCGTGTTGCTCGAGCTCGGCTCCGAGCGGTTGAACCTTCCTGTTGCGGATCTCACGGTGCGCGACGCGACGATCGTGGCGAAGGCCGACGCGTCGAAGCGCGTCACGTACGCGGAGCTCGTCGGCGGCAAGCGCTTCGACGTCACGCTCACGGGCCGCAACACGGATGCGACCACGGGCACGGCCAGCGTCAAGAACGTGCAGGACCTGCGCGTCGTCGGCCAATCGATCCCGCGCTACGACATTCCGAGCAAGGTCGACGGCTCGCACATGTGGGCGGTCGACATGAAGCTGCCGGGCATGCTGCACGCGCGCAACGTGCGGCCGCCGGTCGCGGGCGCGACGCTGAAGAGCGTCGACGAATCGAGCGTGAACAAGATGCCGGGTTTCGTGCGCGTCGTGCGCAGCGGCAATTACTTGGCCGTGGTGTTCGAGCGCGAGGAGCAGGCGATCAACGGCTCGCGCGCGCTGAAGGCCGAGTGGACGCCGCCTGCGACGGCACCGTTCCCGGCCTCGACCGCGCTGTTCGACTACATCCGCGGTGCTTCGCCGACGAGCGAGGAGACGGAGGTCGAAGGCGACCCCGACGCCGCGTTCGCGAGCGCCGCGCGCACGATCGAAGCCACGTACGAAGTGCCGTTCCAAGGCCACACGGCGATCGGCCCCGCGCACGCGATGGCGGATCCGTCGAACGACCAGATGACGATCTACTCGAACGACATGAAGTCGTACGGGTTGCGCGGCGGCGTCGCGACGTTTTTGAACATGCCGCGCGACCGCGTGCGTGTCGTCTACATGGACGGCCCGCAGGTCTACGGCCGCACGGCCGCGGACGACGTCGGCTTCGAAGCCGCGTATCTCGCGAACGAGCTCAAAAAACCCGTGCGCGTGCAATGGATGCGCCACGAGGAAACGGCGTGGGACACGAAGGGCCCGCCGTACGTGTTCAAGCTCAAAGGCGGCTTGGACGCCCAGGGCAAGCTCACGGCGCTCGAGTTCGATTCGCGCGCCGTCGACTACGCGCACTTGGGCTACAACGAGCCGGACACGGTGCTGATCGCGCAGCTCATGGGCAAGCGGCCCGCGCGCATTGCCGCCGGCGCCGCCGAGACGCCGTCGATCCAGTACGCGATCCCGAATCAACGCAGAGCGTCGCACGTCGTGGCGCTCCCGATGGTCTGGGAAACGCCGCTACGCACCGGCAACCTGCGCGACCCGAACGGCCCGCAAGTCACGTTCGCGTTCGAAGGCTTCATCGACGAGCTCGCGGCCGCGGCGAAAGCCGACCCCGTGCAGTTCCGCCTCGAGATGCTCGAGAAGAGCGCAGAGGACAACGTGTTCCGCAAAGCGCGCTCGCTGGCCGTCGTGAAGGCGGCCGCGGAGAAATACGGCTGGGATGCGCGGCCGTCGCCGAGGCCGCAAGCGGCCGGCAACATCGCGACGGGGCGCGGCATCGCGTACACGTATCGCAGCAACACGGTCGTCGCGGTCATCGCGGAAGTCGAAGTGAACAAGCAGACGGGTGGGGTGTGGGTGAAGCGCCTCGTGTGCGCGCACGACTGCGGCCTCGCCATCAACCCGATGGGGCTGCATCACACGGTCGAGTGCGGCATGTTGCACGGGCTTTCCCGCGCGCTGCACGAAGAAGTGCAGTTCGACGCGGAGAAGGTGCTCAGCGTCGATTGGGCAACGCACCCCAGCATGCGCCACTCCGACACGCCCGAGAAAATCGACGTCGTGCTCGTCAACGGCGACCCGAACCCGGATCGCCCGGACCTGCCGCACTACGGCGCCGGCGAGACGAGCCACAAGCCGATGATCGCCGCTGTCGCCAACGCCGTGTTCGACGCGACGGGCGTGCGGTTGCGCCGCGCGCCGTTCCGCAAGGAGCGCGTGCTCGAGGCGCTGCGGGCGCAAGGCACGCAAACCTGACGAGGCGGCGCCGCTCGCGCTAGGGGCGGCGCTCTCCGATGGCCACGGACGCGTTCTCCGACCCGCAAGCCGTCGCGCGCTACGCGGAAAACCCGCCGCGCCTCGTGCCGGGCTTCGCCGACCTGCAGCGCATGATCCGGCTGTTGTTGGCGGAACGCGCGCCGAGCGAGGCGCGCATTCTCGTGCTCGGCGCAGGCGGCGGCCTCGAGATCAAAGCGTTCGCGGAAGCCGAGCCCGCCTGGCGTTTCGACGGCGTCGATCCGTCAGCCGAGATGCTGAACCTGGCGAGGGGCACGCTCGGCGCACTGGCCGAGCGCGCGACGTTCCACCACGGCCTTATCGGCGTCGCGCCCGAAGGGCCGTTCGATGGCGCGACGTGCATTCTGACGTTGCACTTCGTCGAGCGCGACGAGCGCGTGCGCACGCTGAAAGAAGTGCGCCGGCGGCTGAAGCCCGGTGCGCCATTCGCCGTCGCGCACTTCAGCTTTCCGCAAACGCCGGAAGGGCGCGACCGCTGGCTCGCGCGCTACGCCGCATTCGGAGCTTCGTCGGGCGTCGCGCCCGAGCAGATGGCGAGCGCGCGCGTAAAGATCGGCGAGACCTTGCCGATCCTTTCGCCCGAGGACGACGAGCAGTCGTTGCGCGACGCCGGCTTCGGTGGCGTGGAGCTCTTCTACGCCGCGTTCGCGTTCCGCGGCTGGGTCGCGTACGCCTAGCCGCATGAACGCCGCCGCCAACGCCGCTCCGTCATCGGTACGGCCGGGCGGGGCAGCGCGGGCGGAGCGCCGGTTCTACGGCGGCTACACGCTCGCGATCCTGATCGCGATCGCCATCGGCTTTGCGCCCAGCTTCTTCTTGCGCGGCTTCGTCGAGCCGTTCGCGCCTTTGAAGCCGCTGAGCCTCGCGGCCGTCGTGCACGGCCTCGTCACCACGGCGTGGGTGCTGCTGTTTCCGCTGCAAGCGTGGTTGATCGCGAAGGGGAGACGCGCACTGCACATGCAGCTCGGCAAAGTCGGCTTCGCGCTCGGCGCGGCGACGGCCGTGACGGCCTACGTCGTCGCGATGGCGCTGTACCGCAACCCGACTGCGCCGGAGCTCTCTCCGGCAGTCAACGTCGTGCTGCCGCTAACGGACGTCGCGACGTTATGCGTCTTGCTGCCGCTCGCGTGGGTCTCGCGCTTCGACGGCCAAGCGCACAAGCGGCTGATGCTCGTGATCGCCTGCCTGCTCGCCGGCGCGGCGATCTTTCGGTTGCCGATTTGGAGCCGCAGCGACGTCGCCGGCTTCGTCGTCATTCATCTCGCGCTGTTCGCGACGCTCGTGCCGTTGTGGATCTGGGATTGGCGGACGCTCGGCCGGCTGCATCGGGCCACCAGGATCGGGAGCGCCATTCTCGCCGCCGACATGTTCGGGCGGTTAGGCCTAGCGCAGACGGCTGCGTGGGCCGCGTTCGTGCGACTATTGCCGGGCTTCGGTACCTGAACGGACTTCAAGTGGTTTCGAGGCCCCG
>JACZCZ010254357.1_pt1 | contig 16919 bp, 13 predicted proteins | sample 8641811 | NCBI WGS metagenome assembly JACZCZ01 (sample SAMN15324610, study PRJNA640507) | soil metagenome | isolation source: intercropping peanut in the first line | place: China: Luxin town, Laibin City, Guangxi Province | collected 2019-07-25 | depth 10cm m | reverse complement strand
GCGCACGCCCGCCAGCAGCGCGACGGCGACGGCGACCACCGCGAGCTGCCCGAGCTCGACACCGACGTTGAACGCGGCCAGCGACCAGCCGAGGGCACCGGGCGGTAACCCGACCTCGCGCAGCACGGCCGCAAAACCGAAGCCATGGATGAGCCCGAAAGCTACGGCCAGCCACGGCCGCAAATCGAACGACGCCGACTGCGGGCCGGCGGCAAGTCGCCGGCGGACGAGCAAATTGTCGACGCCGACCACCACGATGCTCAACGCAATGGCCGGCTCGACGAGCGCCGGCGCCACACGGACGACGTCGAGCGCAGCCAGCGACAGCGTGACGCTGTGTCCCACCGTGAACGCCGTGACGATCGTCGCGAGCCGCCCCAACGATCCGCCGAGCAGCAGCAAGCCCAGCAAGAACAACAGGTGATCGGGCCCGATCAGGATGTGCTCGATACCCGACACGACGAAGGTGCGCACGACGGCCCAGCGCCCTTGGCTCGTGCCCGCGAAGTGCTCGAAGCGGCTGTCGTTCGCGTGCAGGATCGCTTGGCGCTGTAGCCGCCCCATCTCGTAGACGTTGATGAACGTCTGGTGCACGGGGTCGTACGGAAACAAGATCGCGTCGATCTCGATGCGGGCCGGCGGGGCGGCACGCGCGACGTCGAACGCGAAGCTCAGGCTCTGCCGCTCCGGCATGACCTCGAGAAATCGCCACTCCAGTGCGGCCGGCTCGCCGTCGGCCACGATGCGCAAGCGCTCGGCGACGATCGCGCGCAGCTCGTCGGCTCGTCTCGACGCGACACCCGGCTCGAGCAGCGCCTGCGGATCTTCGAGCCCGAGCTCGTACGCCGCGTCGAAGTCGTGAACGACGAGGGTGCCACGCGTCCGCTCCTCGTCGAGATGCAGATCGAGGTAACTGAACGGCGCCGGATGCGCGCCAGCGCTCTGCACGACCACGCTCACCGCCAGCGCGAACAGCACCACGACGAGAGACTGGTGGACGCGGCCGCGCGGCCGCGCGAGCGAGGAATCCATCGCCTACCCCGACGAACGACTGTCAGCATCCTGCAGCGGCGTCCGCCGTCGTGCAACGCTGCGTCGCCTCCACACGCCTCGAGCTGCGATCGACCTCAGCCGATGAGCCACGTCGCCAACGTTCGCTACCCCGCCATCTCGGGCACGACCGCGGACAACCCCCGCGAAACGATCTGCATCGAGCTAGTCCTCTAGTAGACTAGCAGCCGTCGTTGGGGGGCTGACGAACATGCACACGCTTCGCACGAACCGCTTGGCCGCAGTCACGATTCTCTTCGTCGCGTCGTCAGTCGCAGCGCAAGCGTGGGCACAGACGCCGCAACCGAGTGTCGGGCGCGGCGGCCGCGACCCGCTGCGCGTCGGCGTCATCGTCGGCTCGGAGGGCAAAGGCATGTACGCCGGCGCCGGCATCCCGGCCGACAACATGCCGATTTTCGCGGCTCGCGACGGCGCGGTGCCCGCGGGAGTGCAACCGCTGCCGCACGACATCTTCTCCACGCGCGACTTCTATCTGGATCGCGACCTCTGGTCCGACAAGCGCTATTACCGCTGCAACTCGCCCGTCGGCCTCGAGCAGATCTGGGGCGCGTACGAGTACCCCCTGATCGGCGACGATCCGCCGCGCACCGCGGCCTGGGGCTTTTGCGACCGCGACTATCCGCGCGAGGAGATCGTGAGCCCGTACGGCTTCAAGACCGCGAAGGAGCATTACGCGGCGCTGCTGCAAGAAACGCGCGCGAAGGGCGGCCCGACCCTCTACAACCAGGCGACGGTGCCCGACTGGAGCGGGCAATACGCGCGGGAGCGCGCGAAGACGACGACCTGGTACTTCGGCGCCGTGCTGCAAATTCCAACGTATCTATCCGTGCTCACGCCCGAGTATCAGCAGCGGTTCGTTCAGCAGATGTACCACTACTCCGGCAGCAACGCGCCGCAGTGGGCCGGGTCGTACTGCTGGCCCGAAGGCTTCATGCGCCGGTTCGCGCAGTACGGCGGCGCGCGCATCAACTTCGTCGTGACGCCGGAGCTCGTGCTCGACATGCGCAACGCGGCCAAGACTCTGATCACGCAGATTCACATCGGCCGCGAGTTCATCGACGACCCCGTCTCGGGACCGCGACTCGGCGCCGCAGTGCCGCAATGGACCGGCGAAACGGTCGGCTTCTGGGACGGCGAAGCGCTGATCACTTGGACCGCCAACATGCACGGCTGGATCAATCACGGCGGCGCCGAGTACAGCGGCAAGCTGCAGTCGATCGAGATCTACACGCCGCGTAAGGACGCGGCCGGCGCGCTCATCGGCATGAAGCACGAGATCGTGCTGTACGACGAGGACGTGTTCGTCGACCCGGTGCGCATCGTGCACAACTGGAACAAGCTCGGCGAGCTCAACGAGAACGAGCCGTTCTCGATCATGGAGTGCATCCCGCAGATCTTCCCCGTGAACGGCGTCGCAACGCCGGTGTCACCGGGCACGACGTTCGAGTACACGTTCCTCGATATCCTCGGGCGCCCGTGGGCGCAGATCTGGGAGCGTTACCACGAGGACGGCATGGCACGGCCCGAGGGCGAGGACATCTTCTCGTTTCCCGACAACGAGTAAGTAACTCGACGCATCGCCGCGGCCAACGTTGGGATCGCGGAGCGGCTCAGTTGCCCGGCGGACGCACCATCGTCCGCAGCAGTCGCTCCGCGACGGCGTCGAGATCGCAAGCCGAACCACTGTGCGTAGGCGATGTTTGAATGATCGTGCTGCGCGGCGCGGTCAGCCAATGGAATCGCTCGCGCTGCGATAGCCGGCCGATCGGCCCAGCTTCCTCACCGCCGGCGCAGATGGTCGGTATGGCAGCGAGATGCGTCCGCACCGATTCGAGATCGAGCGTGGGGTCGAGCGCCAGGAGCCGCCGTTCGTCGACCTCGACGCGCGCGAGGAGCACGTCGCGCTCCTGACACGAGACGATCACGCCGACGTTGACGAACTCGGCGCGCTCGACCTTCGGCACGACGCGCACTATCGCGTAGTCATACGTGACGAGATCGCGCACGCATCGCCTCCTCGAGAAATATTTGCCGTGATTCGAGTCGGCCCGAGAGATAGGACGCGTAGACTTGCGGATCCCGCGGCGCGCCTTCTGTCGTCTCATCCTGCATCCACACCGCGGGCAACAATGCCACGACTTCGGCGATCACCTGCGGCGTGATGCGTTCCGCCATCAGCCGATCGGCCTCCTCGAGCTTGGCAGCGAACGGCAGCAGCACATGATCTTTGATCATCGGGAACGGCGTCCGGCTGTGCGCCATGTAGTCCTCGTCCCACGCATGATGAAAGTAGAGCGCGGCGCCATGATCGATCAACCAAAGCTGCCGATGCCACATCAAGAGATTCGTGTTGCGCGCCGTGCGATCCACGTTCGTGACAAAGGCATCGAACCAGACGATGGCCGACGCCAGCTCCGCCGACGGCGTTTCCGTCACGGGATCGAACGTCACCGAGCCCGGCAAATAGTCGAGCGCGAGGTTCACCCCCGCGCTAGCGCGGATCAAAGCTTGAATTTCGGGATCGGGCTCCGTGCGCGCGAGGCCTGGATCGAGCTCCACGAAAACGATTGCGGGCACCGGCAACCCTGCCGCGCGCGCCAACTCTCCGGCGAGCAGCTCCGCCACGAGCGCCTTCGGCCCCTGTCCGGCACCGCGGAACTTGAGCACGTACATGCCGTCGTCGTCGGCTTCGACGATCGCGGGCAGCGAACCACCTTCGCGCAGCGGCGTCACGTATCTCGTAGCGGCTACGGTTTTCACGGCGGGCATTATGGCACTCGCGCCTTCGCTACCGTGTGGCGCACCACTCGCGCTCGACGGCAGCGCACATCGGCGGCACCCAAGGCGCCGCCGGTATTGTAGTCTGGCGGTCGGCTAGGCACGCAGAACGGCACCTTGGAACTGAGGCACCTTCGTTATTTCATTGCGGTCGCCGAAGAGCTCAACTTCACGCGCGCCGCGGCGCGCTTGCGCACCGCTCAGCCCTCATTGAGCCAACAGATTCGTCGCCTCGAAAAGGAGCTCGGCGTGAGACTGCTCGATCGCAGCCGCCAGCACGTCGGGCTGACCAACGCCGGCCGAATCTTTCTGCAGCAAGCGAAGGATATCGTCGCGCGCATCGAGCATGCGGCCAGACTCGCGAAGCAAGCGGCCGACGGACACGCGGGCGAGCTTTCGGTCGGCACCTTTCCATCGGCGGATGTCCGGATCCTTCCGCCACTGCGGGCACTCGTCGCGGAACACATGCCGGACCTGCGCCTGATCTTGCACAGCAAATACGCCGTCGAGCCGATCGCAGGCTTGAAGTCCGGCACGCTCGACGTCGCGTTCGTACGAGGTCCGATCGACACCGACGAGCTCGAGAGTGTCGAGCTATTGCGCGAGCGGCTCGTCATCGTGCTGCCGTCGCATCATGCGCTTGCCAGGCGCAAAGCGATTCCGGTCAAGAGCCTCGACGACTTACCGTGCATCACGATGGAACGTCGGCTATCCCCGGCGCTGCACGATGCGGCCGTCGATCTCTATCGTCAGGCGAGAATCCGTATGCACGCGGTGTCGAGAGCCGACAACGTGCTCGGGCATCTCAAGCTCGTTCAAGAGGGGCTGGGTTTTGCCCTGTTGCCGGACTCACTCGGCGCGCTCCTGCCGGCAGGTGTCACGTTTCGGCCGCTGCAGGGCGAGACGGTGCCGACGGTGTCCCTACTCGCAGCGTGGAAAGCCGGCAATACTTCGAGACTGGTACGGCAGCTCGTGCAGCTCGCATGTCGTTGCAGAGACGCGCCACGTCTTACGACCGTCACGTCGAAGTCTTAGCCGGAGCGCCGGCTCGTCCGTAGACTCGCCGGGTATTCATGAGCGACACGACCGCCACCGACAGTCAGTCCGGGCCCTTGGCCGGGCTCACCGTGCTCGATATGACGCTGGCACTGGCGGGGCCGTTCGCCACCTTCCTTTTGGCAGGCCTCGGCGCCCGCGTCATCAAGATCGAGAACCCCGCCGCGCCCGATCATTGCCGCGAGAATGCGCCCTTCATCGGGCGAAACGGTGTCTCGCTCGGCCGCTCCGCGCCGGACGACGTGTCGGTCGCAGCGCTGAACCGCCTGCGAGGCAAGCACGCGATCACCTTGAATCTGAAGCAGCCGGGATCGCGCGAGGTGTTCGCGGACCTCGTCGCTCGTGCGGATGTCGTCGTCGAGAACTTCGCGCCGGGCACGCTCGACCGACTGGGCGTCGGCTACGACTTCGCGCGACAGCGCAATCCGCGCATCGTTTACTGCTCCATATCGGGTTACGGCGCGGACCACTCGACTACCGGCTCCGGCAAAGCCATGGACGCCATCGTCCAGGCGCTGAGCGGGCTGATGCTGACCTCCGGCGCCCCGAACGACCCACCCGTGCGCGTCGGCGTGCCGTTCGCGGATCTCTCCGCGCCGGTGTTTGCCGTCGTGGGCATTCTCGCGGCACTGCGGCAACGCGATGTCACGGGGCTCGGGCGACACGTCGACGTTTCGATGCTCGGCGTGCTCACGTCCATGGTTGCGGCGGAGCCGTTCGACCTGCTCGAGTCGTGCGGCGTGCCGCAGCGCACGGGGCGTATGGTGCCGCGGCTGACGCCGTTCGGCGTCTACGAGTCGGCCGATGGGCATCTCGCCATCTGCGCGCCGACGGACCAGTTCGCGCGCGGGGTCTTTCAGGCCATCGGCCGTCCCGAGCTCGAGCACGACCCGCGCTTTGCTACGCGCGATGCTCGGGTCGCGAACAAAGAGGCCATCAACGAATACATCGAGACGTTCACTCGGACTCGCGCGACCGCCGAGCTCGTGCCGTCGTTCGAGCAGCAAGGAGTGCCGGCCGCACCGGTGCGCACACCGGCCGAGGCCGTGCGCGACCCGCGCGTGCTTGCGCGCGGCGAGACGGTTTCGCTCGACCATCCGCAGCTCGGACGCGTCGCGGACCTGATCGGGCCCGGCGTGCCGATTCGCTTTGCGGGTCTCCCGGCCGTCACGGCGCGACCCGCTCCCGCCATCGGCCAAGACAACGCGCTCGTATACGGCGACTGGCTCGGCTACAGCGCCGACAAGATCGAACGCTTGCGTGCCGACGGGAACATCTGAGGGATCATGAGCGCGCGCGCCGTCGCCGAGCTTCGCGCGGAATTCGACCAGCCGTTCTGGATGCTCGGATCGAACGCGACGCGCGACGGCACGACTGTCGTCGCTTCGTGGCCGTCTCTGCCGGTCGAGCTCGTCCATGCCGCGCAGCTCCTGCCGGTCTTCGCACGCGGCCGCAACGAGCCGACGCCCGCGGCGGACCGCGTGCTCGAGCCGGACCTCTTCCCGAATCGCTTGCGGCAGCTCGTCGACGCTGCCTTGACGGGCCGCTTGAGCGGTGTCGCCGCCGTCTTGTTGCCGCGCAGCTCGGACCCCGACTACAAATGTTTCCTCTACTTGCGCGAGCTCGTGCGCCGCGGGACTGCGCCGGCACTGCCGCCCGTTTTGCTCTTCGACCTGCTGCACTCGCGAGGCACGGACGTATGCGCGTACAACGCGGACCGAACGCGCGCCTTGGCGGCTCGGCTTGGCGACCTCGCCGGCCGACGAGTCGGGCCCGACGACGTGGCGCGTGCCATCGAGCGAAGCAATCGAGCGCGTGCTGCGGCGCGGCGGCTGCAATCGCTGCGCGCCGGCACGCCGCGAATAGCGGGCAGCGACGCCTTGCCGCTGCTCGGCGCGTTTTGGCAGATGGAGCCCGCGCGCTATGCGGCGCTCGCGCACGACGCAGCGGATGAGGTCGCACGCCAGCCGCCGCCCGCCGGGCCGCGCGTTGCGCTCGCAGGCTCACCCGTCGACGGCACGGCTTTGCACCTGGGGATCGAAGCGGCCGGTGGAGTCGTGGTCGCCGAGCCGAGCGGGTTCACGACGTGCACCTCGGAGCTGGGCATCGAGACCGTGGACGACCCCTTGGGCGGCCTCGCCGAGCACTATCGGCGCGAATCGCTCGACGCTCGGCGGCAGGTCGACGCCTCGATGTCGGACCTCGAACGGCTGCTGGATGGGGTCGACGCCGTCGTCGTGTCGTTGCCTCCCGACGACGCGAGCTTCGGCTGGGACTTCCCACGCATTCGCGACCTGCTCGCGACGCGCTCGATTCCGCACACCGTGCTCCGCGGCGACCCGGTGTGCGGCGTCGGAGCCGCCGATCTGGAACGCATTCGTGCGCTGCTCGCGCGCTCGCGCGCTCGGCCGGAAGCCAGCCATGGCTGACAAGCAGCTTCAATCGACGCTCGCGGCGGCTTCGTTTCAGAAGCAGTGGTTCGGCGACTTGCGCCGCCGCGTCTTCGACGAGCGGACGCCGTACGCCTTGATACAGGCCGACGTTCCCTTCGAGCTGTTCGACCTAACAGGCGTACCCGCCGTCAGCAACCAGTGGTGGTCGGCGCTGGTCGCAGCGAAGCGCCAAGCGCCGGCATTTCTCGCAGCCATGGAAGCCGACGGTATACCCGACCAGCTGTGCCGCTACTGCAGCCTCGGGCTCGCGACGACGCGCTACCCGAAGGCCGGCGAAGCGCCTTGGGGTGGACTGCCGGCGCCGCGCTTGTTGTGCGCGCGTTTGACGTGCGACTGCATTCATCGCGTCTTTACGATGTGGGCCGAGGCCTTCGGCGCCGAGCTCTTCGAGATCGAGCATCCGGCTGCAAGCGAGCTGCCGCCGCGCTGGTGGGAGCTGACGCGGCATCGGTGGCGCGAGCTCATCGAGCCGCACCGCCTGCGCTTCGTAACCGGCGAGCTCGAGCGCCTCATCGAGCGGCTCGAGTCGATCGGCGAACGGCGCCTCGATCGCGCGGAGCTTCGCGAACGGCTCGAGCGCGTCAATCGCCAAGAAGAAATATTCGACGCTGCGCGCAAGCTGATCGCAGCGGCGCCGGCAACTCCGGTCCGCATGACCGAGCAGATCGCCAACGTCATGGCGACGCAATGGGTGCGCGGCACCGATTGGGCGATCGCGCACGCGCAGCACTTCCACGACGAGGTCCGGCAGCGCGTCGATGCCGGCGTCACCGCCTGCGAGCACGAACGAGTACGCCTCATGTGGGTCGGTGCGGGCCTGTGGCACGACACGGACTTCTACACGGCGTTCGAAGAGTCGCACGGCGCCGTGTTCGTCTGGTCCATGTATCTGGCGTTCGGCCCCGACGCCTACATCCGTTATGGGCTCGAGGATCCGCTCGCCGCGTTGGCGAGCCGCACCGCGAGCTTCAACGAGTTCTTGCACAATCCGCCCTGGGCTGCCGAGTGGACCGTCGCTCAGGCGCTCGAGCTACGCGTGGATGCCGCGCTGGTATTGCACCCGAAGAGCATGAAGCCGTCCGCGACGGGCCGCCTCTTCATCGAGCGCGCGCTCGAGGCAGCGGGCGTTGCCGTGCTGCCGATCTATGCCGACGTCGTCGACGCACGCGCGTGGGATCCGGCCGCGGTCCGCAAAACCGTCGCCCAATTTCTCGACGAGCGAGTACACCGATGAGCACTATGAGCACCGACGCCACTCGGCCCCTTTGGCTACTACCGTTCGGGGTCACCCTCGTAGCGATGTTCTCGCTGCAGCTTTCGAACCTGGGATTCTCGCCGCTGCTGCCGTCGATCCAGGCCGACGTCGGCATGAGTTTCACGCAGCTGGGATTTTTTACCGGCCTCTATGGGTTGCTCGCCTTGCTGCTCAGCGTGCCGGCCGGTTTGACCGCCAAACGCTTCGGCGAGCGGCGAGTCCTTGCGGCGGGGCTCATCGGCGTCGCCATAGGTAGCGTGCTGCTCGCACGCGCATGGAGCTTCGAGTCGGCGGTCGCGTTTCGCGGCTTGACGATCTTCGGCTATCGCTTTGCTTTCGTCAGCGTGCTGATCGCCGTGGCGATGACTGCGCCGCCGCAACTGCGCGGCCGAACGATGGGCGTGCTCGGTGCGACCTCCGCAATGGCATCCGTCATCGGTGCACCGCTCGGCGGCGCGCTGGTCGGCGAGCTCGGCTGGCGCACGGCAATACTCGGCTACGCGGGGATGGCGCTGGTCGGCGCGGCCGTGTTTTTTCTTTTCTATCGCAGCACGACAGTCCCAGAGCCCGCACCCGCGGCAGCGGCGGTAGTCAGCAGCGCGACCCCCCGCAGCGCGTTTCGCTCGCCTGTCGTCTGGCTACTCGCGCTCGTCGTCGGGCTCGGCGGCTTCGGCCAATTTACCGTCACCTACTTCGTGCCGAGCGTCGCCGTCGGCGTATACGGTCTCGACGCGGCTTCGGCCGGCCTCATCATCAGCACGGGCTACATCGCGGCGATCGTTCTGAATCTCGTCATCGGCACGCTTGCGGACCGCTTCGACAAGCTCGTCGTGCTCGGCGGCGTCGTCGCGCTGCTGGCGGCCGCGTCGGCATCGTTGGCTGTCGAGAACGAGCTCGTTTTCCGCATCGCGACTGCGACCGTGATCGGCTTCGGCTTTTCCGCAGCGAACCAGCTCTACGGGCTCGCCGGCAGCCTGATGCCTCGTCACGAAACCGGCAATGCGATGGGCATCGTGAGCCTCGGCGCGGGGCTCTTCGGCTATTTCGGCCCGCAGATGTTGGGCATCCTACGGGACACGACCGGCTCGTTCGCGGCGGGCTTCTACATGGTCGCCGTCGCGGACCTGTTAACACTCGGTTTGATCGTGCTGCTGTATCGCCTCACGCGTCGATCGACATAGGAGAACGCCATGCGGCTATGGTTGCTCGTGCTGGTTACCGCGTCCCTCGCCGGCGGCGCCGCAGCGCAAACGCTGCCACCGACCGGCGATCAGCATCGCGAGTACGTGTTCGCGCCGACCGGCGCGACGATGCCGTACCGCGTTTATGTTCCGACGGGTTGGGACGGCAGAAGCTCGCTGCCGATCATGCTGTTCCTGCACGGCGCCGGCGCGAACGAGAGGACGTATCTCGACATCGCCGACGGCCTGCTGCGCAAGCTGGCGCAGCGGCACGGCTACATCGTCGTCTCGCCGCTCGGCTTTAGCCCACTGGGGGCGTACGGCAACCCAATACGCCTGCCCGCCGTGTTCGGCGAATCGCAAACGGCCGCCGCGCAGCGCGCGGCCGTGACGCCCGAACGCCGCCGCGAGCTCGCCTTGAGCGAGCTCGAGGTCATCACGGCGCTCGAGCTCGTGACGGAGCAGTACCACGCGGATCGCTCGCGGACCTTCCTCGCCGGGCACTCGATGGGCAGCGGCGGCGTCTGGCATCTCGCCGCGCGCTATCCGGAACGCTGGCGCGCCATCGCGCCGATGTCCGGACCCTTCATAGATAAGGAGTCGTATCCCTTCGATCGCATCCGCGAGCTGCCGATCTTCGTGACCGAAGGCACGGGTGCGACACCTTCTTTGGCTGGAAGCCGGGCTTTGGCAGAGTTCATGCGCACGCGTAACTTCGACTTCGAGTATCTCGAGGTCGACGGCGATCACGGCGGCATGGTGCCCATGGTTTGGCCCGCGATTTTCGACTTTTTCGACCGCGTGTCGACGCGCGTCGCGGGCGCCACGCCATGACAGGCCGCGTCCTATTATTCGTGGCCGTCGGCGCCACACACTTCAACGTGACGAACGGTTGCCTCGCGCGGCCTGCGCGTCCCGCGCGATCGTCGGCGGCGCTGCGTTGAGCCGGTCTTTGGCGAACCCGGCTGCACTGCGGTAGCGGCTCATGAACTCCTCGCGCTCGTCCGCCGGGATCACGGCGTCGATGTCGTCGAAGACGCTGCCGCAGCGCTCGTCGAGCAGATTCAGTAAACCGAACGGCCCGGCGCCGCGGTTGCGCAATACGACGCTCGAGATCTCTGCGCAGAGCTTGCGATCGTAAGCGCGTAGCGCCTCGCTCGTGGCGCCATGCTCGATCATCGCAGCGCCGAGCACGCGCGCGTCGACGATGGCTTGGCTCGTGCCATTCGAGCCCGTCGGGTACATGATGTGCGCAGCGTCGCCAAGCAGCGCGACCCGGCCGTCGACCCACGTTGCCACGGGATCGCGATCGATCATCGGGTATTCGAACACCTCGCGGGCGCCGCGCAGCAAGGCCGGCACGTCCAGCCAGTCGTAGCGCCAACCCTCGAAGTGATGGATGAACGACTCGATGGACACCTTCTTGTTCCAATCTCCATCGGTCAGGCCTCGCGAGTTGTCGACCGTGATCTCCGCGATCCAGTTGATCGTCGCGAGCCCCGACTTTGGCTCGGGCTTCGAGATCGGATAGAAGACGACGCGCTGGCGATGCGTGCCGAGGCCGACGAACGAGGCGCCGGTTCGGATCGGCACGCCCGGCGTCGTGCCGCGCCACATGATCGCGCCGCCCCAATGGATCGGCGGCTGTTGCGGATGCATCTGCGCGCGCACGGCCGAGTGCAGGCCGTCCGCGCCGATCAGAAGACGGCCGCGCAGCTCGAGCTCTGCTCCGCCGGCGGTGCGTACGAGGGCCGTGACGCCGTCGGCCGCGTTGCGATAACCGACGACGCGGTGGCCCGTGCGTATGGCGCCGGAACCAAGCCGTTCGATCACGGTGCGATGCAGCAACATCTGCAGGGCACCGCGATGCACGGCGTATTGCGGCCACTTGTAACCGGCCAATAGACCACGGGGCTCCGAGTACACGTCCTTGCCGTTCAGGCCGACGAGCGCCCACTCTTTCGCTTGCACGCCGATCGCATCGAGCAGCTCAGCACCGATGCCGAGCTCGTAAAGCTCGCGCACGGCATTGGGTTGTAAGTTGATACCGACGCCGAGCGGGCGCAGCTCGGCGACGGACTCGAGGACGACGCACGGCACGCCGATCTGCTGCAGCGTGAGCGCGACGCTGAGGCCGCCGATGCCGCCGCCGGCGACGAGTACGGGAAGATCGGACATTTAGATCGTGTCTCTTGGGATTCAGTTGGCCGCAAGAGAATCCCCGACCCGGGGTCGCCCCGCAAGCCCTTGCACGACGAATTACGGCCCGCGGGATGTCGCTGCCGCCGCGAACGGGTTGTCGGGGGTCGGCAACGGGCCGCGAAGCGGCGGCGCAATGTCGCAGGGCCTAGGATCCCACGCACCGCGGCTCGCTTCCTTCTTGAACTGCGAGCTCAAAACGAGCTCCGTCGTCAGATACTCGGGGTCCGTGACGACCGTCGTCACGACGAGCCAAACACCCGCGTCGCCGGGCAGCGTGAAGGTGGTGAAAAATTCCTTGACCGTCGCGTGCTCGCTGAACGGAACGCCGTTCGGCCGCAGATACCCGCCCGCGAGCTGCGCCGTGCGCACGACCAGCGTGCCGCCGGCAGACGGCGTACGCCCTCCCAGCACGCCGCGCGACTGCGCCTGACGAAACCACTGCGCTTGCGAAACGCCCTGCAGCGAGCGCTCGGTGGCCGGTTGAGCGGAGAATTCGAACCGCCGCACTTGGCGGCCCGCGTCGAACTCGAGCTCGAGCGTGTCGTCGTCTTCCCAGTCGATGCGAATACGCGTGGGCTGGCGCATGAGCCCCGGCCCCGCGAACGCTTTGCACAACGCACCTTCGGCGCGGTCGCGCTCGAGATCCCAGGCCGCGGCGGCAGCGCGGCCGCGTTCGTTGGCGGGTAAGCTCGACGTATCGCCGACAGGCGGCGTGGCCATGCGCCACCGCCAGTCTTCGTTGGCGGCGGGTACCCACTGGCCCGTGATGTCGAACAGCGCTCGCTCCCGCGGAGTCCGTGTATCCCGCGCGCCCGGCGATGGCTGCGCGCCGGCCGACGTGTGCGCCACTGCAGCCGCCAGCAGCAGGGCCAGCATTTCGAGCCGAGTGCGCATCATCGACGCTCCGCCGCGAGATCGCGATACACCGCGGCGACGAACATCGCGCTCGTCCACCCGCCCGGCTCGTCGTAGAGACCGTCGTAGTCGCTCGCCGCCCGCGCGTCCTGCACTTGCTCGAGAGTCATGCCGGCGTCGATCATCGCGGCGACGCGGTCGCGCACGATCGTGACCATGTCGCGGTAATTCGCAACCTCTGTTTCGTCGCTGAGCCGCCCATGCCCGGGGATGACGACGGTGCCGCCTTCCTGGTTCTCGCCCGGGATCGTGACGTCGAGGATGCGGTTCAGACCCTCGATGACTCCGGCGACGCTGCCGCCCGTTTCCGCATCGAACCGCGGATAGCGCGACGTGCTGTAAATGTCACCCGTCGCAATCACGTCCGAACGACGGAAGAACACCATCGTGTCGCCATCCGTGTGCGCGGCGGGAACGTGCAGGAGCTGCAGCGCCTCGCCGTTGACGAACAGCGCCCAATCCGCGGTGAAGTACGTGTCGCTGGGCCAGGCCGCTGCCGGCGCCGCAGCGACAGTCCCGGTCGGCGAGCTCATGCGCTCGAGCACGTTGACGTGCGCGACGATCCCGGCTTCGCTGCGTGAGCCGCGCGGGTCGAACGTATCGATGAGGCGGACGTACGTGCCCGCGCGCGCCACGGCTTCGTTGCCGCCCGTGTGCTCCGCGTCGGCGCTCGTATTGATGATGTGCCTGATCGGCCTGCCGCTCAGCGTCGCAATCGCGGCAAGTAGCTCGCCGCTCGCCGCCGTCGTCTGCGTGTCGACGACGACGACGGCCTCGTGACCGATTTGGACCGCCGAATTGCCGCCGGGGCCCACGATCATGTAGACGTTGCCCTGCGCCGGCAGAATCTCGAGCGCCCGCTGCGCGCACAACGGCGCACCTGCCACCGCCAACGCGACGGCCAAGGACGCGCGCCCCGCGGCGAGTGTGCTGCTCACCGCGATGCACCTTCAACGAGGCGCCCAAGCTCGCGGCCGTACTCGGGGTACATCGTTCGCGCGCCGCCGCGCGTGGCCGGAAACGGCAGGCCGTGCCGTTGCGAGTACTCCTCCAGGAACGAGTTCGTCCCCGGCAAATGGTGCGGCACCGCGCCGCGCGGCCTCTCGATCTCGACGGCCGGGATGCACGAGAACGGGCTCAACTGTAAGCCGGTGTCGAGAACCCAGTCCGAGGTCCGTACGAGCGGCTCCGTCAGATAGACCGGATCCATCACGACCGTGACGAGGGTCAGGTAGTTCTCGTTGCGGATGAAATACTCGACGAGCGTCGCTTGGTCACTGCGCGGCAGGCCGTTGCGGCGCACCCAACCTTCCTTGAGATGCGTCGTCGTGACCTTCAGCAGATCGCCTTCCCACTCGCCGGTAGAAAATCCTTGCCAGGTGTGCTGCGCGTTCGGCGAAGGATGCGGACGACCGTCCATGTAGATCGTGCGGTGCGGCAGCATCCACATGACGGTGATATCCCACGACACGACGTCTTGCGAGACGGGATCGACCGTGCTGCCGATGCGCAGCGCCGCGGGACCGCGCGGCCCATAGTCGGCCGGGTGCGGCTCGCACTGCCGCTCGAACATCGTCCACTTCGCGGCACTCCAAGAGTCGGCGCGCAGCCGCGCAGCGTCGTTGACGGGCAAACCCGTGTAATCGCCGATCTCGGGCCCCGCTCCTCGTTCCGGCAAGTCCTCGTGAAAGCGTTGGCTCCAATGCCCGGCGAGATCGCGTTGCGCATTCGCGGCTCCGCTCGCGACGAGACAGAACAACGCCGTCAGCACAGAGAGCACGCGCGACGAGCGGTGGACCATACGATTACTTGGCAAGCGGATCCGGCCGCAGTTGAAACTTGACGAGCGAGCTGCGCGTTCCTTTGCCGCCCTCGATGTGCCAGACGGCGTTCTGCCCGTAATCGGCATAAAGTGCGCGGCCCTTCCAACCGGCGGCAGGGTCGTCGATGCGGCCATCCATGCCGCGCGAGAAAAAGCCGAGCGGGTATGGGACGCGCAGCACGACCCAGCGGCCGTCCGGCAAGAGAGCGAGCAGGGAGTCCGAGTTCGTGCCGTTCGCAAGCGGGACGTTCGGGCCGAGACCGAGCGTGTCGAACTTGTCGACGAAGTTGTAATAGTGCATGTCGACGGGGATCGCATCCGTCGCACCCTTGAAGCTCGGGCCGGGCGTGCGATACAGCGTCCAGCCCTCGGGACAATGCTGCGCGGTAGTCGCCGCGGGGCCCGTCAACACGCTGCACTTGCGGCGATCGAAGCTCGCAAGGTGGCCGCTGCCGGCGAGCGCCGTCCAAATTACGCCGTACGAATCCACGTCGATACCGCGCGGCGTGTAGCCGTTGACGTTGACCGCGGGATTGTTGAACGGCGGCTCGTAGACCTCGGACACGCAAGTCTTCGGGTCGATGCGGATGATGCGTCCCGGCATCGGCCCCGGGACTGCGCCCCACACGGTGCCATCCGTCGGATGCGCGATGACGCTGTAGATGACGCCCGCGGGGATGCGCATGCCGGCAAGCTCGCCGCTCGGCTGGCCGAGGTGCTCGAAAACGTAGCGATCGACGCCTGCTTCGATCTTGCCGTTGCCGTCGATGTCGTAATACGGCAGGCACCAGCCTTGCGCCGCGGCCTCGTCGCCGGTCTCGTCGAGGATGCGCGTATTCACCCAGCCGATCGCACCGCTGAACACGCCATTGCCGTAGAGCGTCTCGTCGCCATCGGAGGCGAACTGCACATGATGCGTGTCGAAGCAGATGTTGACCGGGTGAAACGATCGGGTCTTGGGGTCGTAGTACTGCACTTGTCGAAAGCTCGACGCTTGCGGCGCGAGCGCGGCAGACGGATGGTTGCGGCAGAACTCCGGCTGATTCTCGGGTCGCCTGAAGCGCGACGACATCCACACGCGCCCTTTGCTGTCCATCGCGGCATGATTCGTGATGGCCGGGTCGAACCAGTACGGCTCGTTGCCCCAGTACGGCGACGGCCGCGGCATGACCTGCGGCTTACCCGGCGGAGTCGTCGGATCGACGACGGGAATCCGCACCTCCGTCGCCGTATGCGTGTTCGGATCGAGCGTCAGGAACCCGTCGTTACCCCAATCGACGGCGTAGATCGGCCCGTTGGCGTTGGCGCGCGGATTGCGCTTGTCGGTCGACAGCTCGTCGTGCGCGAACGTCGCGGGCCCGCCCCATTCCCACAGGGTCAGCACGAGGTTGCGCTCGATGCCTTGCGGGCGCGGCGGCACGGGCGGCACTTCGCCGGCTGCGATGCGATCCGTCCAGTCCGCGTACATCGTCAGCGCGGGCCGGCGGCCGAGCCCGTTGATCGCGCTGATCATCGCGGTGCCGTCCTGCCCGACCTGCGTCCTGTGGTCCCACGCGTCGTACGACGATTCGAACGTGCCGAGGCCGACGGGGAACTCGCGCGTCGCGAGGTTGCCGAGCTGGTGGCACACGTTGCAACCCGTTTTGATCGTGTTGATCCAGTGGTGCTGCGTCAGAACGCCCGAGCCGATGCCGTTGCCGTTGACGTCGGTGCCGGGAAACTGGTCGACGCTCGGCAGCTCGATCAGCGAATACCAGTAGTTCGCAGGGTAGATCTGCGCTGCGGCGCGGGCATCGGGGGCGGTGACCGCGGGCAGCGCGACGACGCGCCCCGGCGCCGAGCGTACGCGCGGCGAGTCGACGAGGCCGTACCCTCGGACCCACAAGACGTAATTGGCCGCCGGCAGGTCCGGCAACAGGTAGCGCCCCTGCTCGTCCGTCACCACGATTTTGCGAAACTTGGTCGGGAGCTCGTCCGTCTCGGCAATGACCCAGACGCCGGCCTCCGGGCGGCCGTTCGGGCCCGTGACGATGCCGCCGATGTCGTCGGTATCGACGGGCACGGACGGGCTACCCGGCTGGGCGAAAACCGCCGCCGCCGCAGCGATCAGCCCCGCACTGGCGAGCCGGCTCAGCTCCGCGACACCCCGCATCCACCACCCGAACGCAGCCGGCGCTGGTTGCCGG
>JACZCZ010066867.1_pt1 | contig 16935 bp, 9 predicted proteins | sample 8641811 | NCBI WGS metagenome assembly JACZCZ01 (sample SAMN15324610, study PRJNA640507) | soil metagenome | isolation source: intercropping peanut in the first line | place: China: Luxin town, Laibin City, Guangxi Province | collected 2019-07-25 | depth 10cm m | reverse complement strand
CGACATGGCGGCCCAAGACGCGAACGGGAGCCACCTCTCGATCACCGCGTCGGTGGCCTGGCTTGCAGGCGTCACAAGGTACAACACGCGCGGCCCATTCTCATCCTCGTGCACCGTGAACGCGACGCGTGCTCCTTCTGCATGGGGTGAAAGCCGCAGGCCGTGGATCGATCGATGGCTGCGCGCGAGGTCCGTCACGATCGCGGCGATGTCGTGCTCGTGAACCAGCTCGCACCCACTCAAGCGGGTGAAGTCCGCTACGCGCATGCGCTGATCCAGGCGCGGCAACGTTGGCCCTACGAAAAGCGTCTTGTGCGATGCGAGCGCGTGCAGCGTGTCGGTGGTCCGCGTGTCGAAGGTCTCGAAGGTGGGCACGATCAAGACATCCAGCGCGGCGAAACGATCGGGATGCGCATCGTCATCGATGTACACGAATGGAACCTGAGCAGCCGTGAGCGCGTGATCCCACGCGTCGAGCCACTTCCACCAGCGCAACTGGACCGGCACCTCGAAACCGTAGTGGTCGCGCGCGCAGCCAGAAAACGCCGGCACGCCAGACAGGTCCAACACCGAAGGGCTGATCGCACCGAGCTTATGGGTGGCGCGGGACAAGAGCGCGTAGTGCCGCGGCAGAACCAGGCCGATCCGTGCGTGACGGCGCAACGTGGCAAAGCGCGTCTCGGTCAGCGCGTGGAAGATCTTTCGCCACGATTCGGCCGAGATGCGCGCTTGTCCCTGAACGTCAATCGGTGCGCCGTACCAGCGATCGCGCGCCACCGTCATGTACAGGTTGAAGCCGCGCAGACCGAAGGCGAGCGCGCACAACGCAGTGAACAGCGAGTCCTCGTTGGTGCGCGGGACGAACCACGGCGGCGCGCCGGCACCGAGCTCAGGCGCGAATGGCGTCTCCACCGTGCCGCACAGGCGCAACGTACGACGCCTGATCGCCACCAGATCACCGCGTGTTTGGTAGTAGTCGAGGCCTGCCATGCCCACCGCGCGATCGACACTGGCGACGTTGGTGGGCAATCCGAAGTCACCCATCGGCAGGTTGTGAACGAAGGGAACGCCACCCAGGCCCACCTTGCGTAGTCCGTCCGCCATGTCGCGCAGCGAATCCAAGATCAGCTCTTGCTGCGTCTGCATCCAGTCGAGCGCGGGCATCAACTGTTCGGGAGTCTCAGCCGTGCACGAGGCGGGTGGCAGCGCGCTCTCGATCGATGCGGTGGCTCCGTAAGCGTCGCTCAATGCAGCATCATCGCCGTAGCGCTCACGCAACCGCGCGCGATGAAAGGCCAACGCCTCTGGGTGGTAGTCCTGATCGTACGGCCCATCGCGAAAGTAGAACGCCGCTTCGTTGTCGACCTGCAGCAACACAACCGGCCCGTTGGGCCACAGGTGCGGGCGGACCTGCTCGGCGACCGCTTCGAACCACTGCAGGGTCTCGTCACGGAAACGACGGCTCGCACAAGAGGGCACCGCGAACATGTGGGGCGGCGCGATCAGCGGTACCGGTTGTTGGTTTGGCGAGCGCGCCCAAATGCCGTCGTCATGGACGATGCGCTCGGGCAACCCGAAGTGGGTGAGCTCAGCATTGATGTGCGGGCCGGGTCGCAAGAAGCACAAGAGGCCCGCCGCCGCGACACGCTTGAGGAAGCGATCGAGATCGAGCCGCGGATCGTGGGCACCGAAGTCGTAGACGTCTTCGCTCACTTCGTGCACGCCCCACGGCACGTACGACTCCACGATCGGTAGACCGAGCGCCTTGATCGAAGCGAGCGCCGGATCCCACGCGTCGACGCTCACGCGCCAGTAATGCAGCGCACCAGAGAGCAACGGAACATGCCGGTCGCCGAGGTGCAGTTGGCCCTCTCGTATCATCGGCACCGTCGGGTTCGCCGGTGGGTGCGGAGGCGGCGCGTCGGAAGGACCGCTCGAGGACGCGCGACGTGCGCTGGGTCGTCGCGAAGGTGGAGTCACGGCCGCAGAGCATAGCGATCCGCGCCCTCGGCGCACTGGAAAACACCGTCACGAAGGCTGCGTAGCTATGCCGCCACTGGCAGCAGCTGTGAGCGGTCGTCTTCGATCGCCGCTTCCACGATGACCGCGTCGAGCGTGCCCAACACCGCGTCCAGACTCCAACAGGTGATCGGCGGCGGCGCGATGCCTGCCAATGCCACATCGGCTGTCACGCGAAAGGCCGCATCGGTCGCCTTCTGTTGGCACCAGCGCACAACGTCATCGGCGCTCGCCCGTCCATGTTCGACTGCGTCGGCGATGGCGACGACCTCGTCCACATCGAAGCTAGTCGCATCCGCATCCGAGCCCTGGAAGCGTCCAGCCACGCGAAACGTCGTCAGCGCGCTCTGGCCCGGGAGCTTCAGGCGCAGCTCGGTGGCCAGCGGCAAGCCAGACAGGACTCGGGGCGAAAGCGTCCGCAGCTCTGCCACGGCGGTGGGGGTGAGTCGGGTCATCGCAGGGTTCATCGCAGCCTCCCTATGCACGCGTTCAGTCACTGTAACCGTGTTCAGCCTCCGTGCAAGTACGGCTTCGCTTGAGTGCCTTGACCCCCCTGGGTCCCCTGGGCATAGTTTCACAAAATTTTGAAACTTGGCTGAGCTTCAGCCCCGCCGCCCACACGCGGTGTCGCGAGGTGCGCATGTTCGAGAACGCCCAGCTGGATGCCCTCCGGGACGCCGCGCAGACCCGCACGTCGGCCGCACACGCTGTTGAATTGATGAATGATATCAGCGCGTTGCTCGGAGAATCCCTGCCGCGTCTAGAACAACTGGTGACGGACGCGACGCAAGGCCCGGCACCTTTGCCGGAAGCCGGCCAGCAGTTGGTCTTGGCTGGGGGCAAGCGCGTCCGGCCGATCGTCACCCTGTTGATGACCAGTGCCTGCGGCGGCAAGCCGATCGACGCGATCTCGTTGGCGGCAGCGGTCGAGCTGGTTCACTCGGCCACGCTGCTGCATGACGACGTGCTCGACGAAGGCGAGGTACGCCGTGGTCGTCCGGCTTCCCGGGTGGTGTGGGGCAATTTGGTCTCGGTGCTGGCCGGTGACCTATTGCTGACGTCGGCCTTGGAATTGGTCGACCAGTCCGGCGTGCCCGGCGCGATGGAAGACGTCCTCGGCACGATGAAAGCGTTGATCGCGGGCGAGATCGCGCAGTTCAAGGCGCGCGGGCGCGACGACCTCGGGGTGGAGGGATACCTCGAAATCGTACGGGGCAAGACCGCGTCGCTGTTCGGCAACGCGTGTCGTCTCGGCGCCCGTGTGGCGCGCGCCAACCCCGATGTGATCGAGGGCGTGGGGCGCTTTGGCGCCCAGGTCGGGATCGCGTTTCAGGTGATCGACGACGTGCTCGATCTGGAAGGCGTACCGCACGAAGTTGGCAAGCAACTCGGACACGACCTGGCCGAAGGCAAGACGACGTTGCCGTTGGCGCTCGCGCTCAGTGAGGACCGCGATCTCAAGACGCTGCTGATCAGCGCGCGTGGCGGCGACACGATCGCGGCGGCGAAGGTCGCCCAGGCGCCATCGGTGGTGAAGGCGTGCGTTCAAGCGCGCCAGTACGCGGCGGCGCAGACTGAGGCCGGGCTTGCGGAGCTGCGAGTGTTACCCGCGACGCGCGAGCGTGAGCTCTTGGTGGCTCTGGTGCGAGGGTTGATCGATCGACGTGCATGAGTCGGGAAGGGGGGCGGCGATGAGCCCGAGCGAAGAAGCACAAGACGGCGAACGCCTCGAACCGAGCGACAACGGCGCGCTGTGGGAGAGCGAGCGCATCGTCAGCGACGCGATCGGTCGTTTGATGGAGTTCTGGGGCTTCAAACGCCACATGGGCCGCGTATGGGCTGTCCTCTATCTCTCTGACAAACCACTGACGGCGGCGGACCTGCGCGATCGACTCGCGTTGTCGAGCGGTGCGGTCTCGATGACCGTGTCAGAGCTCGCGCGCTGGGGTGTGGTGCGCAAGGTGTTCGTGCAAGGCGAGCGCCGCGACTACTTCGAAGCCGAGGGCAACCTGTGGAAGATGATCTCTCGTGTGCTGCGTGAGCGTGAGATGGGCGAGATCACCGAAGCGATCGAAGCCTTCGAAGATGCTCTGTCGAATCTACGGCGCGAGCACACTGGTCCCGACGATCAGCGGCGCGCAGCAGCTCAACGTGCGCGCATCGAACAACTGTTGGAGCTCGCGAAGCTCGGTCGCAGCATGGTCAACACCGTAATCAACAGCGCGATCATGGATGCGAGCTGGCTCCCACGCTTCAAGCTCGGCGGCAAGTGACACAAAGCAGACGCGCAGGGTCCTGCGTGTCTCTCAAAGCGGGCAGTGGATTTGAACGACGATGCTCTCCAGCGCCGGCGTGGCCATCTCGTTGATCGACACGAGCCGGCTTTCCACTTCCATGTAGCGCTCTTCAGCCAGCGGCCCAGGTGACGTCAATAGATCGATCGGCGAGCTGCTCCACGGACCGATCCACATCGCGCTCTCCAACGCATCGCGGCTCGCAGCGGTGCGCAGGCGTATCTCTAGGCGCGCACCGGACGGAATGTTCGCCTCCCACTCCAAGCGCTCCCACTCGGTCGGTCCCATCGCGCAGCCCTCGAGGATCGAGCGCACATAGCCGTTGGGCGCGGTGATGCGGCGCAGCGCGTATCCCGTGAAGTCGGAATACGTGTACGGCTCGGAGCCTGCAGGGAATCTGCTGACGTCGCCGGTCTCGATGTTTACGCGCGTCGCGGATCCCGTGTTCTGGTTGACGAGCCAAGCACGCCCATCGGAATCCAACCCGACACCAATGCTGCCACTGCCCAGGATCGGTTCAGCCGGCGTGCCGAACGTGCGCATATTGCTGCCGTCATCTCCGTTGAAGACGGTGAGGCGCGTGATCGGATCGCTCGCGGTCAGCGGATTGCTCGCGCTGAGATCGACCTGGATCCACTCATGCGATGCAGCGACGAAGATTGTCCCGTCATCGCGCGCTGCGATGCCGCGTGTGACGCCGGCGTTCGGGATCTTGATCGACATCCATTGGCCGGCATCGTGGTCGTAGCGAAACGCGTACGGACACGTGAAGCCTGCCAACCAGACCCGACTCTTGGCGTCGACCGCGATGCCGTAGGAGCTCGGGCAACCGTTCTCCGGTGAAGGCGCGCTGATCGAACGACCGATATCGTTGCTGTTTGTGTCGATCCAGAGGAGCTGTCCGGTGAGACTTTCCGTCAACCACAACCTGCCTTTGCGATCGAACGCCGCACCGTACGGCTTGAAGGACGGCACCACGAATGATTGGAGCAAGTGCCCGTCGTCCGGATTCAGCTTCAGCACGCGTTGGTCACGATGCAGGCCGACCCACACGGTGCCGTCGCCTGCGATCGCGAGCGCGCGTGGAACGCCGCCGGAGCTCGCGCCCACGTCGACGGTCCACAGCAAGCACTCGTCGCGCTGCCCAAGGTACTCGCCGGCGATGTGTCGATCGATCCGACCGTTGAGGTTCACATCGCGTGAGGTCTGGATCTCGCCGTCACCATCGCGATCGACGCAGTCTTCGACGAAGCCGGCGATCTTGGTGATCGTTCCCTGGCGACCGAACGCGCGGTTCGCAATGTACACGGCGCCGTTCAAATCGACTGCGGTGCGCGACGGACAGTTGCCACCGTCGCGGGCATCTTCGCCTTGGCATGCAGTGTTGGGTGGCGCCGGATGAGTGTCGGGGCCAAGCAACACGCTGTCGTACTGCGCCACCTGTGTGCCGTCGCGCGTGTCGAGCTTGGTCACCTTGCCGTCGGTGTTGTTCGCGATCCAGGCGAAGTACACCTCGCTGCTCTCGGAACTGAGGATCAACGAGCCATCGGGATTGAGCCCGACCGCGTCGGCATTGTCGCTGCCGATGAACCAACCGGTCTGGCCCGGCGGCAGCTGGATGTCGTCGACCGGCAGCTCGAGCAACTGGCATCCCGGACGACAGTCACCGCACTCCGAAACGAGCTGCTCGTCGATCGATCGATCGCAATCGTCGTCGATGTCGTTGCAGGTCTCGATCGCACCCGGATGCACCTGCGCGTTGCGATCGTCGCAATCGTCGTCGCAGGCGTTGAAGCCGTCGTTGTCCTCGTCGCGCGGTTGCGGTTGGTGGTCGCAGCGATCGGCGCTTTCGTTGCAGGTGTCGCGCGTGCACTCGTCTTCGTCGTCGCACGTGAAGACCTCGGCAGCGGGTAGGCACATGCGCGTCGCCTCGTCACATGTCTCAACGCCATTGCAGAAGATGCCGTCGTCGCAGGATGCGGGGCAGGGCGGTTGTTCGTCGATCTCCAGCGCCGCGCGAGAGCAACTGGTGCTTGCGAGACAAACCGCCAGCGCTGTCACCGCCAAACGCATCACGTACCTCGACCTAAAGTGACCAGCGGCCCGCTGTGATCAGCTGGTGGCGCGCTGTTCTGGCGCGCTCGCTTCACCGTCGCCATCGCTGTCGGCGTGGTGTGCGTAGTAACCGGCTTGGTAGAAGTAGTAGACGCCGTAACCTTGGCTCGCGTCGCCTGCTGCCACGTTGTTGAGCACAGCGCCGAAGACGGTTGCGCGCACGTCACGCAACTGACGAATGGCGGCGGCGGCGGCATCACGGCTGGTACGACGCGATTGGGCAACGAAGACGGTTCCGTTCACGCGCGGGGCAAGGATGGCGGCATCGGTGACTGCGCCGAGCGGGGGGCTGTCGAACACGACCTTGTCGAACGTCTCTGCAGCATCCGAGATCAATCGGCGGAAGCCTTCACTGTCGAGCAGCTCCGATGGGTTCGGCGGAATCGGTCCACACGGCAAGACGAACAAGCCGGGCACCACGGTCTGATGTACGGCGGTCTCGAGGGTTTGCTCGCCGACGAGGATCGATGTGACGCCGACGTTGAGCGGCAGCCCGAAGCTCTTGTGGATGCGCGGACGCCGCAAGTCGGTGTCGACGAGCAGCACGCGGTGTCCGTTCTGCGCGAGGCTGATCGCGAGGTTCGTGGCAACCGTGGTCTTGCCCTCGCGCGGACCTGCGCTTGTGACCATCAGTGTGTGGAACGGCTCACCGGTTGACATGAAGTTGAGGTTCGTACGGATCGTGCGGCAGCACTCCGCGATCGGCGAGCGCGGTAGCGAGTGGACGATCAGGTCGCGCGAGACGCTCTCCACGCCGTCCTCTCCCAGGCTGCGACGCGGACGCTGATTCTTGTAGATCTCCGTCGCGGACGAAATCGTCGGCAGCACTCCGAGCAAAGTCATACCGAGGGCCTCGGCGTCCTCGGCGGACCGGACGGTGCGATCTAGACGCGCCAATGTGAACGCAGCAAGCGCGCCAAGCAGCAGACCGAGCAAGGCGCCGACGCCAAGGTTGACCGGCAGCTTCGGGGACACCGGCAGCTCGGGTTTGATCGCTGCGTCGACCTTGCGCGCATGGCTGATCCGCAACATGCGAGTGAGGTCCGTCTCAGCAGTACGCTGGAGCAACACACCGTAGAGCTTTTCGTTGTTGAGACGTTCACGATTGAGACGCGTGTACTGAATCTCTTGCAGGTTCAGGCGAAGGCCCGCTTCGTTGGCTTGAGCAAGCGCGCTCTCCAGGCCGCGTTCTGTTCCACGATATTGATTGAGCTCGGCTTCGGCGTCGGCAATTGCACCGTCGATCTCTCGGCGCATGTCGGCGCGCATTGTTGTGAGCTCGGCATCAAGCGCAAGCATCGCGGGATGCTGCGGCCCGTAGCGCGTCGAAATCGCATGCTTCTCAGCTGATTTTGCGCGGAATGCTTCGCGAAGCTCTTGCACGGCTTCCCGCGTTGAGATCGCCGGGGCGTAGACATCGAAAGGATCTTCGCGGTTGGACGCTTTCAGTTGTTCGAAGCGCGCGGCCAATTCGATGCGCCGCGCGCGCGTATCGGTGAGCGCCTCGCTGAGCTGCGAGATCTCACTGGCAACGATGTTCTGGCGATCCTCCAGGGACACCGACAGCACGTTCTGCTCGCGCTTGAAGTCATGAAGCGCGATTTCTGACTTTTCCAGCTCACGTTTCAAACCATCCGACTGAGAGCTCAGCCACTCAAGCGCCGAGACGGTGGTGCCGAGTCGATCCTCGATCGTCTTGTCGATGTATGCTTCGACGATGGTGTTGGCGATCAACTGAGCGCGTGCTGGTGAATGGTCCGCTACGCTGACATCGACCAAACGCGTTCCCCGACGCATCTGCACTCGGAGATTGCGCTGCACCACCGCCACCGCATCGGCAACGGGATCTCCCTTACTGCCGCGCTTGGGTGCGCTGGTCATGAAGTCGGCATCACGGTGCAAGCTGAGCTTGCGGACCACCGACTCTGCCAGCGAACGGCTCTGCAAAATTTCGTTCTGCGTGTCGTAGAACTCGCGAGACTGAACCGAGCCGCTGGGGGCTTCGGCAACGTCTTCGATTTTGTTGCCAAGTGGAGTCGCGGGCGCGGGATCGTAGGTAAGCGTTGCCCGCGCTTCGTAAATTTTGGGCTGTCGGATCGTCCAGAACAAAGACAGCGACGCCGCCAGCACCGTCGTGGCCAACATGAGCCACGCATACTTTCGGGCCACTCGCAGTGTCGCGCCGAGGTCGATGCCGTCTGCGGCCGGGTTCTGTCGCAAATTGGTCGGATTGGTCATTTGCGGCCCGCCCGCTCCTGTGACGCGGGTTTATAGCAGTTGTTTGAAAGCGAGAAGACGTTCACGGCCGCGCTGACCTGCACTCTGGGGAATCGGGGGCAATCTCGCACAGAGATGCCCGGATTCTCGCGGCTTTCGCTGGATTGCTCCTTCTTCGCGCCAGGTTCAGTGCCGCGCGGAGTGTCCCGACGCTCGGATCCAGGGCGACCGCTCCATCGGCTGCGGCGTCCGACTCCGCGAAATTTCCGAGATCGGCCTCCAAACGCGCGAGCAGTACGGCGGCGTTGGCCAGCTTGGAACCCGAACCGGCGCCGCGTGCGCGCAGCGCCTCAATTTCGACACGCATGCCGGCAACGTCGCCCCGCGCAGCAGCGATTTCTGCAGAGAGGCGAAGCGCAGCCTCAGGATCGACCCCCAGGCCCGTCGCCCGCCGTAGCTGAGCGCCGGCCTCCGACAGACGGTTCGCTTCCTTTAGTAGACGCGCAAGCGCGAGCACGACAGCGGGGTCTGGCGTGGCTCCCTTTGTCGCGGATTCCAGCCAGCTCAGGGCGGCAGATTCTTGTCCGTCCGCGAGAAGGCGCGCGTGTTCGCGGAGAACCGGCCCCCGAATCGCGGGGCGATGGGCGATTAGATGTCGATCGAGCGCGCGCAGAGGCGCCCGTTCGAGGCACTGCGTTAAGACGTCGAAGAACACCTGTTCTTGCCCTCGCTCTCGCGCGCCCTCAGAAGCCACAATCAGGTAATCGATGTGGTCGGGCTCGTTGTGCGCGATCGAACACGCTGCCCTCGCGCCCAACCCTGGATTGCGCAGCGCGGTTTCCCTGGCCTCGAGGGCAGCTTGGTGGTGGTGCCCCATGGCGTTCAGGAGGCGCGATGCCTCCGCGTGGGGAGCGCTCCATCGCGGCGCGCGCAACATGGCGAGGTTGAGCCAGCGCAGCCCAGCCGGGTCGCCATGATCGACACGGTCCCGCGCGGCCGTGAAGTAGAGGATTGGCTCGAAGGGATGGGCGAGCAAGGCCTGCTGTAGCTCCGCGCGAAACGCTTCCGGGCCGCTTCGATCTCGCAGGTCCAAGCGTTGATCGAACGTGTGATCGCCAGCAGACCAAGCGGAGGGGCTGACCCAGATGAGCACCGCAAAGGTCGCGACACCCAGCACGATGGCCACGCGTTCGAGGGCGGAGTAACCGCGATGCGGTGACGCGGGCTTGTCGGCGTCCATGCCACCAACACACGCCCCGAGAATGCTCGCTGCAACTGTCGCGATACCTAGCAGCTCGACCCCTAGGTCGAAGAGATTTTGTGCGCCGAAGGCGAGCAGGGCGATCCCCGCGCTGAATCGCAGCGTCGATGTCTCGCGCAGCAGCCGCAGCACCGCGAGACTTGCCCCCGCCAGAACCAAGAGGCCAATAGCCAAGCCCCATTCACTGAGCCACGTGACGATGAAGTTCTCGGCATGCACAAAGCGGCCTCGGTCGCTCATCTCCGATGTCATCGCTGCTGAAAACGCACCGCGACCAACGCCCACCCACGGGTGGCGCCAGGCCAAGCTGACGCCGGCCCTAATTAGATCCAACTTGGAGAAGTCGTCTGAGCCGAGCGTCGCGAGCAGCGGCTCGGCACCGACCACAGCGGCGATCGCGACGGTGCCGGCCATCAAGACTCCAAGAAGCACCATCGGTGTGCGACGCCCGACCCGCTGCTTCCCAGAGCGAAGTAGGTCGCCGAACAGCAAGGCCATCAACGCGAATATCATCGCTCCGGTTCCCGCGCGTGATCCGGTGAGAAACCCCGTGCCAACCATCGTGAAGGCAGCCAAGTAATGCAGGACGCGAGCTCGGTGATCGGTGCTTGTGACCGCAAGGCCAACGGTGACGGTGGCGGTAAGCACGAGAAACCCGGCCAAGCAGTTGTCGTTCAGTATGGGCGCCGGCAGGCGCGGTGTCGCTTGCCGCCATTGGTACACGCCGAACAGGCTCTGGGCGTTCAGGGCGCGGTGGGTCAGGGCGACCACGGACATCAGCGCACCCGAGGTAGAGATGGCCACGAGGAGGAAGCGCTCGTGACCGCGCCTCGCTGTCAGATGACAGGCGACGAACGTACAGAGCAGGGCGCACCCCTTGAGCACTTCCAGGCGCGTTGCTCCAGGATCGAGCGTGATCGCGGTGGCGCTCGAAGGGAGATGGCCCAGGGCGCGCGTGAGCGCACTCAAGACCAGGCCGCGGCCATCAGACGTCTTGCCAGCGAGTGATACGCCCAGTGGTACCAGTTGCAGCGCAGTCCACGTCGTCGCGATGCCAGCCACCCAGACGATTGGTGGCGTTGGTGTTTCCTTAAGACTGCCGGGCGCGCAGCTGATCAAAAAGCAAACGAACGCCCCGAGGCCAATGATCGTTGCGCAGCTGGCGAATGCGCCGGCGAGGAGCTGTGGAGCGAGGACGATCAGCGCCGCACAAACCCAGGGGGCCGACGCTGCGACTCGGCGCAACCAAACAGGGCGTCGGCGTCGACCTCGGCGAGAAGGGCGCTCGGCCCGCGCTACTCCTTCAGCTTCGGATGACACTGTCCTCCGTGTCCGATCACCTCCGAGTGCCGAATGCGATGAACAAGCTGAATGGATGGCTTGGCATCAGCGAGCCCGAACCCGCGGCCGGCTAGGATGTCGCGATAGACTTCCGTGTGCAGCTCCGTGAAGCCCGCGGAGAAGCTCACCTCCTCGCCGTCGAGCGTCAACGAGCGATGTGCCGGCTTGCCCGCCTCGAGGTAGCCGGCCGGCAGGTCCTTGCCGTCGGTCGATAGGAACCACTTCACACGGGCGCGTTCCAGCTCCAGCAAGCCGGCCATGCGCGAGTCGGTGCGTAGGTGCAGCTCGCTGTGCTCGCACCCTCCGAAGATCCACTGGAGCGCATCGAAGAAGTGGATGCCGATGTTCATCGCGATCCCCCCCGACTTCGCCACGTCCCCCTTCCACGAAGTCTGGTACCAGGGTCCGCGCCGCGTAATGTACGAAAGGCAAATCTCGGGGCGTGTCGCGCGCGCCACGCTGAACGTCTCGCGTAGCTGCTTGATCGAAGGCAGCAATCGTAGCTGCAGCACTGTGTAGACGCGGCGGCCGAACTCGGCCTCTAGATCCAGCAGCGAATCGAGGTTCCACGGGCTAATCACCAGCGGCTTCTCGCAGATCGCGTCGGCATGCACGCGTAGCGCCAGGCGCACGTGCGCGTCATGCAGGTAGTTCGGCGAGCAGATCGAGACGTACTCGACGCGGTCCTCCCGGTCCTGTCGCCGGAGCTTCTCCAGATAGCGATCGAAGCGTTCGATCTCCGTGAAGAAGCGCGTGTCGCGGAAGTGCTCATCGAGCACGCCGACGGAGTCGTGAGGATCGACCGCGGCCACCAGCCGATTGCCGGTGTCGCGGATCGCCCTCATGTGCCGTGGTGCGATGTAACCGGCTGCTCCAATGAGCGCGAAGTTGGCCACCTGTCCAAGTCTCCGAGTTGTCGTCGAGGGGAAGGAACCGGTGTCACCGTCACGCGCTCACTTGAAGCTGTAGACCGCGCCGCTGTTGATCAGGTTGTCGTTGGTCTGGTCGCCACCAATGCCGGTGGCATCGCTGCCCTCGAAGCCGGAGGCGATCGCGATGATCGACGTGCCCAAGCCAACGGAGAAGCCGAACTGTTCGCCAGCTTCGGTGTTGCTGGGCTTCAGGTAGGAGGTCTGGGTCCAGACACCGGCCGACAGCGTGAATATGTAGACCGCACCCGATTCCGCGGCCGAGTTGTCGGCCTGGTCGCCGTTGCTGCCGATCGCCGCGCTGTCTTCCTCGGTCGCCGTGATCATCATCAGGGTGCCTTGGATGTCGGCAGCGAAGCCGAAGTTGTCGCCAGCTTCGACGTTACTCGCCTTGATGTACGCGGTCTGAGCCCAGACACCTGCAGTCCGCGTGAACACGTAGGCGGCGCCCGATTCGAGGGCGCTGTTGTCTGCCTGCATGCTGCTGTCGCCGCTGTCCTCGCCCTGCGCCGTCACGAGCAGGGTGTCGCCGTCGAGCGCGATGCGCGAGCCGAACTGGTCGCCTGCTTCGCTGTTGCTCGACTTGATGTACGCCTGCTGCGTCCACACCGCGGCCGCGCGCGTGAAGACGTACACCGCGCCGCTGTCGGCGGCGAGATTGTTGGCTTGATCGCCACCGATGCCGGTGGCGTTGCTGTCCTCGCGCGTCGAGCGCACCGCGACTGTGTCGCCGGAGATCGCCACCTCGGCACCGAAGTTGTCGTTCACACCGGGGTTGCTGGCCTTCAGGTACCCCTCTTGGGTCCAGACGCCTGCCGTTCGCTTGAACACGTAGGCCGCACCGGAGTTGCTCACGGTGTTGTCAGCTGGATCGGTCGGGTTGCCGCTGTCCTCGAAGCGCGCACCGACGACCACTGTGTCACCGGATGCCGCGACCGCGAAGCCGAACTGATCGTTCTGAGAGTTGCTCGATTTGAGGTAGGCCTGCTGCGTCCACGTCGTGCCGCTGCGCGTGAAGACGTACGCCGCACCTGAGTTGTTGACCGAGTTGTCGGCTTGGTTGCCGTTGATACCGGTCGCGTTGCTCTTCTCGATCGGCGCACCGACGATGATCGTGTCGCCTGAGATCGCAACGCTCAGACCGAACTGATCGCCGGCCTCCGCATTGCTCGCCTTCAAGTAAGCCTGCTGCGTCCAGACGTTGTTCGTCTTGACGAACACATACGCCGCACCAGCCACCGGTGCGCTGTCGTCGGCCTGGTCGCCATTGACGCCGGTGGCACTGCTAGCCTCACGGTGTGCGCCCACGACCATCGTGTTGCCATCGACCGACAAGCTCACTCCGAAACGGTCGCCCTGGTCGGTGTTGCTCGCCTTGATGTACGCGTCCTGCGAGCCGCCGCGATAGATGTTGATCGTGTAGGTAGTGTTCGGTAGCCCGCTCTGGCTAACGACGATCGGGTACGAGTTCAGCCCGAGGTTGAGTGTCGGGGATGTCCAACGCGCACCGGATGTGTGCGCGAGCCCGTTGACCGTCATCGTGGCGCCAGTGTTGACGGTGGGGAATAGACGCACCGTCTGATCCGACAGACCCACGGTCAGATTGTACGTGAGTACAGTCGGGCTGAGCGTGGGCGTGAGGCCTGTCGGAGTCGACGTCAGCGCGACCAGCTTCGGGGCCGCCGTGCACACATCATAGGTGCCAGGCAAACCGTACGCCGCGCCAGCGCGAATACAGAACAGACCGGGATCACACTCGGCGTTGCTGTCGCAGTCGCCTTCGCCTTCCATGCACGTGCCGCAGTTGTTCGCGCTACAGAAGTTGGGACTCGGGGCAGACGTCGAGAAGACGGGGCACGCACACGCGTCCCAATCGGCGGGCAGCCCGTACGTCGCACCGTTGTCCTGCACACACGTGCCCTGAGCGCATTGGCCGTCGGAGTCGCAATCGCCTTCGCCGGCGTTGCAGGGGCATTGCCCGGTGCAATGAGACTGGTTGGGCTTCGACGCATCGAACGGCGGGCATGCAGCCATGCACACGTCGTAGCTGGTCGGCAGGTCGACCGCAGGGCCGCGATCGACGAGGCAAGTCAGCCCCGGATCGCACTCGGTGTTGTCGCTGCAGTTGCCCTCGCCATCGGCGCATGGGCATGCCGTTGTGCAGAAATCGACGCTGGGGGATGTAGCGCTGAACGTCGGGCAGCTGGTGCCGGCGACCTCGCAGACATCGTAGCCGACCGGCAGGCCGTAGGACGGACCAACGTCGCTGGCGCACACCAAGCCGGGCGAGCACTGGGCATCGCTGTCGCAATCGCCTTCGCCGGCCGGGCACGGGCATGCCGCGCTACAGTGAGTCTCCGACGGTGTGCCGGCGTTGAAGACCGGGCACGTGCACACATCCCAGTCTGCCGGCAGGCCGTAGGTCGCGCCCACGTCCGCGACGCACACACCTTGCGCGCATTGGCCGTCGTAGTCGCAATCGCCTTCGCCCATGCCGCAGGGGCACTGGGAAGTGCAGAAGGACGTGCTCTGCGCGTTGAGGTCGAAGGGCGGGCAAGCCGCCATGCAAACGTCGTAGCTCGTCGGCAGATTGACCGACTGGCCACGGTCGATCAGGCAGAGCAGACCGGTGTCGCAGTTCGAGTCCGTCGTACAACCACCTTCGTTGTCACCGCAGGGACACCCGTCGGTGCAGTGGGTTTGGCTGCGGCCGGCGACCGTGGTCGAGAATGGCGTGCACGCTCCGGGCGCCTCACACACATCGTAGTCCGCCGGCAGCCCGTACGTCGGGCCGACGTTCTTGCGGCACACGAGGCCCGGCTCGCACTCGGCGTCGTTGTCGCAGTCACCTTGACCGGCGCCGCAGAAGCACCCGCCGCCCGCGCAGAAGTTCGGATCCGGTGTTCCGGGATTAAAGCCGGGGCAGAGCGCCGCCTTCGTCACCCCCGTATCCCCCGTGTCGCCTGCTTCCAGGCCGCGCCCACATCCTGCGAACGCAATGCCCATCACGAGCGCACCCAAAACAAGCCGATTGCTTCCAACCATGCCGCGCATAAGCCCCTCTTTGAGTCAACGCCGACCCGACACGCCTCGTGCTTGCGAGACGTCCAGCCGCGCCCTGAGACTGCCGGCCGAAACTACCAGATACGTCCGTTGGGCGACATGTCTTAATGGCACCCGTACAAGCGTTCGTTGTCCAGGCTGCCGCGCCCATTCATCGCGAGGCAGCCGTTGGAACCGACGCCGTCGGCGACGGTTGCGACGGCTGCAGAATCGACGTAGGACCCGCAGCCCGAGCCCGAACGTGCGAGCCGCCCAACCGATACGCGCCTTAGTTGAGCTCCAGAACCAGTTACCGCGTCCGATCAAGCACGCGCTCATGTGCTGGCGCCGGCGTTCGCAGTGGCGACACGCTGGCGTGATCTTCGTGCACGTCCCCAAGGCCGCGGGCACCAGCATTGCGCACGCGCTCTATGGGCGCTCGATGGGCCACATGAGAGCCAGCGAGATCAAGCGTTATTGCCCGGACCTGTTCGCCAAGCTCCCGACGTTCGCGGTCGCGCGCAACCCCTGGGATCGCGCCGTGTCGTCTTACCACTTCGTTAAACAAGGTGGCTCCAGCGATGCCGGAGTCTGGCGTCCGGACCGCTACACCGCGAGTGCGTTCCGATCCTTCGACGCGTTCGTCGATGAGTGGCTCCCGGCTCAGAACCTGCGCACCGTGGATTACGTGTTCCAGCCGCAGAGCTGGTTCGTCGAGGACGCGAGCCAGCGTCTCTTGGTCGACTACATGGGACGCATGGAGGACATGGTCGCGCTGGAGCGCTTCCTGCGCGATCGACTCGGCCGTGACGTGGTCGTCGTTCGGCGCAACGCGTCCGCCCGCGCCGACGGATACCGGACCAGCTACACACCGCACCTGCGTGATCGGGTGGCGGAAATCTACCGGCGCGACATCGAGCTATTCGGCTACGACTTCTGAGCAATGCGCATCCTCCACATCATCGCGACATGCGGACCTGGCGGACAGGAGGTGTTCGTCCGTGACCTCTCACTCGAATGCCAGCGGCGGGGACACACCGTGGCAATCGCGTACTTCTCCTCGGCCCAGGAGCACGGCGGCAACCCTGCGTTCGAAGCGAGCTATCAAGCCTCGCTGGACGCTGCGGGCATCGCGCACTTCAAGCTCGGGCACGCCGCGCGCCGTAATCCCTTGCTGGGTGCCGCGGCACTGTTCCGCGCTTGTCGCGCGTTCCGGCCGGACGTGATCCATGCGCACATGGCGACTGCGCTCGCGTCGCGTACGTTGACCCCGACCCGCGCGCGCACACTCTATACTCATCACAGCTCGAAGCTGACGTTTCCGAGCGCGGTGTTCGTCGTGTTCGATCGCGTCGTCGATCTCTACGTGGGCATCTGCCAGCCGTGTGAGACGCTGTTGCGCGGGGTGGTGCGCAAGAACGTGATCTGCATCCGGAACGGCATCGACGCGTCGCGCATCCCGTTTCCAGGGCCGCGCGCAATCGGCAGCGAGGTGGCGCTGCTCAGCGTGGGAGGCCTGCGCGTCGAGAAGAGGTACGACATCTTGATCGAGGCCGCGGCGCAGGTGAAGGCGCGCTTGCCGGCCGGTATGCGCGCGCGTTTTCAGATCGCCGGCGAAGGCCCCGAACGTGGCAAGCTTGAGGCGCTGATCCGCGCGCACCGGCTTGATGACACGGTCACTTTGCTCGGCGCGCGCGCTGATGTCGCCACGCTGATG
>JACZCZ010057622.1_pt1 | contig 16969 bp, 15 predicted proteins | sample 8641811 | NCBI WGS metagenome assembly JACZCZ01 (sample SAMN15324610, study PRJNA640507) | soil metagenome | isolation source: intercropping peanut in the first line | place: China: Luxin town, Laibin City, Guangxi Province | collected 2019-07-25 | depth 10cm m | reverse complement strand
CGTCATTGCGGCCACCGCGGACTTGGATGTGCTGTACGCGATCATGCCGGCGGGTGGCGCCAGCGCAGGACGAGCAGCGACGTCCACGATGCGCCCCGGCTGACTGCGACGCATCACGCCGATCGCTTCACGCGTGCAGACGAACGCCGAGGTCGCGTTGAGGCGAAACATGCGCTCGAAATCCGCCGCGCTGGTCTCGACAACTGGCGCCATTGCGAAGCCGCCCACGACGTGAACCGAAGCATCGACGCGCGCCAAGCCGGCGTACAACGCAGCCACCTGTAGCTCGTCGGTGCAATCCACTTGATGCAGCACAACACGCTGACGCAGAGGAAAGCTCTCGACCTCGTGCGGCAGTGTCCACGTCACGTGGCACTCGAAGCCGTCACTCAACAACTGGGCAACCAGCGCACGACCGAGCGCACCGGTGCCGCCCGTGATCACTGCAAGCTTGGCCATCACACACCTCCGCGGCGCCAGCGCGCTCAACGCGTCGGCGTGGGGACCTGCGGATTGAGCGCAAGCAGCAGCCGACGGATCGCCTGCTTACCACGCGCCACATCCCAGTTGCCGCCGGGCTGCTCGCTCGCCATCTGCACGACGATGGCGTTGATCGCCGCCACCAAGCCGTGCAGCAACAGCTCGTCGGGCTCGGGTTGCCCGGCGGCCATCACCTGCGTGCGGATCAACTCACGAAACGCCGACATCGCTTGGGCGCGGCGCTGCGAGAGGCTGGAGCCGGGACGGAACTGCTCCAGCAACAACACGCGCGCCAGGTCACCGGCGTTCACGTGGACGCCGAGGTAGCCATCGAGCGCGCGCTCCACCCGTTCCACGGCGTTGCCAGAGCCAAACGCCTCGCGGACGGTACGCAGCAGGATCGCGACCGAGCGATCGAACAGGTGCTCGAAGACGTCGTCCTTGCTGCGGAAGAACCGATAGAACGTGCGGCGCGACACCCCCGACGCTTCGAGGATCGCTTCCACAGACGTGCCGCTGTAGCCGTGCGCGGCAAAGGCAGCGGCGGCGCCACGCAGGATCTGGCGCTCTGAATCGGCGCGTCCGCGGGGGGCCTCGCTGGGCCGTTCACTCTGAGCTTCGTCGCTGGACATGGAGACAACCGACCGCCGAGACGCGCTCCCGGTGTCTGGCGGTATACAGACCTGTTTACCCGCTTTTTCGGGGAATTGCGACCCACCGTGGCCGCGTCCGTGACTACCGGCCGCTCGGCCGATCAATCCGCGCCGAGCGCGTGCTTGAAAACAGCATTGGCGCTATTATCCGCCGACACGGTACGAACTGGCGTCGCTTCCTTCAGAACCCGCCCGTGAAGCCGTTTCTTGTGAGCGCAGGAAATTCTCGCCCATGGTTAGCCAACCCCGCTTCCCCGCTGTCCATATGAAAGCCGCCACCGGCGATGCGGCCCTCGTGCATTTGCTGCGCGAAGGCCTGAGCCAAGCGCTGGCTGCCGATTGCATCGACCTGGTGTTGGCGCTCGCGCTCAGCCGCGGCTGTCTGGATCGCGTGCCCTCGAACGGTGAGCGCCTGCGCCGGTTTTTGGTTGGCCCGCTTACGGATGCGATGGAGGGATTCGTCGGCACCGTGGTGGCGGCGACCACGGTCGATGCGCTGCAAGAGATGCTCGCGCCGATGATCGCCAAGGAGCCAGCCGAAACGCGCAGCGACTCGGGCGTGCGGCTGCGCGGGGAGCTGCGGCCGGGCCCAACCACGCAAGTGGAATTCCCGGAACCGGACACCACGCGCTTCCGCAAGCCCGACAAGGTGGAGCGCTCCGATGAGCCGACGCTGCGCTTCTCGTCGACGCAGAAGATGGTGGTCGTGCTCGTGACCCAGGATGCCGGTGCCTCGCGCAAGCTGCAGGGGCAGCTGGACGCGAGCTTCACGATCGTGACGGCGACTGAGATCTTCCACTTGATGGATGCGATCAAGTCCGCCAGCAAACAGCGTGCGTTGTTGGTGTTCGACTGTCGCCGGCCCGCGATCGCGCCTTCGATGATGATGAACGTGGTGTCGCGCATCCCGGAAGATACGCAGGTCGTGTTGTGGGGAAGCGCGCAGCAGATTGAGCCGCAGGTGAGCCAGTTGGGTCGCTGTGCTGCGTCGTGGCTGCGCTGCGATGAAGAAGCCCTCGCCGAAGACATCGGTGCGCTGATCGCCACCGCCCTGGCCCGCTGCGCCTAGGCGCGCGGGTTCATACGCTGAGCAGCGATTCGCGGCACTGATCAGCCCACGCCACCGCGTCGAGCCAGGTTTCGTTGGCTTGCTGCGGCGCCACGTTCAGCTGCTCCATGGCTGCGAAGTCGCCAGTCTCGTGACCGATCGCAGCCTGAAGCACGCCGCCGATCGGACCTTGATGCGACACCACGGCTTGTTTGATCTCCTCCGTCAGCGGCAGCTCGCTCATCACGTCTGCAAGCGGACGATCGAGCAGCGCATCGAGGATCGAGAACAGGCCCGCGGTGAAGTACACCTCTGGCGCGCTACGGCCGAGCACCTTCGCGAGGTTCTCACACAACCGCGCGCGCACCAGCGCCTGCACCAAGAGCTCCGACGGCTTGCCGCTGACGCCGGACAGCGCGATCAAGCTGGTCCACTCACGCAAGCGCCGCGCGCCCAGCAACACCACCATCTGCCGAATCGAATCGACACGATCGGGCAGCGCGAACATCGCTGAGTTGATCGAGCTGAGCAGGCGATGACTCAAGGACACGTCGTTGACCAGCAGCCGCTCGATCTCACCGAAGCTGACGTCCGGGTCGTAGAGACGTGCGAGCAAACGCACGACCGTCAAACGATCACCGCGCGGACGCTGTGACTGGAGCACTTCGGGCTCGCGGAGGAACACACCTTGGTACTGGTGGAACTCCAGCGCTTTGCACAACGCCAAGCGGTCACGGTTCGCCACACGCAGCGCATGCAACTTGACGTCGCGGTTCTGCAGCAACTCCACTTGTGCATCGAGCTCGCGGTTCTCCATCCGGCCCACGTCGATCTTCACGATCTGCGCGACCTCGAGCGCTGGCTCCAACGCATCGTCGTGCACGTAGTGATCGAGCGCGATGCGATAACCAGCGCCCGCAAGCAAGCGCATCGCCAACACGGCCTCGGGATCGCGTGCGATCTCAGCGTCGACCTCGATCACGACTTGATCGCGGTTGGCAGGAATCGGATAGCGCCCGAGCAGGTAGTTGCGTGGCGTGTTGATGTACGCCGGCACATCACCGACCACCTGGCTCAGCCCCATGTCGACGAACGCGCTCAGGATCACCGCGCTGGTGGCCTGGTCGCCATCGTTGAACACCGCGCGATTCGGTACGCCCTCGCGGAACAGGAGCTCGTAGCCCACCACATTCATCTCGCGGTCGAACACCGGCTGGCGTCCAACGAAGGTCGGAATCGTCAGGCGCTTGCCGGCATGGACGGGCTCCTTCGTCGATGGCACGGCCAGGCTCGCCGCGTCCATCAGCTGCCGCGCTGCCACCGCTTCTGATCTGGGCGCCATCGTTTGGACCTCCGTCGAAGCGCGAGGCTTCGGCTGCCCAGCCACAACGGCGGTGATCGCCGGGTTTTTGGGGGTCACCTCACATGACGCCTACGATCACCGACACCGGTCGTCGCTCCAGCGGAGACCGCCACCCGGAGGATCCGCCGCGCCATGCGCATGTTCATCCAGTTCTTCTTGGTGATTCTGAGCTTCTGGATCCTCAAGCCGATCAAGAAGGGCCTGTTCATCCAGCAGTACGACGGCGTCCACTTCTCGCTCGGTTCCTGGCAGCTCGCCGCAGCCCAGGCCGAGCTGTGCGCCAAGGTGCTCAACATGGGCGTCGCGCTTGCCGCCGCCGTCGCCTTCGGATGGCTTGCCAGTCGGTTGCGCCCCAAGCACCTGACGAGCGTGATCGCAGCCTTCTTCGTGATCTCCATGTTGGTGTTCGCTCGCGCAATCACGACGCCGAGCGAAGCGACGGTGTGGGCGTTCTACCTCTTCGGCGATCTGTTCAGCACAGTGATGGTCGCGACGTTCTTCGTGTCGCTCAATCACAGCGTCACGCCGGAACAGGCCAAGCGTACCTACGGCTGGGTCGGTGCCGGTGGCGTGCTCGGCGGCGTGATCGGCTCCGGGCTGAGCGGTCTCGTGCAGGCATCCGCGGAGACGTGGATCCACGTGTGCGCAGCGATCAGCGTGGTGATCGCGATCCTCGGCTGGAGCAACGGGTCCAACGTCACGATCGCGAGAACCGAGACGCCGCACGCGGCAGAAGTTGGCAACGAGTCATCGATGGTCGAAGGCGCGCGCCTGGTGCTGCAGTCGCGCTACCTGATGTCGATCGTCTGCATCGTGACCATCTACGAGATGGTCTCCACGATCATGGACTTCCAGTTCAGCGCCACGATCGCGCACTACCTGCATGGCGCCGCGATCTCCGCACAGCTGGCGCGCGTGTACACGATCAGCAACGTGGCGTCGTTGGTCGTACAGGTCTTCATGACGAGCTTCGTGATGAAGCGTTACGGCGTGAAGGCTGCGCTCTTGGTGTTGCCCTTCGCCGCGATGCTCGGCTCGGTGGGTTTCGGCGCGCTACCGATCCTTTGGATGGGAAGCATGCTCAACACGGCCGACAACGCCTTCAGCTACTCGATCCATCAGTCCGCCAAAGAATCGCTCTACGTTCCCACCAGCTGGGACGAGAAATCGAAGGCGAAAGCGTTCATCGACATGTTCGTGCTGCGCTTCGCCAAGGCCCTTGCTGTCGGTCTGACACTTGCGTTTACTGTGCTCGTTTCTGACTTCTCGGCGGTGCGTTGGCTTTCCGTGCTCACGATCGCGCTGGTGGTCGTATGGATCATGGTGGCCCGATATGCCGGTGAACAGTTTGATCAGCTCGCGCGCGTCCACGAGCCTTAAGCCACGGCGAAGCGCAGTCGTCGCGACGAGCCTTGCGCTGCTGCTCGCGAGCGCGTGCAACCAGAACGCCGAGCCCGTGAAGCCCAAGGGCCCAAGCGCACAGGAAATCGAGCAGCGCCTGCTACGGATCTCGGAAGCGGCGCTCGCGGCCAGACCCGCCCCAGACGCAACCGTTCAGCCGTGGACACGCTTGGCGGCCGTGTTGCCCGATGCGATCGGCAAGCTCACTGCAAGCGCGCCAGCGACCGGGCACACCGACACGATCGGCACCCAGATCTCCAAGGCGAGCCGCAGCTACGTCGTCGACAAACAGACCGCGACGATCGAGGTCATGGACGTGGCACGCGCGCCAAGCGTGATGTTGGCGTTTCTGCTGCAACAGTCCGCCGCGAAGGATCCCAGTGCCGCGACAGAGGACGGCTCCAAAGTCACGGCCACCAACGTCGGCGTGCTTCCCGCGCTCACGCGCTACGCACCGACCGCGCGCGAAGGACACGTCACGGTAGCGGTCGCCAATCGCTTCATTGTCGAGCTGCGCTTGAGCCCGACGCCGAACATCGAAGAAGCCGCGCGCATCGCTGGCGCATTGCCCTTGGAGGCAATCGCCGCGCTCGCCTCGCCAACAGTGAAGACCGGGGAGCCACCCACCGCCACGCCAGCAGCAGTGCCTGCACCTGCGCAGGCGATACCAGACCTGAACCAGGACGCTCCGTGAGCGCCAGAGCGACGAGCATCCGCACCCGTCAGCCGCGATGGAACGGGCTGTGCTCGGCGAGCATCGCGATCTCACGTTGAACCGCGGCCGCTTCGCGCGGCAAGAACTCCCCGATCGCTTCCGCTAGTCCGGGGTGAGCGATCCAATGCGCGCTGTGGATCTGCACCGGCAACAGGCCGCGCCGCAGCTTGTGCGTGCCTTGCGCGCCCGCCTCGAAATGCGTGATGCCATGCGCGATCGCGTGCTCGATCAGACGATAATAACAAAGCTCGAAATGTAGTGACGGTCGGTCCTCGGTCGCGCCCCAGTAGCGGCCGTACAGGTGCTTGCCTTTGTGAAAGTTGAGCGTGCCCGCGACCGGACGTCCTTGATCGAGCGCAAGCACGGCAAGCACGCGTGACGCGTGGCTCTGCGCAATATGGTCGAAGAAGCGATCGGTGAGATAGGGCCCCGAACCCTTACGCAAGCAGGTGTCGCGATAGAACGACCGCAAGGCATCCCAATCGCGCTCACGCAGGTCCTCTCCGCGCACCACGTTGATCTCGAGCCCGTGCGAGCCCGCTTCGCGCCGCTCACGACGCACCTGCTTGCGCAACGCCGAACGAAATCGATCGAGGTAGTCATCGAAATCGCGGTAGCCCTGATTGTCCCAGTGGAACTGGAGCGATGCGCGCCGCATGAAGCCACCGTGCTGCTCCACCCACCCGAGCTCGTCTGGATTCAGGAACAACAAGTGCACCGATGACGCGCGCACCTTCTCGGCCATCGTCGATACACCGCCGAGCAACGCCTTCACCACACGCGCGCGATCGACATCCGCCGCGACCAACACGTGCGTCCCCGTCGCGGGCGTCAACGGCACCATGCTGACGAGCTTCGGGTAATAGCGCAGGCCTGCACGCTCAGCGGCGTTCGCCCAGCTCCAGTCGAAGATGTATTCGCCGTAGCTGTGGTGCTTCACGTAGAGAGGCAAAGCGCCGACCAGACGTGTCCCCTGCCAGGCCACCACGTGACACGGAGACCAACCACTGTCGCCACCCACGCTCTGGCTCGTCTCGAGCGCGCGCAGGAACCCGTGCTCAATGAACGGATCGTCGTCGCCTGCGATCGCGTCCCAGTGCGCTGGCGTGATCGCACCCAGGTCAGACACGACGTCCACGCGCAACGCTGCTTCTGCGGTCGTCACTCGCCGCGTCTCCGGTAGCCATCGATCGAGAAACGGCCCGCGCCGGTGAACACCAGCACCAGGAACGGAACCAGGTACACGATCGCCAGCTCAGGTTTGGGCCATGGATCTGCGCGGTGCACGATGAACGCCGCCACAGCCATGGTCCCCGCCACGTTGATCGCGGCCACGCGCGTCGCAAGCCCGATCATCACCATCGCTGCACACACCACTTCGGCGAAGATCGCCAAGTTCAAGCTGTGGACCGGACCGATGCCGAGCGGATCCGAGAACGTCTCGGACAGCGTTGCGTACTTGAGCGCCTTCTTCAGGCCGTGACCAAACAGCATCAAGCCGCCGGCGCCCAACCTCAGGATCAGGAGCCCCACATCCAACAACATGCCGCGCATGTGCTCCATGGCGCTGCGTTTTAGCACGTGGCGTAGGTGCGCGACGCTGCATGTCGCGCGTGATAAGAGCGTCGCGTCACTTGAGCCCTGCCATGATCTCCGTCACCGCGCTTCGCAAACACTACCCGGTGCATCAGCGCCCACCGGGGCTCGCCGCTGCCGCGCGTTCTTTGTTCAAGCGCGAGCGCACCTGGGTAAAGGCGGTCGACGACATCTCATTCACGATCGAAGCCGGTGAGCGCGTCGGCTTCCTTGGGCCCAATGGCGCAGGCAAGACCACAACGCTCAAGTTGCTGGCAGGCCTGTTGCATCCGACCTCGGGCGAAGTGCGGGTCAGCGGTCACGTGCCGCGTCATCGGCAGGACGCGTTCCTTCAGCAGATCATGTTGGTGATGGGGCAGAAGCAGCAGCTCCTATGGGACTTGCCGCCGTCGGACACCTTCGAGCTCAACCGTGCGATCTACGACGTGCCGCAAACGTTGTTTCGCCAACGCGTGGACGGCTTGGTGGAGCTGCTCAAGGTTGGCGACGTGATCCACAAGCCCACGCGTCAGCTGTCACTCGGCGAGCGCATGAAGTGCGAGCTGGTGGCGTCGCTTGTCCACGGACCACGCGTGCTGTTCTTGGACGAGCCCACCATCGGCTTGGACGTGTCGATGCAAGCGGTCGTGCGCGACTTCATCCGCGACCACAACCAGCGCACCGGCGCGACCCTGATGCTCACCAGCCACTACATGGACGACGTCGCTGCCTTGTGTCCGCGCGTGATCGTGATCAACCACGGCAAGCTGACCTTCGATGGGACCTTGGAAGCGCTGGTGCAACAGGTGCAACCGGACAAGCGCGTGGTGCTGCGCTTCGATCGGTCGGTGGATCGCGCAGACCTGGATGGGCTCGGCGCAGTGATCGAGCACAAAGCCGACGCCGCGGTCTTGCGCGTGTCGCAAGAGGCTCTGAGCAGCGTGGTGAGCCGCGCGCTTTCAACGCTACCCGTGCGTGATCTGACGGTGGAGAACGCGCCGCTCGAAGAAGTCATGAGCGAAATGTTCTCGCGTCACGATCGCGCACACGAAGCTGCGGACAACACGCCATGAGCCTTCGCGCGAGCGCACGTGCGTTTCCGGCGTTGCTCAAGATCGGCTTCGCCGAAGCAGTGGCCTACCGCGCCGAGCTCTTGATTTGGATCCTCACCTCGACCATGCCGCTGATCATGCTCGCGCTGTGGTCGACGGTGGCGCGCGAGGGCCCGATCGGTCGCTTCGGACAGGACGAGCTCACGGTGTACTTCCTGGGCACGTTCATCGTGCGGCAGCTGGCGGCCGCATGGACGTGTTGGGAGATCAACTACGAGGTACGGATGGGCAAGCTCTCGATGCGCTTGCTGCGTCCGATCCACCCACTGATCGCCTACGCCGCGGAAGGTCTCGCAGCGCTGCCGTTGCGCTTGACGATCGCGATTCCGGTCGCGTTCTTTGCGGCGTGGCAGGTTGGCTGGGATCGCTTTCCGCACGACGCAACCCGCTGGTCACTGTGGGTGGTGTCGATCATCGGGGCGTGGCTGATCGTCTACTTCACCAACATCGCCATCGGGTCCCTGAGCTTCTTCATGGAGAGCAGCATCAAGCTGATGGATGTGTACTTCGCGGCGTATTTCGTGCTCAGCGGGTACATGGTGCCGATCGAGCTATTCCCACCTGCGCTGCGCACAGCGGTGGATTGGTTGCCGTTTCGCTACCAACTCGGCCTGCCCACCGAGCTCTTGTGCGGCATGCACGACCCGCCCACCGCCCTGCGCCTCATCGGTCAGCAGTGGCTCTATGTGCTCCTGCTCGGCGCAATCGGCACCTACGTGTGGCGGCGTGGCGTGCGTCACTTCGAAGCATTCGGAGGCTAGCGATGACGCGTTACCTGCGATTGCTCGGCATCCAACTGCGCACTTCGACCATGCTGGCGATGCAGTACCGCGCCGACTTTCTGATCGACGGCGTGATCTCGATCTTCTGGACCCTGACCGCGCTGGTTCCGATCTTCGTAATCTATGCCGAGCGTCCCGCGGTCGCGGGTTGGTCGTTTGGCGCCGCGTTGCTCGTCATCGGTTGGTTCACGGCGCTGCAAGGCGTGCTCGAGGGCGCGATCAACCCCAGTCTCACCACGGTCGTCGAACAGATCCGCCAGGGCACATTGGACTTCACGCTACTGAAGCCGGCGGATGCGCAGTTTTTGGTCTCGACCGCGCGCTTCTTGCCATGGCGCATGACCAACGGGCTGTCCGCTCTCGCCATCTTTGGCTTCGCGTTTCACACGTTGGGCGCCGTGCCAGCCGCAACGGACGTGGCGCTCGCGTTGCTTCTGTTCCTCAACGCGGTGGTGCTGCTGTACGCGCTCTGGATTGTCACGATCAGCGCCGCGTTCTACGTCGTGCGCGTCGACAACCTCTCGTATCTGTTCGGCGCGATCTTCGACGCCGCACGTTGGCCCTCCAGCGTCTTTCGCGGTGTCACCAAGATCGTCTTCACGTTCGTCATTCCGTTGACGCTGATGACCACCTATCCGGCCGAGGCGCTGCTCGGGCGACTCTCGTTCACGACGTTCGCAGCATCGCTGCTCGGCGGTGCGCTCGCCTTCACGATCGCGCGCATGACGTGGCTTCACGCGATTGGTCACTACACCTCGGCCAGCTCCTAGCGTTCAGACCGAGCGGCGATAGCGGCCACCGACCTCGAACAACGCGTCGGTAATCTGGCCGAGGCTCGCGTGCTTCACGGTCTCCATCAGCTCGGCAAACACGTTGTCGCCACGTTGTGCCGCTGCGCACAATCGAGCCAGCGCCGATGCCACCTTGGACTGATGACGGGCATGGAAGCTGCGGAGCGACTCCAGCTGGCTTGCCTTCTCCGCGTCGGTGGCGCGCATGACCTGCGCCGGGCGCGCGGATGCCTCGTGAGCATCCGGGTTCTCGAAGGTGTTCACGCCAATGACCGGCAGCTCGCCCGAGTGCTTCAGCGATTCGTAGCGCAGGCTCTCTTCCTGAATCTTGCTGCGTTGGTACAGCGTCTCCATCGCACCAAGCACACCACCACGCAGGGAGATGCGCTCCAGCTCCTGCAACACCGCTTCTTCCACCAAGTCGGTCAGCTCGTCGATCACGTACGCGCCCTGCAACGCGTTCTCGACGCGACCCATGCCAAGCTCACGGTTGATGATCAGCTGAATCGCCAACGCGCGCCGCACCGATTCTTCCGTCGGCGTGGTCACCGCCTCGTCGTACGCGTTGGTGTGCAGGCTGTTGCAGTGATCTTGCAGCGCGGAGAGCGCCTGCAACGTGGTGCGGATGTCGTTGAACGCCATCTCCTGCGCATGCAGCGAGCGACCGGATGTTTGCACGTGGTACTTCAGCTTCTGACTTCGCTCGGACGCGCGGTATCGATCGCGCATGGCGACTGCCCAGATCCGCCGCGCGACACGACCGAACACGGTGTACTCGGCGTCCAGCCCGTTGCTGAAGAAGAACGACATATTGGGCGCGAAGTCGTCGATCGCCATGCCGCGCGCCAAGTAGTGCTCGACGTAGGTGAAGCCGTTGGCGAGCGTGAATGCGAGCTGTGTGATCGGGTTCGCTCCCGCTTCGGCGATGTGATAGCCGGAGACGCTCACCGAGTAGAAGTTGTCCACGTGGTGATCGACGAAGTAGCGCTGGATGTCGCCCATCACCTTCAGCGAAAAGCCGATGGAGAAGATGCAGGTGTTCTGCGCTTGCTCTTCCTTGAGGATGTCGGCCTGCACCGTGCCGCGCACGGTCTTCAGCACGTCGGCTTTGATCCGGCGATAGGTGCCTGGGTCGACGACTTGGTCGCCGGAGATGCCGAGCAGACCGAGACCGAGTCGGTTGTGCCCCGTCGGAAGCTCGCCGCGATACGTCGGCAACGGGTGCTGGAAGCGGGCGCGTGCGGCATCGAGCGCTCCGGTGGCGCGCAAGTGCTTCTCCACCTGCTGATCGATCGCGGCGTTCAAGTAGAACGCGAGGATCGTGGGCGCCGGCCCGTTGATCGTCATCGACACCGATGTCTTTGGGTCGCACAGATCGAACCCCGAATAGAGCGTCTTGGCGTCATCAACCGTGCACACCGACACACCCGACGTGCCGACCTTGCCGTAGATGTCCAAGCGCTCGTGCGGATCGCGTCCGTACAACGTCACGCTGTCGAACGCGGTGGAGAGACGTGCTGCCGGTTGGCCCTGCGAGAGGAAGTGAAAGCGTCGGTTGGTGCGCTCCGGTCCGCCCTCGCCGGCAAACATGCGCGCCGGCTCTTCACCGTCACGCTTGAACGGAAACACGCCAGCGGTGAACGGAAAGTGACCCGGCAAGTGCTCGTTGCGGAAGTAACGCGTGAGCTCACCCCAATCTTCGGAGCGTGGAAGGGCCACGCGCGGCACCTGCGTCTGCGCCAGCGTCGTCACGTGATTGCTCACGCTGATCTCGCGCCCACGCACCTGATAGCGCTGGGTCGCCTCGCGATAGCGTGCACGTGTCTCGGGCCACGTGGTCAGATCGAGCAGTAGGGTCGGATCAAGCTCAGCCAACACCTGCTGCCGCCGCGCGTCGATCGACGCCGCATGCGGTGTGTTCGCAAGCTCCTGGCCAACGCGTGCCAAGGCCGAAGCCGCAGACGCGCGATCGATCCACTGGAGCGTGCGTGTGTGGTACGCGCGCAACGTCTCTGCGATTTCGGCCAGGTAGCGAATGCGCGCCGCAGGAATCAACACATCCGCCTGCGACTCACCGTCCACGACCCGAGGCGGGCGTCGAAAACGCACGGCGCCCACCTTCACGACGGCATCGCGCAGCGCCTCATAGAAGCGATCCATGCCGCGATCGCTCCACTGACTGGCGATGGTCGCGAACACCGGCACATCGGCGTCACTCACACCGAGCTTCTGCGAGTTGCGCTTCCACTGCTTGCGCACGTCGCGCAAGGCATCCAGGCCGCCCTGACGATCGAGCTTGTTGAGCACGACGAGCTGCGCCAGCTCCAACATGTCGATCTTCTCGAGCTGCGATGGCGCGCCGTACTCCGGAGTCATCACGTAGACCGGCACATCGACCACGTCGACGATCTGCGAATCGCTCTGGCCCGTGCCCGCCGTCTCCACCAGGATCAGATCGAAGTCAACCGCTTGCAGCACCGCGAGCACGTCGCGGATCGCTTCGCTCAAAGACACGTGGGCCGCGCGCGTCGCCAACGAGCGCACGAAGACCTGTGGCGAATGAATCGCGTTCAGTCGGATCCGATCACCGAGCAGCGCACCGCCCGAGCGACGCCGCGTTGGATCGACCAACAACAGCGCGAGCCTCGCCTCAGGCACGTCCTGCCGAAGACGGCGCACCGTCTCGTCCACCACACTGGACTTGCCCGCACCACCTGGCCCAGTGAATCCGACGACTGGCGTGCGTGCGCCCTCGCGTGCCTTCATCGCGGCCTGCCCCAGCTCGGCGGCCGTGATCGCCAACGAGAGCGCACGATGCGAGGTGAGCGCTGCCGGTATCGCTCGCGCACGATCGCGCGCTTCACGCGCGGCCAGACATTCCTCGAGAATCGTTCCGATCATGCCGGCGAGCCCCAGGCGCCTGCCATCTTCCGGCGAGAACAGCCGCGCAACCCCCTGGGCCTGCAGGGCCTCGACTTCTGCCGGCAAGATTGTGCCGCCGCCGCCGCCGTAGACGCGGATGTCCGCCCCGCCCAACGCCGCCAAGCGCGTGAGCAAATAGCTGAAGAACTCGTTGTGCCCGCCCTGGTACGAGGAGACCGCCACGGCGTCGGCGTCCTCCTGCACGGCGGCGACCGCAATCTCTTCCACCGAGCGGTCGTGCCCGAGATGGATCACCTCGGCCCCCTGACTCTGCAGCAGGCGGCGCATGATGTTGATGGCTGCGTCGTGGCCATCGAACAGCGCGGCCGCGGTCACCACCCGAACCGGTCGCGTCGAACCCGCCATGGATTGGGGCTAGCAAGCCCGCACCCGGGCCGTCAATTTCAGGCCTCCAGGCGCCGGGTCATTGCCAGATCGGTGCTTCAGTGTAATGACAGGTGGGCAGATCGCGTGAAACAAGGGTGTTCCGGTGCGACGTTCGATTCCCAGCACATCCGGGAGCGGTGGTGATCGGGCCACGACGCCGGGCGTCGGAGACGACCCCCGCGAGACCTTGCCCGAGCCGCAGCCGCCAGCGATCGCGCCCGCCGACTTCAACCGAACGATCCCGATGGGCTCGGCTGGCGCACAACACTGGCTGCCACCCCAGGACAGCAACAATCATCAGTCCGGGGTCCACTCCCTCAACGATCCACCACAACCGCTGACGAAGTCAGACCGCGTGCCGGCTCTGCGCTCAAAACACCCGACGTTGGCGAGCTTCGCGTCCGCGCCCCCACCGCAGATCGACACCGACGACAAGCGTTGGATCGGCAGCCACGCCGATCAGGGGTTCAGCACCACGCAGCGCACCTTCAGCGCACCGCCACCCGCGACGGACGCAAACGCAGCAGTCGGCAAGACACTTCAGATTTCGCCCGGGCACGGGTCCTTCGGCCAGACGTTGCGTGCCGTCAGCGTGCCGCCACCAGCGCAGGGCGCGACACCAAAGCCGATCTCCAGCAATCCGCCACCTCCGATCAAACCCGCTCGCACGATCAACATCTCGCCCGAGATTGCGATCCCTTCGGCACGCGCTGCCGACCCGGGACCTGCGCCACGCGCGCCGCTGCCACCGCCAAAGCCATCTGCCCCGCCACAAGCCCGTGAGCTGCCCGGTAAGAGCCCGGAGCTTCCGCCAACGTCGAAGGCAAAGACGAGCGCTCAAGCCGGAGAGCCCTTGCCCGGTGGTGTGTCGACACGCTGGCTCGCGATCGGCCTCGGCATTGCCGTCGTTGCGATCACGGCGATCGTGGTGCTCACGATGCCGTCCGCACCCGAGCCGCAACACGTGGTCACGCCTGCCGCGGGCACCGCCACCGCCACACCACCGTCGCACGCTGACGTTCGACCAAGCACGGAAATCATCACCAATCCCCCCGGCGCGGAGATCGTGCTGCGCGGCGCTTTGGTGGCGAACACGCCGGCGCACGTGGTGCGTCCATCGTACGAGGCGCTTTATCTTGTGCGCCTCCGCGGTCATCAACCTCAGCTCGTGGCGCTCTCGCCCCACAGCCCGGACACGATCCGAATCGAGTTACACCCAACCTTGGGCGAACCCACCGCTGAGCCTTTGCCCGACCAAGGGGCAGCGCCAGCCTCGGAGCCGACACCGTGAGCGCAGTTGGCGATCGGATCGACGTCTTGATCGACATCTTTCTGGGCGCCGCCCATGCCGATCGTCACCTGGCCGGCCGCGAACGTCATCGGATCCAGGACTTGGTACGCGACCTCATGTGCGTTCGCGAGCTGTCTGCCGAGGTGCAAGCGCGTATCGACGCATTCGATGCAACGAAGTTCGACCTCCACGGGGCTGCGCAGCGGTTCGCGCATGATCCACCGATGAGCCAACGGCGCCTGTTGGAGCTTGTCGCGCAGGTGATGCTGGCCGACGACGAGTACGACCTGGCAGAAGACGAGTTCCTGCGCGCCCTGTCACGCGAGCTCGGAATGCGCGACAGCCAAGTGGCGGATCTCACCCTCGACTACGAAGTCGATGTGCTGCGCGAGAGCTTTGAACAACTGCGAAACCCGCCGCCACCAGTGCCGCCGACCGCCACATCGAACGCCTAGGTCAGGGCAGGTTGGTCTGCGAACGCATCGGCTCGAAGTTCCAGTGCTTCACCACCTCGACCTTGGGTCGCAGGTATTCGTGCGTGAAGCGTTGGTGGCCAGGGTCGTTCATGTACGGCGTCACGTCCGCGAGCGAATCCAGATCCACCACGAGGCTCATGTCCCACGCCGAAAGCGCATGCTCGTCCGCGGGAACGCCCACGCTCACCGCGCGCACCTGCGGAATCGCGCGCAATGCACGCAAGGTCTCGGCCGCGATCTCACGACGTGCTGTGGGATTGGCATGCTCGGCCTTGAGCTTGATCAACACGTGTCGCTCAATCATCGATCACTCCTCAACGACGCTCGTTGTCTTCATGCCGTCGACGTTCAGTTGGCAAGAGAGCACACGCTGACTGTCGATGTGAATGGCTTGTTGCAACTGTAGCCTTCGGCCACACGGCACTGCTCGTTGACGGTGCATTCACGCATGCACGCGAACACGGGTGGGAACGTCGGAATCGTGATGCACGTAGATCCGGGCTCGCACGCCAAACCAAGATCACACAGCGTGGTGCAGTAGCCCCCCGGCAACACCAACGCGGGCTGTAGCGCGTACTGCGAGATGCAGGTGCGGGAGACACGGTCGGCCTCGCAATCGGTGCTCGCCATGCACGGCGCGCCGATGCGTCCAGGCTCATAGCCGAGCGGTCCGGCGTCGATCGACGCATCCACTGACGACCCTCCGGTGCCACCACCACCGACACCACTGGTGCCGCCGATGCCAGCTGTGCCACCTGTGCCGCCGACACCACTGTCTCCGCCGATGCCACCGATGCCACCTGTGCCGCCGAGTCCGCCACTGCCTCCCGAATCCGGCATGCCGGCCACGCCCCCCGCGACATCCAATGGCGATCGATCGACGCTGCACGCGCTCACCACCGCAACTGCAAGCACGATCAAGCCCGACGAACAACGCACGCACGGACTCTGCCCGCGCCACGAAGGTCGGTCAAACGCACGGCAAGCAAAGGCTCAACTGTGTTACCAATGACGTCCCATGGCGTCCAAACGACCGACGCGCACCTACGAACCGAACCCCGCGCTGCGTGCCCTCTACCAGTCCTTCTTCAGCCACATCGAAGTCGACGAGAGTTGGGTCCGCGAAGTCCGCCGCCTCGCGAACCAGGGCTCGATCGTCTACATCCTGCGCAACCTCAACTTCGTCGACTTCCTCGCGCTCGACTATCTGACCAAGCGTTACGATCTCCCGCGCATCGGTTACGTCAACGACGTCGGCCTATGGATCCTCAACCCGCTCGGCAAGGGTTGGCTCAACGCGTTGAAGGCCCAAGACGACGTCTCCGAGGCGGCCCAACTCCGTGATGCGCTCGACAGCGGTTGCTCCGCGGTGCTGTTTTTGAAACGCCCGCCGAACGTGATCGACGTGGCGTCTGGCAGCCAAGGCCGCGGTCGGATCGAAGGCGACGTGATCATGCGCGCGCTGATCGACATGCAGCGCGAACGCCCGACACCGATCAATCTGGTGCCTCAGCTGTTCGTATGGACCAAGCGCCCGGACACGCGCGGCGGTCACTGGCTCGATCCGTTGCTCGGCCCGCGCGAGTGGCCAGGTCCTTTGCGCACGCTCGGTCAGTTCCTCACCAACTACAAGTTCGTCGAGCTGCGCGCCGGAAAAGCATTCGACTTGGAGCGCTACTTGGCGGAAGCCGAGCCGTGCTCCGAAGACGTGCACGTGCGCCGCGTGGTGTTCGCCATGCTGCGACGCCTCGAACGCGAACGTCGTAGCGTCACCGGTCCTGCGTTCAAGCCGCCGGATCGAGCGCGGCATCAAGTGCTGGAGAGCCCGTACCTACGCAACGCCATTGAGACTCTCGGCAGCAACGAAGAAGAGCACGGCGAGATGCGCAAGCGCGCGCACAAAATCCTGCGCTCGATGCAAGCCACGCCGGACACGACCACGATCAAAGCGCTCGAGCTGCTGTTGGAGCGCG
>JACZCZ010073657.1_pt1 | contig 17034 bp, 15 predicted proteins | sample 8641811 | NCBI WGS metagenome assembly JACZCZ01 (sample SAMN15324610, study PRJNA640507) | soil metagenome | isolation source: intercropping peanut in the first line | place: China: Luxin town, Laibin City, Guangxi Province | collected 2019-07-25 | depth 10cm m | reverse complement strand
GCTCGGGAAAAGGCCACCTCGCCCACCATTCAACCCACTGCACCCTGGGGCTGGGCTAGAGGAACGCTCACCATTCAACCCACTGCACCCTGGGGGCTGGGCTGGGGCTGGGCTGGGCGGGCCGGGGCTGCTTCCTTTAATAGGAGCGGGTGCCGTGACTAGGCGACTAAGCGCCAAGGGACAGCAGGACTTCGGTGACGGCGCGGGGGTCGTGTTCGCCGGGGCGTTCCTTGGATTCGATCGGAAGCGTGAGCACGTCGATGCCGTGTGCGTGCAGTCGTTCCAGATCGACGCCCTCGGGGTACAGCCCGGGATCGGGGTCCAACAGGACGTATTGAACCACCTCACGCACGCGCACTTGATCACCGACGTCGCGTCGGACCAAGCCAGCGAGATGCTCGACGCAGCGCGCGACGCTGTGCCCGCGCTGCTCCGGGTCTATGCCGATGTTGGGCACGAACACCTTGGGACATTGCGCCTCGACAATGGCGCGCCCCATGCCGACCGGCAGCAGGTTCGCGGCGACGCTGGAGAAGAAGCTACCCATCGGGAAACAGATCACGTCGGCGCTCTCGATCAGTCCGCGTACCGGTGGATCGATCGACGTCGAGGTGGGCGACTCGCCGGTGGAGGAGCGCACGAGCCACAGATCGGTGATGACCTGAGTCGGCGCGGCGGCCTCCTTGCCGGTGATGTTGTGTTGCCCGGTGATGGTCTTGCCATCGGCGTAGCGCGCGCACAGATGCAAGGAGTCGAGCACGGTGGGCTGCACGATGCCGCGCGCCTGAACCAACTTGGCGAACAGGTACAACACCGAGTCGATGTCGCGCTCGTTGGCCAGGTAACCGCCCGCCAGGATCAGGTTGCCGATGCTGGCCCCACGCAGGTCGAAGTTTCCCGGCATGCGCGACAGGAAGTCGCGCAGATGCGTACGCACGATGCGGCGCAGCGGCTCCGGGACCGCGCGCACCATCGCGTCCGAGCCGTGCACCATCCGATCGAGCCGTGCAGCAAGCGTGGTCATCGATTGATCTGTCGGCAGGCGATGGGAGAACAGCGCATAGATCTCCGGGTTGGCGATCGCGGTCTCGTCGGCAAGCGCCATCAGGCGGCTGCGCAAGTCGCCGACCGAGAGCATGTCGAACGCGTCGCGCAGGCGCGCCGAGCTGCCGCCGGAATCGAACGGTGTGATCAGGTGAATCGAGTTGTGCGTGTAGCGCTTGAGCACACGGCTGACTTGGCGCAGCGCCGTGCCGCCGCTCAGAAACAGCACACGTGGACCCAGCTCGGGCACGCGCAGGCAACGCTCGACGCGCACCGGATCGGGCAAGGTGAGCACGCGCGCGACGCGAGCACGGGGACGCGCGCTCATGCGCCGAGCAAACGACGGGCTTCCGCCATGCCCTGCTCGAAGTCCACGCCGCCCGACAGCTCCACCACCGGCACATCCGCCAGGTGCGCGAGGTACTCCTTCGGGTCGTGCTGAAGCGCTTGCTCCGCGGGCTTGGCGTCGAGGATGAAAGGCCCCGGGTGCTTCATCAATGGCGTGAGCAGCGCGGGGCGTTCGCGGAACGTTCCACGCCACACGCGCGTGGGCTTCGTCTCGCGATGGCTCCAGGTCAGGATCATGCACGCGCGCAACGGTGCGACCGGTTGAATGCGGCCCGGGCCGAACAGCTGATCCACGTCGGCGTCGTACTTCTCTTCCAACGTCCACAGCGCGTCGCGCTCCATCCGCGCAAGCTCGTCGCGTCGCGCCTCACTGAGTACCGGCCACAGGTCACGGTTGCCAAGGATCGTGCCGGGGTTGATGCGCGGCATCTTCGGCACGCCGGACATCTGCAGGTGATCGCCGGAGCGCCCGATCAACACACGATCGTTGGACACGAAGCGCATGCCACCGCTGATCAGGTGCAACGCCAAGGTCGACTTCCCAGCGCCAGCGACGCCTGCCATGCAGACACCCCCGGCATCAGTCGACACACCCGCCGCGTGACACAGCACGAAGGCGCGCCGCATCAGCCATCCCATGTACTGCGTGTTGACCAGGTTGATCACCTGGTTGGCGTTCTGTACGCACGGTCCGATCGCCAGCTGTTCGTCATCGCTGAGCAGAAACTGCATGCTGGTGCGGACCTTCTGCACGATGCGCCCGCCTTCCACATCCGTGAACGCCTCTTTCTGGCCTACCTTGTCCGGCTCGCGCGGCCAGTAGCGAAGCTTCAGCTCGAAGTCCGGCGCGGGCGCCTCGATCATCGTGATGCGGAAGTGCGCGCGGCCACCGTCGCCCAGGACGTGACGAAAGTAGTCACGCAGGAGCGAAAGCAACCCGGCATCGTTGGAGTCGACTGCGATGCGGCACTCGCCGATGGCAAGCGGCAATGTACCGACGGACGGATGCCGCTCACGGAGCTGCGCGATCAAGTCGCGGACGGAACGCGCGTTACTCATGGCGCAACACCTCGATCACGTGGTCGGCAATGTGCGCGGCGGCGTCGATGCCTGCGCCCTCGGACAAGCCACGGAAGCCACCGAACGCAGAGACCTCGAACACATAGGTGCCGTGGCGGGTTTCGGCGACGTCGACCGCAGCGAAGTCCAAGTCGAACAGCGCCTGTGCGTGCTGCGCCATCTCGATGATCTGGGGCGACGGTTGATGCTGCGCGTAGTGACCGCCGGCCATGGTGGTCGTGTCCCAGGCACCCTTGGCTCGCACCCGCGCGTAGGTTCCCAAGTACTTGCCGCCAACGAACGCCACGCCGTAGTCGCGATCAGGCAGCTCGATCCGACGCTGTACGTAGATCACCGGATTGCCTTCGGCTTGGAACGCGTTCGTTTGCTCCATCACGCGCTCGAAGCTCGTAGGCTCGATCAAGCGCATACCGCGAGCCTTGGTGGAGTAGAGCGGCTTGAGCACCGCGCCCTCGAAGGCCATCACCGCTTCGGCGGCTACGTCCGCGCGCTCGGTGACGATCGTCTCTGGCATCGGAATGCCCGCGGTACGCAAGGTGACCGTGCACGACAGTCGATCGATCAGGCGCATCAGGCGCTCGGGGCGCGAGAAGATTCGCACGCCCATGCCTTGTAAGAAGCGCAGCATCTCCAGTCGGTCCAGGTTGCTCCAGCCGTAGCTGCGGTCGACCTTCTTCACGATCAGCGCGTCCAGCTCACGCAGCTCGATGCCCTTGAGCGTGGCGCGACGTCGATCCAAGTCGATGGCGACTTCGCTCATGTCGACCAGCAAGCGAAAGCCGGTGCGCTCAGCGATCGCGTCAGCCAGACGCTCGGAAGACCATTTGCCTGGCACACCGACGACACCGATGCGCAGGGAGGATGCGGAGTTAGTCAAGCAGGATCTCCTGTGGCACTTGAAACATCGGGATGCGATCCGGTGGACACAACAAGAGGCGGTCCAGCAAGTAGCGCGAGCGCAAGAACAGCGCCTTGGCGAACTCCTCGTCGAGGATGAAGCGCGTGGAGGTGGCGAATGAACGGGCGAGGCCGAAGGCCATCCGTGCGCCGAAGGTGTGGTCGTTGTTGCGCTCGGCGAACTCTTGAAGGAAGGCGTAGAAGCGGCGCGTGACTTCGTTGATGCGCGCGCGAATCGGCGCCTCGAAGATCTGCATGCGGTAGTTGCTGACCAAGAACACCGACGCGTCCTGAACCCAGTCGTTGAGCATGCTGCGGTGCAGATCGATCAGGCGCACGCGCCCGTCGTCCGGGTCGTAGATGATGTTGTCGATATTGAAGTCGCCGTGGGTCAGCACGGAGAACGGGGGCGCGAGCTGGGCCTCGAGCTCAGTGGCGCGACTCACCATGTCGGCGAACGGCAACACGTCGATGCGACCGATGCCCGCGCGAGCGTCGCGGAACTTGGGGTGTATTTGAAACACGTCGTCCAGGCGCTTTCCCAGTTGCCGTGCAAAGCGCGGCGCGATCGGCTCGGTGCGTCGCGTCGCATTCCAGATGTCTTGCAACGTGGTCGTGATGCGCGAGAGCGCCTGCCACAGTGCCGGTGCCCGTCCTTGCAGCAACACCTGCTCGAAGGTGTGGCCAGGGATGTACTCCAAGAGCAGCGCGGCGTTCGTGCCGTTCTCGTGAAATGAAAAGACCTTGGGCGCGACACCGGGCACGAGTGATTCCCAGCGATCGATCCCGGCCTTCTCTTCGCGCAGCTTGTCCTTGGGGCCTTCCTTGAAGATCACGCTGGTGGCGTCGGTGGTCTCGGAGTCGCGATCCGACACGCGTGCGATACGACAACCGGAGCGCGACTCGCCCATGGAGTAGAGCGCAACGTCGTCGAGCGATCGATCCGGGTTGATCTCGCCCAGTGAATCTTCGAGCGCCCAGAGCTGACCGATCTTGATCTTCTCGCCCAAGGCCGCGGAGATCACCGCTTCGCCAATGTTGAGCAGCGCGTCGCCCATGCGCTCGAAGTAGCGCGAGATAAACAGGAGCGTGACGTGGGTCTCGGCGTTCTCGCCTTTGCGCAGCGCTTCGACGCCGCGCTGGAACGCTTCCACGAACAGGGTGTCGAGGCGCGGCTCGGCGCGACACACCGAGAGCGCCACGTGCACGTCGCGCTGAAGCACCGCCTCCTCCACTTGTGACAACCCGCGCTCCACTTCCTCGAACAGCGGCGAAAACGCATCGGGGTTGAGCAAGTCGCGGTGCGTGATGTAGTCGAGCTGCCCGACCACGTCTTCACAGAAGTCCGCCATGCGCTCCAGGTTGATCGCCACCACGTCGATCGACTTGAGCTGCTCGATCTCGGTGGCGTCGATCGCGTCGCGAAAACACGCGCGTTGGATGAAGGTTCGCAGGTTGTCGATGTAGTTGTCGCGGCCGAGCATGCTCTTGCGCAGCTCGCGCGACGGCGATCGGATGTAGCGCTGCGTGCGCTCCAGTTGCTTCTGCACCTCGCGGATCAGAAAGCGCAGGTTGTCTTCGACATTGGGTGAAAGCACGACGTCAGCTCCCCGGAGTGATCTTGAGATCGTCAGTGGCGGGGGCTTGTTCTTCCTTGTTGGGCTTCCAGGTGAAGCGGAGCGTGAGGCGACCGCGATCGGGTCTTTGCGAAGCGCGCAGCTCAAAACGAATCAAGCCGCGCGGCTCGAGCGCGATGTCCTCGCCGCGACTGCTGACAGCCAGCCGCCCATCCTGAAACCCCTGGGTGACGATCTGCAGGTACTGCGCAAGGGAATCGCGATCCTGCAACGACTCGTGGTCGAACTCTTTCTTCTTCACCATTGCGCGTACCTCGGGTTGACCGACCGCGATGTGGCGCGCGATCGGAAGTGACATCGATTCAGTCGATCTCGAGATCGGCCGGCTTCTCGGTGCGCCAGCTCAGCTCGATTTCGACCTTTTGCTTCTTGCCCTTGCGGCTCGCCTTCACTTCCACGTCGACGTGGCTGCCGGCCTCGAGCGTCAGCTCCTGGTCGTTGCGTCGGAAGTTGATCGCGCCAGACTTCAGACCCTTCACGATCGCGTCGAAGTACGTGACGGCTTCTTCGCGTGTCATCAGGCTGTCGAAGCTGATCTTTCCATCGCGGTCGTTGCCCATGTCGGAGTCCTCTTGTTCGGTTGTGCTGTCGTTGCCCATGGCGTGTCCTTCTGGTGTGTGTGCTGATGGTTCTTGGCGTGGCAGCGTGAGCACTTGGCGCCGTGCCACGTCGAGCTCTTTGGCGGTGGGAAAGTCGGTGCTGATCCCGAGCACACGGCCGTCGGGTTGAAACAGCGTGACGGCGGCGCCAATCGGATCGAGCCCGTGCAGAACACGTGTGTTGCGATCGATGCTCGCGTCGCACTCGAAGTTGAGCATCCCTTGACGAAAGATGATGCGTTGGCCGTTCAGGATGTTGCGGTGCCCGTGTGCCACCGCGTAGATGCCGCACGCGTGCAAGTCGCGAACGCCGCGCTCGGTGAGCGGCCAGTCCGTGTCGCGGTACTTGGTGCGGAAGCCGTTGCCGACCGCTCCGTGATACAGGTCGAACAAGTCATCGCGCAGTAACGAGCGGAACCACGCGTTGACACTATCGACGCCGTCGGACCGCAGGCGCGCCGCAAGACGATCGTCGACACCCGCGTGAATGAACAGCACTGAGCCCACCCGATGCACGAGCTGCATCCGCGTGAACAACCACGACAGCTCGCCGCCAGGATCGAGAAACAGCTCGCGGAACTTGGAGACTGCGGCGGCGACTTTGGCCAAGGAGAGATCGAGCTTCGCGCAGTGCTTCTCCATGTCCTCGGTCTTCTCGCGGATGCGGATCAGCTCCTGTTCGATCTTCTTCGGTGAGATCGCGCCCTCGACGCTGTGCGGAAACTGCCGGTACCACTGCGCGTCCGGGAACAGCGCCTGGTAGTGCCGCGACTCCTCCGCCAAGCCTTCCGCGATCGGCGTGGCATCGAGATAGGTGTCGTAGATCTCCTTGAACAGCGGCACCGCCTTCTTGCCCATGCGCACGAACAGGTGCGCGAGGCGCGGGTCCTTCTCGCCGGCACAGCGCATCCCGACCAAGGCGCGAACATCGTGGTTGCCCGCCAACAGCACCACGTTCGCGTCCAGATCGAACAGGTGCTTGAGCGCGCGCAGCAGCCGCAGGTTGCTCGGACCCTTGTCGAGACAATCACCCGCGATCAGGAATGTCATCGCGCGGCCCGACGGCGTGAGCACGAAGTCCGTGTCGCCGTGGCCTGTCTTGGCAACGCCGCCCGAAGCCACCAACGAGCGCACGAACGCTTCAGCGTCAGCGTGCACGTCACACAGCATGCTCAGCCGCGAAGACGGCCACACCCAAGGCTTGCCCGCGAGGTACAGCTCCACGGCGTCACGCGAGGCTTCGTCTTCGTAGACGCCGGGATCCTGCGCGCGCTCCTTGTGTGTACGCAGCCACGGCGTGGCCCGCGACGGAAGGTTGCCGCCCACCCACGCATGTCCCGCGTACACCGGCACGCTGTGTTGCGCTCGGGTGCGCTTGCCGCGTGCAGCCGGCCGCCACGTGCTGATGTCACGGGTGTCAGTCAAGGTGTCCACCGTTGCCTCGCTCCTTCCACGCGCCGGCGATGTGGCGAAACCCGTCGTTGTGCGTCCACTCTAGAAAGACGGGGTGACAGTGATGCATCGACAGCGAGCCAACCTGCGCCTGTGACAGCACCCCGAGCGTGACGGCTGCGTGACGCATCGAAGCGCCGTGGCCGACCATCAACTTCACGCGGTTGTGCTTGGCGCTCGCCGCCAGTGTTTCGACGGCGAGCTGCAGGTGACGTGCGACGCGCTCACCCGCCTCCGCCAGCGACTCGGCGCCGATCACCGGCAAGCGATAGTTGCGGTTGGTCTTCCAGTCTGCCGGTGGCGCGCCGAAGCGTGGGTCGTCGGTTACGGCTTGCACGATGTCGTCCGTGCTGAGGTTGGCCAGGCTTCCGAGACCACGTTCGGCGAGACTGTCGTGCTCGACCACGCGCACCTCGAAGCCGAAGTCGCGGGTGAGACGGCGTGCGGTCAGGGTCGCGGTCTGCCACGCGCGCAACAGTGACGAGCTGTCGATCACCGGATCGAGCGTGCAGTCGTGCGCCAAGCAGAAGCCGAGCACGTCGTCGATCAGCTGTGACACTTGCTGCTCACCTTCGCTGGTGAGTCCGTACGGCAAGTGCGCGCTGGGAACCGCCGCGGGCTGGCGGTAGGCACCGTGACGAGACAACGCGAGGAATACCCTTGGCACGTTGCTGGGCTACCAATCGCGCTTGACGCCGATGCGTCGTCAACGGATCTCGTTCGTGACAAAGCCACACCGTTGTGCGTCACGAAAAGGCACTGAAACCTAGCGGACGCAGCGGACGAAGGCGGTGCCGGGTGGGCCGCGAAAGACGTCGAGGCCGCGGTCGAAGCCGACGGTCCACGCCAAGCTCGGGAAGCCGCGTGGCGTCGATGACGTCCAGTAGTAGCCGGCGGCCACGCCTGGAAAAGCGTTGGAGTCGGCGGCGGGGTTTTCGCGCGTCTCGTCGATCAACGTGTGGAGCTCTTTCAACGTGGGCAAGCGCCAGCCGTCGCCGGGCGCGTCGAGCGTGTTGCAGTACGCGGTGGCGGCGTTCCACTCGTACAAGGTCGAGAGCCCGGCTTGCTGCCAGTGCAGTTGCGTCGCGGTGTCTTCCACCACGGCATCGTCGACCACGAGCTCACCCATCGGTGCTTCGTCGTCGGGCGATCGTACGCAGCGCACGCGTCGCCCTTGGCTGACGTCGTCTTGGAACACGACGTTGGTGCCGAAGCCAAAGGCAACGCCCCAACGCTGTGCAGGGACGGCGGCGCGCCGTGACGCCGACCAGAAACCGACCGGCGCAGTGTTGGGGAACGCTGCGGGATCGATGGCTGCGCCCTCTTGCGTGAGATCGATCAAGCTCAAGAGCTCGATCCGCGACGGCAAACGAAACCCACCGCCATCGAGCGTGAGGTCCGCGCAGTACGTGTTGGCTTCGCTCCACGACAGGTCGTCGTCGGAGCTGCCGCGTTGCCAAGTGAGATGCGTCACGCCGTCGATCACGACGTCTTCGAAGACGTCATACATCTGTGGGTGACCGCCGCTGCTCGTCACGGGGTTGGGCATCGGCCAGCGCGGTCGAGCGTGGGTGTGATCGACGCCGCCATCGATCGGCACGTCCGCGTCGAGGTCGTCGTTGCCGTCGGGCATCGGCGCGCGCGCGTCGTAGGGCTCACCGCCGTCGAGCACGACGATAGGCGCGTCGATGCCGAGCAATGCATTGCAGCCCATCGCGCCGGCGAGGCAAACGCTGACACCCCATGAACCCATCGCGCGCATCAGAAGGTTCCGGCGGCGGCGGCTCCCACGGTGTCCGGCAAAAGCAGCGGCGCCACGCTCGCGCTGGCGGTGGACGGGGCGTGCTCTGAAGAACCGCCGAAGAGAACCATGGCCAGGCCGCCCGCAACCAACGCAGTGGCGATCACGCCGGTGATGGTGGCAGCCGTGCCGGACGCGCGCGCGTCGTTGCGGTCGCTTGCACCTTGAGGCGTACACCGATTGACGACGCAACCGTCCTTCGAGTCGTTGTTCTTGCTGATCGCTTGCAGCGTGAACGCGAGCGAGGTGCCCAGGCCAAACACGCCGACGCCGAGCGTGGCCCATCCGGCGCCTTGCAACAGTGTGATGCCGTCGCTGCGTGATCGCGCTGCTGACGGTGTGCGCGAAGGTGCAGGCGCTTCGATCTCCGGGCTCGGCTCCGCAACGACAACCTCAGCTGCGGCGATCGGTTGTGCGACTGCAACCGGCTCAGGCGCGGGTTCTGGCTCAGGCGCTTCCGGCGCAGCCACCGTGGCCGGTACCGTTGGCGCGGGCTCCGGTGCAGCGGGCTTGGCTTCGCTTGCGAGCGCCTCCAGCGCGGTCACACGTTCCTGTGCCGCTTGTCTTCGATCGTAGCGGCCTTCGGCTTCCGAGCGTTGCACCACCTCGCGGTATGCGCGCAACGCAGCGACCAGATCTCCCTGACGCTCACGACACACCGCGAGCGCGAGCAAGGTGCCGGTGGCGGGGTCCTTGTCGAAGCTCGCGGCAAGCAGCGGGCAAGCCGCCAAGTAGTCTTGTGCGGCGAGGCGCGCTTTGCCTTCACGAAACAAGGTGTCGGCCTCGCGCGCTGCGGCGCGGTCTGCGTGCGCGACCATCGGCGAGGCGGTGCAGGCAATCACGAAGAAGAGCAATGAAGCGCGCATGGTCATTCTCGGGTGTCGATCAGGCTGTCGAGGGGATCGGCCGCGGGTGCCGGAGTCGGCGCGGCGGTCGCGGCAACGGACGCGGCTTCGGCCAGCAGGCGTCGCTCACGTCGGCGTGCACGGCGTGCTTCTGCTTCCGCGTCGTCGATTGCGCTCGTCGCCTGAGTTGCGGTCGAGGCTGCTGGCGCGGCCAACGCGGTGGGGTCCGGTGCGGCGGGCGCAGCGGGCGTCGCGGGTGCTGCGATCGCTGTCGTTGCGGGCGGGGCCGGTGGCGGAACCGCTGGCACCTGGACCGGGATCGACACCGGTGCCGAAGCGTAGGCCGGCGGTACATCCACACGACGCGGAGCCAGGACCATGTCGCGTCCTTGCAGCGCCAACGTCAGCAAGCCGATCGCCGCCAAGCCACCGCCGGCGACCAGGCCAGCGCTGCGCAACCACGAAGGCACGGTCTCCGCTTGCGGTGCAGCGCTCGGACGCGGACCAGCGGACGGAATCGAAAACGGCGCAAGACTCGGCGAGCTTGCGGTGACCGGCGCCTGCGCGACCGGTGCTTGCGTGTTGCGTGCGGCGGCGGGCTGCGGTGTCTCGCGTGCGCGCGGCAAGGGCGGCGACAGGGTCGACGTCGCGGGGGCAGGGTGCATGTCGACCTGCATCGAGAACTGCGGGTTGCCGTAACGAGCGGCGCTGACCTGCGCGATCAGCTGCGCGCGCAGACGTTGGGCGGCTGCCTGCGACGCGGTGAACAACTGTTGGTGCGCGCGCTGTGCGTCGGCCACGGCGAGCTCAGCAGACGCGTTGGCAGCAGCGAGCTCCGCGGGGTTGGCACCTTCGAACATGCGCGGTGCGCCAAAGGCCGGTCGTGCGCCATCGCGATCGAGCTCTGCTTCGAGCTCACAGTCGTCGTGGAAGCTCTTGCGCCACCAACGGTCGGTCAACACTTCGCGAAACGTGATGTGACCGCCGGGCAGCACTTGAAACGGCACGTCGACCGAGCCGCCGAAGCTGAAGCGCGGATCGCTGGTGCTGACGCCGAAGTACGCAGGCATGCAGAAGTCGGAGACCAACACGCCGTTGATCTCGTAGCCGTAGCGCGCGTCCTGACAGGGCGCGCAGATCTCCAGCAGCAGCTCGATCGGCGCTTGATCGGCCCGCGGCGATCGCGTGCTCACCGTGCGCAGCCCAAACGGATTGACCAACATCTCCAGACACGCGCGACTGGCGTGCAGCGACCACAGCGGCGTCATTTCGATCAGCGCGTACGGTTGCCCGTTGTGATCGAGGTGAATGCCGACGCGACCGTCGAGTGACTGAAACGTCAACACGATCGGTCGATAACCGACTGGCACATCGTCGAGCCGCGGAAACGCATCGACGGTGGCGGTGATGCCCCAGCGAGGTGCGAGGTCACGCGTCACCTGTCGTTGCAGCGCAGCGCTCACGCGCGCCAACTCCGAGAGGTCCATGCCGTAGCTCTCGGGAACCAAAGCGATGTGTTGCGTCAACATAGAAACTCCCACGTGACCGAATGACGCGACAACGCCTAGCAGATGAAGTTGCGTTGGTGATCGCTGGATCCGAACGCTCACCAAAGTGTCACCTGCAAGCCAAGATGGACACCTAGAGTGCGCGCGGAGGAAAGCCATGCCCGCGCCACGTCCAGCTGTCATGCGTCTGTTGCTTGCGACCGCCGTCGTCGCGCTTGCGGGTGGTGCCTATTGGACGACGCGCACGGCGTGTCGACAGACAACGCGTCCGCCGATCACGGTCGACGTCACCACGCCCTCACTGAGCCAAGGTGAAAAGGATGCGCGCTATCGCTACCAGATCCCCGTGACGCCCGGTCAGCCGAGCCGCGGGGCGAAGGATGCGCTCGTGACGATGGTGGTGTGGAGTGACTTGCGGGGCCAGACCGCGCGCGATGTGGATCGTGTGCTCGAAGCGATGATGACGAAGTACCCCACGCAGCTGCGGTGGGTGCACCGGCATTGGTTCGACGCAACGCAAAAGGAAGCGCATTTGCTGCACAACGTGGCGCGCGGCGTGCATCACGTGGCGGGCAAGTTCTGGGAGCTGCGTGCGGAGCTGTTGAAGCAACCTGATGACGCTCCGCTACCGTTGCCTCAGCTTCAGGCACTGGCGGAGTCGGTGGGTGTGGACTGGGCGCCGATCGATCAGGGCCTCGTGCGCATGGGCTTTGCCCAGTACGTGATGACGGACCTGCGCTTTGCCACGATGTTCGGCGTCACGTCGACTCCGGGCATCTACGTCAACGGTCGTCGTCTGGTGGTCGAGTCGATCGCGGGCCTGCAGCCGCAGCTGGAAGCGCTGATCACGCGTGAGCTGCGAGACGCCGAGGCGACCGTCGCGCGCGGCGTGCCGGCAGACAAGCTCTACAAACACCTGGTCGAGCAAGCGCTCTGGAGCATCGATGACGACCCGGCCACACGCGCGCAGTGGTACGCCGCACGTGAAAGCGCCCGCGCCTCGGTGACGCCGTAGTGCCATGCGCGCCCGCCGTGCACAGATCGCGCTGATGTTCGTCGGCCTTGCGCTGAACGCGTGCGCCAGCGACGTGGGGCCGTGCGATCCGATCGCCGCCGATGAGCTGGTGTACGGACGCAATGGTTGGGTCGCGACCAAGGGCCAAGCGCTCGCACACGACAGCTGCGGCAACGGCGCCTTCTGTCACGCCGCAGCCGCAAAGGGGGCGCAGCGCTACGGCGCGCCGAATGGGATGAGCTTCGACATGTTGCCGTCGCCGACCGGGCTCGCGCATGTGCTCGACGACGTGGAAGCGCTGTGGAGCGTGGTGCGCGAGGGCGACATGCCGCCGAGTGAAGTCGGTGTGCGTGTGCAGGGCGATGGCGACTGGATCTTCGATGTGGAACGCCGCGCCGAAGCACCGCGCTTGCCTTCACTCCACACGCGTGAAGGGCAGGGGATGTTTCGCAACTGGCTCGCGTGCGGTGCTCCGGTCGTGGCCGATACACAGGTGCCAGAGTGGGCGCGACCGCCCCACGACCCGTTCGGAGGTGAAGGCGCGCCAGCGTGGCACGACATCTACGAGGTGATTCTCAAGCCCAACTGCGCGACGGCCGGGTGTCACATTCCCGCAACGTCAGCGGGCGGCCTGGCGATGGCCGATGAATGTGCGACGCGCGCCCAGCTGTTTGCGGCTGGTGATTGCGGTGAGGTGCGTGTGATTGCGGGCGACGCTGCGGGCTCACTGTTGATCGACAAGCTCACAGCCGAGACGCCGCGTTGCAAAGGCCGCATGCCCACCTTTGGTCCGCTTCCGAACGACTTCACGGACGCGATCGCACGTTGGATCGACGCGGGCGCGGAGGCAGAGACATGCGCGGACTGAACGCCGTTGCTGGACTGTGCGTCGTGCTGTGGCTCGTGACTGGTTGCGACGACGCGCTCTCGGCCCAGCTCGTGACACCCAACTACGTCGAGCCGTGCAAGTACACCGCTTGCTCGGATCACGGCCTGTGCGTCGCATCGGACGCCGGCACGCCACAATGTCTGTGCGAGCCCGGCTATACGCACGACGATTGCTCTCGCTGTGAAGATGCTTTCCACCGCGACTCGTTGGCGCGCTGCGTGCCCGATGTCCGCTGCGCCGACCAGACCGTCGATCCGTGTGCGCCCGGTGGTAGCTGTGTCGATCGCGATGGCACCCTCGCGTGCACGTGCGAAGAGGGTTACGCCGGTCCGCGCTGCAACGTGTGCGCGGAGCGCTATGCGCGTGACGAAGCCCTGGGCTGCCTGCCGGTTCCATTCACCATGCCCACGGCTGGCAGCGGTGGTGTCGGCGGCAGCGGCGGCGTGAGCGAGTGCGACCCTGGCTACGGCGGGCCGGGCTGCATGCTGTGTGCGACCGGCTTTCATCGCGTTGGCACCGCGTGCGTGATCGACGAAGCATGCCGCGTGGGCTTCTGCCCCCATCACGCCAGCTGCGAGATCGTCGACGGTCTCGCTCAGTGCGTGTGTGACGCTGGCTACGTCGGACCGAGCTGCAGCGAATGCGCGGACGGCCACCACGCCGACGGCGACGACTGCTTGCTCGACGAGACCTGCACCGACGACAGCTGCCCGGACAACGCCAGCTGCGAGGTGCTGAACGGCGCCGTTCGATGCACCTGCAACGCAGACTGGGAAGGGGATGACTGCAGCTTGTGTCGGCCAGAGCGGACCAAGACGCTCGACTTTGCGTCGATGGTCGGCTTCCCGAGCGACGAGAACACCTGCTACGCGCCCTTCGGCTATCCCGGCTCGCCGTACAACGCCTATCAAACCTCCGATCACGCGCTGCGCAGTGAGGAGGGTTACGCGCCCTATCGCTTGTGCGCGCCGAGCACCTACAACGGTTTCTCCACGCGCCACGTCGAGCTCTCCACCTCGACCACGCGCGCGGCTGAAATCGAGCTGTCTGAGCCTGCGGTTGCGATCCGCTTCGATGTGGGTGTGCGCCTGTCACCGCTGTCGCTCGACGTTCACGCCGGCTCGATGCAGTCGGGTGCGCTGGTGTTTCGTACGTTGCCCGGCGCGGCGATCGCGCTGGCACCGCAGTCGAATCGCTCGGTCGCGCTGGAGAACCTCGAACCACCGGCGCGCGTGATTCGCTTCGTCCCAAACAACGGTCACGCGCAGGTGGTCAGTCTCGACAACATCGTCTCTCACCACGGCAGCTGCGCGCCATGACCTCGCGTTCGCATCGCAAGTTGTGGCCTGCGCTGACCGCGTCCGTGCTTGCGCTGATGGCGTGCTTCGATGAGCCGCTGCCGATGCAGGCGAGGGACGGCGGTGACGACGACGCTGGCGATGACGATGCCGGCGTGATCATCAGCCCGTGCACCGACACGCCCGATGGTTTTGCCTGTGGCGATGGGCACATCTGCGTGAGCCATCGTTGTGTGCAGAGCCGTTGTGGCGACGGCGTGCGCAGCGGCGCCGAGGCTTGCGACGATGGCAACCAGCGTATCGATGACGACTGCACACCGTCTTGTCGAATCATCCCGGCCGTCTGCGGTGACATGCACGTCGGCGCCGGCGAGGAATGCGACGACGGCAACCGCATCGACGACGACAGCTGTTCGAACCTGTGTCGCGCGCACGCCACGTCGATCGACGCCGGCGGACCATCGATCACCGACAACTGTCCCCGCCTGGAAGCTGCGCTCACGATCACGCCGTACGTGGGTGAAGACGAGCGCCTGACCGACCGCTACTTCACGATCGAAGCGCGCGTCACAGCCGCGCCCGGATACCTGAGCTGGTTCCACACTCAAGGTTACGGCGATCTCTACCGCGACAGCGATCAGCCGCTTCGTGTCAGCTTTGCGTGCACGACCATGGCCGCGGAGCAAGAGGCCACGATCTACTTCAGTGGCGCGCACCCGTACTGCACGCCGATCGCCACATCCGTCACCGTGACCTGTGGCCCACCGTTCATTCAGCTCGGCGGTGGTGGCGCAGGTGGCAGCGCGGGGACAGGAGGCGACGGGGGCAGCGCTGGATCGGGCGGCGAAGGTGGCTCTGCTGGCGCGAGTGGCACGGGCGGTGAGAGCGGCGGCGGTGCAGGCGGTTCGGCGGGTGGTGCCGGCGGCGGTGGGCGTTCGTTCGATCAGCTGAATGCCGAATGTCGTCAGTGCGCCGCGGAGAGCTACACGCTCGAGCTTGCAGGCGAAGACGTCTACGGCAAGTGCTTCGGCACGGTCGAGTCGCCGGCGTTTCGGCAAGCGTGCATCGACGCGTTCGTCTGCTCGACGTTGGCCGACGACGGCATGCCCGGTCGTGGTGACGACTGCGCGCAGAACCAGGTCAACGGCGCGATCACTTGCTACTGCGGCCAGCCCTACAGCGAAGCCAACTGCACCAACGACTCGATCGGTCCTCAGGGCGAGTGCCAAGAGGCGTGGGAAGTGGCCGCCGGCTGCGACCAGATCAGCGATGTCTCCGATCGCGCCAACTGCGTGCTCGACAATTTCCAAGCGTTCACCACGCCGGCGGGCATCGCGTCCTACGCCGTCGTGTTGCAGCAGGGCGCCTGCGAGAGCGCTTGCCTGAACACCGCCCACCCATGATCACCGCGGGCATCTCGGCACCGCGTCGCGTTGAGGAGAACACCATGTCGCATCGATTCAAGCTTCAGTCCGCGCTGGCCATCGCGCTCGTGGCTACGTTGCCCGCGCTCGTCAGCGCGCAAGAGGACCCGTTCCCCAGCTCGTTCGCGATCGACCCGGCCGATCCGATCGCGAGCGTGCCGTCGGCCCAAGCCGCAGCGGAGAAGCCACTGGAGATGGGCTACTTCGTGATGAACCTGGACGCCCGCGCGCAAGCCGCGACCCAAACCGGTCAACACGCGCAAGCCGCCAAGTACTACCGCGCGATGGCGAAGGCAGTGCCCGATCGCGCGACCGGATTCGCCAAGGCTTGTCGTTCGCACGCTGCGGCCCAGCAATGGGACCTGGCGCTCGAAGTCTGCAAAGTGGCGTTGGCCACGGAAGGCGTGAAGCTCGCTGACTACGCGCTTTACATCGAGGTGATGTTGAAGCGTGGCAAGCCGTGGTCGAGGACCGACGTCGCCGATGTGGAGGCGGTGCTGGCGCAAATGCAAACACACGCAGGAGACGATGCGCTCTCCTATCGCTTGGTCGCGGACGCGCTGTGTCAGGTGGCGGTGAAGCTCGAAGACGAAGCGCGCTTGGTCGCCTGCAACGAAATGGTGGCGCGGATCGATCCGAATCAGCCGACCACGTTGCTCTACGCCACTGCGCTCGCGATCAAGAAGCGTGACTGGCAGCAGGCTGAGCGCTTGATCGAGCGTGGGCGGCGCGCCGGAATGGATGCCAAGTCCATCGCGGCGTGGCAGGCGAAGCTCGCGAGCGTGCGTCCCAAGGCCGACGCATCACGTCGCAACATGCTGTGGCCCGCAGGCGTGGCTGCGATCGTGCTGTTGGCGCTGGGCTTCGTGTTGGTGCGCGGTCGGGCTCGCCGCACCGTTGTTCCCCAGTAAGTCGCCTGTGCCCTTCCGGGACGCCGCACGCGGTTTTGCAATGTTCCACGCGACAGCCGGCCAACGCCGCCGCCAACCCGACGGGCACTGAGAAGTCGGTGATCTGCGCGAACACTTGATCCGGAATCGGCACGCCCGGCTGCGGCAGGGCGGCGGCGGCGGCTTCCTGTTCGCACGCACCGAGCACGCGTGTGCCTTCCAGGCACGCGCCCAAGTTGCCGGACGGATCGTCGCCGTAGTCGCCGCAGTAGCAGGTGATGGCGCCGAAGCTCTCGTCGTAACACTG
>JACZCZ010332541.1_pt1 | contig 17055 bp, 5 predicted proteins | sample 8641811 | NCBI WGS metagenome assembly JACZCZ01 (sample SAMN15324610, study PRJNA640507) | soil metagenome | isolation source: intercropping peanut in the first line | place: China: Luxin town, Laibin City, Guangxi Province | collected 2019-07-25 | depth 10cm m | reverse complement strand
GTAGTGGCTTCCGAAGCCATTGGTCGGGGGTTCGAATCCCTCCGGGCGCGCCATCGTCCTGCCGCCATGCCTCCCTTTGCGAAGCGCGCTACGCTCGCAGCATGGGACGCATGTCCGCTCACGCTTCCAGGCTCCGATCTTCCTCCGTGTCGGCACGAACGGCGGTGTCCCGGATAACTCCTGTACGCCGGATCGCGCGCGGCTCTCCCCCTTTGCCTGATCCTCGCCGATGTCCGATCTAGAGGCCCGCGCGCTCGCCCTCTTCGACGAATACGTCGACCTGCCAGCGCCACGCCGCGCCGCAGCGCTGGCACGACTGTCGGCGGAAAGTCCCTCCTTGCACGATAGGCTCGCGCGCCTGTTGGCGGCCGATGCCGCGGACCACCCACTCGACGGCATGGCCTTCGACGATCTCCTGGGATTGCAGGACACGGAAGCCGTCGCAACCACCGGAAGCGGCGAGGCATCGAACCGCATCGGCAGTCGGCTGGGGCCCTGGCGCATCGATCACGTACTCGGCACCGGTGGCATGGGCACGGTTTACGAAGCAAGCCGCGCCGATGGCCAGTACGAGAAGCGCGTGGCGCTCAAATGCATCCGCACCGAGGTGTCGTCGCCTTCGCTTGTCGACGCCTTCATGCGCGAACGGAACCACCTGGCGCAGCTCGAGCATCCGCACATCGCACCGTTGCTCGATGGTGGCATCGAAGCGGACGGGCATCCCTGGTTCGCGATGCAACTCGTGCAAGGCACGTCGATCGATGCGTGGGCCGATCAGCAGTCATTGAGCCTCGCCGAGCGCGTCCGGTTGCTGCTGCAGGCATGCGATGCACTGCACTACGCCCACAGCCAGAGCGTGCTGCACCAGGACATCAAGCCAGGTAACGTGCTCGTCGCGCAGGACGGGCGCGTGTATCTGGTCGACTTCGGGCTGTCGGCCGTCATCGACGGCGTCGACGGCCCCGCTTCGCCGCGCATCGCGGTATCCAACGGTTACGCAGCACCGGAGGTGCTGGCGGGCGAATCGTCATCCGTTGCCAGCGAGATCCATTCACTGGGCGTGATGCTGTACCAGTTGCTCGTGGCGAACTGGCCGCGCCCGGTATTGCCGCTGCATGCCAGCTTCGCCCGCCTGCCCACGATCGAGGCGCAGCCTCCATCGGCACTGGCGGATGCTGCGTGGGCAGGCGTGGCGTCGCATCGCCGATGTCGGGATAACACACAACTGCGCAAGCAGCTGCGTGGCGACCTGGATGCCATCGCGCTCAAGTGCGTCGCCACATCTCCCGCCGATCGCTATGCGAGCGTCGGTGCACTGATCGCCGATCTACAGCACTGGCTGGCCCGCGAACCCGTGGTGGCGCGCGAAGGCGGCCGCCTGTATGTGGCGCGCCGCTTTGTGCAGCGTCACACCATCGCGAGCGCGCTTGCCACCGGTATCCTGGTCTTCATCCTGGCGGCTGCAGGCGTACTCGCCTGGTACCACGTGCGCGACAGGCAGGAAGACCGCGACATGCAGGCGGTCTCCACGCTGTTCGAGGAAACACTGGGCGCCGCTACGTTGTCGGGACTGGCGGAAACACGTCCGTCCTCGCGCCAGTTGCTGAAGCAGACCGAAGCCCACTTCCGCCGTCTGCCGCTGGAATCCAGCCCCACCCTCAAGGCGCGCGCATTGGTTTCGCTCGCCCGGAGCTACTCCGTCCTCGGCGACTATCCGCATGCGCTTGCCTTGGCCGATGAAGCGAACCGCCTGCTCGCTGACGAGCCCTCGCTTCGACCCGACACCCAGGCGACGCTCGCCACGCTCCTGAACCTGCAGGCACGGCATGCCGATGCACGCGACGCGGCTCTGGCAGGCCTGCAACAGATCGCCTCATCGCGGCACAAGACCGACATGACGTCCCTCAGCCTATTGACCGAATTGGCTCGGGCGCACTGGGGGCTGTCGGACCACCCCGCCGCCTTCGAAGCCCTCGCCTTCGCAGATGAAGCTGCGCGCAGCCTACCCACGCCGCTCGCTCGATCTGCGCGAATCGATCTGCTGACACTGCGCGGTCAATGGCACGTCCAATTGCTGAACCTGGCTGACGCCGAGCGCGACCTGCGCGGCGCGATTGCACTGGCGGGCGCCGACATGGCCGTCGCCGCCGACCATGCTCGCGAAGCGCTCGCCACACTGCTCGCACGCGAGGGACACCCGCAGGAAGCGCTGCGCATCACCGACGCCCTGCTGCACGCCCGCCAACAGCGACTCGGGGGCGCACATCCGGACACCGCCCGCAGCCAGCGCCTGGAGCTTGAGGTCGCACTGACCGCCTCGCCCTCGTCCGTGGATGCAGCAGCCCTGCGGAAGGCCCATGAAAGCATTGCGGCCACTTTCGGCATCCATCATCCGGAGTACGCGCGTTTGCGCTTGCTCGAAGCGCGTGCGGAGGCAATTTCGCACCCTGAGAGGAGTCTCGAGTCTGCAAGAGAGGCGACGGACCTGCTCGAGCGTACGTTGGGGCCGCGTCACGAAGCGACCTTGGCCTCGAAGGAAACGCTCGCGGATTTGTTGCTGGAACGGTCGACCGGGACGACGCCCCGAACACCCCGCGTGGATGAAGCGATCGGGCTGCTGCAGGAAGTGGTGCAGACCGCGCACCAACGACAGTGGCCAGCGCCTTCCGCACGTCTCGCCCTTGCCCAGGCGCTTCGCTCGCGTGCTCGGCCACAAAAGCACGACCTGCCTTCCGATGCGTCCGCTGCGGAGCGCCTGCTGCAGGATGCGCTGGTCGAAGCCCGCCGCCAGTTGGGCCCGGATCATCCCATCACACGCCGGATACGGCGCGCGCTGATGGATCACTCCACCAGCACCCAACCACTCGCCTCAACGCCGGGCGATCCAACCCGTCCCGAGTAACGTGGCGACCGCCAAGCGGGACCCTGCCCGCCCGGCGGCCAACCCGACATGCGCTTAGTTGCCGCCAGCGCCGGTGCCGGCATCGCACGTGCCGGTCCCGATCAAGCCGTTGTTCCAGTCGTCCAGCACGCGCGACGCCGCGATCAATTCCTGGCGGACCTCGCCACTCTTCGGCATGGCCGCGATCTGATCGGGCGTGTACTGCGCCATCAGCTGGTCGGCCCGCGCTAGCGCCGCGGAGACGATATCCACCGACTCGGCACCCAGCGCATAGTTGGACTGTGCCGCCACCAGTTGGTGGGCCAGGATCCAGTACGCGTTGCCCTTCGGCGCCACCTGCAGCACCTGGCGATAGCTCAGGCCGGAGAGGTAGAACGGCTGGTCACGGATGGCCATCCATACTTCGGTGCTCAGATCATTCGCGTTCTGCGCGCGGTTCTGCCAATAGCCTTGGGTAAACTGGCACTGGGCTTCAGCGCGGGCATCCGGCATCACGGTCGACCAGGCGATGATCATCGCCAACGCACTGCTTTTCACAAATCGAGACTGCATCACTTCAAGACCCCCTGTTTCGGATGATGGTCAGGCGCCAATGAGGAAGCGTGGCGCCCGTCGTTGGACACAGGAGTCAAGGACCCGCGCTCGATCGACTTGCGCCATGACCCTGCACCCCTGCTTCACCCGGGAATTTTCGTGACGCCCATCGCAGATGGGACATAAGTGACAGCGATTTCGCTGTTCTCGTGATGTCACTTTATGTGTGCGGCCAGCCGCTCCGTGTACCGGGAGCGGCCTCTTCCACGAGCGCGTTTACTGTCCGCTTGCCGTCACCGTGCATTGCAAGGTAACGCTGACCTGCCCACCTGCCGGCAGGCTCGGAATGGTCACGCCACTGCCGAGCAATGTGGTGACCGGCACCGTCGGCGAAGGACAGCTCGCGCCACCCGTGGCCGTGCAGGTAGCTGTCGTGCTGGGCGTCGTGCACGTCTGGCCAGCACTCGCGCTGTCCGTCAATAGCACATTGCTCGCTGCCGACGGCCCGTTGTTGCTCACCACCAGCGTGTACGTCACCACATCGCCCGACACCACCGGATTGGGTGATGCCGTTTTGACCACCTGGAGATCGGCCTGCTGCAGGGTATTGGTGAACGTGCAGACGATGTTGGCGCCCGCCGCCGTCGCAGCGGCATTCAACACCACCGCTCGGTTCGTCAGGTCTGGCGTAGCGGTGCCACCCGCGCCCAGTCCCGTGCAGGTGATGTCGGTCACCCGGTAGGTGGCCGGCGTGGTGCTTTCGGCAATCGTGGTCGCAGTGCCGGCCGCCGTGAGGGCCTGGGCTGCGCCACTGACCGGTGTTCCGACGACGGTGGTGACCAGGGTCTGCGTGACCACGCCGTTGGTGCCGGTGAAGCCGAAGCTATCCACACCGCCGACGCTGGTCTTGCGGATCGTCAGCAACGGCACGGACTGATCCACGTCGGTAGCCGTGTTGTTGGTCGTGTTGCCGTCGATGATGTTGCCGGGCGGCGTAATGCTCACCGTGTTGGTGAGATCACCGGTATATCCGGCAGGTACCGTCATCGTGACCAGGTAGGTCGCGACGGCGCCCGCAGGCAGGTCCAGCCCCGTGTCGTTCAACGCGCCCGAGCCGCTGATGGCGCCACACACCGCGCCACCCGAGGTGGACGCGCAGGTCCAGCTGACTGTGGCCGCGTTGATGCCGGCGGGCACGGGGTCGCTGACGGTCATGTTGAGCACGCCATAGGACGCACTCGCGTTGCTCACGACCACGGCGTAGGTGCGTGCGGCGCCAGGCGTATACGTGTCGCTGGTTAGATCGTTGGCCCCCTGCGCGGGCGTGTTGGTCTTCGTCACTGCCAAGTCGACCGGCGTGGAGCATCCAAGCAACGCCGGAGAGGAGAAGAAGAAATCGTCGCCCGTCGCGCCACCCGTATAGGCCATCTGCAGACCGGTGATGCTGGTCACCGTTGCGGGCAGGGTGACCCAGATGTTTTCGTTCGACGTCCGGTTGGTCTCCATGGTCGTCGTGCCGTCGAACAGCGTCGCACCATTCAAGGCTACCAACGTCGCATAGCCCGCGTAGCCGGCCTGCGTCGTCATCCGCGCGTAGTCGACGCCATTCACCCGCAGCGTCATCGTCGATGCACTCGACGGCAGCGGGAAGCCGGGGCTCCAGCGCCAGTTCATGTTGACGACGAAGCGACCGCCGCTACCCGTACCAACCGCATAGCTACTGGCGGCCGCAATCAACGTCGCCGTACGCGTTTCGGTGGTGCTGTCGGTGAAGAAATTGCTTTGGAAGGGCGGTGTCGCGTACAGGTTCACCGGCGTGGCACCCGCCGGACAGCTCGTCGGCGCCAGCGGTGAAGGTGTCACGCTCGTCGTCGTGCTCGTGCAATGCGTCGCATCGGTACAGCTCGCGCCTGCAGTGGGTGCCGTGCCGCCATTGAAGGCATCGCCACCGCCACCCACAGACGCATAGTTGGTCACGGAGGCCGGCGATGAGGACGCCACCACGACAGGAAGGGTCAACGTCGCGGTGCCGCCGACAGGAATCGTCGTGCTCGACGTGCACGTCAACAGCATGCCCGTGTTCGGGACGATAGTAGTCGCATTCTGCGCCGCTTCGTCCGAGTAGCTGCACGTCCAGCCCGCCGCCGCGGTGAAGCCCGTGGCGGGCCGGATGCCGATGCCGGTGGGCAACTGATCGCGCACCGTCATCGTGCCCGTGGTCGTCGCCGTTCCGGTATTGGTCACCGTGAGCGTATACGTGGCGCCGGTCTGGCCCACGGTCCACGGTCCATTGCTCGCTTTAGTTATGGACAGGGTCGGTGCGAGCTGGGTGTTGGTGTAGGTACAGGTGATGTCTTCGCTGGCGTCCATGTCGATCGTGGCGACGCGAGTAGCGACGTTGACGCTGGTGCCTCCATCGGGATCGGTACACGTCAGGCCGGTGAGACCCCAGCCTGTCAGCGCGGTCTCTGTCACGCTGTAGCTGCCTGCTGCCAGGCCGGTGAAAGTGCGGGTATTGCTGAGCGTCGCATCCGCATCGTCGTCCAGGCTGAAAGCGCTAAGGCGTGCGCCCGTTACGCTGAAAGCGAAGTCTTGCGCGCTGTTGGGCACCGCGTCCTTGACGATGGTGATACTTCCGGCACGCACGTCGGTGTCCGAGGCAACATTGTTTCCCGCGCTGGTGTCGTTGATGGTATTCGGCGGCGTGATGGTCACCGTATTGGTGAGGTTTCCGGTAAAGCTCGCCGGCACCATCATCGTCACCAGGTACGTTGCAACCGCGCCCGCAGGCAGATCCAGTCCGATGTCGTTCAATGCGCCCGTGCCACTCGCTGCACCGCAGCGCGCCCCACCGGATGTGTTGCTGCACGTCCAGCTCACGGTCGAGGCGCTTATGCCTGTCGGCACCGGGTCACTCACGGTAATGTTCTGCGCACCAAAAGAGCTGCTCGTATTCCTGACCACGATGGTGTACGTGCGGGTCTCGCCGGGCACATAGAGATCGGCCGGAAGATCGCTCGCTCCCGAAGCCGGCGTATTGGTCTTGGTCACCGACAAGTCCGCATTGAACTGGATGTTCGCACCCGGACAGTTCGTGCCGTCGGCATTGGTTGCCGTCGGTGATGAACTCATCAGCGTTACGGATCCCGTAGCCGGATCGACCGCGTAGATCGCACTTCCGGTGCCTGCGAAAAGGCCATTGCTGAACCCCCACATCGAGATGGCGTTGGTGACCGGCGACGAGGAGCCACTCGTGGTCACCGTGCCTGTCGTCGGATTGATGCTGATCAGCGAACCGACGTTGTTGTCGATGCCCCATATCAAGCCGTTGTACCAGGCGATGTCCGACACACTGATGCTACGGCTCAACGTGATGAGCGTGGCCACCCTTGTCGTGATATTGATGCGGTACATGTTGCTTCCGCCGTTGAACGGATCTACAACGTAGTAGTCCCCGGCAGGCGAAATGACGCCGTTGTTGTAGTTCGACACTGGCAATCCCGTAATGACGCCGAGATTGGCGCCACTCCCGTTGCTTGCCACCCGAATCAACTCATTCCCCAGGGCTCCACTCCACTCGATGCCGTAGATGTAGTTGTCCGCCGGGTTGTAGCCAATGCCGTTGCGCGGAATTCCCGACCCCAGGTTCGTGTAGGTGAAGGGCGCTGTCGCATATCCCACGTTGTACAGGGTGGTCGTAGTAGTGGCCGCGTTGGTCTGCTCAAGGAACATGCGTGCGTCGCACGTACCGAACGAAGATTGCGCAAAGGATGATTCAATGGATAGACAAGAGAGCGCGACGAGAAGCCACGCCGACAGAGCGCGGCCGACGGATGAAGCAAAACGGCACCGCCACGAATTTTCCGCTCGGTTGCCCGCCGGCAAGACGTTCCTGCACCCTACCCAAATACAACGCCCGACATTCAGCCCCATGGTGATTCCCCTGCGGCGCCATCAAGCCGCTCAAGTGTTACATCGTGTGGGGATATCGCAGAGACCATCATCCACCGGACACCGGCCATAAAGCGCGTAACAAGCAGTACAGTTTTTCTCGCGACAAACGGTGAAAGCGCCGAGCTTCAGAGCCCGCTGGCAATCACCGTGCATTGCAGGGTGAGGGTGACCTTCCCACCGGCTGGCAGAGACGGCAGCGTGATGCCGCTGCCCAGCAGCGTGGCCACGGGCACCGTAGGCGAGGGACAGCTCGCGCCACCGGTGGCGGTACAGGTGGCTGTCGTGTTCGGCGTGGTGCAGGTCTGCCCGACGCCCGCCGTGTCCGTCAGTAGCACGTTGGTGGCGTCGCCGGGGCCGTTATTGCTCACCACCAGCGTGTAGGCCACCACATCGCCCGACATCACGGGATTGGGTGTGGCCGTCTTCACCACCTGGATGTCCGTCTGCTGCAGGGTGTTGGTGAACGTGCACACGATGTTGGCACCGGCCGCGGTCGCGGCCGCATCCAGCGACACGGTTCGGTTGGCCAGATCCGGCGTGGCCGCCCCGCCCGTGCCGAGACCGGTGCAGGTGATGTCGGTGACGCGGTAAGTCGCTGGAGTGGCGCTCTCGTTGATCGTGGTGACGGTTGAGGCCGCAGCCAAGGCCTGGGTGGCGCCGCTGACGGGCGTGCCGGCGGTAACCGTCAGCAGCGTCTGCGCGGCGATGCCGTTGGTGCCAGTAAACCCGAAGCTGTCCACGCCGCCGATACTGATCTTACGGATCGTTAGGAGGGGCGCGGACTGATCTACGTCCGTGGCGGTGTTGTTGGTGGCGTTGGCATCGTTGATGGTGCTTGGCGGCGTCAGTATCACCGTATTGGTCAGATCGCCGGCGAATCCCGCGGGTACCGTCATCGTGACCAGATAGGTGGCAACCGCGCCCGGGGGTAGGTCCAGCCCCGTATCGTTCAGCGCACCACTGCCGCTGGTCGCTCCACAGCGTGCGCCACCGGAGGTCGAAGTACATGTCCAGCTCATCGTCGCTACATCGACGCCTGCGGGGGCGGGATCGCTCACCACAACGTTCTGCGCGCCGAACGACGTGCTCGTGTTGGTGACAACGATCGTGTACGTGCGGGCCGCCCCCGGCGCGTATGTGTCGCCTGGTAGATCGCTGGGACCCGATGCCGGCGTGTTGGTCTTGGTCACGGACAGGTCGGCGTTGAACTGGATGTTCGCCGCCGGACAGTTGGCGCCGTCGCCGTTGTTGCTGGCGGGCGAGACGACACTCAACATCGTGCCCGCACCCGTGAGTGGGTCCAGGGCATAGATGGCGCCGCCCGATGATCCCATCAACATGTTGTTGAAGCCCCACATGGCCAGCGCAGTGCTCAGGGGCCACGACGACCCGATGGTCGTCACCGATCCACTGACAGGATCGATGCTGACCAGTTGGCTTGGGCTCGTCGTCATGTCCACGCCGTACAGCAGGCCGTTGTGCCAGGCCAAGTCGAAGCTCTGGACCGGCTGACTCAATGTGATGGTGGTGGCGGTATATGGCGTGCTCGCCAGATCGACGCGATAGAGCGTCGTGTCTGAGAACCCCGTCTTCAGGTAGTAAATGCCCGCTGGCGAAATGACCCCGTTGTTGTAGATGGATGCGGGAAGGCCCGCGATGACGCCCAAGTTCTGGCCGGAGCCATCCGAGCCTACGCGGATGAGTTCGACGATGCCGCCGCTGGTCGGCCAGCGAATGCCATAGATGTAGTTGTCCAACACGTTGTAGCCGATGCCGTTGCGGCCGGTCGTGGAGGTGGATGACCCCAGCGCGGTATATGTGAATGGCGCTGTGCTGTAGTTCACATCCAGCAACGTCGATGTGGTCGACGGCACCTGGTCCAGGAACATCCGCGCGCCACAGACGCCGAACGCGGGCTGGACGATGCTCAATGCATAGTCTTCTGTTTCGCCGCTGTCCAGCGACCCTGTCGGTGCCGCCGCAGCTACGGTGAAGCTGCTGTCATAGCTCACACGGATGCGCGCGTATGTCGTGCCCGCGACGATGGCCGCCGGAGCCGTGAATGAAAGGCTGACAGATGTCGCGCCGGCAGGCACGGCGACGCAGTTGGTCGCGCGCTCGCCGGAGTCGGCAAAATCCCCGTCGCGGTTGTAGTCGATCCAGCCGCAGACCACGGCCGTCTTGCTCACACCGGAGAGCGTCACTGGAATCTGGGTAACCGATCCCGCCACCATCGGGAGCGTTGACGGCACCGCGGCGCCATCGTCACCGGCATCCGTCGTGGCTCCAGGCGATGCAAGTGGGCTGCTCGCAATGCTCCCAGTATTGATGACGTTGGGATTGTCCCCCGTCACGGCGGCTCCCAACCTGAGGTCCGTCAGGATGTGCGTCGCCGCATTGCCCTGGTTGTAAGTGTCTGGCGCGTCGCCATAGTCTTCCGGCAGGGTGACGACCCAATGGATGCCGTCGCTGTAGAGGTTGGTCGTGGCCGCATCCTGCGCGGCCGTTCCCGACTGGCGCTGTACGTTGAACGTTCCTTCGAAGGACAACGATGCGACGGGAGTGCCGCTTACCTGCACACTGCCGCAGCCCGCGCGCGTGCCCGTACCGGAACCGCAGTTGACCCCAAGCAGATTGGTTGCCGTGAAAGGGGCATGCGTAATCGTGTCGGCTCCGCTTACCGCCAGTTGCCCGTTGCCGTTCAACAGCGAGAGCATGACGCCCGGTGTCGTCAGCCGGAAGCTTGCCCAGGTATTGAAGCTGGTGCCCACGATATTGTTGTTGAAGAATCCGCCCAATCGCGAGACATGGATGACGGGATCCACCACCGGGTGCTCGAACGCGAGGGTAAGGGTGCTCGGAACTCCACCATTGATGCTGTTGCAGCTGAGGGTGCTGCCGATGGCGGTACCGGCTGCATGGCGGCACGCCGGAGAGAGCGTGCCGCCCGTACCACTGCCGGCCCCCCAGGTGCTCGTGCCGACGACATTGGTCAAGAATCCGTGATAGCTGGTGGTCGGTGAGAGGTTGGGCGTGTACCACGTGGCGCTGATCGTACTTTCCACACCGTTGAGCGTATTGGTCACCCCGGACGTCGTCGTCGAACCCATGCCGATGTAGTTGTTCGCCGCCGCCGACACCGTGACGTTGAGGGCACTGCCTCCGTCCACCGCTGCCTGCGCCGTGCCGCCGCCCGTGGTGGTGTTGGCTGCGGTGCCCGTCCAAGCCGAGGTATCCGCCACGCGAACAGCCTCCGCCTGACCCGCCAAGATCATCAGCGCGACAGCGAGAGCAAACCTGTTGGAGGTCAAGCGAATCATGGAGCGGCACCCAGACGAACGTAGTCGTGGGAGATATCGCGCTCACGGGTCAATGAAGGACACGCGATGCATCGAACCGACGCGAGGCGATCGCGGTGCGCACGCCCACGCAATCGACCGCCAAGCGTGTCGGCTTACAGACCTGTCGTCACGTCCATGACCCGGAGGGTGGTTCGCGCAGCACGTCCGTCACATCCACTGTGCAGTGGCGAGGCGGGCTGGCGAAGAAGCCCACGTTTCCACGCGGGGCATCCACATCGGCTGCCCCGCGTGCGACATCGGCACACAAGTGTGGCTGACGTTCCAGAGTGAACCTTGCAGACCAGGCTTCAGTAGGTCCCGACGAGATTAAGGAACCACCCCTTGTGGTCGTAATCGAAATCCGTCAGATCGTCACTGAAATCGGTGAAATTGTAGCCAACGCCGATACGGAAGTTCTTGTTCAGGTCGCGATCCAATCCCAGCAGGAAACCCTGTTTCGTACCGCCGTCCTGCACATCCAACCAGCGATACTCCGCCAGGGCGTGCCACTGGGTACGCAGGTCATAGCGCACTTGCGCGGCACCGAACGTCGTCGCTGAATCGAGCCACACGCCCGTACCACGGCCCATTCGGACCTCGCCTTCGCGACGCGCCAGCTTGCCCGCGAACTCCCAGTGCTGGTCGAGCTTGTACACACCTTCGACGGACAGGATCTGCGACTTCTGGTCGTAGTCGGCGCCACCCAACTGACCCAGCGTCGCCAGGTCGTACAGATAGGTATAGCGGCCGAACAGGCCCCAGCGCTGGTTGTTCCAGGGGCGGTAGGCGAAGCCGACGTTGCCCTCGATGAACTTCGCGCTGGCCAACGGGTTGAGTTCGTCGTCGGTGTCGGCGTAGTTCAGCCGAGCAGCGATGCGCCAGCTCTCGTTGATCTTGTGCGTCAGGCGGTTCGTACTGACCCACTGCTCGCGCTGTTCCGCGCCACGATCCTCGCGCCATTCCAGCTTGCTTTGCCAGTCGGTATCCGGCGACGTACGGCCGCCGGAAACGCTGATGGCTCGACGATCGACATTGCCACCGGTGGTGTTGGTCAGCTCGCCGTCGGACAGGGTGAAACCCATGTTCCATCCTTGGGCAGGATAGAAGTCCATGCCGAAAGTGTGCGCCAGGCCGGACTGGTTCGGTTCCTTCAGGAACTGGCTCTCGTTGTACAGATTGACCTGGTTCGACAAACGCCAACGCTGACCCAGCGTCCACCCGTTCTGGGCGCTGCGCGTGAATAGCGAGTCGTACGCTGTCGTATCGGTGGAGTATGTGTACGCGCCATACACCGAGTGCTCCGCGGTCAGGCGATGTTCTGCATTGACGGTCGCCGCCTCGCCGCGATCACCACTGGTCAACTCGGCGCCCACGGACGAGTTGTCGCCGTAGAGATACTTGCCTCCCAGCGTGAAAGCGTCGTTGTTGGCGTACTGGCCACCATCGTCGTCCAGCGTCAGCTGGGCTAGCCCGTACAGCTCCAGCGTGCTGCCGAAGCGATGCAGGTACTTCAATGCTCCCAAGGTGCCGGCAGCGTCGATGGACGCGCCCTCGTTGTCCACACGACGAACCTCGGCACTGAGCGTACTGGTGTCATCGATACGCCATTCGAGTGTGGCCTGCGCCTGGGTGAGGGATTCAGCACCGCTTTCGGCCCGCGTGTAGCGCGCGTACATGCCAAGATGGGGCGTGAATTGTCCCATCAGTTCGGCGCCGTACTCGGTCACCGGACGACCCGTGTCGTAGCGCGAGATCGAATAACCCGCGCTGGTGTTACGCCACCAGGCACCCGCGCTCCAGTCCTGCGTTGTCCAGCCCAGCTCCTTGAAGTTGGCGCGCGCTTCCAGCGACTTGGCCTCGCCTTCGCGATAGAGGCTGGTGTCGTTCTGCTGGATGAAGCTCAGGCCGCCATTATCCGAGAAGAACACCGGCGATCCGAAGGACTCCGTCTGCGCATACTCTGCCTTGACATAGGTGCCCTTGCCAGCCTGCAGCGTCAGGTCACCGGCGGCGAGCGTGTAATCTTCACCCGCTCGGTTCTCCTGCACGTACGTCGCACCTACGCCGACATGGTTGCCGAACCAGTGTTTGCCGCGGAAGCCAGCGCTGACGTCATCAGCGTCAAAGCCCGAAGGCACCCACTCATAGTCCACCAGCAAGCGTTGCTCGAAGCCATCGAGCGGGGCGTCACGTGTGAGCGTGGGGATATTTTCGCGGGTGATCTGCGCGAGCGGACGCGTCAGCAGGATGCGCCCCTGCAGCTCGTCGATCTCGTAATCCGCACCGCGCTGCAGGACGATCCGGTTCTCCACACGCCCCGTCGTCAGGTCGCGGATCTCCAGCGTGATGACATCCGAGCCCGGCAACAGATCGGTATGGCGCAGGTAGTACAAGCTACCGCCCGTACCGATGAACTCGTTGTGGCCGGGCGCAGTCTCCGCCTGCGAGCCGAACACGCGGAGCTCCGTCCCCGGATCGCCCCAGCGGTTGGTGGCGAGCGAGCGCCAGTTGAGCGCCGCGCCGTACAGAGCGCGCTGGTACTGGGCGTACTCGGTGCCTGTGATACCGGTCGAATAGTTACCCCACATGGCCTGGTTCTTGTCCCAGTCCACGCGAAGGTAGAACCGGCCCATGGTGTCCACATCGCGGTACGTCGTGGAGTCGTCGCCGTATACCGGATAGTAGAGGTCCGGATCCAGTCGGCGGAATATGTCCTGCGGATCCGCTTGGGTGAACCCGTTGAACAACCGGTCAAGATCGCGCTGCGTGGTGTCTGCCTGCGCGGTCACGAGATACTTGCCCCGCAATTTCGCCTTGCCATAGAACGCCAGGCGACCGTCGCTGATCACAGCGTCCTGGTAGTTCACATCGTTGGCGAAAGGTGCAGCCGAGCCGCTGACCTTGTTCTGGGAAATCGTCACGTCGGCCAAGCCGACACCAAAGAAGTACCGGCCGGTGACGTCAATGTCCAGGGTATGCGCGGCAACGTCGGCTGTGCGCTCACCCAGTCCGATATCGAACGTGTGGTGGCCCACCGGGACCAGGTACTCGGCGACGAACTTGCGCTCCTGATCGACCGGATAATCCTCGCCGTTGATCTTCAGCGCGACGCCGGGCGGCAGGTTACGCCCCTGGATGCGGATGCGCGACCCATACATCGGGATGTTCTGCTGGCGCAGCCCGTTCTCGGCGAACGCCGTGTCGATCAGGCTCTGGCTTTCCGCCTGGGCTGACGTCAGCGCGCTGCCCAGCGTGCGCTCGGCACTGCTGCGCAGCAGATCCGTGCCGCGTTCGGCCTCCTCCGGCGACACCAACTGCAGGGTACGCGGGTGTGTTTCATCGAAACGATCCTCCGCGTCGTATGCGCGCAGCACATACACCAGTTCGTCGCCTTTCCGGAACGGGTAGCGCGCCGGTAGTGCGCCGTCCCACTCCGTGTGTGTTACTCCGGCTACGCCCAGCGGGATCGTCGCGAGGGGTTCGATCAAGTCCGCGTCGCTGCTGCGGTACAGCGTCACCTCCAGCCGACGGATAAAGGCTGGATAGTTGCCGCGAACATAGAACGAGACAGGTTTGGTGATGCGCTGACCGTCGAAGGGCACGATCGAGGGCGCTGACACCGAGAGCTCGGGCTGACCCAGCGTTGGGTCCTCTGTGGCCCAGATCACGCCACCGCCTGGCAGGTCGATGGAGAACTTGCCCATTGCCGTCGCCTTGCCCGGCTGCTCCATCGCCACAGTGACGCGGCGATCGGGCTGCAGGGCGTCGGAAGATGAACGCTGGTTCGTCCCGTGCGTCACTGGCTTGTCGTAGCTGCGCGTGCGCAGTCGGAACAACAGGCCTTCTTCACCGGTGCAGCGATCGCCATCGCAGTCGACCGGTGCGGCAGTGCCCTCGGCACGATCCTGCTGCGCCTGCGAAGGCACCGCCGTCGTTTGCGCGGTGGCCATCGGCGCCGCACCAGCCAACAGACTGATGAGCGTGTAATCCAGCAGCTTCATCTTCATACGCTTCTTCATGACCCGCCCCCTCACTTCCGTACGCCGACAGGGGCTGTCGGATCGTTGCTGGCTTCCACGCGCACCTTGGCACGCACCTCCGGACTCAGGCGTTTGTCGAGCGCTTCGTAGACCGCCTTGGCGCGACGCATGCCAAGTGCGACGTTGTAGGCATGGGATGCCCGCACGTCGGTATGGCCGACGATGGCGATGCTCCCTCCACCCATCTTCTCCAGCGCCGCGGCGACCCTGTCCAACAGCGGTTCGAACTCTTGCCGGATCGTGGACTTGTCGGTGTCGAACAACACCGTGCCCAGCAAAGCACCGCCTTCATCCACGCCTACGATCATGGAGCTCGGATCATCCGCCGTGCCGCGGGCACTGATCACCAGATTCTTGGCGGAGGCCGCATCCAGCTTGTCCAGGAGGGCTGCCTTGACCGCATTTGCACGGTCGAAAGCCAGGCCTTCACTGTCGCCATTGGCTTGGATGACCACTTCACCACCCTGGTATTCGCGCACCTTGGCTGCCATGGCCTCGATCACCGGCAGGTACTTCTCGCGCACTTCTGCACTGCCGGGGGCAAAGAAGACTTCGCCCATCTCGAGTTCGACCTGCTTCGATCCGCCTTCGATCACCTGTTCCGGCAGCTTGACGCCCCAGTCGAAGCGGACCGGCACGCCGGGCGTGATCCGGCGCAGCAGCGGATTGTCGGTAGTGAACTCAGCAGCGGCAGGCAATGTGGACGGATCGACCTTCAGGATGAAGTTGCGGCCGCGCTCCCAGCCACCGCCGGGCACGCCCGCCAGGTGATAGCGGCCGAACTGATCGGTCTCGATCAACAGGCCCTCCACCGACGCGATGCGCACACCGGGGATGCCGCGCTCATCGATACCCGCGTTGCGGATGACGTAGTCGACGACATACCCCTTCGCGTCCAGGGCCACGCGCCGCTCCACCGTCGGGGCGGCTGCCGTCAGGCCCTTCGCGGCATCGCCGCTGGTCTGCACCGTGGTATTCCCCGCCGCGTCCATGCGAACGGTGACGCCCTCGGCGTTGGTCAGCACGAAGTCGTCGGTGAAAGTCGGTTCGCGCAGGTACTGACGGATGACCACCTCGTGACCATCGGCCGGGTCGGCCACGGACTGGCGACCGCTGATGGCGCCAACGGCGATCCCGTGCAGCAGTGGCGAACTGGCGTCCGCCTCAGGCTGCGGCCCCGCACCGCGGTCCACCGTGGTCGAGTTCGCAATGTAGGCCGTCGGCGCGAAACCACCCTGCACCTTCACGCCGCTCAATGCCGCGCTGTCCTGCCAGCCATCCCCGTCACGGTCATTGAAGACCGTGCCGAAGAGCAGGCTGTCATCCAGCAGCGGGTCCGCGGTGAGCTGGACTTCGGCCGTGGCGATGTTGGATACAGGATCATCCGTCGCCGAGCGCACCTGTGCCTGGTTGACATGGGTGCCCGGACGCACGCCCGCGCCCACCCGCATCACGTACACCAGTGTCGCGGTCTGGCCCGCGGCGACATCCACGCCGCCGAAGCGGAGTGGGCTGCCACCCGATACCGTCGCCATTCCGTCGGCATCGTTGGCGACCAGGGAGCCTTCGACATAGCTGAAGCCTGCCGGCGGCGTATCCACGACGTTGCCGCCGACCAGATCCACCGCGCCGACATTCTCGATCGTCAGCGTGTACCGGACCAGGTCACCAATGCGGACCTCGCGCGTGCCGGCCGACTTGCTCAAGCGGATCTCGGGCGCGTCCAGTTCGTGTTCGGTACTGCATGCCGTACATACCGGCGTCTCGCCACCACCACCCGTCGCGACCACCTGATTGCCCACCACTGCCCCTGCATTGGCGTTCACGACCGCGTCGTAGCTCAACGCGTGCACGCCGGTAGCCGTGCCTGCTGGCAGGCGGCAAGTCAGCAAGGTGCCGTCGAACGAGCAGCCTGTCGGCAGCATACCCAAGGTCAGCCCACGATCCGGCGTATCCACCAGGACCAGCTCGTCCGTCAAGGCAGATGCACCGATATCGACAGAGAGCGTGTAACGCACGGTCTGCCCGATCTGCACTTGAGTGCCGCTCGCGGGATCGGATGATTTCGCAACCGTGATGCGTGGATCCGCGACAGGCGTGGACGTATCGCAACTATCCGCACAGGTCGGCGCATCATCGCCTGTACCGACGACGGCATTGTTCACCGTCCCGCGTGCGGTCGGGTTCACGATTGCCGTGTAGCTCAGCGTGTAAGTGCCGGGCGTGGTGCCGACCGGCAGCGTGCACACCAGCGGGTTGGTGCTGTTGCAGGTGTACGCACCGG
>JACZCZ010024981.1_pt1 | contig 17085 bp, 6 predicted proteins | sample 8641811 | NCBI WGS metagenome assembly JACZCZ01 (sample SAMN15324610, study PRJNA640507) | soil metagenome | isolation source: intercropping peanut in the first line | place: China: Luxin town, Laibin City, Guangxi Province | collected 2019-07-25 | depth 10cm m | reverse complement strand
CCGAAGCAGAGGGGGGGGGAGGGGCGGGGGGGGTTCCGAAAGATGGTGGGGTGGGGGGGTTGGGGTGAGGCGGGGGCCGCCGGGGGCCCCCCCGCCCTGCATGCCGCGACACTGGTAGGCCGGGTTCGCCGCTGGCGACCCCGGCGTCCCGACCTCCCCCAATCGAACGAACCGGCTTTTGCGCTTGCGCCGTTGCTGGCGCATGAGCCGCTACATCCGCGCCGACACGCCCGGCGCCAGCTTCTTCTTCACGGTCACCCTGCTGGACCGGCAATCCCGCTGCCTCGTGGACCACGTCGACGAGCTGCGCGAAGCATTCGCCCAGACCCGGCAAGGCCATCCTTTCCGCATCGACGCCATCGTCGTCTTGCCAGACCACATCCATGCGGTCTGGACGCTGCCGCCGGGCGATGCCGACTTTTCGCTGCGCTGGACCCTGATCAAGCGGCGGTTCACGCGGCAACTGCTATGCGCAGGGGCGCTGGACGCCCGCTCGGCGAAACCGCGCAAGGGATGTGAACGTTCCCTCTGGCAGCGGCGGTTCTGGGAGCACCAGATTCGCGACGATAAGGATTACGCGCGGCACGTGGAGTACATCCACTTCAACCCCGTGAAGCACGGCTGGGCGAAGCGTGCCGCCGATTGGCCACATTCGAGCTTCCACCGGTACGTGCAGCAAGGCACCGTGCAAGCCGATTGGGGAATTGCCATGGACACCGACGGGCCGTTCGGCGAATAGCGCAGGGACGCCGGGGTCGCTGCGCGAACCCGGCCTACATGCGTTGCCTCACTCGTAGGCCGGGTTCGCCGAAGGCGACCCCGGCATGCGCGCCGGCGCCTACTTCTTCTCCCTCGGCACCCGCCCCATCAAATAGAACTCCGGATTGGGCATCATGTTCGAGAAGCTCGCCATGCGGTTGGAGAGGCCGAAGAACGCCGTGATCGCGGCGATGTCCCAGATGTCCTCGTCGTCGAAGCCGTGCGGGTACAGCGCCTGGAAGTCCGGCTCGTCGATCTCGGCCGAGCGCAGGCACACCTTCATCGCGAAGTCCAGCATGGCGCGCTGGCGCGGCGTGATGTCGGCCTTGCGGTAGTTCACCGCCACCTGGTCGGCCACCAGCGGCTTCTTCTCGTAGATGCGCAGGATGGCGCCGTGCGCCACCACGCAGTACAGGCAGTTGTTGGCCGCACTGGTGGTGGTGACGATCATCTCGCGCTCGCCCTTGGTGAGCGACCCCGTGTCCTTGAGCATCAGCGCGTCGTGGTACGCGAAGAAGGCGCGCCACTCGGCCGGCCGGCGGGCCAGCGCCAGGAACACGTTCGGCACGAAGCCGCTTTTCTCCTGCACCTCCAGGATGCGCTGGCGCATGTCTTCGGGCAGGTCCTTCAGTTCGGGCATGGGGTAGCGGCTCATCTCGGTCTCCTTCATCCGCAAGGGTACAGCACGGGCCGTAGCAGGCGGCATGCCGGGGTCGCTGCGCGAACCCGGCCTACGGGGACCACGGTCGTAGGTCGGGTTGCGCAAAGCGCACCCCGACATCAAAGGGTCGTCGTCCGCGCCGCCCGCGTATGCTCGCGGCTTTCCCTTTTGCCAAACGAGGAGACGCGACATGCAGTTGCCCAACGACCCCGAGCTGCAGGCCGGCCTGGCCACCCGCCGCAAGGTGCTGGGGGATGCCTACGTGGACGCGGCGCTGGCCAAGTCCACGGACTTCACCGCGCCGCTGCAGGAGGCGGTGACGCGCCACGCCTGGGGCAACACCTGGCAGCGCGATGGCATCGACCTGCGCACCCGCAGCATCGTGACGGTGTCGATGCTGGTGGCGCTGGGCCGCATGCACGAGCTGAAGATCCACGTGCGCGGCGCGCTGAACAACGGCGTGACCCCCGAGGAGCTGCAGGAGATCTTCCTGCACGCCAGCGTGTACTGCGGCTTCCCGGCGGCGGTGGACGCCTTCCGCAACGCCGCCGAAGTGATCGACGCCAAATAGCAGATCCTGGCTCAGCCGCAACGTTGCAGGATGTGACGAATCCTGCAAAGTGTGAGCGCAGAGCCACCCGCTGCCTCTGCCGCGCTATGGTGGCCCAATGACCAGCGGACAACGCAGTACAGGATGGTTCGCGGCCGGAGCGTTGGGCGGCGGCCTGCTCGTGCTGGTCGCGTGGCTGTATATCTTCGGGGCGGACAGCCTGCCCTGGGCGCCCGAGCCGACCGCGCCCTCCACGGCCCGCATCGCGGTGACCGAAGCCGAGAACGTGGTGGCCGCCGCGGCCCCGCAGCCGCCCGCGGCCGAGGAAGTGATCACCGCATCCACCTGCCCGCCGCAGCCGGCGGTGCCCGCCAGCGCCAGCCAGCAGGACGGCCAGTTCATCCTGGATGCGGCACTGGAAACGCGCCCGCTGCCCACCGCCAGCGCTTTCATGACCGTGGCCCGCGAGGCCGTGCAGGGCGGCCGCGTGCGCGATGCGGAAGTGGCCCTGATCGCCGCCTGCCGCGTGGCCGAGCGCCAGGGCGGCAGCTACTCCGCCCCCGTGGCCGACGTGAAGGCGCAGCTGGGCGAGCACTACCTGCGCATGGCGGCCCAGTCCGGCGAAGACCAGGAGCAGGGGCGGCTGCTGTACGACCGCGCCACCACGCTGCTGTCCGAAACGGCGGACGCCTACGCCGCCGCCCTGGGCAAGAACGCATCGCGCACCCGCTTCGCCGAAAAGCGCCTGGCGCTGGTGCGCGCCAACGACCCGCAGGACGCGGCGGCCAAGCTGCCCCCGGGCTTCCGCACCACGCCGCCCACCGAAATGGGCGCGGCCGCCGGCAGTGCGGCAGAAGCGGAGCGCACCGACGCACGCAAACTGATCTCGTCGGACCCCGAACTCGCGCAGATGGACAGCGACATCGGCCGCCTGCAGGCGCAGGCCAGCCGCGTGACGGACGATCCCAAGGGCATGCAGAAGCGCGACGCCGAGGCGGCCGCCAAGCGCGACGCCTGCCAGGACCGCCAGTGCCTGCTGCGCTGGTATGCGCAGCGGCGCAGCCAGTTGCTGAACGAGTTCTGATCCTTCCCCCTCCACTCGGAGGAGGCGCCTCCGCCAGGCGCTGAACTGCGCGCGCCAGCGCCGGATGTATTCGCGAGCCCCCAACTCGCGAGTACATAGATGGTAGCCATCGTCAGCGGCAACAGCCTCGGTCTGGACCTCACTTCCCTGCGCACGCTCGGTCCGCAGGATTTCACCGGCAGCGCCGCGCACGGGCGCAACGGGCAGGGCGTGTACGTCAACGCGGCCAACGGCAACCTGGTGGTGCAGGGGCTGGAGGCGAACGTGGCCACGGCCGGCGCGGACGTGCAGGGCCTGCGCACGTACAACAGCCAGGGACTGCTGGACGACGACAGCGGGGTCGGCGGGGACAACTGGAGCAACGGGTATTTTCTGCAGCCGCTGCGTCTGGTGGGCACGTACGGCGAGCCTGGCAGTGAGATCCACCTCACCGGCCGCGACGGCGCGGTGGCGAAGTTCGCCTGGAAAGAGGAATACGGCTTCTACCTGACCACCGAGGGGGACGGGCCACACGACAACATCGCGCTGAACGCCGAAGGCACGCTGTACACCTGGCGCGACGGCGCCACCGGCGCACACCGGCGCTACGAGGCCGACGGCCTGCATCGGCTTGTCTCCACGGGCGACCCCAGCGGAAACGTCCTGACGTATTCCTATACCGGCGCGAGGCTCGACAAGATCGTCGATGCGGCCGGCAACGGCACCCGGTACGACTACGACGCCGGCACGGGATTGCTGAAGGGCCTGTGGACGGTGGAGGGCGGCGCCGACAAGGCGCAGCGCGTGTTCTACGAGTACGACACCTCCAATCGGCTGGCGAAGGTCACGGTGGACCTGTCGCCGGAGCAGGCCGGCATCGCCGACGGGGATGTGTACTGGACGGAGTACACGTACCACGGTGAGGAACAGGACTATCGGCTGGCAACGATCCGGCAGAAGGACGGAACGAGCCTCTCCTTCGCGTACGAGGACAACGGCAGCGGGCGGATCGCTTCGGTCACCGATGCGCTCGGCGGGGTGACGGAGTTCCGGTACAACGGCGTGACCACCACCGTCGAGGATGCGCTGGGCCGCATCACGACGTACGAGAAGGACGCCCAGGGCCAGCTGAAATCCATCACCGCGCCCACGTCCGGTGGCGTCACGCCCTCGCGCAGCTTCACCTACGACGGCGACGGAAACGTGACATCGGTCGTCGACGGGGAGGGACGCACCACCACTTACAGCCATGACGTGTGGGGCAGGGTGACGCTGGAGACCGATGGCGCCGGCAAGCGCATCGAGCGCGAGTACGACGGCCGCAACCAGTTGACGGTGGAGCGGGCCTGGCAGCAGGTGGATACGGACGGCACCGGCCCGATGGTGGAGGTGGTGGCTGTCACGCGCCAGGTCTGGGACGTGGAAGTGCGCGGGCTGTTGCGCTTCGTCGTCAGCGCCGAGGGCCGGGTCACGGAACACCGCTACGACGCCGCCAGGCAGCGTGAAACGACGATCGTCTACCTGGCCGACCGCTACACGACCGGCACGGCCGCCCTCAGCGAAACCACCTTGGAGGAGTGGGCGGCTCAGCGCGCGCCCGCGGCGCGCCAGCGCATCGACATGTCCTACCTGCGCGGCGAGCTGGCCACGCGGACGACTTACGCCACGGTGAATGCCACCACTGGAGAGGGCGTGAGGGACGGCACCGAGTCCACGGAGCGGTTCGTTTATGACGACGCGGGGCGATTGCTGGAGTCCTTCACCGCAACCGGACACGCGACCACCTACACCTACGACGGCCTGGGCCGCGTGGAAACGGTCGCCAACGCCCTCAACCAGACCTCCGTCACGGAGTACCAGGATGCGGGCGGCAAGATCGTGCACACGCTGGCGCATGGGCTGGTGCGCACGGAGACCTACGACCTCGCCGGGAGACCCATCACGCCCGTCGCCAGCGGCGGTGGCGACGAGAACCTGGGCACCACCCGCAACTACTACGACGCCAACGGGCGGCTGCGGATGACGCAGGACCCGACCGGGCGCCGGCAGTGGATCCTCTACACCGCGGCCGGCCAGAAGGCGGCGGAGGTCGATGCCAACGGCACCATGAAGGAGTGGGGCTACGACGCCGGCGGCCGGGTGGTGTGGATGCGGGAGTATGCGACCGCCATCGACATGACCAGGCTGCCGGCGCCGGCGGGCACCACCGTGGCAGACCAGGTGGCGGGAGACCTGCGGCCGGCGACGACCAACGAGGACTACCGCGCCTGGCACGCCTACGACGGCGCCGGGCGCCTGGTGCGCAGCGCCGAAACCGTCGGAACGAGCGCGGACGTCGCGGTGACCGAGCGGCGCTACGACGCCGCGGGACGCCTGGAGCGGGAGATCCGCTACGCGAAGGCGGAGCCCCTAACGTCCTCGGACATCACACTTCCGGGCGCGACGCAGCAGGACCGTGTCACCCGGTACTTCTACGACCGCGACGGATTGCTGCGCGGAACGCTGGACGGCGAAGGCTTCCTGACGGAGCTGCGGTACGACAACAGAGGGCAGCTGGAGCAGAGGATCGCGTATGCGAACCCCACACCACTCGCGGACCGCAACGCGCAAGCGTTGGCCGGCGCCCTGCCCACGGCGGACGCCGCCAAGGACATCCGCACCTCCTACTTCCACGACGGCCACGGTCGCCGCATCGGCGAGCTGGACGGCGAGCGCTACCTGACCGAGCACGAGTACGACAGCAACGGGCGCCTGCTGAAGACCCTGCGCTACCTGCAGCCCGTCACGGGGCCGATCACCACGCTGGATGCCGCCCGGCCGCTGGCGGGCGAGGCGAAGACGCAGGCGAGCTACCTGTACGACGCCCTCGGCCGGGTGACCACCGAGATCAACGCGGAGGACACCTGGACCCGCTACCGCTACGACGTCGCGGGCAACCTCACCTCCACCACGCGCGCCTACAACACCGACGAAGCGCGTACCAGCGCCACCCGCTACGACCTTCTCGGCCGGGTCACCGAGGAACTGGCGCCGCTCGATTACGCCCGCATCCGCAGCACCATGTCGGACGCGGAGAAGGATGCGATCTGGGCGCAGTACGCCACGAAGCACACCTACGATGCGGCGGGCCGGCACATCCGCACCAACGATGCACTCGGGCGCAAGACGCTGTACTTCTACGACGCGGATGGTGCGCTGGTCTACACCGTGGATCCGCTCGGCCGGATCAAGGAGAAGGTGTACGACGTCCGTGGGCGGCTGGTGGAGGAAGTGGAGCGGCTCGGAACCATCTCCACGACCGGACTGTATGGCGGCAGCGTGCCGCAGGCCCTGCTGGACCGCATGGCGGCAGCCGACCAGGCCGACGACTTCAGCACGAAGTACGCCTACACCCGCGATGGCCGCGTGACCACGGTCACGAGCCCCACCGGGAACCTGACGACGACGACCTTCAACGCGTTCGGCGAAGCGAGCTCGCGCGTGCAGGGCATGGGCGGTACCGGGCCCGACCGGGTGGAGGCGTACGCCTACGACCGGCGCGGGTTGCGGGTCCAGACGCTCCGGGATGGAGCCGGGCTGGCGGCTTTGGAGAAGACCGAGCTGGACGCGTTCGGGCGCGTCGTGAGCACCACCGACGCCGCCGGGGGTGTCCGCCAACGCGCGTACGACCGATTGGGACGGGTCGTCCAGACGACCGACGCGACCTCGAGCAAGCGCTACTCCACCTACGACGCCTTCAACCGCGTGCTGACGCAGTCGGATGCGCTGGGCAACGTCACGACGTTCACCTACGACGTAGCGGAGCGCACGGTCACGATGCGAACGCCCGAGGGCATCGTCACGAAGACCGCCTTGAATCGCCTTGGCGAGGTGATCGGCAAGACCGACGGCATGGGGCAGGTCACCGAGTTTTCCTACGACCGCAACGGCCGGCTGGTGACGACCACGACACTGCTGACGACGGAGACCACCACGTACGATCTCGCCGGGCGCGTGCAGACGACCCTCGACGCCAACGGTACGCAGGTGAAGTACACGTACGACGCGGTGGATCGCGTCAAGACCCGCACCGTGGATCCGGACGGGCTGGCCCTGACAACGACGTACGACTACGACGGTCGCGATGTCCGCGTCACCGACCCGATGGGCACCGTCACGCTCACCCGCTACGACAAGAAGGGCCGCGTGGCCACGCAGGTGGTTGACGAGGGCGGGCTGGACCTCAGGACCACCTACACCTACAACCCCGCCGACGAGACCCTGGCCGTCACCGCACCCGGCGGCACCGTCACCAGCTACGGCTACGACGCGCTCGGCCGGCGGACGAGCGAAACCGTGGATCCCGGCGGGCTGAACCTGGTGCGGTCGTGGACCTACGACGATGCCGGCCACCTGCTGACCAGCCGGGACGCGCGGGGTTTCCTCACGCGTTACGTCAACGACGCCGAAGGCCGCGTGCGCTACGCCATCGACCCGACCGGCGGCGTCGCGGAGACGCGCTACGACGCGGAGGGGCGCGTGCGGCAGACGGTGCAGTGGACCCGAGCCATTTCGCTGGCGAACCTGGGGACCGCACCCACGGCAGCCGAAGTGGTCGCGCGGCTGGGCACCGACCAGCCGTCTGCCGAGACGCAGCATCGGGTCTACGACGGCGACGGGCGGCTGGTGGCCACCGTCAACGCGAACGGGTCCGTCGTGCGCTACACCCTCGACAAGAACGGCCGGGTGACGAGCCAGCGCGCGTATGCCGCCCGCATCTCGATGCCGGACTGGGAGCGGGGCACGGTTCCCCTGCCGACCGCCGACGCCTCGCGCGACGTGCGCCAGTACCACGTGTATGACGCGCTGGGCCGCGCGCTCTACACCATGGACGGGCTCGGCGGGGTAACCGCGCGCACCTACGACGGCAACGGCAACGTGCTGACCGAGCTGGCCTACGCCACCCGCATCCCGATGTCCACGCCCCTCAAGCCGGCCGAGATGGCGGCCGCGCTCGAGCTGGTGCGTGACGCCGACCACGATCGCAGCATTCGCAACGTCTACGACGCCGCCGGCCGGCTGCGCTGGTCGGTGGACGGCACCGGTGCCGTCACCCAGCGCGCCTATGACCGCAACGGAAACCTGGTCTCCCTCGTCCAGCACGCCACCGCCCTTCCCGAAGGTGCGGCCGCCTCCAGCGTGGCGTCCCGCAGCGCGGACCGGGGCACGACCATGGCCTACGACGCCGCCGGCCGGATGCGCTTCCAGGGCGATGCGCTGCTGGGGGTGACGGAACAGGTCTTCGACCAGGACGGCAACGTGCTGCGCAGCACGCGCCATGCGACGCCGATCGACAGCCTGCCGACCGTGGGGCAGCCAGGAACGGCGGATGCCATCCGGTCGCGCCTGGCGGCGCCGACATCCCAGGACCGCACGACGAGCCACGAACACGATGCCGCGTCGCGCGTGGTGAGGACCATCGGCCCGGCGGGGGCACACACGACGACGGTCTACGACGGCGCCGGCAACGTGATCCGCCGCACCGCCCATGCGACTTTGTGGTCGCGCGAGGAGAGCGCCGACGACCGGGTGACCCGCTTTGCCTATGACGGTGCGGGGCGGCTGGTGTTCACGGTGGACGCAGGCGGGGCGCTGGAGGAGCTCGCGTACGACGCCATCGGCCGCCTGACCGGCCGCACGCGCTATGCCAACCGCCCGGCGCTGGGCAGCGGTGACTACGGCGTTTCGACGATCCAGGGCAAGGTCGTTGCCAACAATGCCATCGACCAGGCGGAAAGCTACGAGTACAACGCCGCCGGGCATCTGGTCAAGACGACCGACGCGCTGGGCTTCTCCGAGCAGTACGGCCATGACGGCATCGGCAACCGCGTCACCTTCATCAACAAGAAGGGCGACACCTGGACGTACAGCTACGACGCCGGCGGACGGATGAAGGAGGAAGTGTCCCCGGTGGTCGCGCTGGCCTGGCAGGCCACCGCCGGTTCCGTCGCGGTTTCCTTTGCCGACGCGCCCGTGGTGACGCGCATGGCCTACGACGCGCTGGGCCAGCTGGTGAGCCGCACCGAGGCGGCGGGCCGGCTGGAAGAACGCACCACCACCTTTGGCTATGACGCCGCCGGCCGGCAGGTGCTGGTCAGCCTGGGGTGGGCTCCGGTGTACGACGCCGCGTCGGACACCCTGGCCACGTCCGGCACCGTCGGCCCCGCCGAGAAGTCGGTCAAGCTGGACACCGTGACCTTCTACGACACGCTGGGCAACGCCGTGGCCAACGTGGACGCCCATGGCGCCTTGAGCCAGAAGGTGTACCACGCCATGGGGCGCGTGGCCTACGAGGTGGATGCGGAGGGGTACATCACCGGCTATGAGCGCAACGCTTTCGGTGAGGTGCGGGTGCTGACGCGCTACGGGCACAACACCAACCTGGAAGTGCGCAATGTCAGCCGGGCGAGCCAGGCCGTGACCCTGGACGCCATCGAGGCACGGCTGGTGGATCCCGCCGTGGACCACACCTACGACCGCACGCTGACGACCACGTATGACCGCGCCGGGCGCACCACGCAGGTGCTGGAACGCAGCGCCCAGATCTTCGACCCGACGGCCACCGGTGCGGACCAGTGGACGACGGCGCGCAAGACCACCGCCACCATCTACAACGCCTTCGGCGAGGCCGTGGAAAGCCGGTCCCTGCGCAATGCGGCGACGAGCGACTGGTCGGTCACCACCCGCTTCTACGACAAGAACGGGCGGGAGACGGCCACGGTGGACGCCAAGGGCTACCTCACTTCGCGCGGCTACGACGCGTTCGGCAACCTGGTCGTCTCCATCGAGTACTCCAACGCGGTTCTGGCAGGGTGGAGCAAGGAGGGCTACACCCGCGGCGAAAACAGCATCAGGGATCGCCGGACCGAGTACGGCTACGACCGCGGCAACCGCAAGGTCCTCGAACGGCGGGTGGACGTGGAGTACAGCACCGCCTCGAACGGGACTTCGGAGCGGGGCGACCTGGAAACGGCGTACGCGTACGACGCCGTGGGCAACCAGACGGTCGTCACGGACGCCCGCGGGTACAAGACGCACACCTACTACGACGCGATCGGGCGTGTGAGTGCGGTGGTGCAGCCGCAGATGGCGGCCCTCACTCCGGCCGGCGGCAGCGAGCTGCAGAGCGTCCGCCCGGTCACCACCTACCTGCGCGACGCGCACGGCAACGTGCTGCGCGAAATGCGCCGGGCCAATGGCGCCACCTTGGTCAGCGAGGCCGGATTCACCGAAGGGGCGGCGTCGTCATCGGACCGCTACGTCCGCACCCGCTATGACCGGCTGGGCCGGGCTGTCCAGGTGAACGACACCCGCGCCTTCGACCAGTTCTTCTCGTACGACGCCGCCGGCCGCGTGGCCAAGATGTGGCGCGAGGTGGGGGATGGGCGGATCACCTACGAGGTGAACATCTACGACAAGCTGGGGCAGCTGCTGGACGTGCGCCGCCCCAGGACCACGATGGAGGTGCAGGGCGGCATCACGGCGCGATGGGCGGCCGCGCCGTGGGTCAACGACGGAGTTACGCATCCGCCGGACGGCCCCGACCTGGAAGTCGGCTGGACGGGGCTCGAGGGCACGCGGGTGCGGGTGGAGGTCACCTATACCACCGTGGCCTACTCGATTACCACGCCAGGCTCGGGTTCGGAGGAACCCACGCCCACCCCATACCCGACCAAAACGCTGAACGTCACCCAGGAGCGCACGGCCGCCCAGGCGCCTGGCGGCATGACGGTGACGTTCCAGGATCCCGTCGCCAAGATCGACTACATCCGGGTGCGGGAACTGATAGGCACCCACTGGGTGGTGCGCTGGGAAGGTTCTTACGACCAGGCGCAGGGCAGAGGCGTCACCGAGGTGGACCAGAGCGTCGTCGGGCAAACCTTCACCTCGACACGCTACAACGGCTTCGGCGAAGTCGTGCTCCGCGGCACCAACGGCGACTTGGCGGAGTACTTCGACTACGACGCAGCCGGACGCCTGTGGCGCACCAACAGCGGCGATGGTGTCGACAAGGTCTACCTGTATGACGCGCAGGGCAACCGCACCTCCGAGATCCGCAGCGCCGGCATTGCCCGGGGCAACGTGGACCTGCAGCTGGTGACCAGCGCAGCCGACGCTCACGGCAATTCGACGCTGAGACGCACGGACTTCGTGTACGACGAACTCGGGCGGCTGGTGCAGAAGACGGATGCCGCCCGGCTGGAAGTGCAGGGCGGCTTGACAGTGCGGCAGCTGGGCCTGACGACCGAGATCCAGGCGGTGGGTGGTCCACCTGCGGAGGGATCGTTCTACGACCCCGTGGCCGTCGGAACCGACGCCAGGGTCAAGTTGACCTGGGACAACCTCACCGGCCTGGGCAGCGGCGACGTGAAGGTGCGGGTGGCCTATAAGGTGCTTGTCTCGGCGGAGGTCGGGGCCACGCAGTCCAAGGTCTACGACTCGGCGGTGTTCGAGTCGCATGAAGGTGCACAAGGACTCATCCTGTCCTGGCCGACGCAGTACCCGCTGGACTCGGTGACAGAGGTGACAGTCTGGAAGAAGAACTCCAACGGCAACTGGACGGAGGTTTTCCGGCAGGCACCGGGAGCGAGCACTTCTCTGGTGGACCTGGACGCTGCCAGCAACCGCTGGGCGCCGGAGTACCTGGAGTACCGCGTCGCTGGCTCCACGGCGGCATGGACCCGGGCCGCGTTGACCGACTTCGGCGATCGCGCTGCCTGGTTCGGTGGCCGCACGCTGGCCGCCGGCACCTATGAGTACCGCATCGGCGTGGAGCCGCAGGGCCAGGACGCACGCGAGGTGGGCACCGGTACCCTGACCGTTGCTGCCAACGGCACCATGACCCGGCAGGCCACGGACAACAACGGCGATATCTGGCAGCGGCCGGTGGTCAAGCGGACATTGGACCGCTGGGGCAACGTGGTGGCGTTGACCGATCCTCGCAGCGAGGACTGGAAGACCGTCTACGCATATAACGGCACCAACCAGATGATCCTGCAGCGCCTGCCCCGCGCCGACGGGGTGCAGGCCAGCACCAACCCCGCCACGCAGATCTATTTCGACGCCATGGGCCGGCAGGTGGCGGTGCGCGATGCGCTGGGCAACGTCAACGGCTCTATCTACAACGCCAACGGCCACCTGGTGCGCGAGATCCGCGCTGACGGCGGCATCGTCGATCACCGCTACAACGTCTTCGGCGAAAAGGTGGAAACCACCGACGCCCGCGACAAGGTGCAGGTCTTCACCTACGACAAGGGCGGCAACCTGGTGAAGGTGGACAAGGGTTCGGCTTCCGTGTTCGAGGTGGACACGAACCAGGAGCTGCTGGACAACGGCCCCCGGAACATCGTGGAGTCCTGGACGTACGACGCGCTGGGCCGCCGAACGTCGCACACCAACGGGGAGGGCGAGAAGACCTCCTACCGCTACGACCTGCTGGGCAACCTGATCGAGTGGACCCAGCCCATGGGGCAAAAGTCCTATGCCGCCTACGACCGGCAGGGCAGCAAGATCGCGGAAGTGGGCGCCAATGGGTACGAGGCGACCTGGCAGTACGACACCTTCGGGCAGTTGCTGGCGCACACCGACGTCGGCGCTGCCACCTATCACTACAGCTACGACAACGCACGCCAGCTCCTGACCCAGACCAATACCCGCGGGCAGGACCTGAGCTACAAGTACGACGCCGTCGGCCAGGTGACGGAGATCCGCGACCAGCAGAAGAACCAGCCGCTCAAGATCACCACCTACGCCTACGACCTGGGCGGCCGGCGTCTCATCGAGAAGACGACGTCTGGTGGACTTGACGCCGTCTACCAGGACAACCGACTGGCCTACGACGCCCAGGGCAGGCTGCGCGACGTCTCGGACAACCGCGTGCGCATGCAGTTCACGTACGACGCCAACGGCAACCGCCTGAGCGTGCGGACCACGCTGCGCTATGCGGGCATGACGGGCGAGGTGGCGAGCGACATCACCCGCTACTTCAAGTACGACGCGATGAACCGCCAGGTCGTGGTGGATGCGGACAACGCCGCAGGTGATGCGGGTGCGGACCTGCACCGGATCACGTATGACAAGAACGGCAACCGCATCAGCGACACCTACACCGGCTATGCGGTGACCAAGGACGCAAGCGGCAACTGGACGGTTTACGACGACAAGGTGGAGATCAGGGAGACCTATGCCTACGACGCGCTGAACCGCCTGTTGACGGTGAATCGCAACGAGCAGGTCATCGACCGGCGCAACTACGACGCGGCGGATCGCGTGGTGAAGTCCGGCGCCGTGCTCTCGTCCGCGTACCGCGAGAAGCTGGAGCGCCTGGTGACTGCCGGCCACGTGGCCCAGCCGACGATCAGCCTCAATCGCTACGACGCCAACGGCCGCCTGATGCACCAGACGGTGAAGGGCCCGAACGACGCCGCGCTGCAGGAGATCAGCTGGGACCCGAACGAGGCGCCGCGGGAAGTGCCGGCGGGAACGGCGTCAGCGTTCCGGGCGGAGGGCTACGACCACGCGGGCAACGTGAAGGGCTATACGGTCTTCACCCACCAGGGCAGCACCACCAACCGCTACTCCACCACGCTCGAACGGTACGAGGGCTACGTTGGCACCGAGAGCACCGTCCGCAGCTCCGACGGCGACGTGGGCGTGAACGCGCAGGTGTACGACGCCAACGGCCACCTGGTGATGGTGGACGACAACCACCTCACCGGCTACGGGCGCGTCTTCATCAACGACGCCGAAGGCCGCGCGCTGTACGTGCGGCGCGACGACAAGGAGGAGCGCCAGTTCATCGTCAATGGCGAGGTGCTGGGCCGCTACGGCATCGGCCCGCATGAACTCAGGCCGGTCGACGGCGCGGGCTACCCCAATTTCACCAACATCGCGGACTTCAACTTCAGCTTCGCGCCGGTCAGCCCGACGTATCCCGCTCCGTCACCGGGCGCCTACATCGTGAAGGTGGGCGACACGCTGCAGACCGTGGCCAAGGGCGCCTACGGCGACGCTGCCCTGTGGTACCGCATCGCGGAGGCGAACGGCCTGTCGTCCAACGACGACGTGCGCGTGGGCCAGGTGCTGAACATCCCGAACCGGGTGGGCACGATCCACAACAACGACGGGACGTTCAAGCCGTACGACCCGAGCAAGATCACGGGGGATGTGAGTCCGCATTTGCCGATGCCGGGGGAGAAGGGGTGTGGGGCGGCGGGGCAGGTGTTGATGGTGGTGGTGGCCATAGTCGTCACCGTATTCACCGCGGGCGCGGCGGCAGCGGGAGTCGGAGCTAGCTTCAGCAGCATCATGTCTACGGGTGCCGGGGTCTTGTTGGGATCCGGGGCTGCAGCCGGTACCGCGCTGGGGACCGTCGGAACACTGGCCTTTGCCGGTGCAATGGGTTCGGTTGCTAGCCAGGCCGTGGGACTGGCGACCGGAACGATCCAGAAGTTTGACTTCAGGAGTGTCGCACTGGCAGCTGTAGGCACCGCAGTCGGCGGAAGTATGAAAGGGCTTGAGCTGTTCGGCAACCCAGTTGTTGACGGTGTTGCTCGCGCGGCTGTCGGCAACGTCATCTCGCAAGGAGTTGCGACGGCGACTGGACTTCAGAGCAAGTTCAACTGGCAAGGCGTAGCGGCCGCGGCTGTAGGCAATATGGTCGCCCAAGCGGTCGGCCCGGTTGCTGAAAAGGCTTTCGGACAAGGCTCTTTCATGGCTGGATTGACGACGGGCCTAGTGGCCGGGACCGCAGCGGCCGCGGCGAGAGGAGGGAAGGTCGTAGTCCAGCAGGTGGCGGTTGATGCGTTTGGCAATGCGTTGGGGCAGAGCTTGGCTGAGGGCGCGGCTAGTAATCAGCCCGGCGCAACAGAAGCGGTGCGGCTCAGCGATGCGGTGTACGGGGTGGGGGATGCTGCGCCGACTCCGCACACCGGCAATGGCCTTCAGCTCGGGCGCACTTCAGGATTGAAAGTACCACAGGAGACTTTTGCGAGCTGGAGCGCCGGCGTAGATCGCGGCATTGCTGCGGCTGCTAATGCCGTTGATGACGCGCTGCAGGCGCTGTATGACGAGGGACATCCGCCGGTTCCTGAATACCTGCCGATCGCAGACAACAGTGCAAATCCTCCACTCGTGCAGAAGCCATCTGCGTCCAAGCCAAGCTTCTGGAGTGGCCTTGCCTCCACCGCAGCGACGATGGTCTTTGGCGGCGACAACCCCGCGCGCCTGACGCCTCAGGAGCGGGAGGCCTGGAGAAGGGAGCACCCCAGTCCAGCCTTGGGAGAGCTTCCCACGATCCGTTATGACGTTGATCTTGGCCAGGGAACCATCAATCGCGTGGTCGTCACAACGCCGCCGGCGATCGAACAACTGAGGGACATCTTCTCTTTGGGGTTCCGGCCTGTGGGTCGAGGTGTGGGAACGTTCATCGGCGGACTAAAGGTCGCAGCCGATGAAAGCCTATCGAGCGACGTGCGCGATCAGGGGGCGTACGACGCTGGCGCCAATTCGCTGTCAATTCCCGCTGCTTGGCTCGCTGCAGGTGCGCCAGGCCTGCGAATCAGGCAGTCAAACTGGGTAATGGGGCCGAATGATGGACCGCAGTTGCCTACTTGGGGAGGGCCGGTTAATTACAGTATTCTGCCCGATGCCTTGAGCGTGGGCCCGGCCAAACTTTTCACTCAGACGCAGAAGGCAAAGATCTACGCACTGAACAGACAGGAGAATGCCGGACTGCTTCGCTCTGACTTGGATGGTACCCTGCTGATCATGCCGAGCAAGAGTCAGTCTGGCGTAACGCCATCGCATATCGAAGCTCAGATCGATCACAGGATACCCCGTGTGCCTGCAGACGAAGCGATTCCGCCGGGGACAAATAGCTATGGGAACGCGCAAGTGCTGTCGAGGCCGCAAAATAGGCTGAAATGGAACAATTAGGGATGCCGAATCATGTCCGAGTGGAAGTTTCCTGATCCTCCGAGTGTTGCCGCGATCGTAGACCGGCGAGTGATGAATGGCGAAGCATTCATTGCCGTCGTTTCCCATGATGCTGATGACGGAGCTTGGCAATTCCTTTCGAACTTGCCAATCACGGAAGCAGACGCGGCGCTAGTTAGCCTACAGAGCGTTACGTTGGTCGACGCCAGCGTAATTGAACTGGCGGACCTCCCCTTGGGATGGCGAGCCTGGCGCAGCGAGAAAACGGCGAAGTGGCAGAAGACAAGAGGCTAGAAAAAGGCCGCTTGCAGATTGCCTTACGTTCGGCGCTTGAGTATCACCGCTTGCTGGCGGGCTTCTCCTTCTTGCGTTCTTCAGGCGCGATGAATCCGATTGGCCGTCTGGTCGGCTCCGGCGGCGTCATCAGCTCACGCAGCGCATCGAATACCTGCTTCAACTGCGCGCGGGTATTGCGGCTGAAGGTGTCGTGCTGCATGGCCAGTCTCTCAGTCGTCTGCTCCAGCTTGGACAACCGCTTGGCCAAGTCCTGATGCGTGGCGGCCAGGGCGCGCACCCGCACGAAGGTGCGCATGATCTCGATGTTGATGGCGATGGCGCGGGAGCTCCCCAGCACCGAGGACAGCATTGCCACGCCTTGCTCGGTGAAGGCGTAGGGAGCTGTGCGTCGGCCGCCGCGCCCGTTTGAGAACACAGACTGTGATCTCAAAGCGGCCCACTCGGCAGCATCCAGCTGGAACATGAAATTGGCCGGAAAGCGCGCCAGGTTGCGCTTCACGGCCTGCACCAGCACGCGGGTTTCACGCCGTAGAGCGTGGCTAGGTCGGCATCGAGCATCACCCGCTGCTCGCGCAGACGCAGGATTTGGCTCTCGATATGCGGCTGCAGCGCCCAGACGCCGGCGGCGCTCACCGGCTCGTCGCCTTCGTACGCTTGGCAGCCGCCTTGGCCGCGGCAGGCTCCCGCGCCACAGCCGGCGCATTGGCCGAATTCTGCCAGCGCTTGGCGTCGTGCTTGTGCAGCACGCCGGCGATCATGGTCTGCACCGGCGGAAATTGG
>JACZCZ010216847.1_pt1 | contig 17144 bp, 22 predicted proteins | sample 8641811 | NCBI WGS metagenome assembly JACZCZ01 (sample SAMN15324610, study PRJNA640507) | soil metagenome | isolation source: intercropping peanut in the first line | place: China: Luxin town, Laibin City, Guangxi Province | collected 2019-07-25 | depth 10cm m | reverse complement strand
CTCTGGAGCTACTCCAACGTCTACACGGACGAGGGCCGGGTGAACGGCAAGGGCGACGGCAAGGAACTGTGCGACCTTCTCGTCGTGTTCGGCAACGACGTACTCATGTTCTCCGACAAGGAGTGCGAGTACCACACCGGCACCGACACAAAGGTCGCCTGGCCGCGCTTGTACAAGCGCGCCATCGAGAAATCGGCCAAGCAGCTGGCCGGCGCCGAGAAGTTTGCGCGCGAGCATCCCCAGCGCATCTTCTTGGACCGGCAATGCCAGACCCCGCTACCGGTACCACTGCCATCGCCCAAGGTTGCCCGTTACTTTCTCATTGCTGTCACTCGCGGTGCGCATGCTGCAGCGAGGCAGTACTTTGGCGGCGGCAGTTCCGGAAGCCTGATGCTCAATAGCAGCATCCGAGGCCGCCTGCACTACGACCAACCGTTCCAGCTAGGCTTCCCACTGGAAAGCGGCCGCTTCGTCCACGTCTTGGATGAAATGACCGTGGACGTGCTCCTAGAGGAACTGGACACCGTTCCGGACTTCGTCTCGTACCTGGCCTGCAAGGAGACGTTCTTCTCCACGCCTGGTATGGTGGTGTCCGCCCCGGGCGAAGAGGACGTGCTAGCCGGGTATATGCTGACCATTCGAGGAGAACAGCACGCGCTGCCCGAGATTCCTGAGGGGGCGACCTCCGTGGCCTTGCCCGAAGGTGAATGGCGCGCCTACGCCACCAGCACGCAACGGAAGGCCAAGCGCGAGGCCGACGAAGTGAGCTACCTGTGGGACTCAATCATTGAGCACCACAGCAACTTCATCCGGGCGGGTCGGGCGATAACGCTCCAAGAGCAGCAAAGCGACCTCGTAGACCACGAACGGATTGTGAGGGCGATGGCGCAGCAAAGCCGTCTGGTTCGCCGGCAATGCGGGGCCGACCTCCACTATGTGCTTTCGCGAGACGAGCCGCTTGGCGTGTTCGCCCGAATCCACATGACCGGAGCTCCGCCGGACCGCGCGTTCGTGTTCCTCGCAGCGAAGCGGCAGCCGGAAATGACGTACGACGAGTATCGGCGAGCCAGGATGGATTTCATTACCACCTACTGCCACGCCATCAAGGGCGACGTGCCGACGCTGAAGGAAGTCATCGGGGTGTCGGCGGAACCGTACTCAGAGGGCGAGGCTTCGTTCGAGTTCCTGTACGTCGACCACTCGGAAGGTATGAGCGACGAGGAGAAGCGCCACTGGAGAGCGCGGGCCGATGAACTGGGCATCCTGCGCTCCGAGTCCAAGGTCGTCGCCCGCACGGGCGCCGCCCGAGAGTTCCCGATGCCATTCACGTTTGGCGGACCGGCAGGTGCTGCCTTCGTCAGCCGCCCCGAGCGACGCAGAGCAGAGAGGGAGATGCGCAAGGCCTTGAAGCGGCGCCGTTAGTGGGGAATCCGGGCGGCTTTGACAGGCCGGAGCCAAGGCGCCGCTGCCCGCCATCGCCTCCCCTTCACAGCTTCAGGAAACTCGTCCCAAGCCTCTTCTAAGGTCGAGCTCGCCTGGCTTACCGAACTCAGCTTCTCCGTCAAGGTCATCGCCAGCAACAGGAAAGCGCGTTGAAGTGCGATAAGCCGGACGAAATCGCCCACAGGGGCGGGTCGCCACTCCAGTTGCAACGGCCCCCTCAGGAGCTCCCCGGGGTGTCCTGGACAACCCTACAGCATCATGCGGATTCCTTGTGAGCACGCAGATGAAGCTCCCGCAACAATCGTGCTACAGACATTAGCCCTCAATGGCATCGCTTGACTCGAAACGCACGATACTGTATATTAATACAGTAACATGCGAGCGCATCAAGCTTCCTTCAGCAGACCGTCGAGCAGGAGCATCTCCTCACCGATGACTGCCATCCGTGCGTGCAAACGTGCGGAGGAGACGAGCTCTCGGGCGCGACTGGCCGACCAACCCTGGCGCGCAGCGCTCGCGAGAATTAGCTGCAGGCTGCTGGCAATCGCAGGCTGGGGCGTCAAACTGCAACTTCGTCGCCGAGCCTTTCGGTCATCCAAGACCAGACATTGGCCTCTGGCAGCAATGGATATTGCGGCACTCTCACCTACGCCGAGCCTGCTTCCTAGCGAGCCGCTCACGAGGCCCAGGTAGGTCCCATACTCCTGGTCCGTCATCCGGACTACCTTCAAGTGTCCGCGCCCTTGCAAGTGTTTTAGTGCCTGCGGCAGGTCAGTGTCGGTCAGAGGATGCCTGAGCACCTCGCGCAAGGTGCGCTCCTCGACCAAGCTGGGATGTCCCAGTCCGGCCAGGACGTCGGCGGCCGCACCAGTCCCCAGGATGTTGATGACGACGCTTGCGTCCAGAACCGGGGACCCTTTGGGGAGAGCGTCACTCAAGCAGGTCAAGCGACACCTCACCTGAATGCCCGGAGCGCTCTTCCAGAGCGCGACGGACGTCAATCAAGTTCATCTCGAGCATCGAGGCAATCTGCTGCTCCGAGAGCAAGTCACGCTCATATGCCGCTGCCGCGAGCAGCAGACTACGGGGGGTGAAGGGAGCGCTTTCCTCCGAGACACTTAATTCTTGGGCGACAGCCTGCCGATGTTCGAGCCCGATGCCCTGTCTGCGCAGCTTCTCGTACGTTCCTTGGGGGAGCATCTCGAGCCCCTCCAACCTGCGGGTCATCGCCTCAATGGAGATATTGAAGAACACTGAGAGCATCATCAGCTGCCGCACGGAGAAGCCGCCAGAAAGCTCTTTAAGCTCTTTGGCCTTGCGCCGGACGGCCGCGGCCGGCGCCAAGAATGCGATGCCGAAGAGGTCGCAGAACTTCTCCATGCGCCCTTGCGGACCAGAGCGGTCGAAGTCCACCGAGACGCCTGGCTGACGCGTCAGGAGGTGACCAGCCTCATGGCCCGCGCTCACGCGTCGCCTAGAAGCCGGGTGTACGGAGTTCAAGAGCACGAAGGCTCCCGCCTTGTCGTGATAAGCAACGGCGCCCGCAATTTTCGACGGCAACCGACGTTCGAACACGCGAATGCCCATGTCGAACTCCATCAGGGCGGGGAGGTTTTGAATCGGCCCGACCCCAATGCCCAAGCGAGAGCGCACGCTTGCCGCGCAATCTTCAGCGAAGATTTCCACTGAGCCAGTCTTCGGCAGTGAAATCGTCGGAAGGTCTAGGGTGGGCGGAGCCTGTCCAAGGAGCGCTTCGATTTGCAAAGTAGAGCTCGCCAGCCGATTCAGCATCGACGCCACTAGCGCCTCCTCCTCCGCACCTGGGCCGCCTGCAGAAGTGCGGAAGTCGATGGCAAGGTCTACGGCCTGCTCGTCCTGCGCGAGCAACTCGCCCTCATCGAGGTCGTAAATGTCAGCGAACTTGCGCAGCTCCTCGTTCGAAACCGGTCGCTTGCCTGCCTCGATGGCCACGACAGTCGTACGGGCCATCCCGAGCTTTGCAGCTGCGGCCTCCTGCGTCAGCCTGCGCAGCATGCGCACCTGTCGCAGCTTCGCGCCAAGGCTGGTGAGATTTACTTCAGCAGGCATCTCAGACTCTCGCCAGCTGCGCGACCCATGACTTTGGTCCACAGAAATCAAGGAACTGGTACCACTCAGTCTGGTGCTGTTTCAGAAAGGACTCCATCTTTTCATTGACGACTTCATTAGACTCGTTCAAACCTCGCGCGAGAGCCGCCACCTCTGCTTGGACGCGCAGGCCACCCGGGTCATCTGCGAGGTTCGCCATCCGGTGCATGCTTCGCACGCTATTCAGGGCCAGGTCGGTCAGAGCACCTAGGTTCTTCGGCGCGTCGCCAGCGAAAGCTTCCCGCAGCGATGGCGCGTGCAGGTCGACAGCTCTGTACTTGGTGCTGTCTTCCACGCCAGCCCATCGAAGCGACACTCGTCGTAGCAGGCAGTTCCCGCAAGTGCCGCAGTGCATCGCCTGCTTGCCTTGGCTCGCATGCCGAGCGTCATGTGAGCAAGAGCGATGCGTCAGCCAATCCCGAGGCTGTGACTTCAGGCGCTCGCTAAGGTCCTTCAGGACCTGTCCCTTCGTTCGAAAGAGCGCCGGGTGCTGGTAGACAACCGGGACTCCGGTGATTAGCTCCACCACCTTGGTCAGCCGCTTCGTGAAAGCCGGATGGCAGCTACGGTGGGGTGCCTCCGCACCAAGTGGCACAAGCGAGCCGCCCAGGCTACCCTGCCCGTTCTCCGGGATGACGACGTGGGCTGGCTGACTGCGAGCGGCACCGTAGCCAGCCAAGAGGTCGAACAGGAACGGCCGAGAGCGAAACGTCGGTTCCGCGTTATGCGGGTCGGGCGAAAACGAAGTGACCTGGAGCGATTTGAAGGGGCGCCCGCTCGGCCGGCCGAGATTTTTCCAGTTCGTGGGCTTGTCCCTGGCTTGTACGTTCACGAGCACCAATTCCAAGGCGTCGTCTGACGCCTCTAATTCGTGCGCGATTGCCACGGAGTCCAGTCCATTGCTGAATGGCATGAACACGCGCTCCTGATTCGGCGCCTCGAGCAGATGTGCCTGCGACGGCACTCTTGCGCGCCCACGCTTGACGAAATTGAATGACCAAGCATCTCCCGTCAGGAAATTCAATGCGTCGGAAAGAGCGGCTACGAGTTCCGGCTTCCTCCAGAAAGAGGGATTTGCGACCTCGACTTTGACCTCCAGCTCACGCGGCCATCCCTGGCTGTAGTGGCGCCGAACCGACCGGTCGACGCTGCGAACCTGTGCTAGAAGCTTGGTCAGGTCGCCCAGGTACTCGTCGCCATCCAAGTAGCAGTAGCGCTCTAGGTGCGCTGCGTCAATTCGTGGAGCCTGAGAGTCGTCTGCCGGAGGAGAGTTGACTGGCCTTGGCCGGGCCTTCATCCTCACCGAGGTAACTGCGCCAGCATGTGCACTCATGACTGCTCCCTGAATTCGAGCGCCATGCGCAATCCTTCGTCAATGGTCGGCTTCGGAACAGCTTTTCGCGTCGGACGAACGCCGAACTCACACTGCGGCAGCACGCGTTCAAGCACTCTTCGCAATTCGGACGCCTGGTAGTGGCCCTTCTCCATGGCGACTCTAGAAACCGCGTTCTCTATTCCATCTTCGGCACACAGTGCGTTCGAGCCCCTTAAGACGCGCTGGTACAGGTCGGGGCCCACTCGCCCTTGACTCACTTCAGCAGACGCGCAGTCAAGCGCACGCCCCGCTGATTTGCTGGGCAAACGCCGCTCAAGGCTCTTTAACTCGGCCATCAGCGGGTCGGCGCCGAACATGTCCTGCGGCCTGCTTAGCGCGCTCTTCAACTCGGCTCCCCAACCAGTTTCCACCCAGTCACTTCCCTGAGACCAGGCAGCACGCTCCAGCTTGGCTTGAATGTCCCACCCCATGCTTGCGCCGCACGCGGCCTGAACCACTCGGCGCCACGGGCTGTCGAGTGGAAAAGAGTGGTGCAGGTCATCACGCATGGCGAGACTCCAGACAATGTCGGGCAAATGTAGTCCTGATTTTTGACATTGTCAAATCGTCCGCACGGCGCCGCCATGAGCACTCGCTCACCTTTGGGAGTGCGCGTTACCCGGCCATAGGAAGCTTCAAAGCCGTGACACGACCTGCAGCGTCGAGAGCGTGCGGACCTTCCTCAAACGCTTGGAGCAGATGGAAATCCCCGCTTGGTCCGAACTGTGAGCGGACGAAGGCCGCCAAGACATGGCTTACGCCCCACCAGCTTCCCCGCTACCTTTATGTGCAAGAGCGCCCTTGTGCAGCACTTCTCTGGCCTGCCAGGCGCGATGGAGTACATGCGCTTTCGCGACTTGCAGCTGCACCGAAGCAGGATTCGAACGTGGTCAACTCGCTGGCGCGGCGACGGTGTCATCGTGAATGTAGCGGAGGCGGCACCCGTCGGTCCATCAACGTGCAACGCCCGCGTACTCAGTCACCAAGGGCAGCCTAAATGCTCTAGCCATCGCGGCGGCCGACCTGCGCAGCAGAGCATCGTCATGAATGCGGATTGCCAAGGCTGGGTGGCCACCAACGTGGGCGAAGCCGGCGGCAAACCGCTGGAGGACGGCGCGGTCGGAATCACGTGGGCCGCGCTCTTGGGAAGAAGTGCGCCCATGGGCCAGTTCTTCAGGCAGTACACCGCCGCTTTGGTAGGTCACTTCTGGCCCCCCTGAAGCAGACTGCGCCTGCCGCCCTGCACGCGCTTAGGGAAACAGGTACACAGTAACGCCCGTACACCGTACGCGTACGCGTATACGTACGGCGTACGCTGTACACCGTTTGAGTCCTAGGTATGGGACTGATTCTTCTTCTTGCCGTCACCACGTTCTGCGGAAGGCTGGCCGGCCAGAACGCCCCTGAGGAGCGCTTGCACGTGAGCCTCGGACCTGGTCAACGCCTCCTTTAACTCGCCAAGGCGGGCGTCCAGACCAGCGCGTTCAGCCTCGACTGCGGACAGCCGCTCACGCGCACTCTCGAGCTCACGCCGTTGCTCCTGCGCTTGCCGACGACAGTCCGCGAGCATCGCCTCGGCGCCTGCCTTGGACGTGAGTTCCACTGACAGCGCACGGGTGTCGCTTCGTGCAGCCGCAACATCGACAAGAGCCTGTTCAAGCTTTTCTCTCATCGCGTAGACCTCGCCTGCAGCAGCGTGCAATTCGGTCTCGAGCCGAGCACATCGTTGCTCGCACGCAGCAAGCCGCTCTCGTGCCAGCGTGGCGTCTTGGCGGGCTGACTCCGCTTCAGACCTGGCCTGCGCCACTTGGGCCAGCGACTCCCGCACCTGCAGCCGAAGCTCACCCTGCACGCCAGCCTGTTCGGCGCTTTGCCTCTGGAGGCTTTCCTGCTCTTCGCTCAACTGAACGACCTGCGCGTGGAGCCGCTCATTTTCTTCGAGCAGTGCACTTACGGAACCGCGAGCGTCCTCGAGTGCAGCCTCGAGTGATGCCGTTCGCTCGCCCGCCAACTTGGTGACTTCTCGACCAAGCAGCTGCAAGAGGTGCTCGGACAGGCCAGCAGGAGATGGAACGAGCGGAGCGGGTTGGTCTTCGAGATAGGAATCTCGATGCCGCAGGATGGTGGATAGCGAGCCCCTCCCACCCAATTCAACACGCAAATTGCGGGCCGACAGGGACTTGCCCGCCTCCTTGAGCTTCTCAACAGCGAGACGAACTTCGTCGTACGTGACCGCGTCACGAGCCTCAGAGGAAGGTCGATTGATACTCACAATGCACTCCGTTCTCCCCGCAATCGGGGTGAAGAAGGAGTGCGCCGGGGTCTGCGTTGCGGAGCACCGTTCGCGGTCGGGTGACCACAGGCCTTCCTGGTCGGCCTTCGGCAGTTCGGGCTAGTCGACAGATACCAAGTTCACCGTAGCAACTCACGTTGCCGCAGACGGCAGGTTGGAACACCTCACCCGAACGCTTGCATCGTAACCGGGAAACGCGGGTACCGTACATACGCGTACAGACCAACTCCGGGCTGCGCTGCGTACACGCAACAAGCACAAGACGATGCCGTACGGTGGCCCAGCTGGACAACCAGTCAGGTGGTCTATGGAGTCTCGCCTCCTCGCGCCACCCACTACTACGGTAGCTGGGTCTTTTAAAGGCATCGCTTCGAGTCGCCTAAAACCCGCGGCAAATGCGAATTCGTCGCCTTGGTCGTTGAGCACGAAGTACACGCCAAGCTCGCTGGCGTGAGCCTCAACCTGTTTTGAACAGCTTGACCTCGCCCTTCATGTCCGGGTGCTCATCCAGAACAGCTTTGAGCGCGGCCATCACCAGAAAAGACCGTCACCGACCAACTGCCCTTGGTCGTTGATGCGGCTCGCTCCTGGCGGGTGACACGGCCGGTCTATATCGACCAACAGAACCACGTCTCGTCCTGGAAACACTACTTCCCTGCGCGCCGAGATTCCGCGAAGTCCTGCCGCATCCAGAGCGGCTGGACATGCGTACGCACCGTCGGTTAAGTAACCTAGATGCCTGCAGCCAGGGAGCGCTCAAAGGTCTGGCGAGCGTCTTCTGGCAGTCGCTCCGATTTCATCGAACTATTTAATTCGCCCTCAGCCTCAGGAAGCCGGCCAGTTCACGTCCAAGACCTGGGACACCCGCCCTGTGACCAGCCTAGGTGCCTTGCGCGACGCAGTCCCTTGCAAGGAACAGAACATTTGGATGAAGGGAGGGAGAAGCGTCTTCGGGCAAACCGCCCCCTAAGCCCGCCGAATGGCGGGAAGGTATGGTTTGCCCGGGCGTTGCTTGGACGACGGAGTCGAGCTGGCGCAACGGGCGTGATGGAGGAGAAGTCGAGTTTCCCCATCACACGGCCAGACTATTCGGGCGAACTCTCCGCCCCCTGTCGCCCTCTAGCCGAACCACCCAGGCCGCTGCCATGACATCCCGCTGAGGCAGCAATTGCTGGGCCGCGGTGTATTGAGCCCCCTCCTCCCAGCTGTTTCAGCGTAGGCAGCCGATTTAAATTTCGTAATCAGCGAGCGCTGAACCGGCGCGGCTGCCGCGCAAAATGCCGCAGGTGAAACGGGTTTCGTATAAATCCCCATGTCTAGACGACGGGAGAGCAGCAACCAACTGCCCGCGTCGCATACGGCTCGGAGGTCAGAATAGATATTTTCTAGCAGTCTTAATGAAGTCCACCGCATCTCTCTTACCAAGCTGATTTCGTGTAAAAACACGGCAATTGCTAGGTAAATCAAGGAATTGGCGCGTTGGCTCATTACGTCCCAGAGGTCTCGGTTAATGTGCTCCCACCGAGGGAAAGAAGCCGTGTGACGCGGGCGCGAAAGCGCCCCGTGTCGTCACTCCTTTACACCTACGCAGACCTAAAGAACGTCTTTTCTAGCCAGCTTGCCGCCGACCTCGGCGTCGCGGCGGCGTCCATCGCAAACATGGTGAGCGCCCTGAACGCATTCATGGCGGAGCAAGGGCTTTCCGATTCCTCGGTCATCGGGCCGACCTTGCGCGCGAGCTTCTACAAGAATCGCGACAAACACCTTGAGCGCCTCCGGGCCGACGGGCGCCCCGCGCCGTACGTGAGCAACCGCAAGGTGCTTCTCTCCAAGTGGCGCTCGGCACTGCTTGAGTCAGACCGGCGCGTGAGCGCGGCACGCTCGGAGCCCTCCCCGTTTCAGGCGGCGCTCAAGGAGTTGGTCACGCAGCGCGGCACCATCAAGGGAACGGCGCGGCAGACGAGAGTTCCGCTCGCAACCTTGCGCCGCTGGCTGGACGGCGGGGTCCCCAATGGCAGAACTCTTGGCCTTGTCGTCGGGCTCGAGCGGTTCTACGCCATTCCCGCGGGCACCCTCACCGACCTGCTCCCGATTCGGGTCCGCATGCAGGCGGAAAGAAAGACAGAACCTGCCGTGCGTATCGAGTATCGTGAGCGCCACAAGGCGCTCAGCAAAGCCACTTACGCGCTCCAAGACCCCTCTGATGCGCTGCGCGGCGAGTGGCGAGAGCTGGTGCAGTTCAAGACCGAGTTCGGGCAGTATCGGCGCTGGCAGGATGGATTGGGTCAGGTTCTCCAGCGGCAGAAGTCGGGACGGTGGAAGGTGACAGACGAGTTCGTGGAGGGAGAATGCTCCAGGAACTGGTATGCCTTCCACGACGGAAGGTTCGTTCCCACCGCCGGAATCACTTGGCAGTTCGTTGCGCAGTTCCTTGGATGGTTGCGGCTTCCCACATCCGAAGGCGGCCCAGGGGTACCCAGCGACCAAGTGCACACGCTGGCACACCTCGCGAACGGCAGGTATGTCGAGCATTATGTCGCCTGGAAAGTTAAACGCAGCGGCGGCACAGTGCATGGTGGCATCACCACCTTCCTCAAGCTGGTGAAGTCCCTGTGCAATCCGCAGACTGGCTACATCACGCAATCGTGGTCGGTACTCGCTGGCCGCGTGAGTATCACTTCCCCGGAGCAGTGGCGAGCGCAATGCTCGGACACGTACGAAGCGGTCCTCGCCAAGGCACGCGACTATGCGGACGTGGCGAAGCGCAACCGCGACCCGTTCGCCCCTATCCGGGGTATTCTCAACTTGGCCAACCCCCTTGAAGGGGTGGTTGACGCCATCAAGCGCATGGAAGCGAATCGACCTGCCACAGGGGGAGTAGCCGAGGCGCTCTGGGCACGCGACCGCCTCCTGATGCAGCTACTCGCGTCCAACCCGCTGCGCAAGAAGAATCTTCAGCTTCTTACGTTCCGAACCGACGGAACGGGGCACCTGCGTAAGGAAGACGGTGTCTGGCGCATCTGCATATCGAGGGAAGAGTTCAAGAACGAACGCGGCGCTGCAAAGGACCGTCCGTACCGTATGCAGGTGCGCGAGGAGCTCTGGGCCGACATCGAACGGTACTTGGCCGTGTATCGGCCCTTGCTGGCTGACGCGGAGAACCCCTATCTGTTCGTGGGAGGCACGTCCCGCACCGAACCTTGGAAGAACCTGGCGCGTCACTTCGCTGTTCTGACCAAGCGTTACTTCGTGGGTTGTCCGGGCGTTGGGCCGCAGTCAATGCGCCACATTGTCGCGACGAGCATTCTCAAGCTTAGGCCCAACGACTGGGCGACGGCCGCCTGGGCGCTACATGACCGCGAAGAGACGGTGAAGGAGAACTACGCTCACCTCCGTTCGGACGACGCCGTGCGCTGGATGGACCCGGTGTTGGCTGGCCCGTTCTCTCGGCTGTAAGCCTGCCGGCTTGTTCCGCGAGCGCTCCCTCAGGCCACAGAGGAACGGCGGCCCGTAGGCCGCCGCTTGCAATCATTTGCGTGTCCTGCCACCCGGGTAGCCAAGTGCGCGCAGGTGTCTGGTGATGGTCTCATAGCTGCCGCGGCTTAGCTCCAGGCGCACAGTGGTCGGCCCAATCGGCCGCCCTTGCGCCTGGAGGCGCTCGCATGCGCCTTGGACGTCCTGAAGTGTGAGTCCCGGGCGTCCTCTCTTGCGCTTTGTCTTTTGCATTGTCGTCCTGAGGTAACCGGAAAGACTTCCGGCTCCTCGTGTAGCGACGACAACAGACGAGTCCCTGAATTTCGTAATCGAAATCGCTTTGCGCTCAAGGGGGCACATGGGACCATGGACGACATCCCTCTCAGGCAACGCATGTCAGACAAATCGACCGATACTGAAAGCTCCAACGGTGCTACTCCGCGGGGCTTGCGATTTGGACTCCTTTCGAAAGGCGAATTTCGCTTGGGTGAACGAGGCCCACTGCAATCTCGCTGGTTCATGAGGGTTGCCGTTACAGCTTCCGAGTACGACGACCTGCGCATGAACGCTGCTCATAGTTCTCTGAGGTCCAACGTCGTCCAAATAACAAACCGCCACGCTGCATGGGTGCTTGATGTGCAAGCCGGAAGTAGGCTTCAGCGGTTCTTCGTTCTACTTGTCGGCAACACCGTGGCCAACATGCTCTCAGACTTGGTGATGACGAATCTTTACCTGATGCTCCAGACTGGGGACGGGAGAGTCATCGAATTGCGAATTCCGACCCCTGACGAGCTGTTGTTATCTCTGGCCGAAAGCTACATCGCAGCCGCCAGCGACGAGGAGGCGTTCCACCCAATTCTTCGCGTGACCGCGTCGCTCTTGAGCACGCCTGAACTGAACCACCAAAGGAGCAATCCGAGGCTCACTCTGACTGCGGTTCTTCAGCCGGAGTTCGGGCCGCATTGCCCTTGACGCCAATCGCCACGGGGCGGATACAAGGCCCGCACCTGCGCCGCCGGTTCTTCAAGTCGAGCCGTGTCCCGAAAAGAAGCCACGAGGCTGGGTACGTCCACGGGGGCCGACGGACCCGCATTACCTGACCCCATTCATTTGCAGCCTGGTGCGCCAGGCGCACGACAGCGTTGCATGCGCGTACTGTTCTTGGACTTCGACGGAGTTTTGACCAAGGTAGCCGGCGAGGACGAGCCGGTGGTTCTCTTCGAGTGGCTGCCCCTCATGTCTGAGCTGCTGGCCCCTTGGCCGGATGTTTGCATCGTGGTCCACAGCACGTGGCGGTACGACCACACGGACGAAGAGTTGCGTGAGCTGCTTGGGCCTCTCGCGGCGAGGTTCATCGGCACAGTGCCGCGCGGTCCGCGGGCCGAGGCTATCCGCTGGTTTCTCTACTCGAATCCAGCAATCAAGGACTACCTTGTAGTCGACGATTCATGCGCGGAGTTCCCGGAGGACTACTCGGGCCCACTCGTCCTGTGCGACCCGCTCTTCGGCATCTCTGATGCACGTGTGCGCGCGGCCATAGCGGCGTGGCTGGCAGGAGGCACGAGGTGAGGCCGCCGAAGGGCCGTGGCGAGCCCGTGCTCTACATGGACGTGGACGGCGTTCTTCATCACGAGAACTGCCTGTGGCACCCCCGGCGCGGAGCGTACCTGCAAGCGCCCGAACGCTACGTCCTGTTCCAGCACGCAGCGCTGCTCGAGGAGTTGCTCGCTCCGCACCCGCAAGTGCGGATTGTGCTCAGCACCTCCTGGGTTCGACGATATGGCTGCGCAGGTACGGCAAAGCGGCTGACCGGGGGCCTGCGTGCACGCGTCATTGGGGCCACGTACCACTCCAGCATGTCTAGAGACGGATTCGGCCTTCTCCCGCGAGGACAGCAGGTGACCGAGGACGTTCTACGCCGGCGGCCGGGCAGTTGGCTTGCCCTCGACGATGACCCGGAGGGCTGGCCGGACTGGGCCGCACCCCATTTCCTGCAGACGGACCCGTACGAGGGAATCAGCCCTCCGCACTTGCAGGACGAACTGCGCCGGCGGCTCGCGCTCTTAGCCAGCCTGCTGCCTCCGTCCGAGCTCCCCCCTGCCAATACTCCCAGGAAGTGACCATGACTGTTTGGACTATTGCTCCAGTTGAACGCCGCCCAAATGTGACCCTCGAGTCGTGGGCGGTGTTCGAAGTACCCTTGAACGGCCTGGAACGGCCGTGGACGCGCCACTTGGCGGGCTATTCCCTCGAAGATGGTCAGGGGCAGGTCTGTTCGCCCGTCGCATCCTTCGACCCTGCCACCGGGCAGTGTGTCACCCGCAGCGGTCGGGTCTACCGGCTGCGGGGTCGTCCTGGCCTTGGTCAAGACGCAGAGTACGTGTGGCGCCGGTGGAAGCGCATCGCCAGCATCACCGAGGAGCGGGACGTGACGCAGGAAGTCTTCGCCGCTATTTCGGCAGCGAAAGCGGAAGGCCGTCATGGCGTGGCGGATTGAGCCCATTCCGCAGGCACCAACCAAGACGTTGGACGCCTGGTGCGTGTACGAGGTGCCCTTTGACGGGCCGGATGCGCCCTGGACGCGGCACTTGGTGGGTTTTCGGGTGGAAGGCAGCAAGGGGCAGGTTTCGTCTCCAGTGGAATCGTTCGACCCTGTGACGCGGCGAGCCCGCACTCGCAGCGGCCAGGTGTACGAGTTGCGAATAGGCCCTGGGTTCGACGCAGCCGCGTTCGTTGTGTGGAGTACCTGGATATACGTGAACCGCATCCGGGAGGCCCTGGACGTGACCGACGAAGTGGAATCCCTCCTTCGGAACTTCAGCCAATGAACGTCGCCGCCGTCACGCCGACCCTTGAGGAAATGGTTCGGTTTGAGTCACATGCGACGCCCGGCGAGCAGCGGACAACAAATGACGATGAGACCCGCGAAATCCGGGGCGGCGGGCGTCTTACGCAGCACTGACTCAGCCCAGCCACCCCGGCTCGAGTACTTTGGCCGGGCAAGGTCTTTGTGCAATGTGCCAATATGCCTGCGGAACTTCTGACCTTGCGGAATATCAATCACTGGCTGAACTCAGCGGTCCCTGCCATGGAAAACGCTTTCTGTATGAGGAACAAGCGTCTCAGCGCGTGCTAAGCTGATTTATTGTGAAGACCGTTCGTATTCTGCTGCTGGTGCTCCTTGCCATGCTGCTCCCCATCAGGGGCGCGCTGGCTGGTGCTGGCCATTGCGCAGGGTCGAACGACGTTGCCCAGACGGTCGCTGCCGCGCATCTGGATGCGGAAGTTCACACGCTTGGCGTGCAGGGTGACCTCCAGACGGATACGCTCCACGCCCAGCACCACTCCCCGTCTTCAGAGGGTGACCAGTCCTCTGCCTCGGCCGGCCCAAGCCCGCTGTGCACGGCCACCTGCTCCAGTACGTCTTTCCTGAGCGAGCCATTCTCCATGGTCTCGCCCATGGCCACGGCGGGAACACCCTTCCCTGCCCTTGTCGCTCCCCCTCCGAGCCACGCTACGGAAGGGCCGGAGCGTCCTCCTCGAAGCGCCTGACGCGGTAGCGCCTCACTGAGGCGCCGTCGTTGCTCCCGGGTGCGCCCGCGGGCTCCTTGCGGACATCCGTCTGCACAAGTCATCTTCGAGGATTTCTCATGAACCGTAACTATTCCTTCGGTCTGCTCGCCGCGCTGGCGATGCTGGCTACCCCCGTCTCTTTCGCCCATGGCGACAGCTCTCATGCGCCGATGACGCATGCCTACAGCCCATCCGAGGGGGCCGGCACTGCCTTCGGACGTCAGGGCGACCCGCAGAAGGTCACCCGGACCATCACGGTCGACATGACCGACAACATGCGCTTCACGCCCGACGTACTGAAGGTGCAGCGCGGCGAGACCGTCCGCCTGAACGTGATGAACAAAGGCCGCGTCCTGCACGAGCTCGTTCTCGGCACTCCGGCCGACATCCAGGAGCACTGGCGGGCCATGAAGAAGCACCCGGGCATGGCGCATGAACAGCCGCAGTCGGCGCACGTCGCCGCCGGTAGCAAGGGAGAGGTGGTGTGGCAGTTCACCAAGCCGGGTGAGTTCCAATTTGCCTGCCTCCTTCCCGGCCATTTCGAGGCAGGCATGGCCGGGAAGGTGGTGGTCGAATGAGCAACCGCCACACACTCGCAGCTGCGGCAGCGGCGCTGCTTCTCTCCAGCGGCTCACTTTTTGCCGGCGCCTTGCCGCAGGTCGAAGTCTTCAAGAGTCCGTACTGCGGGTGCTGTGGCGCCTGGGTCGACCACATGAAGGCCGCAGGATTTCAGGTGAAGGTCACGCAGGTGTCTGACAAGTCCGCTGCTCGCAAGAGCCTCGGGCTGCCCGACGCTCTCGCCAGCTGCCACAGCGCCAAGGTCGGCGACTACGCCCTGGAGGGACACGTCCCGGCAGCGGAGGTGCAGCGCCTCCTTGCCTCCAAATCTACGGCTATCGGCCTGGCCGTTCCTGGCATGCCGGCCAGTGCGCCCGGCATGGACGCGCCGGGCCGTACCGACTCCTACCAGGTGCTCCTGATTGACAAGCAGGCGAAGTCGACCGTCTTCGCCAGCTACCCCAAACGCTAAGAAGAAAAGCCATGAACAAACTCATCCTCGTCACCGTCCTCCTCGGCCTGTCCGCAGTCGCTCAGGCGCAAGTCTCACCTTCCGAGCATTCCGCGCATCACCCGCAGACTCCAGCCGGCGCTACTGCGTCGCCGAACCAGCTTGCCGACGGCGAGGTTCGCAGAATCGACCTCGAGCAGAACAAGCTGACCTTGCGCAACGGCCCCATTGCCGCCCTGGACATGCCGGCCATGACCATGGTGTTCCGGGTGCGCGACCCGGCAGTGCTCAGTGACCTGAAGGTCGGGGACAAGGTCCGCTTCTCGGCCGAGGAGGTCGACGGGGCGCTTGTCGTCACGGGCCTCGAAAAGGCGGCCCAATGAAGCTGACCTCCCTGCTCGCGGCCGTCTTGCTGGCGGGCCTGGGCACCCAGTCTTTCGCCCAGACGACGCTGGCTGAGGCGGTCGAAAGTGCTTGGCGCCGCGCTTCACAATCCACTGAAGTAGCGGGGCAGGCTCGCCGCGCCGAGGCTGAGCGCGCTGCCGCGTCGGCTCTTTGGTCTGCACCGCCCGCGCTGGAACTGGGCGTGACCCGTGACCGACAGCGCGCGAACGGCACAACGCGCGAGACCGAAGTCGGCGTCGCTCTGCCCTTGTGGCTCCCCGGCCAGCGCGCAGCACGGCTGGGGCAGGTAGACGCCGAGATTTCTACTGCTTCGGCTGCGGCTGAGGCGGCGCGGCTGCGCGTGGCTGGCACCGTGCGCGAAGCAGCTGCCGACGTTGCGATGCAGCGGGCCGAGGTAGCTTCTGCACAAGCGCAGACGCGTGACCTGCGAACCCTGGCCGCGGATGTCGAGCGGCGGGTCGCGGCGGGGGACCTGGCCCGGGCAGATGCACTGGCGGCGAACGCAGAGTACCTTGCCGCAGCAACGGCGCTTGCCCAGGCAAATCAGCGTTTGCAGGCCGCGGAATTGAATTGGCAGACCCTCACCGGGTTGAAGCAGGTTCCCGAGTTGCCCCAGACCGCCCCAGCTGCGCAGGCGGAGCACCCTGCCTTGCGAGCCGCCGCACAGAGGGTCGAACTGGCCCGGCAAGGCCTGCAGGTGGCCAGGACGTCGCGCCGCGAAGCACCTGAGCTGGTTGTGCGTGCCAGACACGAGTCCGCCACACGGGAGTCGAGTACCCGAGGCGTTGGCGTCGCACTGCGCATTCCGTTTGGCACGGCCAGCCGGAATGCGCCGCTGATGGCGGCTGCAGTTTCGGAGCTGGAGCTCGCGGAGGCAACGGAGCGTGAGCTGCGCCAACAGGTCGAGGGCCAGGTCGCCTCGGCACGGCTGGCCGAAGAGTCCGCACGCCTGCAACTGGGCGACCAATCGAGGCGGGCTGGGCTCCTGCGGGAGCGGGCCGCGCTTATGGAGAAATCGTTCAAGGCCGGCGAAACCGCACTGCCCGACATGCTGCGCGCCCTGACGGCAGCCACGCAGGCGGAAGCAGAGCTCGCCCGTTCGCAAGCCGCGCTTGCACAAGCCACATCGCGCCTGCAACAGGCGCTTGGAGTCATGCCATGAAGAACAACAACTGCATCCGCGCGGTCGTGGCGGTCGCCCTCTCGGCTTCTGCCCTGATGGCAGCTGCGCACGGGGATGAGCCGCACGGGGACGAACCGCATCCCGTCGCCTCCGCCGCGAAGGGCTCCCCGCGATTCGAGGCAGCGACCGACACATTCGAGATGGTCGGCCGGCTGGACAACGGCGCGCTCACGCTCTTCTTGAATCGTTTCGAGACGAGCGAGCCGGTCCTGCAGGCGACCGTCGAACTGGAATCAGGCGACCACAAGGCGACCGCCTCGTT